>Ga0137412_10000470_pt1 | contig 28318 bp, 35 predicted proteins | sample CZODoug2_1_16fun_FD_122160 | JGI IMG/M metagenome (GOLD analysis project Ga0137412, IMG submission 122160) | Vadose zone soil fungal communities from Angelo Coast Range Reserve, California, USA - CZODoug2_1_16fungal (Hybrid Assembly) | ecosystem: Environmental > Terrestrial > Soil > Vadose zone...
GTCCCGATACCTCAGTCCGGGGCACTGGCATTGACAGCGGCAAGCAGTCCGGAAAGCTCGGCCGAGCGACTGGGATCGCGAAGGGCTGCGGCCGCGTAGGCGCGAGATGCGGGACCCGACTGAGCGGCGAGTGTCGGGCTGTCGGCGGTAACGAGTTCAGCGAGTGCCGCGGCCACTTCCGCCGGCTCCTGCGGAGCGGGACCGGACGTGCCGACCCAGGCGTAGAGGTCCTCGGACAGGCTTGGTCGAGGGTCGCCGCCGTCCGGTATGCGATCACCCCACACCCGTTCAAGCTCCGTCATCACCGGGCCGGGCTGGAAGCACGAAACCGTTACGCCATAAGGCGCAGCCTCGACGGCGACACTGCAGAACAACGTCTCCAGCGCCGCCTTGGCGGCCAGGTAGTAGCCCATGCCCATCACGGGGAGTCCAGCCACGAAGCACGACGAGACAAGGACCAGGTGACCATGGCTCTGCCGGCGCATGATCGGCAGGGCTTCCTGCACGAGGGCCATGGTGCCCCACACGTTTGTCTCGAAGCTGGTCCTCGCGACGTCGAGTGACACCTGTTCGACGCCACCGATCACGCCATAGCCGGCGTTGTTGATGACGGCATCGAGGCGTCCTTCGGCATCGACGATTTCCGCAAGTAACGGCCCCATGGTGGATCGTTCGAGCAGGTCCAGCGTACGAACTTCGATGCGGCCGGGCTCGGCGTCTCGGGTGAGATCGTCGGCAGTGGCCCGATCGCGCATCGTCGCGTACACCGTGTGCCCATCGGCCGCCAGGCGCCGTGCCGTCGCATAGCCGATGCCTTGTCGGGACGAGGTCCCGGTGATCAGTACAACTCGAGGCCGCATGATGTCGAATCCCCTTACGTCGTAGAGCCGTTCACCTGGCTCAGTATGAAGAACAGCTCCGACGGACACACGGGTTTAGGACAGCAGCCGGTCGGCGGCCCGTCGCAGCACGGCGACCCGATCCCGCGGCCCGTGGTCTGCGGCGATGAAGTGGTTGCCGATCAACAACGAAAATGCCAGCAGGGCAATCGCTTCCACGTCGTCGGCGTCGGTGTGCAGTTCGGCGATGAGCGTGCGGAGATACTCCATTCTCCGGTTGTCGACGCGGCGCAGTCGTTCGGCGACGCCCGCATCCCGGCGCGCCCAGTCCCTGACGGCGAGGTCGATCGGCAGCAGTTCGTTGGAGAACGTCAGCATGCCTGCCTTGGTGACCTTGGTGCGCGCGTCGCCACCTTCCCGTTCGACGGTGTCGAGCACCTCGTCGGTGCTCCTGAGCTCCCATGCGTCGAGGACGGCATCGAGCAGCGCCTGCCTGCCGTCGAACTGGTGGTAGAAGCCGCCGCGGGTCACCCCGAGTTTCTGCGCGAGCACGTCGACCCGCACGGCGTCTGGTCCCCCTTCGGCCAGTGCCGCCAACCCGGCGTCGATCCACGCATCGCGGGTGGTCCGCGTCGGTGCCGGCATGGATTCTCCCGAGGTTGTCCATTGACAGTACGAGCCCATGATACATACAGTGGTGTATGGTTCCCGCAGCGAAGCTTCCCGTCAGTGAACACACCCGTATGCCATGGCGAATCCACGCCATGACGACCGACTTTCGCGTCGAGGACGTCTGGGCGCTGCCGACAGTCGGCGGGCCGGACGACTTCCCGCGGCTGGTCGCGTTGATGGAGTCGTTCGACCCCGCCCAGGCCTCGCCCGTCGTCGCCGCGTTGTTCGCGCTCAGGTGGCGCCTTGGCGCCTTGTTCGGCCTCGACCGCGGCGAGACGGGATTGGGTACGCGTGTGCCGTCGCTCCGCGATCGCCTCCCTGCCGACCTGCCCGCGCAGTACCTTCCCCGGGTCGCTTCGCTCCTGCCCACCGAGTCCCCTTTCCGCCCCGTCTATCTCACCGATGACGAGGCGGCCCTCGAAATCGCGAACGAGACCATGCACGGGGTGCTGCACCTGGGCTGGGTGCCCGACGGTGACGGTGGCTACCGCGGTCAGATGGCGGTGCTCGTCAAGCCGAACGGATTGCTCGGCCGTGCGTACATGGCGGCGATAGCGCCATTCCGCTACGCGCTGGTCTACCCGCTGATGCTGCGCACCATCGGGCGCCTGTGGCGGACGACCCCCACCCGACAGATCCCCGTGCCGGACGACGTTCGGGAACTCGGTACCCTGCCCCGGATCGACTACGCCGACGCATTTCTCGTCGATACCAGCGCCCACCCGGACTGGACGGCCGAACGATGGGCCAAGGCGATACTGGAGGAGGCTCCGGCTGCGACGCGAGCCCAGCTGTTGTCCGGCTGGTTGGCGCTCGGGCTGAAGTCTGCCGAGCCAGGCCCGTCGATCCTGGATTGGGCGGTGCGAAGCAGTGCGCCGGACGCGGTGCTACTCGGCAGGGATTCGCGGATCGGGATGCCCGCGGAGTTGCTGTTCACGCTCCGTCCGGAAGGGCTGCTGTTCGGCACCTTCGTTCACCACCGCACTCCTGCGACTCGAGTGGTGTGGGCAGCGGTCATCGGCACGCACGTGCGTACGGTTCTGGGACTCCTGGAGCGGGCGGCGTCCGCCGACGCTACGGAGTCGGCGGGAGCGGGCTGATAGCCGGGGGCGGCGGGAGCAACGCAGGCGCAGGGGCCGGTCCCGGTGCGGGAGCCGGCGGCGGCGGGGCAAGCGCGGGATCGACCGGTGAGATCGGCACGTTCGGGCCGGGAGCCTGATCCGGAATCGGCGTGTCCATGCCACGCTGCGCGATGCCCATCACCAGCGCTTCCTTACCGCTGATCTCGTGGTTCTGCACGGCCTGCCACAGATCCTTGAGGTAACTGACGTTCGGCGAGTCGCCGTCCTGGTTATCCATCGTCGAACCCGGCGGAAGGGCATCGGGGCTCGCGAGATGCGGAACGCCATCGGGAGGCGTGGGAAGCGCAGGCGCGGGGCCGGGTGCGGGGGCGTCGCCTGCCGCTTGCAATGTGGTCGACTCGACCGGAGGTGGTGGCGGCGGTGCAGGTAGCAGCGGGTCGGCCGATGCGGCTGCCGCCGCGATGAGAGCGACGGCCGCGCCAGACGCGCAGCAGGTGAAAGCGGACAGAACCGCCCGTGTGCCAAGACTCATCGCGTTGCCTCTCGGTGTTACGCCAGGGACTCATGGTACCCAAGGGTTCTTTCCGTTTTCATTGGAATTCCGTTACAAAACAAGGACGGGAACACGTTCTACTTGGGAGTTTGAGAAACCTGCCGCGGACCTGCGAACACTGGTGTAGCAATGGCTTACGCCACTAGATCACGTCGTCAAAGGAGTGAATGGATGCCGTCACCGAACCTCCCCGCAGGGTTCGACTTCACCGACCCAGACATCTACGCCGAACGATTGCCCATCGCCGAGCTGGCAGAAATGCGCAAGGTCGCGCCAATTTGGTGGAACGAGCAGCCGGAAGGAATCGGTGGCTTCGGCGACGGCGGGTACTGGGTCGTCACGAAGCACAAGGACGTCAAGGAGGTGTCGCGCCGCAGTGACGTGTTCTCCAGCCAGGAGAAGACCGCGCTGCCGCGATACGCCGAGGGTGCGTCGCGCGACCAGATCGACGCCAGTCGGGGCATCGTGCTGCTGAACATGGACGCGCCGCACCACACCCACCTGCGCAAGATCATCTCGCGCGCCTTCACGCCCCGGGCCATCGAACTGCTGCGCGCCGACCTTGCTGAGCGCGCACGCGACATCGCTGCCAAGGCGGCGGCCGAAGGCTCCGGAGACTTCGTCGAACAGGTGTCGTGCGAACTCCCGCTGCAGGCCATCGCGGGCCTGATGGGCGTGCCGCAGGACGAGCGCAAGAAGCTGTTCGACTGGTCCAACCAGCTTGTCGGCGACCAGGACCCGGAGTTCGCCTCCAACGACGGCATGACCGCCTCAGCCGAACTGATGATGTACGGCATGCAGCTGGCGGCCGAGCGGGCCGATAGCCCGGCCGAGGATCTCGTCACCAAGCTGATTCAGGCCGACGTCGAGGGCCACAAGCTCTCCGATGACGAGTTCGGCTTCTTCGTCATCATCTTGGCGGTGGCGGGTAACGAGACGACGAGAAACTCGATCACCCAAGGCATGATGGCCTTTACCGACCACCCCGATCAGTGGGAGCTCTTCAAGAAGGAACGGCCTGCGACGGCCGCAGACGAGATCGTCCGCTGGGCCACCCCGGTGACGTCGTTCCAGCGCACCGCGCTTGAGGACACCGAGCTCGGCGGCGTGGCGATCAAGAAGGGTCAGCGGGTGGTGATGTTCTACCGCTCGGCGAACTTCGACGAGGAAGTCTTCGACGACCCGTACGAGTTCGACATCCTTCGCGATCCCAACCCGCACGTCGGGTTCGGCGGAACGGGCGCCCACTACTGCATCGGTGCCAATCTCGCTCGGATGACCATCGACCTGATGTTCAACGCGATCGCCGACGCCATGCCGGACCTCACCTCGCTGGCCAAGCCCGAGCGGTTGCGGTCCGGCTGGCTCAACGGCATCAAACACTGGCAGGTCGACTACTCCGGGCAGTCGGCCGGCAAGCAGCCTGTCGCGCACTAGGTTTCGGCGCCGACGGATAGTCGATGATCGAGCGCCAGTAGTCCTCAGGAATCTCCCGGTTGGACCGCAGCACCATGGCCAGGCCTGTTGCCATCGCCACGCCGAGCAGACCCAGCCACAGTCCGGCCACCGCGATGACGATCCACATCGCGGTGGTCAATGCCTGCCACGGAGACACGATGGCGAGTGCCGGTGCGAAGAAGAACCCCATGCCGACGTACCAGGCGGAGCCCGCGCGGTCGGACTTCATCACGAAACGCAGCCACCGCGGGATTTCCTGGTCACTGAGCGCCTGCTGACGGGACGTCATCGTCGCCTCCTCGTCGTTGGCCGGCCGTTGCCGGACACCAACCACGCTCCCGCCTGCGGGTAAGCGAAGCAATTACCTGCCAGGTAGTGGATGGCTGCATCCGAATGGGCCAGACTGGGCCGATGACCACTAGCCCCATTGCTCCTCACGTCCGCACCGTCGGCGTACAGCACCCCCCGTTCGGGTCGTTGATGAAGCAGTGGCGGCAGCGACGGCGGCTCAGCCAACTCGACCTTTCGATCGAGGCCGACGTGTCATCGCGTCACGTCAGCTTCATCGAGACCGGGCGGTCCGTGCCGAGTCGCGCCATGGTGCTGCGGCTCGCCGAGGTGCTGGAAGTGCCACCGCGCGAACAGAATCAGCTGCTGTTGGCCGCGGGACTCGCGCCCGTTTATGCAGAGCGCTCGCTGGCCGACCCCGACATGTCTGCCGTCCGCGACGGCATCGATCAGGTGCTCAAGGCCTACGAGCCCTATCCCTGCCTGGTGGTGGATCGGGCCTGGAACCTGGTGGCCGCCAACGCCGGTGCCGGATTGATGCTGCAGGGTGTCGACCCCACACTGCTCGACCCGCCCAACGCATTGCGCATCTCACTGCACCCCGACGGTTTGGCGCCACGCATCCGCAACCTCGGGCAGTGGCGCCACCACGTCATCAGTCGACTGCGCCGCGAGGTCGTGGTCAGCGGGTCCGCCGAACTGTCGGCGCTGCTCGCCGAGATCGAGGCGTACCCGGGCGGGTTCGACGACACCACCGACCTCGGCGGCGTCGTGGTGCCGCTGGAGCTCGACGGTCCCGGAGGCGGAGTGCTGAGGTTCCTGAGCACCGTGACCACCTTCGGCACCGCGCTCGACCTCACTGCCGCCGAGCTCAGCATCGAGGCGTTCCTGCCTGCTGACGAGTCGACCGCCGAGGCGCTGCGCTAAACCGCCCACATCACTGGTAAGACCACTTGACCTCTGACCAATGGGATGTCATGGTGGGGTGCATGGCGCTACAACCCGTAAACCGTCGATCGGTACCCGAGGACGTCTTCGATCAGATCGTCGCCGAGGTACTCAGCGGCGACATGGCGCCCGGCGCCGCGTTGCCCAGTGAACGGCGTCTGGCCGAGGTGCTCGGCGTGTCGCGGCCCGCGGTGCGGGAGGCGATCAAGCGGCTCACCGAGGCAGGGTTGGTCGAGGTGCGCCAGGGCGACGCCACCACGGTGCGCGACTTCCGCCGACATGCCGGTCTCGACCTGCTCCCCCGCCTGCTGATCCGGGCAGGCGAGGTCGACGTATCGGTGGTGCGCAGCATCCTCGAAACGCGAATGCACAACGGGCCCAAGATCGCCGAACTCGCCGCCCAGCGGCGCAGCCCCGACCTGGCCGACCTGCTCGATGCCACGATCGGCGCGCTCGACGCCGAGGACGACCCCGTCGAGCGTCAACGGCACGCGCTGACGTTCTGGGATCACGTCGTCGACGGAGCCGATTCGATCGCATTCCGCCTGATGTACAACACGCTGCGGGCCACCTACGAGCCTGCCCTGCCTGCATTGGCCACGATGATGGCCGCCGAGGTCGGCCGCCCCAATGCATACCGCGACATCGCGAAGGCGATCCGCGACGGCGACCCGGTCGCAGCCGAAGCAGCTGCGCGCGCTCTGTTGGAACCCGCAACCGTCGCACTGCTCAGTGTGATCGACACCTTGGAGGAAGCCCGGTGAACCCCGTCGCCACTTCAGCCCGCCGTCCCGAACGCCGTGGTTTCTCGCTGGCCGACGCGGCCAGGGAGTTCTGGAAACACCCCTCGCCGTGGATGATCGGCGCGACGTTGCTGGTCGCTCTGACGCTACGGATCGTCGTCGGCGACTGGCAGTACACCGACGCGATCGTTCCCGTGGCGATGCTTGCGGTGTTCCCGTTCTTCGAATGGATCGTGCACGTGTTCGTCCTGCATTGGCGGCCACGGCGCGTCGGGCGAGTGACCATCGACTCCCTACTCGCGCGCAAGCACCGCGAGCATCACGTCGACCCGCGCGAGGTGCCGCTCATCTTCATCCCGTGGCCCGCACTGCTGTGGGTGCTGCCGGTGGCGGTCGCCATTGCGGTGCTGGCCTTTCCACGGGCCGGTCTTGGGCTGACCTATCTGGTGTTCGTCTCCGTGATCGGTTTGTGCTACGAGTGGTGCCACTACCTGATCCATAGCGACTACAAGCCGAAAACCGCTGCATATCGGGCGATTTGGAAGAATCACCGGCAGCATCACTTCAAGAACGAGCACTACTGGTTCACCGTGACGAGCTCCGGCACTGCCGACCGCGTGCTGGGCACCTATCCCGACGCCGCGACCGTCGCGTCGTCACCGACGGCGAAGAACCTCCACGCGGCTATGCCTGCACGATGATGGGGTCACCGATGTTGACGTTGTCGTAGTACCACGCGGCGTTGTCGGTGCTCAGGTTGATGCACCCGTGGCTGACGTTGGAATTGCCCTGCGATCCCGTCGACCACGGCGCCGCGTGCACGTACACGCCGCCCCAGGTGACCCGAACCGCGTCGTACACGGTGAGCTTGTAGCCCTCGGGGTCGCTGAGCGGGATGCCGATGGTGCGCGAGTCCATGATGACCGGCGACTGCTTCTCCAGCGCGGTGAACGAGCCGATGGGCGTTGGGTGCTTCGGCTTGCCCATCGATGCGGGCATCGTGCGCACCACCTGGTCGTCGATGCTCACGGTGAACGTGTGCGCGTCGATGTCGGCAACGCCCACCACGGCGGCGCCCGTCCCGAAGGTCGTCTTGAATCCGAGTGCAGTGACCGAGATCGTCGAGTGCGCAGGCCAATACCCGGTCGGTGTCCACCGCACGGAGTCACCTGCGAGCCAGCTGAACGTGCCCGACGGCGTCTTCGGCGAGGAGATGTCGATGGCACGCTCCGCCGCAGCGCGGTCCGCGACCGACCTGGTGAACGTGATGGTGATCGGCATCGCCACCCCCACGACGTCGCCTGCGGCAGGCGCAACGCTCGCGACGGTCGCCTGAATCGGCACCGCCGCCCCGCTGGTTGCCACCGCTCCTGGCAACAGAGTCGTCGAAACCCCGACCATCACCGCAATCGCGTACCGCAGCGCACTACTCAAGATTTCACCCTTCGATTCCCGACACCTGACTACATGCTAGTTCGCTCAGCGCCGGCTACGCGTTAGCCGACGGCCTGCGCGCCAAGGCCAACAGCAGATATCCGAGCCCGAGGAAACCGAGGCCGAGAATGCTCGTGTTGACCACCACCGCACCGATTCCCACGCTGTGAGGGTCGAGGAAGTAGTAGGGCGCGCGGCGGCCCGCCTGGTTGAGGACGATCAGGGCGAGGGCGGCGTAGGCGGCCGGATAGGCGAGCCACGCGAAGGGCTGCCACCAGCGGACCGCGAACTCTCCCCTGCCGATCAGGACCCAATCGGTGACGGCGAGCACCGGCATGACGACGTGCAGGAGGACATTGGCCGGGGTGTAGCCCATGCTGTGCCCGGTCAGGAACAGATTCCAGATCACGCCTGCCACCACCACGTAGAGCACGACGGCGCCGCGCAACCCGGTGCGGGCATCGGCGCGCGGTGACACCAGAGTCCACGCGTAGTAGGCCGCAGCCAGCACGTTGGCCTGATAGGTGAAGGTCACCAGACGCCACAGCACGCCGGACCGTGACGACAGTTCGACGGAGACGAGCGCAAGCAGTACGACCAGTACGAGCGTCACACGGAGTGCGACGCGAAGGTTAGGGCTCTGAATGGCCAAGCGTCCCAATGGAACGGGCGCCGATCCGTTACGGGACCGGCGGCGGCACGACCTCCGCCGGGGGTGCGCCGTCGACCGGAGGGTTGTCGTTCCCCGGCGTCAGCCGGTCCTTGATGCGCGTCCAGATGCCTGGCTTCTTCGTCGGCACGGCCGAATCGATCGTCGGCACGGCGTCCGGCGGCGGGGCCAATGCATCCGGCGGCGGCGCCATGGCCGGATCCACCGCAGGCAGGTCGGCAGGCGGGGCCTCTGGGCTGGCTGGGTCGGCGATCGGTGCCTCGTCGATGACCGGCGCCTCGGCCGGGACGTAGGTCTCCGGCGGTGCAGCGTCGACGACCGGCGCCTCCGGCGGCGCGACCGGTTCCACGGCCTGCGGTGGCGGAATCGACACCGGCGGCGGCATGGCGGGCGGGATGGGCTTCACGGCCGCGGGGGTCTGCGGCTCGTTCACGGCGGCGGGCACCGGGTCAGCCGATCGGGCGTCGCGGTGCGGCGCGAACTCGAGACTGACTGCGATCGACACCGAGACGACGAAGGTCACGACCCCGGCGACCAGCATCGTGACGGCGCCGGTGTGGCCCAACGCCGCAGAGCGTCCTTCGGAGGGTTCCACGGAACGGTGCCGGCCCGTCGAGCCGCTCCGGTCGTGGGCGTACTCGTGGGCGTATTCGCCACGAAGGTCGCCACCAAAGTTGCGAGCGAAATCGCTGTCGTAGTCGACCCGCGGCAGCTCGATGGTCTGCGCCGAGGCCAGCGCCGCGCCTCTGGCGAGGGCGAGCTCGGCCTCCGCAGGTGCGAAGACGGGCACCGAGAGCGCGTCCTCGAGCTTGTGCAGGATCGACTCGAAGCCGCCTGCCGAGCCGACCACCACCAGTGCCTCGGGCTGCCAGTCCGCCTTGGTGAACACCGTGCTCAACCAGCTGATCAAGCTCTCGTCGGAGTCGATGGAGTGGTTGAACGCGGTCTGGACCGCACCGTCGGACGTGTTGACGACGAGGCTGATCACGGCGTCCGGTTCGATGACGCAGACCGCGGTGGTCTGGTAGCCGATGACGGCCGCCATCCCGCGGGCCAGCGCCTCGGTCGCCTCCGGCAGCCGGATCGCAACGACGTTGTCGAATCCCGAGTCCGACAGTGACTGCATCAGCGCCGATGCCTGCGCATCTGCGTCCTCGCTCCACGTGACCCCGATGGAATTCAGACGCAGGCCGCGGTTGGCGGCGAGCGCTTCGGTACGGAGAACGGCTGCGGTGGCCTGCTCGGAGGACTGGATCGAGCTTTGGTACACGTCGAACGCATCGCGGTCCATGGTGGCGCCCTCGGCGTCCTGACCCTCGACGAGAACAAGGCCAACGGACGTCGGAGTCATAGACAACCCGAGCACCGCGTCCACATGTATCCCTTCAGACCACGAGATGGCCCCAGCCAGCTGGTGGCGCGAACACCGGAACGAATCCAGGCGGCGCCAGCGCGGTGTGGTGAGGATCCACCTTTCGGGGTGACACTACCCGGCGATCGGCCGGACGGCCCGTCCGCCCGCGCCAACCGCCCGTGACGCCGCGGAGAAAGTGGCAGGGTGTGCCGCATGACCGCACCCGCCACCAGTGAGCAGCGACCAGAACGGACCATCTTCGGGCATCCGATCGGCCTGGTGAACCTCTTCGGCGTCGAGATGTGGGAGCGCTTCTCGTTCTACGGGATGCTCACCATCCTTGGTTATTACCTCTACTACACGGTGACCGAGGGCGGCCTCGAGCTGCCGAAGACCACTGCGACCGGGATCGTCGGCGCCTACGGCGGCCTGGTGTACCTGTCGACGGTGCTCGGCGGCTGGATGGCCGACCGGCTTCTCGGCATGGAGCGGATGGTGTTCTACGGCGGTGTCGTCGTGATGGCAGGTCACATCGCGCTCGCGGTCATACCGGGCCTGGCCGGCGTCGCCGTCGGCCTCGTCCTCGTCGCGCTCGGTTCCGGCGCGCTCAAGGCGAACGCCTCGTCGCTGCTTGGCACGCTGTACGACAAGGGCGACGCCCGCGCGGACGGCGGATTCACGCTGTTCTACCTCGGCGTCAACCTGGGTGCGTTCATCGGACCACTGATCACCGGCCTGCTGCAGACCCACGTCGGCTTCCACTACGGCTTCGGCGCCGCGGCCATCGGCATGGCGCTCGGCCTCGGCCAGTACGTGGTGTTCAGGCGCAACCTCGGCGATCACGGTCGCAACGTACCGAATCCGTTGCCGCACAACCGTATTACCATCTATGCAGGGATTCTCATCGTCGCCATCGTCGTCGTTGCCGTCGTGATCGCGACCGGGCTGGTGACGCTGGCCAACCTGTCCCAGGTGACGACCGGCGTCATCGTCGCGGCATCGATCGCCTACTTCGCGGTGTTGCTGACCAGCTCCAAGGTGGACGCGATCGAGCGAACCCGAGTGCGTGCGTTCATCCCGCTGTTCATCGCGAACGCCGTGTTCTGGTCGCTGTTCCAGCAGATCTTCACGGTGCTGGCCGTCTACTCCGACGAGCGGATGAACTGGTCGATCTTCGGCTGGACGGCACCGTCGAGCTGGATCGGGTCGATCGAACCCGTCTGGATCATCCTGCTGTCGCCCGTGTTCGCCATCACGTGGACCCGGCTGGGCAACCGCGCACCGAGCACCCCGCGAAAGTTCGGCTATGGGGTGGTCGGCATGGGTGCCGCGTTCCTGCTCTTCCTACCGACGGCGGGCACCACCGGCAAGGCCGTCCCCGCCCTGTTGGTGGTCGGCGTCATGGCGGTCTTCGCGGTGTCGGAGCTGATGCTCTCGCCGATCGGCCTCGCGGTGACGACTCAGCTGGCGCCGAACGCGTTTCGGGCGCAGATGATGGCCCTGTACTTCTTCTCGGTCGGCCTTGGCACGTCGATGTCGGGCGTGCTCGCCAAGTACTACGACGCAGCGCACGAGTTCGCCTACTTCGGCATCATCGGCGCGGTGGCGATCGTCGCGGGCGTGGTGGTTCTGGCCATCTCCGGGTGGGTAAGCCGACTGATGGAGGGCGTTCACTAACTCGGCGGGCAGGAGCGCAGCGACCGGGGGTTTGAATCCGCAGGCCTTGGCCGAGTTGTGACCTGTCGTAAACCGAATCCGGCCTGCAGTGGGGTGATGATGTGACCATTGAGCAGGGTGATGAGGTCGGGGCGAAGGAGCACCACGATGGCAACAGCACTCGCAGTGGATGTCGGGGACTTCGAGTTCAGCCAGCAGGAGGCGCACGGCGTGGTGTCCGTGCACAACCTCGGATTCGGCAGCTCGACGGCGGCGTGCTCTTGCGGCTGGGCGGGTCGCCGGCGCCGCCTGAAGGCAGCCGCCACACAGGATGCCTGGGCGCACTGCCTACTCGACAGGTGCTCGGTATCGTCGCCGCTCGTCGTGGTGTGGTGACTCGGGTGTGGTGAATCAGCTCTGTCCGGCGAAGATCTTCGCGAGTAGGTCGGGCTCCACGTTGCCGCCCGACAGGATCGTCACCGTCGGCCCCGGCGGTGTCCGAGCCGTCCGGTAACCCGCAAGTGCCACCGCGCCGCTGGGCTCGCTGACGAGGTGAGCCCGTAGCCCGATCTCGCGCACCGCTTCGCGAATGTCGTTCTCCGACACGGTGATCACGTCGTCGAGGACCCGCTGCAGGTGCGCGAACGTGAGCTCGGAGGGCTGCGAGCGCAGGCCGTCGGCGATGGTGCGGTTGCGGTCCTCGATCGACCAGTCCACCCGGTGTCCTGCGGCCAGCCCCTGCGCCGTGTCGGCCGCGAGCTCGGGCTCGACGCCGATGACGCGGGCACCGGGACACAGCGCCTTGATTGCCGTCCCGATGCCCGACGCAAGGCCACCACCGCTGAGGGGAATCAGCACGGTCGCCACGTCGGGTAGGTCTTCGGCGATCTCAAGGCCGATGGTGCCCTGCCCGGCGATGACGTCCGGGTGGTCGAACGGCGGTACCAGCACGCCACCGGTCCGTGCCACCACCTCGTCGGCCACCTTCTCGCGCTGTCCGGCTGCGCACAACACCACCTCGGCGCCGTGGCTGCGGGTCGCCGCCACCTTCACACCAGGCGTTTCCTCGGGCATGACGATCGTCGCCGTGATGCCGAAGGCGGCGGCCGCGTAGGCGACGGCCTGGGCGTGGTTGCCGCTCGAATAGGCGACTACTCCCCTCGCGCGGCTGGCCTCGTCGAGCCGACCGATCGCATTGAACGCGCCACGAACCTTGAAGGCTCCGATCGCCTGCAGGCTCTCGGGTTTGATCCAGAGTGGTCGCGCGGGATCGCCCCACGGTGCGGAGAGCAGCGGGGTGCGTACGACGGAGCCCCGAATCCGGTCAGCCGCGGCGCGGATGTCATCGATCGTGACCAGTTGCATGGCTCGAGTCTGTCAGCCCGGCGACTCACCTACGGCGCGCGGTGAAGCCGCTCTTCGACGTCCACACGGCCAGGCCGAGGAATGCCAGCCGTGCATAGGGTGAGCTACGTGAGCGAACCGTTTTCGATGCCGATCGTGCCGCGCTACGCCGAGATCGACCAGCAGGGCGTGGTCTTCAACGGCCACTACCTCACCTGGTTCGACGAGGCGTGCGGAGCGTTCCTCGACCACGTAGGCGTGACGTATCCCGTGTTGGTCACCCAAGGGCTCGACGTCCAGGTGGTGCATGCGGAGCTCGACTACATCGCGCCGGTGCGCTGGCGGGACACGGCCGGCGTCGGCGTGACGTGCGTGGCAATCGGGACGACGAGCTTCGCCCTTGCCTTCGAAGTGGTCAGGGTCGACGAGTTCGGTGAGCGGGCGATCGCGGTGCGGGGCCGCAACGTCTACGTCGTGCTCTCGACGCAGGATTGGACCAAGCAGGTGATACCCGACCACTTGCGCGTTGCGCTCACTTCCGTTGTGGGTCAAGGCCTTGCCGATTGACGGTACTGTCGGCTCATGAGCCACCAGCACGACCACGGGCCGCAACGCGAACTCCCACCAGGCATGGCCGAGCAACTCGACCTTGCCTACGCGGGTTTGGCGTCCTTCGGGCACCGGCCGTTCCTCACCGAAGTCGAGCAGCTCGAGTCGTGGCAGCCCGACGTGGCCATCGTCGGTGCGCCGTTCGACATCGCGACCACGAATCGTCCCGGTGCACGCTTCGGGCCCCGCGCGATCCGGGCCACCGCATACGAACCCGGCACGTATCACATGGATTTGGGGCTGGAGATCTTCGACTGGCTCGAGGTGGTCGACTTCGGCGACGCCTACTGCCCGCATGGTCAGACCGAGGTGTCGCACGCCAACATCAAGGAACGGGTGCACGCGGTGGCGTCGCGCGGCATCGTGCCCGTCGTGCTCGGTGGTGACCACTCGATCACGTGGCCGTCGGCGACCGCGGTGGCCGACGTCCACGGTTACGGCAATGTCGGCATCGTCCACTTCGACGCCCACGCCGACACGGCCGACATCATCGAGGGCAACCTGGCCAGCCACGGCACGCCGATGCGTCGCCTCATCGAGTCGGGCGCGGTACCAGGCACCCACTTCGTCCAGGTCGGCCTACGCGGGTACTGGCCGCCGCAGGACACCTTCGAGTGGATGCAGGAACAGGGCATGGTCTGGCACACCATGCAGGAGATCTGGGAGCGCGGCTTCAAGGCCGTGATGGTCGACGCCGTCGGCGAGGCACTGGCCAAGGCAGACAAGCTGTATCTGTCGGTCGACATCGACGTCCTCGACCCTGCGCACGCTCCCGGCACGGGCACGCCAGAACCCGGCGGCATCACCAGCGTCGACCTTCTCCGCATGGTGCGCCAACTCTGCTACGAGCACGACGTCGCTGGCGTCGACGTCGTGGAGGTGGCTCCGGCCTACGATCACGCCGAGCTGACCGTGAACGCTGCGCACCGCGTCGTGTTCGAGGCTCTCGCAGGGATGGCAGCCCGCCGGCGTGACGCCGCGGGCGCCAAGATGGGCCCGCCAGGCCGTCCTCCGGTGTGATCCTCTGGAGCACAATGGAGCCATGACCGGCGTTCTGTACTTCGACGGGGTCTGCGGGATGTGCACGCGGGCCAGGAACCTGCTGGTGCGGTTGGACCGGACCGGCGCCTTGGACACCCGGCCCTTTCAGCAGGCGGGCACTGCGCAACTGCTTGGGCTCACCGAATCGACGATGGTCGAGTCCTCTTGGTGGCTGGACTCGTCGGGAGCGGTGTACGGCGGCGCAGAAGCGATCAATGCGGCACTCTCCGTGGCGTTGGACACGGGCCTGCCACTGCGCTTCTATCGGCTACCCGGCATCCGGGGTCTGCAGGAAGTGATCTACCGCTGGGTGGCCACGCACCGCTATCGCTTCCCCGGCACGACGCCGTACTGCGAATCCCACCCGGTGGCTTGCTGACTCCGTCAGCTCTTGTGCAGCGTGACCTGGCAGACCTCTGAGTAGCCGTCCCGGAACAGGTCGGCGCAGCCCGCCAAGTACTTGATGTACCTGTCGTAGACCTCTTCGGACTGAACTTCGATGGCTTCTTCCTTGCGCGCCTCGAGGGCCGCGGCCCAGATCGCCAGAGTGCGGGCGTAGTGCAACCGCAGCGTCTGCACCTGGGTGACGTCGAAACCGACCTTGACCCCGTTCTTCTCGAGGTCGGCGATGTATGGCAGCTCACCACCGGGGAAGATCTCGTCCATGATGAACTTGAAGAACTTGATCTTCGTCATCGTCAGCGGCAACCCGCGGCCTTCCATCTCCGCGCGGCTCGGCTTGACGATGGTGTGGAGCATCATCCGGCCGTCGGCGGGCAGCACCGAGTAGGCCATCTTGAAGAAGCCGTCCCAACGGTCCTTGCCGAAGTGCTCGAATGCGCCGATCGACACGATCCGGTCGACGGGTTCGTGGAACTGCTCCCAGCCCTCCAGCAGCACTCGCTTGCTGCGGGGGCTGTCCGACTTGTTGAGCAGTTCCGTGGCATGGGCCTGTTGGTTCTTGCTCAGTGTGAGGCCGACGACGTTGACGTCGTATTTCTCAAGCGCCCGGTTGAGCGTCGCGCCCCAGCCACAGCCGACGTCGAGCAGCGTCATGCCCGGCTCCAGCCCGAGCTTGCCGAGCGACAGGTCGATCTTGGCGAGCTGCGCCTCTTCGAGCGTCATGTCGTCGCGCTCGAAGTACGCGCAGCTATAGGTCTGGGTGCGGTCCAGGAACAGCCGGAAGAAGTCATCAGACAGGTCGTAGTGCGCCTGCACGTCTTCGAAGTGCGGCTTCAGGCCCTTGGTATTGCTCTTTGTATCTGGCAAGTCACAGCCTTCGGCGTCTGGAATGAATTTCGTCTGAAGCTCCGCGCTGTCTGGAGAGCCTCGCCCGATGCACTTCTCGGCAACTTACGCACACTACCTGAGTCGCGAAGCCCTCAGCGAATCGGTCGCCGCAAGGTTTGCCCGTGTCACCAACTCGTAATTCCCGTGCTGACCTGGCCGGAGCACCGGTTCCTTTGCGAAGTTGCTGAGCACGCTGTGAATCATCTGAACAGATGTTTGCTGAGGTCATCGGGTGACTCCGTGTGAGATCAACCACGGACTGGCCGCACGACGATCGTGTAGTCGATCTCGTTCCCGTCCTGGACACACTGGTGGGTACCCATCTCGACGAACCCGAGTCGCCGCGCCAACGACAGGCTGCGGACGTTCCACGACTGGATGAGCGCCCTGATGGGTTTAGTGGGCAGCTCTTGGCCGACGTCGTCGAGCACGGCCTGCAGAAATGCGTTCCCGCGGCCGGCGCCGACGAACGCAGGTGCCATCCCGACGCCGAGGTCGACGACGTCGTCGTCGGACTCGACACCGGGTACGAGTGCCTCGCCACCGACGCAGTAGAAGCCGATGAGCGTGCCGTCGTCCGCGGCGACGACGGCACGGTAGCCGGCGGACTCCGTCACGTCTGCGCCTGTCACGTGGTTGCCGTCGAGCTGGTCGTATACGGACCACTTGCCGGAGTACCGCCAGTGCGCGACGGCTTGAGCGTCGGCAGGTGTCCAGGAGCGCACCGCGAGTCGGTCGGGCCAGCCGGTCACGTCGACTCCTGTTCTCGGGGCGAGCGAAGCGACGGGGGATCTGTGAGTGCGCGTCTGCGTCGAACCGACCACACTGCCGCACCGAGCAGCAGAACGGCCAGCACGACCAGCCACGGCCACGCTCCGGCCCGGTGGACCCAGCCGGCCAGCGCTCCCTGCAGTCGGCCTGCCGCGGCGATCACGGGGTCGCGTGGGTCGGCACCGGCGAAGAGTCGCAGTTCGAACCAGCCGTAGTACGCGACGTAGGCGCCGACGACGACGAGCAGGGCGCCGCTGATTCGGTTGACGTAGGGCACGATCCGGCGCAGCCGCGCCACCAGACTGGAACCGGCCAGCGCGGCGGCGACGGCGAGCGTGCCGACGACGAGCGTCAGGCCTGCCGTGTACGCCATGACCGCGGGCAGGCCGCCGCCCGCCGAACCGACGCCGATCCCGGTGATCGCGAGAAACGGTCCGACCGTGCAGGACAAGGATGCGAGCGCGTAGCTCACGCCGTACCCGAACATCGACCCGAGCGCGGCCGTGGGTCCCCAGCGGCCGCCCCGCGTCAACGGATCTCGGATCGGGACCTTCAACTGGTGGCCGGTGAGCTGCCAAACACCCAGTGCGGCAAGCGCAATGCCGATCACCACGGTCGCGTAGGGCATGTAGCGCTGAGCCGTGTTGGCGACGGACACCGCGAGCAACCCGAATGTTCCGAACACCGCGACGAACCCGAGAGCCATCGCCACGGTGGCGGCTACCGCCCGGCCAAGCGCAGACATTCCCCCGGTTTCGGCGCCGCGCACCACCAGGGTCAAGTAGGCGGGCAGCATGGCGAACCCGCACGGGTTGAGCGCCGCCACCAATCCGGCCCCGAAGGCAAGGCCGAGACCGTCGGGTCCCACGTGGTTGCCGACCTACCGGGTCAGCGCCGCTACCCGGTCCGCCAACTCGTCTTGCGGCATGGCGGAGGTCGGGTTGTTCACGAACGTCGAGCTGCCGTCGGGGCGGTAGAACACGTAGGCCGGTTGCCACGGCACGTTGTAGCGCGCCCAGATGGAGCCGTCGGCGTCGTTGAGATTGGTGAAACCGAGGTGATATTTGTCGACGAAGCTCTGCATGGCCCCGGTGTCCGAGCGGGCGGCGACCCCGACGAACGTCACGCCGGGGTTGGCGGCGGCCACCGCGCTGACCGAAGGCGCCTCGGCGTTGCAGAACGGGCACCACGGCGTCCAGAACCAGAGGACGGCGGGTTTGCCGGCGAGGCTCGAACCATTGAACGACTGGCCCGCAAGGGTGGTCCCAGTGAACTGTTGGCGGTCGTCGGCAAGGGCGGTCGGCGGACCTCCAAGGACCAGGGCGGCGAATCCGGCAACCATCGCCAGGACCAACCACCCGCGCAGTCGAAACCTCGCAGCAGACACGGCGTCATCTCCTTCGCACCGGGTAACCATCCATGACACGAATGAGCGTGCCGTCGGGTTCAACGGGCGGTCAGTTCTCCCGCGGCAGGAGTTCCGCGGCGAACCGATCGATGAAACCGTCGATGCCGTCCTGACCTACCGGGCGGATGACGAACTTGGTCAAACCGGCGGCCAGATAGTCGTCGATTCTGCGGTGCAACTGCGACCAACCGTCGGCGACGAGTTCCTCCGGATCGACGTCCGGCCTGCGCCTGCGCACTGCGCTGATCAACTCGGCGGGCAGGCCGCCCTCGCTCACGGCGAGGTTGATCCCGAAGTGATCGGGTTCGACCACGCGACCGGCCTCGGCGGCGGCCTCCTCGATCTGAACGCGGCCGCGTCGCGCCTCGGCAGGAGTGAGGAAGCTGCCCAGCCAGCCGTCGGCAAGCCGACCGATGCGCCGGAACGCCGCGGGCGCTGACCCACCCAGCCAGATGTCCAGCGGCTTGGCAGGCCGCGGCGCGACGGCCACCGACGTCACGTTGAAGAAGTCACCCGAGAACGAGGCATCCGATTCGAGGCTGGAACGCAGCAGCCGCAACGACTCGTCGAACACCGCGGCGCGCTGTCCATCGGGTACGGCGAACAGCTCCCGCTCGGCCGGTATGGCGGAGCGCAAGCCGAACACGGGAAGCACGCGCCGCGGTGCCAGGGCGGCCAGCGAGGCCAATTGCTTGGCCACCAGCACCGGGTGGCGTCCCGGCAACACCACCACCGACGTACCGACCTTGAGCTCGCGCGTGCGGGAAAGCGCGTACGCCATTCCGATGAATGGATCGACCGCCTCGGAGTACACCAGCTCGGAGAACCACAGCGAATCGATGCCGAGCGCCTCGAGGCGGTCGACGACGTCGGCGAGCTCGGCGGGTCCGGTGTCTCCACCAAGGCCGACGCCGAAACGGATCTTCATCGGCGGGGTTCGGCTCGCATCCGGGTTCGCTCGTTGCAAGCCACTGACTTCCGCGCGTTCGCGCTCGCTGCAGTCGGTCACCCCTGCCAGTTAACGCCATATCCACTCTGGTGGCACTGCCGCACCGTTAATGTGACCGACGAGTCCACATCACCGCACCCACGACGGGATCAGATGACGGCGAATCTCCAATGGTGTGCGGTCGTGGCCGTGTCGGCGCTACTCATCGCGGGTTGCACTAGCGAGCCGACGTCGTCCTCGTCCAGCACTACCGCAACCACGACGAGCGCCGCCGAGAAGGCCATCGACCCGGCACTCGCCGGGCAACTCGACGCCGCGATCAACGGCGTGATGAAGACCGTCAACGTGCCCGGCGTGATCGTCGGACTGTGGGGACCCGACGGCCAGTACGTCCGCGCATTCGGGGTCGCCGACAAGGCCACCGGCGCGCCGATGAAGTCCGACTTCTATCACCGGATCGGCAGTGTCACAAAGACCTTCACGATCACCGGGGTGCTGCAGCTCGTCGACGCGGGGAAGGTGAAGCTCGACGACCCGATCGCCAAGTACGTCGACGGCGTGCCGAAGGGTGACCGGATCACCCTGCGCGAGCTGGCCAGGATGCAGAGCGGTCTGCACAACTACAGCGCCACCGAGGGTTTCGCGAAGGCGCTGTTCGGTGATCCGAAACGCGCGTTCACGCCGCGGGAACTGCTCGACTACGCCTTCGCCGAGCCCAACGACTTCGAGCCCGGCCAGAGCTTCGAGTACTGCAACACCAACACGATCCTGCTGGGCTTGACGGTGGAGAAGGTCAGCGGGCAGACGCTGCCCGACTATGTCCGCGACCACATCCTGACGCCGTTGAAGTTGAGCCACACCAGCTTTCCGACCGACAACGCGTTTCCGGAACCGCACGCGCAGGGATACACCCTCGGCATCGATGACAAGGAGGTCACCGCCACCGACTGGAATCCGAGTTGGGGGTGGGCCGCCGGGGCGATGATCTCGACGTTGGACGACATGCGCATCTGGGCGGACGCCCTCGCTTCGGGAACCTTGCTCACGCCGGAGACGCAGCGGCAACGGCTGGAGACGGTCAACGCGCCGCCGCTGCCGCCCCAGGTCGGTTACGGGTTGGGCATCTTCGACCTGGCCGGCTGGATTGGGCACAACGGCAGCCTGCCCGGCTACCAGACGGTGGTGGTGCACCTCGCCGACAAGCGGATGACGCTGGTGATCGCGAGCAACACCGACATCCCAGCGGGCGGCGGCGAACCCAGCACGGCACTCGCGAACGCGATCACCAAGATCGTCAGCCCCGACCACGTGTACACGCTCAGTCCGCAGTAGTAACGATGAAGGAGGGTAGGCGTGCAGGCATCCGTAACGGTCAGCATGGCGGCACCGGCGCAGCAGATCTGGGATCTGGTCGCCGACGTCCGCAACACCGGCAAGTTCTCCCCCGAAGTCATGGAGGCCGAATGGCTCGATGGCGCAACGGGACCCGCCCTCGGCGCGAAGTTCCGCGGCCACGTCAAGCGCAACGAGATCGGCCCGGTGTACTGGACGACGTGCCGGGTGACGGCGTGCGAACCGGGCAGCGAGTTCGGCTTCGCGGTGCTATTCGGCGAGCGGTCGGTGAACAACTGGCACTACCGGTTCGCTCCGGTGGACGGCGGCACCGACGTCACCGAGTCGTTCCGGATGACCGAGGGGTTGTTCACCACCGTGTTCGGGCTGTTCGGTGGTCAGCTCCGGGTACGACGCAACATCCGCGACATGCGCAAGACGCTGGAGCGGATCAAGGTCGTCGTAGAGAGCTGAGCCAACCAGGAACGGTTAGTTGAAACCGACGCCGAAGATCGGGATCCAGAGGCCGAACAGCCAGATCCCCCACTGCCGCGGACCGTCATTCCATACGGGGTTCACGTTGTAGCCCCAATAGTTGATGTTCCCCGGAAGCGGACCACCGTTCCATTGCAGTGGAGGCGGCGGACCCCAGCCCCACGGCGGCGGGCCGTCGTTGTCGTTCCACCACTCGTGGCGGTTGTTGAGCCACCACGGACCCCTGTCATCGCCGCGGAAATCGGGGCCGCGAAAATCGCCGCCACGGAAATCGCCGCCGCGGAAATCGGGTCCGCGGAAATCGCCGGGGCCGTGGTTCGGCCCCCTGCCGTCACCGCACAACGGCGGACAGAAGTCATCGTCGCCATGTCCCGGTTTCAACGGAATCGGTGCGGCCGGTGTCGCGGTCGCCACTCCTGCACCCATGCCGGCCGAGCCGAAGCCCAACCCGCCAACGATCATGGCGGTGGCCACGACCTTGATCACCTTCATCGTGTCACTCCTACCCGGCGACTCGACCTACTTCGAGGTCCAAACGGTCACCTTCGTTCCGGCACCCCTAATGTGACCCCTACATCCGGTATCGGTCTCGACAGCGCGTGTGTTACCGGCAGTTCGAGATCGACACGCTAGCGTCGACTCAATGGTTGACGACGGGCGATCGGTGTCACCCTTCGCCGCTCGCGGCGTCCTCGGCATCGCGGGTGTGGTCGCCCTCTTGCATTGCGTCGCAATGGCATTCGGGACTAGCTACTGGTTCGACGAGGTCTACATGCTGGCCATCGGCCGGTATCACCTGGACTGGGGTTCGGCCGATCAGCCACCCCTGGCTCCCGCACTCGCCGCGCTCGCGGACGTGATCGCTCCTGGCTCGGTCATCGCGTTGAGGTTGCCGGCGGTCCTTGCGACGGCGGGTGCGGTGGTCGTGGCGGGACTGATCGCACGCGAACTCGGATGTGACGGCCGCGCACAGGTTTTCACCGCTGCGGCCCAGGCCACCGGCCTGTGGGAGAACTTGGTGGGGCACTGGTTGACGCCGTACACGCTGGAACCACTGCAATGGATGTTGCTGGTGTGGTTGCTGATTCGATGGCAGCGGGTGCGTGACGATCGTTTGCTCCTCGTGCTCGGCGTGGTGATCGGGATCGCCGCGATGACGAAGTTTCAGGTGATGCTGCTGTGTCTGGTGTTGCTCGTCTCGCTTGCCATCTGTGGGCCGCGCGACCTGCTACGCCGGCCGCTGTTCTGGGCGGGGGCGGTACTCGCGGCACTGATCGCCGCGCCGACCCTGATCTGGCAGCACCTGCACGGGTGGCCGCAACTGCGCATGACACCCGTAGTCGCCGGTGAGGCCGAGGCCCTGTACGGCGGCCGCCCTGGCATTTCCGTGCAGCTGTTGGTGTTCGCGGGCCTCGCCGGTCTGGTGCTCGGGTCGTACGGACTCTTCCGATTGCTGCGGGCCGACGAGATGCGGCCCTACCGGTATCTCGGGATGACGTTCGTGGTGTTGTACGTGGTGTTCGTCGCCACCGCGGGACGCCCCTACTACCTGGCCGGGCTGTACGCGCCGCTGGTGGCTGCGGGCGCGCTCGGCCTGCAGCGCCGCCGCGAGGCGGGCCGAGCGCCACGCCGGTGGCTGGTCTGGCCGGCTTGGCTGACCGCAACGGCCGTCGCGGTCGGCCTTCTGGTGACGTCGGTGTCGATCGCCCGCTCCGACGTCGCCGAGAACATCGCGCGTCGCACCGCAGACGTCTACCACGGCCTGCCCGCCGCGCAGCGGGACCGAACCGTCATCATCGGCGAGTCCTACATCACGGCCGCATTCATCGACGGTTACTCGCAGCGCTACGCCTTGCCGCAGGCGTACAGCGCCAACCGCAGCTACGGGTACTTCGCGCCGCCGCCGGCCGACCACGACATCGCGCTCTACGTCGGAAGTGACCCTGGTGCACTGCACGAGTACTTCACCGATGCCCGCCAGGTCGCCGACATCGGCGATGACATGCACGCGTATTTGCTGACTGGACAACGGCAGTCGTGGGAATCGATCTGGCCGAAGGTCCGCACGTTGACGGTGTCCTGAATCCACCACGGCGCCCCGCCGGATTTGGTAGAACAGGTTCTAGTTTTACTGCATCCGAGCCGAGGAGACACTTGATGGCGCAGTGGTCACGCGAGGAGATCGAGGAGACGTTCCAGCGTCATCAGGACCTCGTGGTCGAGATCGGCCAGTCCTGGGACTGGGCCAGGTACGGCGAGCTGTTCACCGAGGACGCGACGTACACCGAACACCTCTACGGCAAGATGGCGGGCCGCAAGAAGATCAGCGAGTGGATCTCGTCGACGATGAACACCTTCCCCGGCAGCGAGATGCCGTTCTACCCGGTGACGTGGCATTCGATCGACGTCGAAAAGGGCTGGGTGTTCAGCGAGATCATGAACCGCATGAAGGATCCCGGCGACGGCAGCATTCACGAGGCGCCGTGCATCACCATCCTGCGGTACGGCGGCGGCGGGCAGTGGAGCAATGAAGAGGACGCCTACAACCCGATGAACTTCATGCCGATGGTCCAGGAGTACATCCAAAGGTGCCATGAGTTCGGCACCATCTCCGACGACGCCAGGGTGTTCGCCAAGAACATGAATTGGGAACTGGCTTAACGGAAGACGAACCGCAACGTTCGCCACGGTTGGGGTGCCCACCGACGGGGTATTACCCGTCGGTGACGCGCGACACCGATGACACGCTGACTCGACGGCCAGCGGGTGTCGACGACGCCACGGTCGAGGCGGTTGGGCAGATGTCGGAGGCCCTCGAGTACGTCGAACGCGCCCGTGGGCACCTCTACTCGTTCCACCAACTGATCGGGCACGCCGATTTCGTGCTCGGCGAAGCGTGCGACAAGTTGCGGGCCGCCGGGCATGGCGGAACGGCCGACCGGCTGGAGACCGAACTCGTCGGCCGCAACGTTCTGCACGGCCGCTGGACGTTCCAGGTTGTGGAGGAGTTCGACGACGGCTACTGGACCGAGTTCCGCGACCACGAGTGCCGGGTCCGCGACGAGCTCCAGCGGGGCGAGCGGCACGTGTTCGAGGCGGAAATGAAGGAGCAGCGCCGAACCCACGGCCGCGTCGGGCACGAGGCCCAGCCCTGAGGCCATTACGGCGGGCAGGAGCGCAGCGACCGGGTAGTGATTAGGCTCGGCCTCATCACGTTTCTCGACGATGAGGTGATGCGGCGTGGGTATCTCGACACGGGTCAACGGCGTCGTGCCACCGGACGTTCCGCTGTCCGAGATCAACCTCGGCGAATGGGAGTTCTGGGCGCAGGACGACGATCTGCGCGAAGGAGCCTTCGCCACCCTGCGCCGCGAGGAGCCGATCTCGTGGCAGCCGTCATTCGTCCTCGAGGCTGAACCCGGCGAAGGCCATTGGGCGCTCACCCGCCACGAGGACGTCTTCCACGCCAGCCGCCACCCCGAGATCTTCAGTTCCAGCCTCGGCATCACCATCGGTGATCAGACGCCCGAATTGGCGGAGTACTTCGGTTCGATGATCGCGATGGACGATCCGCGCCACACCCGGCTTCGCAACATCGTGCGCAGCGCCTTCACGCCGCGTGTGCTTGCGCGCATCGAGGACTCGGTGCGGGACCGCGCCCGGCGCCTGGTCACCGCGATGGTGGACGACCATCCCGATGGCAGAGCCGATTTGGTCACCGAGCTGGCCGGTCCCCTTCCGCTGCAGATCATCTGCGACATGATGGGCATCCCCGAGGACGACCACCAGCAGGTCTTCCATTGGACCAACGTGATCCTCGGTTTCGGCGACCCCGACATCAGCACCGACTTCGACGAGTTCGTCGGGGTTGCCATGGACATCGGCGCCTACGCCAAGGCATTGGCCGACGACCGAAGGGCCAACCCCGGCGATGACCTCACCACGAGCCTCGTGCAGGCCGAACTCGACGGCGAGCGACTCACGTCGGGCGAGGTCGCGTCGTTCTTCATCCTTCTGGTGGTGGCGGGCAACGAGACCACCCGCAACGCGATCAGCCACGGCGTGCTGGCGCTGAGCCGATACCCCGAACAGCGCGACGACTGGTGGAACAACTACGACGAGGTGGCACCGACGGCCGTCGAGGAGATCGTCCGCTGGGCATCACCGGTGGCCTACATGCGCCGCACCGTCACCCGCGACACCGAGCTGAGCGGGGTGACCATGCGCGCAGGCGACAAGGTGACGCTGTGGTACGGCTCGGCGAACCGCGACGAGTCGAAGTTCGCCGACCCGTGGTCCTTCGATGTGCGCCGCCAGCCCAACCCCCACCTCGGCTTTGGCGGCGGCGGTGCGCACTTCTGTCTCGGGGCGAACCTGGCCCGCCGCGAGATCACGGTGATCTTCGAGGAGTTGCACCGGCGGATACCCGACATCGGCGCCACCGAGGAACCCGACTGCCTGCAGTCGGCCTTCATCCACGGCATCAAGCGGCTGCCGGTGGCCTGGACGCCTTAGAAGGAGCAGCGGCCGGTGTCCCCGCGTCGGACGGGGTCTGCTGCTGGGAGGGGGCTGGCCCCTGTCGGAGACAGGGCGTCCAGCATCAGCACGACGTAGCGGCGCCAGCCGTCGCCGGAGTCCATGCACGCCAGGAGCGAGGCGAGCATCCCCATGATCACGTGAATGTCGTCGGGAACGAGATCGGCACGGATGACGCCGGCCTGTTGCCCTCGGTGGATGAGCAAGGTCACCGAGTCGAGGAACGGAGCGTTGAACTCCGTGGTGAGGGCGCCGGAGTTGTGCGCGGCGGCGAAGGTGTTGCGCTCCCGGGCCACCATCGACACGGTCGCCTCCATCAGCGTGGCCAGACCGCGTTTGGGGTCGTCGTCGCCGAGCGCCTGCTCGATGGCGGGTGAGAGTTGCTCGGCGATGCTCTGATCCAGTGCCGCCCGGAGGAGTTCCTCCTTGTTGGGAAAACGGCGGTACAGCGTCGCGATGCCCACGTCGGCCCGGCGCGCGATGTCGTCGAGCGTGGCGTCGGGACCGATCTCGGCGTAGACCTCCCGCGCCGCCTGCACGATCCTCTCGGAGTTCCGTGCGGCGTCGGCGCGAAGCCGGCGTGTGCCATCGGTGAGCATGACCACAGGTTAGCAAGCGATAGTTGACTATCGCTACGCGGTAGGGTTGGCTTTGAATCACAACCGATAGTCGCGTATCGGTTATGCCAATACCCGCCTTGCTCAGCGATTAAGGAGACGTTGCACATGACGGAAACCCTCGGACTCATCGGCAGCGGAATGATCGGCAGTGCGCTGGCCCGCCTCGCCGTGGATGCCGGCCTTGACGTCGTCATCAGTAACTCCCGCGGGCCCGAGACCCTAGGAGCACTCGTCGCCGAGCTCGGTTTGCAGGCCCGCGCGGGCACACCGGCCGAAGCCGCAGAAGACGGTGATCTGGTCGTGGCGACGATCCCGCTCAACGCCTACCGCCAGCTCTCTCCTGTGGAGTTGGCGGGCAAGACCGTGATCGACACGATGAACTACTACCCACAGCGCGATGGCCGCATCGCCGAGCTGGACGCCGGCGAGCTGACCAGCAGCGCCCTGATCCAGCGGCACCTTTCCGAGTCTCGAGTTGTGAAGGCGTTCAACAACATCGACTTCCGTCGGCTGTTCACCCTTGCGCTGCCCTACGGTGCACCCGACCGTAGTGCCCTGCCGATTGCCGGAGACGACGCCGCAGCCAAGGCCGAGGTGTCCGATCTTCTGGACATCCTCGGCTATGACGCGACTGACATCGGCACCCTCGCCGACAGCTGGCGCAGTGAACCCGGCACCCCGGTCTACTGCTTGCCCTACTTCCCTGGGCTGGCGCCCGAGGATGTCCGCCCGTACGAAGCGTTTCGCTGGTTCTTCGAAACGCCAGGAGTCCCGGTATCCGCGGGCCGCGTCAAGGACCTGACCGATGGCACCGTCCGCGGCCCTGCAGGCGGCCAGCTCCCCGAGATGGCGGCCTCACTCACGGGACTCGACGCGAGGCAGCCCTCCAAGATCGCGTCTTAGACCGCTCCGACTTGCCGCGCATCGCAGAGATCGGCGAGTTCGGCGCGGGTCGGGCCATCGGGGACGTCGGGGCGCCAACCGGCGGCGAAGATCGCCCTGGCCCTTGGCTCGACGGCGTTCAGGCTCGCCGGTAGCGCATCCATGCGGGAGTACGGTTCGACTGCGGCGCTCAGCGCTTCGTCGGCTGATCCAATGGCCGCGGCGACGACGAGGTCGGACGGCAGGCAGCGCGTGGTGTCGACGTCCTCGCCGGACCACCGGCGCAGCCGATCGGCATCGTTTCGGACGTGATCGTCGAACCACGGCCTGATGTTCTTGGTGCACCACTGATCGAACCGCATTGTGGCGGAGTCGATGTCGGTGCTGTGCTGGGCTGCTGACCGCGTGGGTGCGTGTGATGGTCGAGATCGACGTGCGGGTGGCCGGCCTGTTCCTGGCCCTGGAGGTCGCCGCGGACGGCGACGACGCAGCGCGTGGTCTGCTCGACGAATCCCGGGCGCAGCGTCTCGCCGGTGCCCGCACGGTGGTCAAGCGCCTGACCGCGCTGGACGCGCTGACCGACGCCGTGTCACGAACCGACGCCGTTGACTTGGCTTGGCTGGCGACCGATCCCGTGCTATTCGACCGTTTCGTGCGGATCCGTGGATGGTCGGTTGGCAAGTTCGAGCCCTGGCTGGCGCGGACGTTGACCAGCCAGCTGCTGAAGCCGTAGCGCGCCTAGTTGACCTTGTGCGCGCGCTCGGCACGCACGGCGTCGTCATCCGTCGCTTCGTCAGCATGCTTCTCGGCAGACTTGGTGCGTGGGTCCAGCGAGTCGGCCCGTTCGCGCTGGGCATCCAGCTCCTCACGCGAGGAGTCGAGGTGCTCGCGGTGCCCCGTGGCACGGTCCTGCAGGCGGGCGGCCTCGGCGGCCTTGACATCGGCTTCCGCCTGAGCGGCGCGCGCCTTTGCCGCCGTCTCGGTGGCGATGGCCTCGCGCTTGTCCAGCCGTTCGCTCTGTGCCTGCACGTCTTCCCGGATGCGATCGGCCTGCACCCGGTGATGGCGATGGCTGGCAGATCGCGCGACGAAGGCGAGCACGACGACGATCAGAACTGCGACGACGGCGATGATGACCCAGGTGGTGGTGGTCACGACGGACTCCTTCGGATCGGGTGGCACGTCAGCGGTATTGACGTGCACGCTTATTCGGCGGATGCCCGTATTCGCCGATGCCCAAACCGGAGCGACCTACTTGACGGTCAGCGTGCCCTTCATGTTCGAGTGGTACTTGCAGTAGAACGGGTACTCGCCTGGTTGCGTCGGCGCCGTGAAGGTCTTCTG
>Ga0137412_10000472_pt1 | contig 28152 bp, 26 predicted proteins | sample CZODoug2_1_16fun_FD_122160 | JGI IMG/M metagenome (GOLD analysis project Ga0137412, IMG submission 122160) | Vadose zone soil fungal communities from Angelo Coast Range Reserve, California, USA - CZODoug2_1_16fungal (Hybrid Assembly) | ecosystem: Environmental > Terrestrial > Soil > Vadose zone...
GTTGTATTAGTTCGTACTGCCGAGGACGACAACGCAGCCAGTCGTCGTCTGGGCGCCGCGCAGCCGGGTGGGATTTACCAGACAGGCCCTAGAACCCCTTCCTGACAGTCGATTCACAGCACGCCAGCAGGGCCGTCCACCGCTTCAGCGCGGGGGCGGCCTTGGTGCGTGGCGGCCACGTTACCTGGCCAGCGGGCGGGCCGTGGCAAGACGTCGAACTGTTACTTAACCGGTTCCGGAAGAGTGCTTGACCAACGCGGAACCGGGGTCCAGGATTACGCCAACATTAAATCAGTGTCGTTCGTAACATGACGTCAGACGCGATCCGTTGACCCATAAGGGCGAACCGATCACATTCTTCCCATGATCTTGGGGGTGGCAGTCGCACATGTCGGACCTTGTTTCCCGTCGCCAGTTCTTCGCCGGCTCGGCGGTCGTCGGGGCGGGTGTAGCGGGCAGCAGCCTGCTCGCTGCCTGCGGCACGAGCGTGAAGCATTCCTCCTCCGGGCGCAAAGGCGCTTCGGGCAAAACGCTTTTCATCGCCGGTTTCCAATGGGGCATTCCGGTCAACTTCAACCCACTGAGCCCGACCGCCGGCTGGCCGTCGGGCGAGGACAGCCCGCAATACATCTACGAGTCGGTGGTGCGGTTCAACCAGCTCACCGGCAAGCTCGAGCCCGGTCTGTCCACCGGCCTGCAGGACGACGGCACCACCGGCATCATCGTGCCGCTGCAGAAGAACGCGCATTTCCAGGACGGCACGGCGATGACGGCCGATGACGTCGTGTACACGTTCGAGCTGGCAAAACGGCACACCGAGTTGTCCTACGCGACATTCTGGGATTACGCAAAGAGCATCACCAAGAAGGACGATCACACCGTTCTCATCACGCTCGACCAGGACCGGCTGAATCCCGATATGGTGCGGAATTATCTCTCCACCACATTTATTCTGCCGAAGCATATCTGGACCGGCATCGAAAGCTCGAACAAGTCGCCGGGCGATTACACAAATATGAAACCCGTTGGCACCGGGCCTTACCAGCTGGGCAAGCACGACCAGACGCAGGTCGGAATGACCCGCTATGACAAATACTGGGGAACGTCGCTTTATGGCGGCCTGCCCAAGCCGACGGCGATCAACCACCCGATCTTCAAGAGCAACGACGACGGCGATCTCGCCTTTCAGCAGGGCCAGATCGACGTATCGCAGCAGTTCACGCCGCAGGTCTGGAAGATGTGGCAGCAAAAGAAGGAGCCCATCGCGACCTGGTACGACCACGCGCCCTATCACATTCCCGGCGGCATGCCGATGCTCGTCTTCAACACCACCAAAAAGGGCCTGGACAATCCCCTGGTCCGGCGGGCGATCGCGTTCAGCATCAACTATGAGCAGATCGCCAAGACTGCCATGTCGAATTATTCGGTGCCGGCCAACTCCAGCCTGATCCTGCCCACCGGCTCGGAGGCGACGTATTTCAACAAGCAGAACGTCACCGCGAACGGCTGGAAGTACGACCCCACCGAGGCCAAGCGAATTCTCGAGCAGGACCTACACGCCAGGAAGGGCTCGGACGGCATTTATCGGTTGCCGAACGGCACCAAGTTGGGCGGATGGACGGCTCAGACACCGACCGGTTGGACCGACTGGAATGCCGCGCTGCAGGTGGTGCAGACGAGCACCAAGGCGATCGGTATCGACATCCGCACCAACTTCCCGCAGTCGCCGCAGGTCACCAGCGCGGTGCAGAACGGCGATTTCGACCTGGCGTGTTGGGGTGTGGCAAGTGTGAGCCCGGCGACCCCGTGGCAGCGTTTCCGCGATGTGCTCGACGATCGGGGCGTGGCGGCGGTTGGCAAGTCGGCGTTCTACAACTATGGCCGTTTCCACAACACCGCCGTGCACAGCCTGCTCGATCAGGTGGCCGCCGCACCGGAGAGCCAGCGGCAGGCCCTTTACGACCAGCTGGACAAGATCTTTATGCAGAACGCGCCGATGGTTCCGTTGATGTATCGGCCGAAGCAGTTCTATGAATTCAACTCCTCCACCTGGAAGGGTTTCCCCGACGACAAGGCGCCCAACGGTGGCACCCCGCAGTTCAGTGGCGCCGGAAATGCCTGGCTGTACAAGATTTCGTCCAGTTCCGCGTAGTCGGCCACCCACCTGGCAGCGAAGGCGAGTCGCCGATGAAATTGCGTAGATATTTGCTGGGCAAGTTGGCCTGGTACCTGGGCGCGTTGATTGCAGCTCTGATCCTGAACTTCATTCTGCCGCGCCTGGTACCGGGCAATCCGGTCGACGCCATCGTGTCCAACCTCGCGCGCGGTGGCGGCGCGCAGGGCGAGCAGCTGAAGAACATCCAGACCCACTACGTGCACCAGTTCGGTCTGGACCAGTCGATGCTGTCGCAGTTCTGGACGTATTTGAAGAATCTGGCGCACGGAAACCTCGGCACGTCGTTCGCCCAATATCCGGCGAGCGTGCGGGGGATGGTCGACCAGGCGCTGCCGTGGACGATCGCGCTGCAGCTGCCGGCCATTCTCATCGGCTGGATTGTTGGCAACATTCTCGGCGCCATCGCGGCATTCAAGGCCGGCTGGTTCGACCGGGGCGCGTTCCTGAGCTCGCTGTTCCTGTCGAGCATGCCGTACTACTGCCTGGCGATCCTGCTGCTCTACCTGCTCGCGGTGGCTTACCCGGTGTTGCCGACCAGCGGTGGCTATGCGTTCGGCACGTCGCCGGAGCTGTCGATCTCGTTCATCAGCAGCGCGCTGAGCCACTATTGGCTGCCGTTCCTCTCGCTGGTGCTTGTCTTCATCGGTGGCCAGGCGGTGGGCATGCGATCGATGGCGATCTACGAGCTTGGCTCGGACTATGTGAACTTCGGTCGGGGCCTCGGCCTGCCGGACAAGCGGATTGTGCGTTACGTGTTCCGCAATGCGATGCTGCCGCAGGTCACCGGGCTGGCGCTGTCGGTCGGCACCCTGGTCGGCGGCGCTTTGGTCACCGAGCTGGTGTTCTCCTATCCGGGCATCGGCAGCTTGCTGTTTAATGGAATCAGCCAGAACGACTATCCCGTCATTCAAGGGATTACGTTGATCATCACGATCGCGGTGCTGGGTGCGAACTTCATAGTCGACGTGATCAACGGATTTATCGACCCACGTATCCGGTCGGCCGAAGCGGGTGAGCGCTGATGCGGTCAGCACGGTTCAGCGGGCGTTTCTATATCGCCGCCGCCATATTTCTGGCGATCGCGATCCTCGCCGTATTCGGGCCGATGATCTTCAACGGGCACCATCCCGGTCAGCAGGTCGGTGGGCTCTACGACGGCCCGTCCAGCTCGGCCTGGCTCGGCACCGACAATCTCGGCCACGACGTCTTTGCCAACCTGATGGCCGGCGCCCGTACGTCGCTGGAGATCGGGTTCGTGGCCGGCGCCGGTGCCACTCTCATCGGGGTCGTGGTCGGTCTGGCCGCCGGCTACCAAGGCGGGTTGGTCGACAACATTCTGACCGGCTTCACCAACGTCATGCTGGCGATCCCGTCGATCGTGGTGCTGATTCTGGTGTCGGACTCGCTGCCGACCCGCGGCACGATGACACTGGCGCTGGTCATCGCCGCGACCAGTTGGCCCTGGACCGCTCGCGCGGTGCGGGCCCAGACCACCAGTGTGAAGACCAGGGAACACATCGACGTGGCCCGCCTGTCCGGCGCCCGAACCGTCAGCATCGTGGCCTGGGACGTACTGCCGTATCTGCTGTCCTACGTGGCGATGGCGTTCGTCTTGCAGATCTCCGGTGCCATCCTGGCCGAGGCCGGGCTGTCGCTGCTCGGATTGGGCGTCAGCGACGGCGTTTCGCTGGGCATCATGCTGCACTGGTCGCTGGCGTGGGAGTCGGTCCGGGTTGGTGCCTGGTGGGCGTTCGTGCCGCCGACCGTGCTGCTGACGCTGATCGCGTTCAGCCTGCTCATGCTGCAGTCCAGCCTGGACGAGGTGTTCAACCCGAGGCTGCGTCGCGGCAAGCTCCGCCGCACGGTCGCATTCGTCGTCGGGCCCGGCGCGACCAGCGCACCCGAGGCGACAGTCGCCGCACACGAGGAACTGGCGAGCGAGCGATGACCCAAACGATTGGTACCCAGCAGCTGCTGCATGCGCAGGGTCTGCGCGCGGCGTACGTCGGCGGCCGGGAACCGGTGATGGCCTGCGATGACGTGTCGGTCAACGTGTTCGACGGCGAGGTTGTCGGCATCGCCGGTGAGTCCGGATGTGGAAAGTCCACGCTGGCGGCCGTATTGTCGCTGACCGCCCGGTCCCCGTTGCAGGTTGTCGGTGGGGTGCTGGAGATCGGCGGCAAGCGGATCGACCTCGAGGGCGGTGAGCCGCCGCCGCGGGCCTGGCGCGGAAAGATCGTCTCGCTGCTGCCGCAGGGCGCGATGAACTCGATCAGCCCGACGCTGCGAGTCCGGGATCTGGTCTTTGATGTGATCCGGGCGCACGAGCCGAAGGTAAAACGGGCCGAGGCGCTGGACCGGGCCCGGCAACGGCTGGTGGCGCTGGATCTGCCGCCGCGCGTGCTCGACCAGTATCCACATCAGCTGTCCGGCGGAATGAAGCAACGTGTGGTTACCGTGATCTCCACGTTGCTCGATCCGACCCTGCTGATTGCGGACGAGCCGACGTCGGCGCTGGACGTCTCATCACAGAAAATGCTTATCGAAATGCTGCAGCGGCTGGTCCAGGAAAAGATCATCGGTGGCGTCATATTCGTTACGCACGATCTGCCGGTGTTGCGGTCGATCGCCGACCGGATCGCCATCATGTATGCCGGTCGGATCGTCGAGGTGTCGGATACCGAAGAGCTGATCGACCGGCCGCGGCATCCCTACAGCGGGGCGTTGCTGCGGTCCGTACTCGTGCCGGAGCCGCACATTCGGACCCGCCGCGTGCCCGGCATTCCGGGATCGCCACCCAGCTTGAGCGATCCGCCGAAGGGCTGCCGGTTTCACCCGCGCTGCGGGTACGCCATGGACATTTGTAAGACGGACGAGCCGCCGCACGTCGGTGACAATGAGCGATTCTCGGCGTGCTGGTGGACGCAGCGCAATCCTGGCAAGGCGGTTGAGGTATGACGGAAACAACGCCGCTTTTGGAAATGCGCAACGTCAGCCGGGTTTTCGGCCGCGGCGAAAATGCGTTGCGCGCGGTCGACGACGTGTCGTGCACGATCGGCCGCCGTGAGGTGGTCACGATCGTCGGGGAGAGCGGCAGCGGCAAGACCACGCTCGCCCGGCTCATTCTGCGGCTGCTGGATCCGACGTCGGGCTCGATCATGCTCGACGGGCGGGATATCGCCGGCATCAAGGGTAAGGACCTGCGCGCCTATTGGCGCGAGGTGCAGGCGGTGTTTCAGGACCCGTTCAGCTCGTTCAACCAATTCTTCACCGTACGCCGGCTGTTGCGCCGATCCGCGACGCTCCGGGGCGGTAATGCGAATTCCGAGAAGGAAATGATCGACGCGCTCCAACACGTCGGCATGGATGGCGCCGAGGTGCTGGAAAAGTGGCCGCACCAGCTCTCCGGTGGGCAGCGGCAGCGGGTGATGATCGCGCGCGCGTTGATGCTGCGGCCGCGCATTCTGGTGGCCGACGAGGCGACCTCGATGCTCGATGCGTCGCTGCGGGTCAACATCCTCAACGTGCTGTCGGATCTGCGCGAGAATTATGATCTGACAATTCTGTTTATCACCCACGACATCGGCCAGGCGTGTTACGTCAGTGACCGGGTGCTGGTGATGCGCAACGGCCAGTTGGTCGAGTCCGGCCCGACCGAGCAGGTCATCTTCTCGCCGCAGCACGAATACACGCAGAAGCTGCTGGCGGACGTGCCAAGGCTGCACGAGGGCCTCCTCGACTGAGCCCATGATCGACATCGAGTTCTGGTCGCTATAGCAGCCACCAGACGATGTCGATCATGAATGGCGGCGGGTTGATGTACAGGCGCGGGAATCAGCATTGTGGGCGTCAGGTTTGCGGCATCAGCATTGCGGGCGTCAGGTCGCGAGGGCGGTGGCGCGGGCGTGTTCGACCGCCAGGTGGGTGGCGCCGTGCAATGGGGCGCGGACCCCGAGGGTCCCGGGCGCCAACCGGGTCGGACCCGGCGAGATCGCGGCCACCGCCTCGCGGACCGGCTCGAGAAGCGCCGGATGCGTCCCCAGCGGGCCGCCGAGCAGGATGAGCTCGGGATCGACCACCGCGTTCACCGATGTGACCGCCCGGGCAATGGCAGCGCTGATCACTCGCGCTGCTCGGACGGATCCCTTATCCAGCAGGCGAATGACCGCGTTGACGTCGGTCGCCGGGGCATCGGGCCGGCCGAACCCGCTGGCCGCGAGCTCGGCCGCGAGCGTGCCGCTCCGGGCGCCGGGAAGATAGCCGATCTCACCGGCGAGCCCGTGCGCGCCCCGAATCAACTGATCGCCGATGTAGAGCCCGAGACCCAGGCCCGCGCCGACATAGACGTAGGCAAAGCTGGCGGCGCCGGCCGCGGCGCCGGCTCGATGTTCGGCAAGCGCGGCGAGATTGACGTCGTTGTCCACCAGCACCGGGGCACGTACGGTGCCGGTCAGCGCGTCGGCCGGGCTCATCAGGCCGGCCGGGAACGGGGAGTCCCGGAGCGCCGTCACCTCATGCGTCGTGGGATCCACCGGATTCGCCACCGATACGGCGATCGCGCGCAACGGGCCGTGCGCCGTCCCGGCCTTCTCGGTCGCGGCCGTGGTAACGGCACGGAGCGCTCCGACCAGAGCACTAGTGTCGCCGGCGGGCGGCTGATCGTGCTGGTGCAGTGGCCGGCCGGCAAGATTTGACGACCACGCGTGCACGCCGGACTGGTCGAGCATGATGGCGAGCACCCAGCCGGCGGTCTCGGCCAGCTCATAAAACGTCGCGATCCGCCCGCGGCGGCCGGTTTCCCGCGGCCCGGTGGCGGCCAACAACCCGCCCTCGACCAGACGTCGTACGGACTCCGAGACCGTCGGCTTGGAAATGCCGGTCGCGGTGGCGAGCTCGGCCCTGGTCGTCTGACCCCGATTGACGATCTCATCCAAGAGCGTCTTGTCGGTGGCACTGCGCAGGACCGACTGCGGCAATGCCCGTGGCGCGGCGTCCTGGTCGCTCACCTCTTGCGCTCCTGACGCTCTCGGCCTATCGTACGAACATCTAGTTAGGTCACATTACCAAATTGTCGGAGGTGTCGCGATGACCCACATCGCAGAGATCCCGGTGGACTTTCCGGCCGCAATTCGTGAGGTCAAAACCCAGCTGCGCAAGCAGATTGGCGACGTGGCCGGTGCGTTCAGCTACGCCGAGGAGCTCATGCGCGCCGAGGTGGCCGAGGTGGTGGCCGAGCGTGAGCGGGGCGCCGAGGTATGGCCGGTCATTCAGTTCGATGACATCGAGGCCGGCTCGGTCCCGGCGGATCTCATCGACGCCGTCCGCCGCCGCGGCTGCGCGATTGTGCGAAATACCTTTCCGCGCGATCGGGCCGAGGGCTGGGATCGCGAGCTCGCGTCTTATCTGGAACGCAATGAATTCGAGCGGAACTACCGATATGTCGACGACGGCGTCTTTGGCGGGTTGGCCGCCGGCAAGCCGTCGATCTTCCCGATCTACTGGTCGCGGCCGCAGCTGGAAGCCCGCTCCGACGCGAATATGGCAGTCGTACGTACGTTTCTGAATGGCTTCTGGAAGAGCGAGTCGCTCGGCAAGGTCTGGTTTGACCCGGCCCGGGATACGGCCTACCCCGACCGGGTGCGGCGGCGGGCTCCGGGAGCGAATTCCGCGGGCCTTTCCCCGCATACCGACTCGGGCTCCGTTGAGCGTTGGTTATTGCCGGCGTACCAGAATGTCTTCCGCCACGTATTCTCCGGCGATATCGGCGCATACGACCCGTGGGACGGCGCATACCGCACGGACGTGCACGAATTCGAGTCAACCGTGATGTGTTCGGCATTTCGTACCTTCCAGGGGTGGACAGCGTTAGCGGATATGGCGCCGTCGGAGGGCGTGCTGCATGTAATTCCGATCCCGTCTGCGATGGCGTATGTGCTACTGCGCGCCCTGCAGGATGACGTCGCCGCGGACGACCTGTGTGGTGCGGAGAATGGGCAGGCGTTGCCGATCAGTGAGCGCTGGCATCCTGCGCTGATGCCCGCCCTGACGCCGATCCCGGCGGTCGCGCCGGGCGACACGGTCTGGTGGCACGGCGACCTGATCCACTCGGTGGGCCCGGTGACCGATCAAAAGGGCTGGGGCAATGTTATGTATATCCCGGCCAGCCCGTACTGCCCGAAGAACGCCGACTACGCAGTGAAATGCGGCCAGGCATTTCTGTCCGGTGCCAGCCCCAGCGATTTCGCCGGCGAGGATTACGAGGTCGACTGGATCGGCCGCGCCACCCTGGACGACCTCAACACCAACGCTCGAGAGCAGCTCGGACTGCCCTAACCCTTGCAGCGCACCGCGGGCCTGTCCGACGGCCGCCGGAGCTTCTCGAAGACCATGAATGTCTGCTTGCCAATCATTCGCCACGCCAAAGGAATCCTGAGGTATGCGCGGACGAGCAGTCGAGCCTGCGGTATGCGGCTCTTGGCGGTGAACGGCAGAAACCGCAGAATCCTCGTCCGCAACGCGAAGCCCGCCAGGCCAAAGGCCTCTTCCAACATCCGGTCGTCAACCGGCGTGGTGTGATCCAAGAACATCCAGTAGTCGCGGTAGGCGAATCGGATATTCGGCTGTAGCACCAGCACCGTGCCGCCGACACGGAGAACTCGGCGGCATTCTTTGATCGTCGCGGTGATATCGGCGCGGCAGAGATGCTCGAAGAAATTGCTGATGAAGACCGTATCGACGCTGCCGTCCGGCAGCGGAATATCAGTCGAGCTGGCCAGCAGGAACTGGGCGTCCGGCGTGACGTGGGCGGCGGAATCGGGGTTGAGATCGAGCGCGATCTTCTGGCCGCAACTCACGTTGTTGATGAATCCGCCGTAGCCGCACGGGAGATCGAGCACGGTGTCGCATGGTCCGACAAACTTCTGGAAGAAATCGCGTACCAGAATCTGCCACAAATCCTTTCGATCATCGATCTCGGCACCGAACCGCCGCAGATATATATCATTGAGCGCCAAGGCAATCAGCTCGGGACCGCGGCGTTGGCCGCGAACCAATTGGCACTGCTCGCACTGGTCCCGATTACCGTTGCATTCTTAGCAATTTTGGTCATCTCGGCGCGGGTTATGTGCGCCGGGTTCGAGGCCCGTACGGTGAGCTGGAGGGTCCAATGCGGGTAGAGGACGGTGAGTATGGTCTCGCCGGTGAATGGCTGCTTGATGAAATAGGCCTGGTTGCCGTTGATGAGGAAGGCATGCCCCTCCGGTTTCGAGCCGAAGTTGCCGTAGGTGTTGACGACCAGCGCGGTCGTGCAGAGTGGTTGCGGAGAACACGGTGCCAATCCAGGCACGGTGAAGTCGATGCTGCCGCCGCTCTCTCCGCCGGCGTCGGACGCACTCGCGCTGTCGGTGGGCCGGGAGAGATCGTCGCTCGCGCTCTTCGGCTTGAGGCGCGATGGCAGGTATCCGAGCCGGAACGGTACCGGCAACGCATCGTCGGTATCGGTTCGTACGGCGTTCGCGATCCGCAGGAGGGCGGCTCGCGCGGCTGCCTTGTCGATGTTGTCGTCTGGACCCGGAATCGGAACCGAGAGCCGCAGCACCGCCCACGAGCCTGGTTTGTATTCCCAGGCGACGCCGAGGGCCGACGGGAGTGGCATCGACTCCTTGGGTGCGGCCCAGGTGCGCGTGTTGGTGGCCGTAGCGCCTGGCGAAGCAGGGCTTGGTGAGGCAGAGCTTGGCGAAGTAGAGCCGAGGTCCACTACCCCGGGGCCGAAGGACGGATCGGCCATCGTGCCGTAATAGCCACGGTGCCCGTTGACGGTCACCGACTGGCCGTGAGCCACCTCGCTGGGATCGAAGACGCCCCGCTGGTAAACGTCGAACGTCGGATTGATCTCGGTGAGCCCGTTGCCATGCCATGGGTAGGCGAGCCGGCCCCCCCGCGACGTTGCACAAAGCCACCGATCCTGGATCGTCAGCCCGGCGAGGTGGGCGAATCCGACGCCATATCGCAGTGCGGTCGGGTCGGTCATCGAGCCGCACCCAGCGGGCGCGACCGACGCTCCGGGCGGCACTCGATCGTCACTGCGGTGCGCGAGCACCGGCACCGCTACTGCCACCGCGACAACCGCGGCGACGGCGGCGGCCATCGCGTAAATGGCTCGACCGCGCGGCGCGGGCCCCCGGCTGGGCAGGGTGACCTCTGTCGGAGCCTGCTCCTCCATTAGGGCGAACGCGGCACGTAGGGTGTCTTCGGTTCTCATGAGCGCTCCACCTGACTCTCTTCGGGCAACGTCGATACGGTCGGCTCGCGGATCTCGATTCGCAGTGTGGCCAGGGCCCGAGACGCGTATCCGCGGACCGTTCCCGGTGTGCAGCCGAGAATCTCGGCGATCTGGTCGTCGCTGCGGCCGTCGTAGTAGCGCAGCGCCAGCACCGCTCGTTGTCGCCTCGGTAACTTGGCCAGCTCGGCCACCACGGCGTCCCGCTCGGCATGCTCGGCGGCGTGATCCGGCCGCTCGGCGTCGTGCCGAATCGGGTCGAACGGGACTATTCGCGCCCACCGCCGCTTCAGCGAGAGGAACTCGTTCACCACCATCCGCCGTACGTACGCGGCGGGCAGCGCCATCTCACCGATGCGATCCCACTGCTCGCAGGCGCGCACGAGCACGTCCTGCACGATCTCCTCGGCGTGCCGCGCGTCGCCGGTAAGCACCATCGCCAAGCGCAACAACGGTCGCTGCCGCTCCGCTACAAACTCATCGAACGTCACGCTGCCCCCCAAGCAAATCGTCACACCCCTCAATGCCTGAGGGGGCCGATCTGCTGTGCTGGTCCGACATATTTTTGTCGGCGGTCGGCGTGACCCGGCCTACAGCGACCACGGGGAGGGCCTGTTATTCGACGACCTGGAAGCCAGCGGTCAACTCGATGCGGGTGCATGAGCTGCCGATCATGACCGTGAACGACCCCGGCTCGACGACCGTACGCATTCGTTGATCGACCAGAGCGAGCTCGCGCGGCCGCAGAGACATTCGTACGGTGCGCGTGTGCCCCGGCTCCAGCCGCACCTTCGCAAAACCGCGCAGCATTTTTGCCGGCAGCGACACGCTGGCCAGGGTGTCCTCGAGATACAGTTGAACGACCTCCTGGCCGGAGCGCTTTCCGGTGTTGGTGACATCGACCATCACCTCGAGCCTCTCGTGTGGGCGAATTCTGGTGCGAGAAAGTCGCAGATTGCTGAATGTGAAGGTCGTATAGCTGAGGCCGAAGCCGAATTCGTACAGGGGAGTGGCGGGCAGGTCGACATATCCGTCGGCGGCCGCGCGCATCCGCTTCTGGTCGTAGTACATCGGTAGCTGGCCGACGCTGCGCGGCACCGTGACCGGCAGCCGACCGCTCGGATTCTCCTTGCCGAAGAGGATTTCGGCCACCGCCTGACCGCCATATTCACCGGGCAGAAACGCCTCCAGTATTGCCGGCACAGTCTTGGCGATGCGATTGATCGAGAGTGCCCGGCCGTTGATGAGGACCGCGATCGTCGGCGTCCCGGTGGCGTGCACCGCACTCACCAGATCGTCCTGTACGCCGGTCAGGTCCAGACTCGCCATATCGGTGGCCTCACCGTCGGTGCTGCCAGGCTTGTTGAACGACTTCGGCTGCTCGCCGATTACCACTATCGCCGCGTCGGCCGCCTTGGCAGCCTCGACCGCCTTGGCAAATCCTGAACGGTCGGTCTTCAGAATGTCGCAGCCGCGCGCATAAGTGACCTTGACACCTTTCGGCGCCTGCGTGCGAATGCAATCCAGAATGGACGGTATCGGATGGAACGGCGGCCACGGATTGTAATCGCCGAGCATATTGCTGGGCTCGTCGGCATTCGGCCCGATGACCGCGATCGTTCGCACCGACCCCGAAAGCGGCAACGTATTGTGGTCGTTCTTCAATAGGACAATGGACTCCCGCGACGCCTGGAGCGAAACGTCTTGATGCGCCGCGCTGTGTATGACCTTTTCGGCCCGGTCGACATCGACGAACGGGTTGTCGAACAGGCCGAGCTTCTCCTTCAGGGTCAACACCCGCCGCACGGCGCGATTGACCAGCTCCATTGACACGCTGCCATCGCGGACTGACGCATCAAGGTCATCGAGATACGCCGACTCCCAGGTAATGCCGACGTCCACACCGGCCCGCAATGCGAGGGCTCCCGCCTCTTTCTGTGTCGCGGCCAAGCCTTCCTTGACCAGCGTTTGGAAGCCGCCACCCTCGCTGATCACGACGCCACTGAATTGCAGCTCGTCGCGCAGCACATCGGTGAGTAGAAACTCCGAGGCATGGGTCGGTACGCCGTCGATCGTCGCCTGGCACGCGAGCGTCATCAACGCGCCCTCCTCGGCAAACCCTTCCTGCCATGGCGGCAGATGCGCCTGCCGGAGTTGGCGTTCGCCGAGCTCGACCGAGCTGCCCTCCAGGCCGCCAACGTTGGGCGTTTGCGCGGGGTAGTGGCAGAGCGAGGCGACCGCATGATTGTCGGCGCTGACGTCGCCGCCCTGCGCACCGCGTACGACCGCACCGATAATGGCCGAAACAAGATGCGAGTCCTCGCCGAAGTATTCACAGACCCGGCCGAATCGCGGGTCACGGTTGATCTCGGCCACGAGCGTATTGAGCACGTGCACACCGACGGAGCGCGCCTCGGCGGCCGCGGCGGCGTACACCCGCTCGATCAGCTCGGTATTCCACGTGGCGCCCAGCCCAGGTCCTTCGGGAAATATGGTGGCGCCGGGCGCGGAAAAGCCATTCGTTCCTTCGGCGATCTGCAATACCGGAATGCCCAGCCTGGTCCTGCCGGCGATGCGCTGGAGCCTGTTGGTCAGCTCGGCCTGCTGGCGCGGCGTCCGCGGATGCTCGACCGGGATCGCGCCCGTGACGGTCTCGTTCATCAGGCCGAAGAAGCCGCCGCCCGGGCCAAGATAACGGCGCCAGGTGCCGGCCACGAAACGTTCCCGGTGCGGCTCCGACCCGGCCGGCGACGATGTCGGAATGAGGAAGCGCGGCAGCACCTGCGGCATATTGAGCTGTCCGATCTTCTCGGCAAGCGTCATCCGGGCGAGCAGTAATTCGACCCGGGGCGTAGTCGCCGCCACCGCGGTTGCCGCCGGGCTCGCGGTAGCGCCCGCGAGCCCGGCGGCCGCGACACCGCCCAGAAATCGTCGTCGGTTGACGGTCGATCGGTGCATGCTCACTCCTCGTCGAACGGCGGTACGGCCGCGATCATCGTGCTCGCGTGCGCAGCCCGGACACATCGGCTCATCGACTCGTTCCTGGTAGACCAAGGTCGGGGGTGCCGCGACCTTCGGCTGCGTGCGGCCAGGCGACACATCGCGGTTACGCTGGCGTCATGACGACGAGCGAGCTCGATCACTGGCGGGATCTACCGGCTGCCCAGCAGCCCGAGTGGCCCGACCAGGCAGCGCTCGCCGCGGTGGCCGCCACCCTGGCCGAGGTGCCGCCGGTAGTGGTGCCCTACGAGGTGGAGCGGCTGCGTGATCGGCTGGGGGCGGTGGCCCGGGGCGAGGCGTTCCTGCTGCAGGGTGGCGATTGCGCGGAGACGTTCGACGCCAATACCGAGCCGCACCTGCATTCCACGACCAAGACGCTGCTGCAGATGGCCGTCGTACTCACCTACGGCGCCAGCACTCCGGTGGTCAAGTTGGGCCGGATCGCCGGCCAGTACGCCAAACCGCGATCGTCCACTCTGGACGCGTTCGGGCTGCCGTCCTATCGCGGCGACATGATCAACGCCATCGAGGCGACCCTCGAGGCGCGCACCCCGGACCCGACCCGGATGGTGCGGGCGTACGCCAACGCCGCGGCCGCGATGAACATGCTGCGCGCGTTCACCCACGGCGGGCTGGCCGACCTGCATGCGGTGCATGACTGGAACAAGGACTTCGTCCGTACCTCCCGGGCCGGGCAGCGGTACGAGACGTTGGCCCGGGAAATCGAGCGGGCGCTGGGTTTCATGCGCGCCTGCGGGGTCAACGACGATGCGCTGCGGAGCGTCGAGCTCTACGCCAGTCACGAGGCGCTGATCCTGGAGTACGAACGCGCCTTCACCCGGGTCAGCGACGGCACCGCCTACGACCTGTCCGGGCACATGGTGTGGGTGGGGGAGCGCACCCGGGCGCTGGATGGCGCGCATATCGACTTCGTCAGCCGGATCGCCAACCCGATCGGCGTCAAGCTCGGCCCGACGACCTCGCCGGAGTTTGCCGCCGAGGTGGTGCAGCGGCTCGACCCCGAGGGGGTGCCGGGGCGGCTCACCCTGATCACCCGGATGGGCAACGAGCGGGTGCGCGACGCCCTGCCGCGGATCGTGGAGAAGGTGACGGCGACCGGGCACCAGGTGGTCTGGTGCTGCGACCCGATGCACGGCAACACCGAGGAGTCGGCCAGCGGCTACAAGACCCGGCATTTCGACCGGGTGGTGGATGAGGTGCTGGGCTTTTTCGAGGTGCACCGGTCGTTGGGGACCCACCCTGGTGGCGTACACGTCGAGTTGACCGGCGAGGACGTGACCGAATGTCTCGGCGGGGCACAGGAAATTGCCGACGCCGACCTCGCCGGTCGATACGAAACCGCGTGCGACCCGCGGCTGAATACCCAGCAGTCGCTGGAGCTGGCGTTCCTGATCGCCGAAATGTTGCGAGGCTAAACGTCGCTCGGGGCAGCCCGTCCATGATCGACATCGAGTTCTGGTCGCTATAGCAGCCAGGAGCCGATGTCGATCATGAAATGTGGCCCGCGGTTATCCGGGCGCCGTTGCTGCCGTGAACGCCCACCCGTCTCACCCGCCCCGCCGGTCGGTGATCATGCGCGAATGCAGGTTGTGCGCGGCGAGTCGTCCTGGTTTTGCGCATGATCACGAATAGTTTCGGCGCTTTACATCAGCGGCTGCGTCGTATAGAAAGGCTTTGCTACGAGGGAGCCGCATGTGAAGCGAATCAGTGGTGGATTAGTGGCGTTGGCGACGACCGCCTGTCTGATCGGCGGGTTCGCGCCGTCGGCCGCCGCCAGCAATCGGCAAATCCCGGTCTCGGTCGCGCAGGGCGGCTGGCAACAGCTGGCCGACAAATACTACGAGCTGGGCGACACCGGATACGACCAGCAAACAGCGGCCGGGCAAAACGTGCAGGCCTTCCACGTGGCCGCGCTCGCCTGGTACGCGGGGCAGAAGTTCGGCTGGCACGACCCGCGGACAAAGGTCTGGCTGCAGCGGGTTTACGACCGCGAATATGCCACCGGCGGATACGGCGAGGGCGTTGCCTGGGATGCGTTCGGCGACCATACGACCAACCCGGCCGACACGACGTACACGATCACCACCGCCTGGCATGTGGGCCGGATGTTGTTGGACGGCTACGACCACGGGGGCGTGCCGCGGGCGAAGCTGGTGGAGGCAGCCCGCTCACTTCTCGATACCACTGAAACCTCCGGCGGGCGCTGCATTTCGTACTCAATGAGCGTTTATGACGAGAACAAACCGTGCGTTTACAACGTGACCGCGGCGGCGGCGCTCTTTCTCACCGAATGCCTGAAGCGCGGGATATGGGTGCCGGGCCGGCTGGTCGAAACCGCTACCAAGATCGCCCGCTGGCGAGACTACCTGCTCACGAAATATCAACCTGCGTTGAACGGCTGGACGTACGCGGACAACAACAACGCCACGTTGGACGATCCAGGTCATCTGGCGCCGACGTCGACGGCGGCCTACCTGTTGCCCGGTGCACAGGGCTATCACGCGGTCACCGAATACTTCTTCCACTACCCGACCGCTATTTCGACCGTCGACATGCTGCCGTTCAACTGCGACGACGTCGATACCGATTATCAGCCGCAGGTCAATTATGCGGCCGGTTACAGCGACGCGACCGACCCCGCCACAAAGGTCTCACTCGGTGCCTATGCGCCGGTCGAGATGCGCGTGCAGACCTTGTGCGGCAAGCACCCGACCGGTCTCTGGAGCGAGCAGGCCAGCCATCACCCGAAACCGACGCCCATTGTTATTACGCCGTGGGAATCGCTCTCGGCGGCGGCGAACAGCGTCGGCACCAGCGATGCGAGCACCTATGCCAGCGGCAATTTCGATGGCTACGGCGACAGCTTCGATCGCGCTCAGCTCGCTACGCCGGCCTCGACGGTGTCCTACGACGGGGTGAGTTTCCGCTGGCCGAATGCGGCGCCGGGTCAGCCCGACAACGTGTCGGCGACCGGGCAAAATATCGCCCTAACAGGCAGCGGCAGCCGTCTCGGATTTATCGGCTCGGTCGCCGGAAGCTTCACCGGGACGGTGACCGTCACCTATACCGACGGGACCACCAGCCAGGGAACGGTCGGTTTCGGCTCTTGGGCAAACCTGACGAAGCCCAGCCAGAACGTCGTTTTCGACACGATCGGCAATTACGGCCGGAACGGATTCAGCGCGAACGGCGTGCATTACGACATCTTTTACGCCTCGATTCCGGTCGACGCCGGCAAGACCGTCACGATGTTCACGCTGCCAACCGTGAGCCAAATGCATTTCTTCGCTGTAGCGCTCAAGCAGTAGCCGCTCCGGGAGCAATCGCCGCGGGGCCGGTGAGGTGCGCTTTACCGCGCGGAGTGGTGGGTCTGGGCCGGTGAAGTGCGCTTTACCGGATGTGGCGTGACAGCGGCCGAGCGTCAGGATCGCAACAGCCGCCGTACCTCAGCATCGGACACCTGCGGGAAATGCCGATAGTAAAGGCTTACTGCGCCGAATCCGGGCGGCGCATAAACGCAGCAAACCGCGTCGGCTCCGACCTGCGGCAGGCTCTCCGGCGCGCCGACCGGTACGGCCACCACGACCCGGGCCGGTTTGTGCAACCGCACCGCCTGTACCGCGACCCGGGCCGAGGCGCCGGTGGCCAGCCCGTCGTCGACCACGACCACCGTACGGTCGGTCAGGTCGAGCGGCGACCGGTGGCCGCGGTAGGTCTGCTCCGCCTGCTCGAGCACTGCCAGCTCGGCGTCAACGGCCCGGTCGAACTCGGCCGGGGTGACGCCGGTCCGCCGGATCACCGTCTCATTGCGCACGACCGCGCCGCCGCTGGCGACCGCGCCCATCGCGAGCTCCCGATGCGCGGGCGCGCCGATCTTCCGTACACAGAACACGTCCAGCGCCGCACCGAGCCCCGTGGCAACTTCAGCGGCGACCGGGACGCCACCGCGGGCGAGCCCGAGCACGACGCAGGCAGCGTCCAACGAGGGCTGCTGGTCGCGAAGCAGCAGAGCCAGCGCCCGGCCCGCGTCGCTACGGTCGGAGAAATGCATGTCGGCGTCACTACGGTCGGAGAAGGGCAATGCTACCCACGCAGGCGTTTGAGAACCGCGATATCGGCGGCCGCACCGTCCGGCGGCGTCTCGACGAGCACGGGTACGCCTCGTACCGCGGGACTTGCGAGCAATTCGCCGAATGGGCCGGTGCCGATCATGCCCGCGCCGATCATGGCGTGCCGGTCCCGGCCCGACCCGGCCGGATCCTTCGAATCGTTCGCGTGCACCAGGCCGAGCCGGCCGCGGCCGACCGCTTTCGTCAGGGCTCGCAGCACCGCACGGACCCCGCCGGGTGCGGTGAGGTCGTGCCCGGCCGCGAACGCGTGACACGTATCCAGGCAGACACCCAACCGCGGGTGGTGGTCCAACGCGGCAAAGTAGTCGGCGAGGTCCTCGACCCGGCCGGCCAATGCCTGCCCGCCGCCGGCGGTCGGTTCGATCAGCAACCGCGGACCGGCCGTGGCATCGAGCACCGGCAGCAGGTGTTCGCGCATCCGTTTCAGTGCAACGTCGCGCTCACCGGCGGTCACGGCCGACCCGGCATGCACGACAACGCCGGCCGCGCCGATCGCCCGGCCCCGAGTCAAGGAATGCTCGATCGCGCGCACCGAATTCTCCAGGGTCGCCGGCGTCGGCGAGCCAAGATTGATCAGGTATGGCGCATGCACGAACGCCGGAATCCCGCGTTCCGCGCAGCCCGCTCGGAATGCCTCGTCCTGCGCCGGATTTCCGGGTGCCGGCGCCCACCCGCGCGGGTTGGAGACAAACACCTGAACCGTTTCGGCGCCCACCGAGTCCGCATAGGACAGTCCGCGTTTTGCAAGACCGCCGCCGACCGGTATATGCGACCCGATCGGGCTGCGTTGAGGAGCCCTAACCATCACACCGTAATGATCTGAATTGTCGAGCCCTTAGGAGCGAGGCTGTTGCCGCCGGGCTTGGTCTGCACGACCTGACCGAACACGGCGAAAAAGCTTTGTACGCTGACCTTGAATCCCGCGGCTTTCAGGTCGTTGGTCGCCTCGTTGACCGACTCCCTGGTCACGTCGGGTACTCGTACCATCTGCGGGCCTTTGGAAACGACGATGCGGACGGTGTCGCCGCGGGTGACCTGCCCGACGGCTGGCTCCTGCCGGATCACCTGACCGGAATCCACGGTCGTACTGAATTCCTCGGACGGAACGACGGTCAGCCCGGCATTGCGCAGGGTGTTTGTCGCGTCGTCGCTGCCGCGCCCGGTCACGTCGGGCACGGCGAACGGGCGCGGGCCCAGGCTCAACTGCAGCCCAACCGCCTGACCGCGGCGGAGCTCCGTGCCGGCAGCCGGCACGACCTGAATGACGTGCCCCACCGGAATGGAGTCGGAATAGGCGTGCGAAAACTGCACCGACAGCGGCATTCCGCCGAGTTTTTTCCGGGCTGCCTCCCGGCCGAGCCCGACGAGTCCACTAGGGACGACGTATCGCTCGGGGCCGCTGGACAGCCGCAACTCCACGTCGGCGCCGCGCAGCACCTTGGCGCCGCCGCCAGGAGTCGAGGAGACGACGGTGCCCGCCGGAACGTCCTCGCTGTGCTCGCGTTGGGGCAGCACCTCGACCTTGATGTGCGCGGCCTTCGCCGTTCGCTGTGCCTCGCTGACGGTGAGCATCGACAGCTTCGGCACCGAGGTGTACCGCCCGCTGCCGAACCACCAGCCGGCCACCGCCACGCCGGCTCCGAGCACGACGATCAGCAGCAACGCGAGCAGGAAATGCCGGCGGTGCCGGCGCTGCTCCAGATCGCGCGGCCGGCGGGCCGGCGGCTCGGGACGGAACGCCGGGTCGGGCGGGATCGGACGCACCAGCAACGGCTGACCACCGGCGTCGCGCGGCAGCCCGGCCGGATCGAGGGCGAGCGTGCCGGTGTGCCGCCGCGGCGCATCCGGGCGACTCGGCCCGGCGGCCGGCACCGGAACCTGGCGCAGGCCCACGTCGGCCACCACGTCGCGCAGCTCGGCCAGGAATGCGCCGGCATCGACCGGGCGGGCGGCCGGCTCGCGGCGGGTCGCCCGCAGCGTGATCGCATCCAGCTCCTCGGGCAGCCCCGGGACCGCGGCCGAGGGCGGCGGGACGTCGTCGTGCACGTGCCGGTAGGCCACCGAGATCGCGCTGTCGGCGATATACGGCGGCAAACCGGTGAGCATCTCGTACAACACGATCCCGGCCGAGTACACGTCGGTGCGTGGGTCGGTGGTGCCGGCCGACACCTGCTCCGGCGCGACGTAGGCGACCGTGCCCAACATCGCGCCGGCCGTCGTCCCATACGTTGTGGCTGCCGATGCGATCGCCCGGGCCAGCCCGAAGTCCGCGACCTTCACCGGCGCGGCATCTGGATCGCTGCCATCGGCCAGCAGAATGTTCTCCGGCTTGACGTCGCGGTGTACGAGGCCGGCCCGGTGCGCGGCCGAGAGCGCGGCCAGCACGGGCAGCAGGATCGAGCAGGCCAGCTCGGGGGAGAGCCGGCCGCGCTCGTGCAGCAGGTCACGTAACGTGCGCCCGGCGACCATCTCCATCACGAGGTAGGAGTGCCCACCGTCCGCGCCCTGGTCATAGACGGCCACCACGTTCGGGTGCGAGAGGCTGGCCGCGGCCCGCGCCTCCTGGGCGAACCGGCGGACGAACACCGGGTCGTCGGTCAGCCCGTCGGCCATCACCTTGATCGCGACCGTCCGGTCCAGCCGGAGGTCGGTGCCCCGATACACCGTGGACATGCCGCCGCGGGCCAGCACGTGCTCGAGGCGATACCGGGCATCGAAGACCGTGCCGTCGAGCGGGTGGTTGAGGGCGGCGCGCACGGCAGAAGTCTACGGCGGGAACTCTCGGTGACCCGGCAAGCTCCCACCTACGACGGGCGGCATGGCAATCGCGCTGCGTGAGCAACGTAGGGTATGAACCTGCCAGAAGTGGGTGGACTGGACTCCTGAACGCCAGCAACACCCGATCCGCGAGGAGGCACGATGCGCCGAATCGGCATCCTGATGGTCGGTGGGCTGCTCACCCTCCTCGTCGGCTGCCGTCCATTCGGTGGCACCTCATCGTCCGGCGCGACCACCCCGGCGCCGCTGTCCGGCCAGGACGTGGAGAAGACGATCAACGACAAGCTGCCCTCGCAACTACACGGCGTACAGAATGCCGGTGACGCGAAGTGCCCGGCCAAGGTCGGCATCGCCGCGGACAAGTCGGTGGACTGCACGATGGTCGCCGATGGGCAGCAGGTCAAGATCAAGGTCCAGCAGGACGGCTCGGGATACAAGGTGAGCCTGGACCAGGCCGTGGTGAGCATGACCGTCCTGGAACAGAACCTGGCCAGCACGTACCACCAGGAGTTCAGCTTCTACTGCGGTACCGCGAGCGTCCGGGTGGTCAACCCCGGCGACAAGATCCAGTGCCAGGGAACCCCGACGGCCGGCGGCAAGACCACGCTGTTTGACGTGACGATTCAGGACACGTCCGGTAAGTATGAGTCGGACAAACACAGTCCGTAGGAACCTGACGTAACTCGGCGCCGTGGTGCGTGGCAATCTGGGCCGGTGCACAACGAATTCTTGCTGGGATCGCTCCGATGAGTGACATCGCCACCTGGCTGAGCCTGGCCGAGGTCGGGGACGCGCTGGACGTGTCGCCGAATCGGGTACGGCAGCTGGTCCGTGATGGTCAGCTGGCCGGCATCCGCCGCGAGGGCGAGCTGCGGGTGCCCGCCGACTTCATCGACGAGCATGGCATCGTCAAGGGGCTACCGGGCACGATCGTGCTGCTCCGCGACGCCGGGTATGCCGACGAGGAGCTGTTGGATTGGCTGTTCAGGGCCGATGACACGCTGCCGGGCACGCCGATCCAGGCGCTGCGGGAAAATCGCGGTACCGAGGTGAAGCGCCGCGCGCAGTCGGCAGGCTTCTGAGTTGCACCTGATTTATGTGGCGGTCCTGGTCGGCTGTCTGTTGGTGACGCTGCCGCTGGAGATCGTGCTGCGGGTCCGGGTGTACGCCCGCTGGCGGCGCTGGCTGGCCGCGGTGCTTCCGGTCGCAATCTGCTTTGTGTGCTGGGATCTGTACGCGATTTCCCGCCATCAGTGGTGGTATGACGGCCGGCAGATCCTCGGGTGGCGGCTGGCCGGCCGGCTCCCGATCGAGGAGTTGCTGTTCTTTCTCGTGGTGCCGACCTGCGCGATCCTCGGTTTCGAGGCGGTGCGGGCGGTTACCGGCTGGCGGGCGGGGGACGAGCGGTGAGCTACACCGCGCTGTCGGTCATCGCGGTCGCCGCGACGGTGGCGGTGGATCTCGCGGTGCTGCGCACCCGACTGCTGCTGCGCCGGATCTACTGGGTGGCCTACGCGATCGTGCTGGTCTTTCAGTTGTTGGTCAACGGAGTGCTGACCGGCCGGCGGGTGGTGCGCTACGACCCGCGGACGATCATCGGCTGGCGGATCGCCTATGCCCCGATCGAGGACCTGTTCTTCGGTTTTGCGCTGGTCACGCTGACACTGTCGATGTGGGTCTGGCTCGGCCGCCGCGCGGTCCGGTGAGCGGTCATTCGCCGGCAACGTCGCGGGGGCTGAGCACCTGCATGCCGGCTTCGCGGGCGGCCTCGCCCAGTGTCTCGTCGTACGTCGCGAGCCCGGCCAGCTCGCCGGCCAGGAGCCTTGCGGTGGCTAGGTGTATCGCGTCCAGCGACCGGAGCCTTCGGTTGGGCTCATTCATTGCGCCGTCGACGATGTCGTCATCGATGGCAATGTAATCGAATGCGGTCAGGAGTTCCCGTGCCTCTGGCAGCAGAGCGGGCATCGCCCGGCCGACGGCTCGAGCCAGCTCGATCCGTAGGAGCGCCGAACTAACCCATTCTGCATCGGTATTGGTGTCATAGAAGGTGCAGAACGCGGCCGAATCCGATTCCGCGGCCAAGAGCTTCAATGCAGCCGACGTGTCGAGATAATAGAGGCTCACTACCACCTCTCCTCGTTGCGCAGATCAGCCAGCGCCGACGCCAGCCGATCGGTACCGTCGCCAGCCCGTAGACGGGGACGATAGCCGGGTCGCGTCGCCGGCCGCGCCCGCCCCGATTCGATGAGCTGCGCCATGATCCCGGTGGGTACTCGATCCTCGATCGGGGAAATGCGAGCAATTCGCCTTCCGTATTCGGTGACGTCGATTGTTTCACCATGACGGACTCGGGCCAGCACTTCACCCGTGTTGTGCCGGAGCTCGCGCAGACCGACGGAATGCTCGTTGTGCGTAGCCATGACGTGCAACGTATCACAAAATTGTGCCACATTCGTGGCTGGTCGGCGGCTGGGCCGCCGGGCGATCCGGTGAGTTTAGGATCCGGTTGTGTTCGGCGGGATGCTGATCGTGACCTCCTTGCCCCAGTCGGCGAAGTTCAGCTGGCCCCTGGCCGGGTTGACGAGTTTCAACGGATACGGCTGAGCGCTGTTGTCTGCGACGGATAGGACACCGCCGCGCGCGCTCTGGACATTGACCGCGGCCTGGCCGTTGACGGTGGCCGTACCGGCCTTCGTGATCGCGCCGGTCGGGGTTATGGCCTGGCCGACAAGGACCTTCATGGTGAAGTTCGAGGCGAATTCCTTGGTGCTGCTGTCGGTCTGCTTGACGAATTGGCCGTTGGACTTGTCCGAGGCTGCGTAGCAGGTGTCCGGCCCGGTCAGTACGAACTTGATGGAGCCGCCGTCGTTGGCCGGCACGGTGCCCTGGGCCCGGCCGTCCTGAGTGGCTACCACGTCGAGCGGGCTGCCGGAGATCGAGCCGGTGACGTGCACGGATGCCGCCTGCCCGGCCGCGCCCTTCGCATCGGAGACGATCTGATCGGCGCTCTTGCTCGATTCCGTGCCGGCATTGGCGGTCGATCCGGTGCTGGCGGTCGATCCGCCGCCGAACGTCCCGCTACCGTCGTCCTTGCTGCTGCCACAGGCCGAGCCGGCTATGACCACTGTGGACAGTGTCACCGCGAGGCCAGCTATCCGTGCCTTCATGCGTCCAGACTCCTTCGTCTCAGATCCGCCGCCCGCTGTTTGCGGCGGTCTCTCGGGGGTTGACGGAGCCCGGTGGTACCGCGTTCCGCATCCATTGTCCGAATTGCCGAGAAGTCTGGCACTGGAACCCGCGCGGAGGCGTGTCGGCTCGCCGGGTCGAGGGTGCGTCGGCAATGCTGAGCCCAAAGGACGTTGGCATCCGGTCGGGAGGAGCGTGATCGTGTCGCGTCGGCGGCGGGTTGCGGGTAGGGCCAGGCAACGCCCGGCGGCCGATATCGTGCCGCCCTCGCTCGTCGGGATCGTGCCGGCGAGCCTGCAGGCGCTGGCCGCGCTGGCCTGGCGGGTGCTGCTGATCGGCGGCCTCATCTACCTCTTCGTGCGGCTGCTGCGGATGGTCTGGGTGCCGTTCCTCGCGCTGGCCGCCGCGCTTTTTCTCGCCGCGCTGATGCAGGGTTACGCCCAGCTCCTGCGTGACCGCCTCCGATTTCCGCGCGGGTTGGCCGCGATCACCTGCATCGTGAGCCTGCTGGTGGTGCTGGCCGCGTTGGGCTATTTCGTCGAGACCCGCGTGTCGGGGTCGATCGACACGCTCAGCAACGACCTGCAGCGGGCCAGCGATGACTTCGTCCGCTGGCTGCACCACGGGCCGCTGCATCTCAACGACAAGCAGATCAACAACTACCAGGACCAGCTCGTCGACTGGCTCAAGAAACAGCAGGGGCGGCTCACCTCGATCGGGGTTGCCGGGCTGTCCTCCGGCGCCGAGATGATCACCGGCGGCCTGATCGCGCTGTTCACCTGTTTCTTCCTGCTGTACGACGGCGTCCGTATGTGGTCCTGGGTGCGGGCGCTCTTTCCCGTCACCGCGCGGCCATCGGTCGATGTCGCCGGGCATGCCGCGTGGCGGGCGCTGACCGGATACGTACGCGGCACGGTCACGATCGCCGGGATCGATGCCAGCTGCATCGGCATCGGCCTGGTGGCGCTGCAGGTGCCGTTGGCCGGCCCGCTCGCGGTGATCATCTTCATCGGCTCGTTCGTGCCGTTGGTCGGCGCGGTCGCCACCGGCATTATTGCGGTGCTGGTCGCCCTGGTCACCAAGGGCTGGGTGGTCGCCGTTATCGCGATGGCCGTCGTCATTGCGGTGCAGCAGATCGAGGGTCATCTGCTCCAACCGCTGGTGCTCGGCCGGAGCGTTTCGCTGCATCCGGTGGCGATCATCTTTGCGGTGGCGATCGGCACCACGCTGGCGGGCATCGGTGGTGCGGTCCTGGCCGTGCCTATCGTGGCGGTGCTCAACGCGTCGGTCGGCGCGCTCTACCGGGTCCGCCGGGAGACAAAACGACAACCGGCCGAGACGCCCCAACCGAACGTCAACAGCGCCAGCACGCCGACCGTGATCGAGTCGTAGGGTAATAGCCGATCAAAGTGCGCTCTACCTCGTGCTGACAGGCGAATCACGAGGTAGGGCGCACTTCGATCGGCTGGATCCTTATGCTGTAGCCGACATCAGGCCAACCGTCAGGCCGTTGCGGGGGTCAACTCATCCTTTGTGGACATCGGCTCCGCGGCATGTGTCGTCGCGGCCGGCTTCTTGCTGCGCTGGCCGATGAATCCGTAGGCTGCGCCGACCAGGAGCGCGCCGCCCACGAGATTGCCCAGGCCGACGTACAACAAATTCCGGGCGAATGCGCTCGCGGTGGCAAGTGGTGTGTGCTCGAACATTCCCAGCGAGAACACGGTCATGTTGGCAACGGAGTGCTCGAAGCCGCTGGCCACGAACGCCAACAGGCACCAGAAAATCAGCCCCAGCTTCGCGCCGTCGGACTTTGTCCGGGCGGCCATCCACACCGCCAGACAGACCAGGAAGTTACACAGCACGCCGCGGAAGAACAGCTGGGTGCCGGTCTCGGCGGTCTTGTTCTTGATGAGCGTGGCGAGCATCGTGCTGCCGGCCGCGGCCTTCCCTGGCAGCGCACCGGCGCTGATGATCCCGGTCATGTGCACAACTCCGGCGAAGAGCACCGAGCCGACGAAATTGCCAACGAAGGAGAACACGATGACGCCGGCCACGGCCAGAATGCCGACCCGGCGGGCACTGAGGCCCTGCACCATCGTCATCATATTTCCGGTCGACAGCTCGGATCCGGCGAAGATCACGAGTGTCAATGCAACGCCGAACACCAGGCCCTGAACGAGTTTCGTCCAGGGTGATAAGGCAACCGACAGCGGGCCGGTAACCGCGATGAGCAGCACGACCGCGACACCGACGTACGCGCCGGCGAGCATCGCGCTGAGCAGATACCTGTCGGGTCGTTTCATGTCGGCGCCCTTGACCGCGGCGCTCTCGGCCTGTTCAGACAGAACCTCGGGAATGGGTAGCATGGCAGCTCTTTCTGTTGAGATTCAGGTTGCGCCCCGACGGCATGATTCAACGGTGCCGGTGATGCAATTCGGTCAACCCGGCGTAAGAGTCTCGTGACCGCAATCTCACAATGCGTTCGGCCGGCTGTGAGACTATGCGGCGAGTCGATAACCCCGCTTCACGACGGTTTGCACCGACCGCCCGGCCGGACCGAGCGCGGTCCGCAGCCGACCAATCGTCGTCTCCACCGCGTGCTCGTTGCTCGGACTGCCGGCGGGCCACGCGACGCGCAGCAACTCCTCGCGGGTGAGCACCCTGCCGGGCTGGGCCGCGAGTGCACGCAGCAGGCCGATTTCCCGGCGCGGCAGCGGGACGATGGATCCGTCGACGATCGCGGCGGTGCCACGGATACGGAACTCGTACTGTCCGGTATGGACAATCAGATCCCGCTTTATCGGCAAGGAGTCGGTGAGTACGCGGACCAGAGCGCCGAGCCGATACCGCTCCGGCACGGCACATTCCACCCCGATGCTGCGCAACGGCTCGGCGCAGATCGGGCCGACGCAGGCGGCGAGGACATTTCCGCGCAGCGCACGAACAAGCTCGTCGTCGCAGCCGGCCTGCTCGGCCACACCCAGCAGCGTTCCGACGGCAGGGGCGCTGGTAAACGTCACCGCGTCGACCGTGCCACCGATGATCGCGTCCACCATTCGCCGCAGTGGCTGGGTTTCGGTCGGCAGTGCCCACCGGTAAACCGGCAACTCGATGACCTCCGCATTGGCCGCGCGCAATGCGGCGGCGAATTCCGGCATTGGCTCGCCGTGTTGCTGGACCGCGACGCGCTTGCCGGTCAACGGCTCCTCCAACAGCCGGACCAGCAGATCGGCCGAGGACTCCGAGGCCGGCGACCAACTGTCGGCCAGCCCGGCCGCGCGCATCGCGCCGGTCGCCTTTGGGCCGCGGGAAAACAGTCGACTGCCCTGCAGCTGACGAATCAGTGGGGTGCTGAGATTCCAGCCGTCGGCCGCCTCCAGCCAGCCGCGAAATCCGATGCCGGTCGACGCGACGGTGTAGTCCAGCGGATGCTCCAGGCAGGCCTCGGTGGCGGCTTTCAACGCCGTATCGTCGGCGAGTGAGACGATCCGCAGCGCCGGCGCGTGCATGACGTCGGCACCGCGGCGCTGCAGCAGCGAGCCCAGCTCCTCGGCCCGGCGCGCGGCGGTGACGCCGACCGCGTATCCGGCCAGCGGCAGTACGGTGTCGCGAACACCGTCACTCGTCGGCGTCACCGCGCCATCCTCTTCGCATCGCATTATGGCCGCCTTACCGAAGCGTTTCTGTGGTGTAAACGTGTGCTCACGTGCGGGTATCATTGGCAGGCGCATTTCGTATCGCGTGAGCAACACGAATGATTCGCCTGTGTCATAGCGATCCTGCACAGTCGGGCGTATGGCACTCATTCCGCGACGCCGGCTCGTTGTCGTCGGGTACGGCATGGTGGCACACCGCCTTCTAGCCGATCTTTCGGGGGCCCAAGGGGAGGAATGGCAGGTCACCGTACTCGCCGAGGAAAACCGGCCGGCATACGACCGGGTGAATCTGTCGCACTATTTTGACTCGACCGATCCCGACGCGCTGCTACTGGATCCGACCGGCCTGATCAGCGATGATTCGCCCGCGCCGGAAACCCATATCCACGAAACTTGGTTCACCTCGCGCTTTTCCGGCGTCTCTGCCGTCACGCGTAGATGAAAACTTCCTGCTTCCTTGGCCTTGAAAGTAACTCGAGCAGTCCCGTCCGCTTGCGTTCGAACGTCCTGCGAGTCAACCACGTCCTCCTTTGACCTGAAGTTATTCCCGTAGCCATACCAGTGCCAGCGCACTAGCTCCGCATGCAGGGCCGCCTGGATCGGGTGTCCCTCATAATCCTTCGCCACCGCCGTCGCATTGATCGTCTCGTCTTTCTGATAGACATAGCTATCCGCGGAAATTCCGACCTGGAAAGTTCCGTACGTGGCGATCACTGCATTCGTTCCGGATATCTCGCGGTTGCCGGCATCCGTCACGCGCGCTTCGATGCGATAGCGCACGTCGCGATGCTGCGGGTTAGGCTGCGTCAGAACGTGAATCACCAATTTCCCGTCCGCGCCCAGTTTTCCGCTCTCTTCGGAGATCTGTTCTCCCGCAAAATACCTGTCGGAAGTGTCGCCACCCGCGCCTTCATCCCCTCCTTCGTT
>Ga0137412_10000473_pt1 | contig 28122 bp, 20 predicted proteins | sample CZODoug2_1_16fun_FD_122160 | JGI IMG/M metagenome (GOLD analysis project Ga0137412, IMG submission 122160) | Vadose zone soil fungal communities from Angelo Coast Range Reserve, California, USA - CZODoug2_1_16fungal (Hybrid Assembly) | ecosystem: Environmental > Terrestrial > Soil > Vadose zone...
CTGTTACCGCTCGACTTGCATGTGTTAGGCACGCCGCCAGCGTTCAATCTGAGCCAGGATCAAACTCTTCAGTTAATTACACTAAGTCACTGAAGCTATCGAGATCCAGAACTCACATCCGTTCATCGATGCTTTCACATCTTTGAACAGCTGGTCGTTTTGGAAACTCATCATCAATTGCACCAAAGGCGCAGTGACGCGAGTCCCCACACAAGTTACCTATTCGAATTTTTAAAGAATATCCCGAGACGACAAAGGTCCGGGCCGAACTTCCAAGTATAACGCGTTTTCTGACCCCGTCAATCGCCGGAAAGTCTCGAAAAACGCGTTTTAGGTGGAAGGGCGCGCAGTATAGCCCTGGGTTTGGGACTGTCAACCGCTTGTCATGAAACTTCGCGTGTTATTTATTCGGAGCGCTTTTGCAAGCCTTATTTTTGCATGAAAACGCTTGCCGAACGGCACGGACGTAGGTGTTTCCCGCAAGTTATTCATGGCGCATGTTATTCATGGCGGTAGGCAGCCTCGCGCGCCATCGCAGGTAGCCTCGCGCACCGTCGCCGGCGGCCTCGTGCGCCGTCGCCAGCGGCCTCACATGCCATCGCCAGCAGCCTCTGCGGCCATCGCAGGCGTCCTCGCGCACCGTCGCCGGCAGCCTCGCGATCCCTAGAAAACCGGGAACGCCGATGCGGCTGAAATGTCCAATCTGCCGGGTAGTGGATGCACATTTCATCGTCGGCTCGGTTGGCTATTTGCGCTCTGGCTCGAATCGCTCTGGCTCGATTGCCGGAGGGCAAGGGAAAGGGGGGCTTATGGACATGCAAGAGATGAAGCGGTTAAGGCTGCGCGACTGGGTGATCGCTCTGTTGGGGCTATGGATGTTGGTGTCGCCCCGGGTACTGCATTTCGCGGGCGGTCAATCCAGTGAGATCTGGTGTGCCTGGCTGGTTGGGGCGGCCATTCTCCTGGCGACGGCGGGCAGCCGTTTTGTAGTCGAAATATGGGGTCCTTGGCAGGATGGTACCAATGCCTTGCTCGGACTTTGGTTGATGGTGGCGCCCTGGGCGATGGGTTTCGCGGGGCACATGACGGCGCGGACCAACTCGATCGTGGTCGGCTCTTTGGTGGCTGTGTTGGCGCTTTGGACCATGGCCGTGGATACGGATCTACGCAGATGGATGGGCGACTGGATGCATCAGCACCACCTGCCGCGTTAAATCGGTCTGGGACCCAAAGCGTCGGAAAATCGGCGTCGAAGGGGCGGAGTTTTGCTGCGCGGCGGCGGCATGCAGGACGTCGCGATGCAGCGAGATTTCCGATCCCCCTTCGGCGGGGCGGACCGGTTTAGGACCCAGCTGCGACCACTTCGTAAGGACGCATCATCTCGTTGTCCTCGTGCTCGAGAATGTGGCAGTGCCACACATAGCGGCCGGGATAGCCCTCGAACGGCACAATGATGCGCGTGACCGTCTTGGCGTTGACGCGGACCGTGTCTTTCCAACCCATTTCGCTCGCGTCGGGCGGCATGACGGGCCCGGTGTAACGCAGAGTGCCGGCCGTCATGTATTGAAAACCGTCGAAACGGCGGCGATCGAGAATCTGGAACTTGACCATGTGCAGATGAATGGGATGCACATCGTCGGTCAAATTCACCAACTCCCAGATTTCGGTGCTGCCCAGTACCGGCCGCTCCGTGACGGGCATGTGCCATGGCGTTTTGTTGAGCAGCATGCCTTCGGACTCCGCCACCCTGTTCGTCTGTTCGTCCAACGTGAGTCTGCGTGTCGCGACGGCGGACGACTCCGCCATCCGAGGCACGGATCGCAGCGCGGCGGGCAGATGGCTGGGATCGACGACCGGCGCGGCGCCCACTCGAAACTGCATCAGCACCAACGCGTCGCTCACCAGAAGTATTTGGGCACCGCGATGCGGGGCAAAATCAACCACGACATCGGCGCGTTCCCCCGGCGCCAGCTGCACGGTCGCGGTCGCGATCGGCGCCGCCAGGAGCCCTTGGTCGCAGCCGATCTGGTGCATTTGCACCTGAGGGGTCATGGACAGCCGATAGAACCGGCCGTTGGCTGCATTCAAGACTCGGAACCGGTACTTGCGCGGCTCGACGTCGAGATAGGGGAATATCTTGCCGTTCACCAATTGCGCCTCGCCGAATGCCTCGGGAACCCACGGCCGGGCAGGATCGGCGGACACCGGATAACTCAACTGCCCGTCCGGCCGCAGGTCGCGATCGAATAATGTCAACGGGATCTCGAACTTACCGTCGGGCAGATGCAGTGCCTGCTCTGTGCCATCGCGGATCACATGCAATCCCAGCAAGCCCGCGTAGATATTCAGGCGGTTGATGCCCATCGAGTGATCGTGATACCAGAGCAGCGCCGCCTCTTGCCGGTTCGGGTAGTAGTAGGTGCGCGACTGGCCGGGGGGATACCAGTCCTCTGGATAGCCATCGCTTTCCGGGGGTGTTTTGCCCCCATGCAGGTGCACGACGCCGCGTCCCTCAGGTTTGCCGCGTTCCGCCCCATGCAGCGTGTGGTCGATGGGCAGAAAGTGCTTGGCCGGCAACTCATTGACCCACTCGACGGCCAGACCCTGGCCGCTCTGCGTGTCGAACGTCACCCCCGGAACCTGACCGCCGTAGGACCAGAGGTTGGTCGGCGGCAAATCGCGATGCAGCTTGGTTCTGATGGCGCGCATCGCCACCCGATAGAGCGGCACGCGTACGCCGGACTCCCCGGGCACCGGTCCAACGCCTACGGGCTTCGCGATCAGCGGCAAGGGTAGCGGATCGACGAAGCGGGCGAGGCTGTTCGGATCGAGATTGGGTATCGCGGGCGGGGCGGCGCGCGGCATGGAGTGCCCGAATGCGCGCGGAACGATGCTGCCGGCGGCGGCCAGCGCCGAGCCTGTGAGAAATCTGCGGCGAGTGGTCAAGGAAATCTGCGGCCAGTGGTCAAGCGGGCAATCTACTTCCCTCCCGGCGACAAAGAAACAGCGGTCCCGGAGACAAAGAAAGAGGGGCACAGGATCCAATGTTCCCGTGCCCCTGCATGGGGGTAACCCAATGTCCGGCGCTGGCTACCAGCCCTCGCCACCCTCCACGGTGCCGGTGCTGGGATCGAGGTTGAAGCGGCCTGAGTTCTCGGGACGCTCGAAATTGAACATGTGATTGATGGAATTGGCAATGGTATCGAACGACCCGGCGCCGATCCGCTGGGTACCCAGCCAATTGTCCTCGACGAAGCGCAGAATCGACGACTGGTCGGTGACGCTGTGATCCACGAAGTTACGGCGCGCCCAAGGCGAGATGACGAGCAAGGGCAGACGGGGTCCGTAGCCGCAGCGTCCCTGCGCGTGCTGTGTCGCCGCATTGATTCCCGGCAATGCGCCGACACCGCTGCCGCACAGGCCGGTTGCGCTCAACGCGTCGGCATCCGTGGCGGATTCATTCACGATCTGCAGTGCATGATCGTACCAACCATCCGAATCGTCGTAGGCGATGACCACCGCGGTCGACTCCCAGTCACGCTGTTTCTGCAGAAAGTTGATGGTGTTGACGATGAAGGTCTGCTCGTCCAGAGGATCCGAGTAGCCGGCGTGGCCGTCCTGGAAGCCGGGCGCCTTCAGAAAGGACACCGCCGGAAAATTGCCGGCGCTGACGGCATCGAAAAAATCGTGCGTGTCGTACTGGTGATTCGCGCCGTCGCCGTTGCGGCCGACGCTCGCCGCCGACTTGGGACGCGCATGCGTCGGGTTGGCGGTGGACGCATAGTACTGGAATGGCTGGTGATGCGGAATGTAGTCCGCCTTCTGCGTGTTGGTCACTTTTGAGGTGCTGCTGCGCTTGCAACCCGTGGTGCCGTTGGTATTGGTGACGGTGAGATCGAAGCCGCCTTCGAAGAATCCCCAGGTCACGCCGGCCGTGGTGAGCAGGTCGCCCACATTCTTCCCGCCGAGCTGAACCAGTTCGCCGGTCGTGGTGGAGCACACATCGCCCACCGGATCCGCATCGCTGATGAGCGTCACGCCGCCGTTGCCGTCGCCGATGGTGGCACCGCCGGCGTTCACGTCCGTGGTCACACCGTTGGTCTGACCCGAGATCAGATTGATGGCGCCCGGCGTCGAGGGCCCGAAGGTAGTGTTGTAAGAGTTGTCGCTCATCGCATAGCGTTGGGCGTAGTTCCAGAGCGCGGTGACGGTATTGCCGTCGTAGTAGCCCATGGTGAGTCCCGTGGTGGCCTCGATCGGGGTGCCGCTCGGCGGCGGACCCGCGGTGCCGACGGAAGCCGGGAAGGCATCCATTAGGCCGTGATCGAACGCCAATTGTTCGGCCGTGTAGTCATGGTCCTGGTCGGCGGTGGCGGCTTCGCCTCGGGTCAACCGGAAGGGATTGGTCTTGCCGACGCCGTTGACGGGATTCGTCGCATTGGGATTGGCAGTCAGCAACGCGCCGCTCAGGCCGTTCACCGAAGGCGTCCCGGGGGCCGCGAAGAATCGCGGCTCGCCCGACGGATTCAACGCGTTCGGATAGGTCGCGAAATAATGGTCGAAGGAAACATTTTCCTGAAAAATCACCACCAGGTGCTTGATGGGTGTTGCGGTGCCGCCGCCGTGAGCGCTCTCGCCCGCGAACGCGGAACCGAGAACGGCGCCGGCCGCGAACAGCCCCGCGGTGAATGAAACGATCGCCTTCTGCATGTGATCCCCCTTGATTCGTGTGGAAAGGTTCTGCACCTTTTTTAACGGGGGAAGATGAACGTTTGATTACAGGAACATGTACGCCGACGATGCGGCCACTCAGCGGTTGTCCATCATTCGTTGTCTGTCATTCGCCGTCTGTCACTCGTTGTGCGTCATTCGTTGTGCGTCATTCGTTGTGCGTCATTCGTTGTGCGTCATTCGCTGTGCGTCATTGCGATCGGGAAAGGCGCGCGATCGCAGCGGGAACTTCCACAGCCGGCGTCGGCCGGCCGAACAGAAAGCCCTGTGCCTGGTCGCACTTCATGGTGCGCAGTATCTGCAACTGCTCGGCTGTCTCGACCCCTTCCGCGACCGTGCGCATGTTGAAGGCTCGCGCCAGCGAGACTACGGTCGATACCAGGGTCATGATATTCGGGGTATCGCCGATGCTTTGTATGAATGATCGATCGACCTTGAGCGTGTCGACCGGGAGTCTCGCGAGGAGGCGCAGCGAGGAATAGCCGGTCCCGAAATCATCGATCGCGATTCCGATCCCGGCCTCGCGCAGCTGCGCGAGCTTGCGGATGGACAATTCCAAGTCCTGCATCAGCATGCTCTCGGTTATTTCGAGATCCACGCAGCAGGGCTGCGTCACGGCGGGCTCGACGCTGGCGAGCACCCGATCGACGAAGTCGCGTCGCCGTAGCTGCAAAGGCGACACGTTCACAGCCACTCGAACCGAGGGGAGTCCGGCAGCACTCCAACTGCGCATGTCGCGGACCGCTTGCAGCAGAACCCATTCTCCGACATCCACGATGGCGCCGGAGCGCTCGAGCAAGGGAATGAAAATCGACGGCGGCACCACGCCGTCCTCGGTGTCTTGCCAGCGCAAAAGCGCCTCGAGACCCTCGATCCGGCCGCTATCGATGGCAACCTTCGGTTGGTAGTGGAGGCGGAACTCGTCGCGATCCAGAGCGCCGCTCAAGCGAGCCTCGAGCGCCAGACCGCGTGACGTCGGACGCCCTGTGACGAATCCAAACAACATGTACTTCTCGTTATCTTCCCGCGCGGCCTTGAGCGCGGCCTCGGCGTTCTGCACGAGCGCATCGGCCGCATCCGCATCATGCGGATAGAACGCGACTCCGTAGCGGATCGCGGGACGCAATTCCTGGCCATCTATGTGGAAGGGCTCGATGAACAACTGCGTTGCGGCGTTCTGCAGGATCCGGCCCGTATCCGCAGTGTTGCCGCCGCCGGTGAGCATCAGGGCAAATGTTCCGCCGCCGAAATATGCCGCGCACTCCGAGTCGGGATAGGCCTGCCTCAGCCGGACCGCTATTTTCTCGAGCAGCCGATCGCCCACATAGCGGCCCATCGAATCATTGATCGCCCCCAGTTTCTGCACGTCGAACACCACGACGGTCAGAGTGCCGCCGTCGAACGCGTCGAAACTCATGAGCTGAGCCAGGCGCTGACAGAACAACGGGCGCTTGGCCAGCCCCGTCAGGCTGTCGAAATAGGAAAGAAAATGGACGGCTTCGTCCCTCTCGAGATATTGAAGGGCAAAGGCCAGATTGGCGGTCAGCTCCAACAAGACGTCCAATTCCGCCGGATCGAATACGTCGTGTTGCTTGCTGAACAGCGAGACGACGCCGATCACGGTGCCGTCGATGAGCAGCGGCAGCGAGGCCGCCGCCGCATAATCGTGGGCGATCAACAGCTCGTGCCGTGACCACGGTTGCGGCTCGCGGGCCAGGTCATTGTGGATGGAGGGCGCGCCGGAGTGGATCGCGCGTTCGGCCATGTCGGCGGACTCCGTGCCGGAATCGAGCTCGACGCAATCCGCGGCGCGCAGGGCCGCCGAATCCGTTCCGGCCCAAGCGCGCGGCCGCAGAGTCCGCGCGTCCGGATCGATCAGACTGATGACAACCCGATCATAGCCGCCCTGATCGGCGGCAATACGGCACACCTCGTCGAACAATTCCGTCCGATTGCGCAAGCGCAGAATGGCCGAGCCGGTGCTGCTCAGCATCCGCAGGGCTCGCGTCAGGCGTTTCAGCCGCACCTCTTGATCGCGCCGTTGCTGGTCGGATTTGGCTTTCTCGGCTTTCAGCGACACTTCGCGCAGTGAGCGCTCCACCGCGGCGGGGAGCCGCGACAAATTGGTCTTCAGCACATAGTCGGTGGCTCCGCGCCGCAGCGCGTCAATGGCGCGCTCCTCGCCGATCGTTCCGGAAACGAATATGAACGGTGTTTCAGAGGCGTGTTTAACGGCAATATCCAGTGCGCGCAATCCGTCGAACTGCGGCAGGGAGAAATCCGAGAGAATGACGTCGGGCTCGACCGTTTGCAGCGCGCGTATGAAATCGGATTCGGTCTCGACACGGTGAATGGCGACATCCAGGCCGGCTTTGGCAAGATTCCTCGCCACGAGCTCTGCGTCTGGACCGCTGTCCTCCACCATGACCAATTGCAATTTTCCCTTCATGGTGCGTGGGTTTCCGGCGCCGCTGAGTGGGCTTCCGACGCCGCTGCGCGGTCGGGCGCCGCGATCGGCAACGCGAATTGAAAGCATGCACCGACATCGAGCGCGCCCTCGGCCCAAATGCGTCCGCCGTGGCGCGCTATGATGCGATGCACGATCGCCAGTCCGACGCCGGTACCCGCGAAATCCTCCGTCCGGTGCAGCCGTTGGAAGACCCCGAACAACTTGTCCACGTAACGCATGTCAAAACCCGCCCCATTGTCCTCCACGCGATAAACCGCATCGCGATCTTCGATCCGACCACTGATCGCGATCGTGGGTTCCGGCCGCTTCGCGCTGTACTTCAGGGCGTTGCCGATGAGGTTGTACCAGACCTGACGAATGACCGTCGCATCTCCCGCGGCCGTCGGCAGCTCGGCAATGTCGATGCGGGCCTTGGGGCCCGTGTACGCCGCGATGGCGTCGGCGGCGGCGGAACGGGCAAGTGCCGTCATATCGATGCGCTCGAGATCGAGGTGCTCTCTCCCGGCCCGCGAAAACTCCAATAGACCCACGATCAGCTGGTCCATTTTCTGGCTGCCGCGGCGGATGATGCCGATCACACGCCGCCCCTCTTCGCCCAGCGCTTGCGCGAAATCGTCTTCCAGAACCTGCGCGAAGCTGTCGATGGTCCGCAACGGGGCGCGCAGATCGTGCGAGATGGAATAGGAGAAGGATTCGAGATCCTGATAGGCGGCGGCAAGTTCTTCGGATCGACGCTGTTCGCGCTCCTGCAGTTCGGCATTCTCGCGCCGCAATCGCTGCACATCCAACGCTCGTGAGATGACCGGCAGGATGACGTTGAGCTTGAACGGCTTGAGGATGTAGTCGAGCGCTCCACCCTGCATCGCCTGCACGGCGGTGTCGATGGTGCCGTGGCCGGTCATCACGATCGCGCCAAGAGTCGGGTCAATCTGTCGCACCGCGTTGATCAGCGTGATGCCGTCCATCTCCGGCATCTTCAAGTCGGTCAGCACCAGGTCGAACTGACCGGGACGCAGCTCCGTCAGCGCGAGCTGCGCCGAGGTGTAGCCATGAACCGCGTATCCCTCCGCCCCCAAGGTATCGCACAGCGCACGCATCTGGGCCGACTCGTCGTCCACGATGAGCAGCCGGGCGGCGGCGATCACGTCATCAGCTCCGACAGCGCCGCCCGCAGCTCGTTCAGCCGCGGCGGCTTGCTCAATACCTTGTCGACATGCGGCGGGATATCGTTCGCCGCCATGAGCCGCTGGCCCCAGCCGGTCAAGAGAATGACCGGCGTCTTGGCCGACATTGTCTTGATCGACTGCGCGACCTTGCGGCCATCCACGTAGGGCATACCGAGGTCGGTAATGACGATGTCGAGGTTCTCGCCGCGCTTCTGCGCGGCGGCAAAGGCGTCGATGCCGGCCTGACCGCCATGAGTTGCGGTGATCTGATGGCCGTCTTCCTGCAAGGTGTCCTGCAAGGATTTGATCAACAGCGGATCGTCGTCGACCAACAGAATTCTGAGCCGCCGGCCGAGCACCGGGAGCTTGATCACCCGCGTCGTCGATACGGCGGACGAAGTGTAGGCCGGAAAATTCAGGCTGACGGTGGTGCCCTTGCCGGCCGTGCTCTCGATCTCGAGTTCGGCGCTGTGGCGCTGGATCATGCCGTAGACCATCGCGAGACCCAGCCCGGTCCCGCGCTCGCCCTTGGTGGTAAAGAAGGGTTCGAGGCAACGGCGGCGCGTGTCTTCATCCATGCCGATCCCCGTGTCGCTCACATCGACCAGAACGCGATCCCCCCCGTCGCCGCCCGCGACGCTGCGGGTTCGCACCGTCAGCGTGCCTCCCGTCGGCATCGCGTCCACCGCATTGAAAATCAGATTGGTGAGCGCATCGCGTATCTCGTGTTCCGCGCCCATGATATCCGGCAAGGCGTCGGCCGGCTCCGTGCGCAGATCGATCATTACCCCTCGCTGCTGCGGCAGATCGCCCCAGCGCGGTTTGGTCAGTTCCACGACCTGGCGGACGGCGCGATTGAGGTCGACTCGTTCGAGGGTGAGCTGCGCTTCGCGCTCGCGGTAGAACTCGCGCATGCGCGCCACCGTTCTCGCCACGTCTTCGATGGCACGCTGTATGGTGGTCAGATAGCCGCGCGCGCGCTCGCTGAGATTGGGTTCGCGCTCCAGCAGCGATTCCGTATAGAGCGAAACGGGCGAAATCGCGTTGTTGATGTCGTGGGCGATGCCGCTCGCCATCTGCCCGAGTGCCCGCAGCCGCTCCTGTTGCATCACAGTGTGCTGGCTCAACCGAAGGTCGTCGTACGCCTGTTGCAGGGCGCCGTACAACCGCGATTGATGACTTGCCAGGGCGACGTGCTCGCTGAGCTGTTTCAGGAACTCGCACTCGCCGCTGCTGAAGGCCTCAGGTTCGCGGCGCGCGCACACCAGGACTCCGAACACCTGGTTCTCCACGATCAGCGGACTGGTGACCACGGAGCGCAGGCCGGCGGCACCCAACCGCTGCGGAAACGGGAATGGCACTTGCAGAACATCCGGCTCGTACACCACCTGCCCCGCCACACAGCGGGACAGCCCGTTCGCGTCGAGCGGCACATTCATCCGTTCCGTGAAGCCCAGTTTGTCGGCGAATTGCCTGCTGGCGACGCCGATCACATCGACGGTCAGCGACTGTGCGGCGGCGTCGTGCAAGAGGAAGCAGCCAAAGTCGATCGGCAGATTCTCCTCGAGGCTGCCGAGCACCACCTGGAAAATGCTCGGCAAGTCCTGCCGTTCGCCCGTTGCGCGCGTGATGTGCTGCAGCAGCCCGAGGCGGCCGAGCTGGGCGCGCAGCTTGGCTTCGGACTGCTGTATCTGCGTCAGCATGTGATTGAACGTGTCGGTGAATAGATCGAATTCGTACGCGCCGGTCCGCTCCGCGCGCACGGTGTAGTCGTGGCGCTCCGATACCGCGCGGGTCGTCTCCGCGAGGGCAAGGATCGGATGCAGCAGCTGATGTTGAAGGCGGCGGGAAATCAAATAAGTCAGCGGCAGGGAAATGACGATCACCAGAAGGACGATCAGCGTATACAGCTCGATTCGCGCATACATCGCGCTGAGATCCGATTTGACGAACAGCGTACCCAGCCGCCGTGAACCCTCCGCGACCGCCTGAAAGCCGATCAGCTCGGTGCGCCCGAAGGTGTAGCCCGGCGTGCCGGGCTGAGCCGGAAAGCTCGCCGCGGCCAGCTCGTGCGGATACGTTGCGAATACCTTGCCCCGGGCATCGTACAGCGCCGCCGCGACGATGTGCGGATCGGCCCTGAAAGCCGCCATCACGGCGGCGCCGTCATCGGCGTTGTCGAACGCCAGCGCGGCCGTGCTGTTGCTGGCGATCGCCTGGCTCAATATCTGCAGCTGCTGCACGCTCGACTGCCGGAACGTCAGGACCTCATAGGCGAAGAATGCCGTCGTGGTCACCGCGAGCACGGCGCCGCTCGAGAGAAATATCATGCGCATCAAGGTGCGGCGGATGGGTATTGATGAGGGCGCCATGCGTCAATTCTCGTTGTGCGCGCCGACGATCTCGGCCGACCGCAGCAGCTTCGAGCTGATGGTCAACCCCGCGGCGCGCGCCGACTCGACATTGATGCGCAGCCGAATCCGATTGTTTTCCGTGGCGAACTGAACCATCACCCCGCGCTGCGAAGAGTCATCCAGGTCGGACACGGTGAGCGTGTTGCGATGATCCAGGGCGGCGAGAATTTGCTGAAGCTGCGCGCTTTCGGAGCGGTCGATATAGAGAATCCGGCAATCGCCTATTTCATCGAGACTGCGAAAGCGGCGCACCAACAGCGGATGTTGGTCGATCTGCTCGCCGCGCACGGCCTCTTCCAAACGCCCCCCGAAAGGATCGCTGCCCAAGATGCCGATGACAAAGGGTTCGTTGGGCGCGCTGAACGCCTGGGGCGGCCATTCCACAAAGCGCGAAAAGTTGTAGACAAAAACGGCCTTGACCTGGTACTCGGTGGGGGCCTCGGCGCCGCTGGCGCCTCGGAGCAACAACGCCAGTCCCAGCGTGCCGCAGAACGCCGCCTGCAGGGCCCTCCTCAATATCGCCACGCGATCTTTCCATAGACACTGCGTTGAATTTCCACCCGGTTCGGATCCGGCGCACCATATTCGGGATGACGATTGTGCAGCAGATTCTGACCCGCAACCGACAGTTCGAGCCGTTCGCTGGCATGCCAGGCCAGACGCGCGTTGAGTTCGAAGTAGCTGGGCACCGTTGCGGGCGTCGCCCCATTGTCGGTGTGCAGAGTGTCGACCCAGCGCAGGCCGGCATCAAGTTCCGCGTGCCACGGCAGGTTCAGAGAGGAACGCAGGGAGAACTGGTGCTCGGGGTCCGCCGTTTCGAAAAGCGCATTATCCACGTCATACCCGCCGGGCCTGACGCGCAAATGCTCCTGCAACCGGGTATAGCCCGCGTGCAACGACCAGGCATCGGACACTTGGTAGTTGCCGCTGAACTCGAGTCCGTAGGTGTCTCCCTGCAGATCGTTCGCGAAGTACACGGGGAATACTGTGACCGGGGTAAGACTGATGCTGCGGACGTCGTTGTACCGATTGTAAAAGCTGGACACGGAAACGGAGGCTTTCGAATTGAGCTGCGCGCGATAGCCCAGCTCGTAGGCAATCACGGTTTCGGAGGTGAAGTCGGAGCCTCCCTTCAGGAACACCGGGTACGGCGGCGATCCTTCCGAAAGGTCATGATCGAAGCGCGACGGCGTACGTACCGCGCGAGACACGGCGGCCCACACCACTTGACTCGAGCTCAAGGTCCAGCTCAGGCGCGCATTGGGTTCGAATTCGAAACCTGTGTAGTCATTGTGCTCCAGCTTGGTGCCGACGGTAAACGACAGGTTGTTCCGCAGCGCGAACTCATCCTGCACGAACGCGTTGTACAAGTTCTGATCCAGAACAGCGGGAGAAAACCCCACCCCGGGGGCGTTGATGACAGCGTCGTGAGTGTGTCGAAACCCTAAGCCCCAGACAATTCGGTTGCGCTCGCCAACCTTAAATCGATGCTGAAAATCCACATCGTAGGTCGTGAGGTCATCGTACAAATTTCCAGGGGGCGTGAATTGCTGACCGTTGAGCGTCAACGGCGCGGTCGGAAGGGTCAAATGTGTCTGATCGATATACGATTGCAGGCTCAGGTCGGAGTCATCCGATAGAACGCGCGTCCAGCGGCCCAAGAGATTCGCGCCGCTGGCGTCGGCCTCGCCGCCGGTCTGCACATGCTCACGGCCGTCGTAGTAGTCGCCCTGCACGGTGAGCCGGTCCCGCGGCGAGGGTCCCGAATCGATTCGAAAGCCCGCGCGGCCTTGCCGCCACGAGTCCGATTCCGGATCTCCATTGGCCAACACTTCGTCGCCGCGGTCGAAATACTTGCCGTAGACGCGGAAATGCGTATCCCCCTCGAGCGAACCGCCGTAGCGTGCACCGGCAAATCCGTGCGGTTCCGATCCGCCGCCCGCCTCGGCATACAGTCCTTGCGTGTCCGCCGCCCTCTTGGTGATGATGTTAATGACACCATTGACTGCGTTCGCGCCCCACAGCGTGCCTCCCGGTCCGCTGATGACTTCGATTCGATCGATGTCTTCCAGCAAATAGTCCTGTGCGTCCCAGAAGACCCCCGAGTAGAGCGGCGTATACACCGTTCGTCCGTCGATCATGACCAGAAGCTTATTGCCCAGCGCGGTATTGAAGCCGCGCGCGCTGATCGCCCAGTCGTGGGCGTTCTTTTGTGCCACTTGCAGATTATCGGCGAGGCGCAGCGCCTCGGGGATGCTGGTAGCGCCGGATCTTCGGATCTCCTCCTGTGTAATCACCTGGATCGCCGAGGCTGCTTCGAGCAATTTTTGGGGATGCCGAGAGACGGACGTTACCTCGACATTCATGAGATCTTCGACGTTCAACTCCTTCAACTCGCGAATGGTCGGCGAGCCGCTGTCCGCTTCGGCCCGCCCAAAGGCGATCGTCAACAGTACCGCGGCAGCGCCCAGCAGCCTACGCATGCACGGCGGCCGGCCGCAACAGCCCGCGCTAATGATCCCGGCAGAGGTAGGAGTCGTCGCCACGGGTTAGTTCCATCAACCGTCCTGCGTCACGATCGCGTCCATCGGGGCGCGATGTCCTTTCCGATCTCGCCGGCGTGCCTGTAGTTTTCGAATGAGCACATAAGGTCCCGAGTTTAATCTGCGTGGCACAGTGCGCTTCGAACGGCATGGCCCACAAGCAGAAAAACCCGTAAAAATAGGGATTTGTGAGTACCGTCGCAGTATTCGCCGGCGGCGCGCTGAGCGGACCCTGCTCACACTTTTGGCAATCCGGTGCCGTCAACTTGAACGAAATCCTCAATGATTTGTGCGCCGGAACGATACATGAATTGATCGGGAAAGTATTCGCCGGGCGAGTTGCGAAGAGCATCCCGTTGCGGAGGCATCGGCACCGCAGCCGCCGTCGACGGTGGCGGCGCCGAGTGGCGTCGCGAGAACGGCCGGAATGTGTCGCAAGTCCGGTGAATCGCCTACCCGCTGCGGTGAATCGCCCGCCTCGTGTGCAGCGAATCGCCGGAGCGCCAATTCGCGCACACACGCCGCGGCAGGATGGCAGGTAATATATGAGCTGAAATCCCATCAGAGACAGAGTTTTACCCAACCCTAAATGGGGGTTTACCGGCTCCGTAGCTTGAGGGTATTTCCTCTGGTCGGTGGTGTAGAAGCTAAGTCTGATTGTGTACGGTATCGCAGTGCGGCAACTGCCTGCCTCAGCTAGCGTGCTGAAGGGCCGATACCGGAGGGGAACGGACGACCGATGCTGCAGAAAGGCTTAACTTTGGGCGATCGCCCTGATACAGAGCGGTCGGGTCTCGCCCCCGTGGAAATCAAAATCCTGTCGGCTTTCCTGCTGGCCATGTCGCTGCTCCTGTTCGGCGGCACCTATACGTACCGAACCACTGTCGAGTTCGCGAACTCCGTCCAATGGGTCGCACACACCCAGGATGTGCGCGCCACCCTGGCCACTCTCTATGCATCACTGGCCGGCGCCGAACTGGCGCAGCGCGACTACCTGCTCACCACACAGCACGCTCAATTGGACGAATATGTGCGGCTGGTCGACGTCGTGCAGCAGCGTGTTGCGGAACTCGCGCGCGTCACGAGCGACAACGCGGCTCAGCAACGCGATAGGGCAGTGCTCGAGTCCCTCGTCGACAAGCGTCTGCACGAACTGGCGGGCGTCCTCACCGCCTACCAAAGCTATGGCCTGCCGGCCGCGCGGGAAGTGCTGCGACAAAGCCGCCTGAGCAGCAGCACCGAAGACGTTCGCGCCATCACCGAACGAATGGACAGCGTCGAAGCGCGGCTGCTGGCAGAGCGGCAGGGAGCAGCCGCTCGCGTTCGCCGCACCACCCTGATTTCGCTGCTGGTCACCCTGGCCCTCGCGTCGGCGATCTTCATCGTCTTGTTCCGCGGAGTGCACCGCGAAATGCTGGCGCGGCGCGGCGCCGAACACGCCCTGCGCGGCAGCGAACAATACAACCGCAGCATCGTCGACAGCTCGCCGGACTGCCTGGCTATTTTGACCACGGACGCGCGCGTGAGCCAGATGACGCCGCACGGACTGCGATTGATGGAAGTCCCGGATTTTCAGGCGATCGCCAACACCGATTGGTTCGCGTTCTGGAGCGGCGAGGATCAGTCGGCGGCGCGGCGCGCAGTGGCCGCGGCTCTCGCCGGCAGCGCCGGGCGCTTCCAGGGATATTGCCCGACGCGGGCCGGTACGCCGAAATGGTGGGATGTCATCGTCATGCCCGTACAGAGCGGCGACGGCAAGACCGAACAAATGTTGTCGGTCGCCCGCGATATCACCGAGGTCAAGAACGCGGAGACCAAGCTGACGGCGGCCAACCGGTTCCTGGACTCCTTGATCGAGAATCTTCCCGTCATGGTATTCATCAAAGACGCGCGCACTTTTTGCTACGTTCGGCAGAACCGTGCGGCCTTGAATCTATTGGGTCTTGCGCAGCACGACGTGATCGGCAAGCGCGACCGTGACTTCCTCCCCGCAGAGCAGGCCGACTTCATCCTGGCCAAGGACCGCGAAGTCCTCGCCGCCGGACGGCTGATCGACGTCGAGCAGTCGATTGATACGCGGCTGCTCGGCGTCCGAACTTTGCACACCATGAAGATGCCGATTCTGGACGAGCGCGGAACGCCGGAGTTCATCTTGGGCATCTCGGTGGACATCACCGAGCGCAAGCTGGCGGAGAGTGCGGTGCGCGAATTGAATGCCGCGCTGTCGGCCAAGGCCGCGCAGCTCGAAGCCGCCAACAAGGAGCTCGAGAGCTTCAGCTATTCGGTGTCTCACGATCTGCGCGCGCCGCTGCGCGCCATCGACGGCTTCGCATTGATGCTGGAGGAGGATTACACGGAGCAGCGCCTGGACGCCGAAGGGCTGCGCTATCTGTCCGTCATCCGCCAGAACAGCCGGCGCATGGGCGCGCTCATCGACGACTTGCTGGCATTCTCCCGGTTGGGACGCCAACCGGTGGCGCAAGGCGAGGTCAACGTCGACTCGCTGGTGCGCGAAGTCGTCGAGGAAGTCCTCCATACCGAGCCGCCGGTCGACCGCAGCCAATCCGCAGCCGCTCCGCATATCGAAGTGGAGCCGTTGCCGCCCGCCCGCGGCGACCGCGGTCTGCTGCGCCAGGTGTGGGCCAATCTCATCGCCAATGCGGTCAAGTACAGCAGCAAGGCGGCGCGGCCGTTCATCCAAGTCAGCGGCCGCCAAGTCGGCGCGGAGAGCCACTATTCCGTCCGGGACAACGGCGTCGGCTTCGACATGGAATATGCGGAGCAACTATTCCGCGTGTTCCAGCGATTGCATCGCGCCGACGAGTTCAGCGGCACCGGCGTGGGGCTTGCCATCGTCCACCGGGTGGTGACCCGGCATGGCGGGCGCGTGTGGGCCGAAGGCAAGGTGGATCAGGGCGCGGTGTTCTCGTTCGCATTGCCCCGAGGAGAGCGGAGTGGATGATTTTGAAGCGGTAGAAATCCTGCTCGTCGAGGACAGCGACGCCGACGCGGAGCTCATCATTCGAGCGCTGCGCAAAAGCAACTTGGTCAACAAGGTGGTGCGGCTCCGCGACGGAGTCGAGGCGATCGAATTCGTGTTTCGAGAAGGCGCCTTCAGCCAGCGCCGCGGCGGCCAGCCCCGGCTCATCCTGCTCGATCTCAAGATGCCGAGGCTGGGCGGTATCGACGTTCTGCGGCGTCTGAAAAGCGACGAGCGGGCGAAGTTGATCCCGGTCGTGGTGCTCACGTCGTCGGCGGAGGAACAGGACGTGTTGGACAGCTACAAACTGGGGGTGAACAGCTATCTGGTCAAGCCGGTGGAGTTCTCGGCGTTCACCGGCGTCATCTCTCAGATGGGGCTCTACTGGGCGGTCATGAACCGCATTCCCAATCAATGACCGCGCACCGGCAAATCAAAGTGCTCCTGGTGGAGGACCGCTTGGAGGACGCGGAGATGCTGCTCCGGGAAATGCACTTGCGCGGTCTCGATGTCGTCAGCCGCCGGGTGGATACCAGCGTAGCCTACGAGGAAGCGCTCGCGAATTTCGCGCCCGACCTGATTCTGTCCGACTACACTCTGCCGGGTTTCGACGGCACGGACGCGCTGCAAATCGCCAGGTCGCGCCGGCCCGATACGCCCTTCATCTTCGTCTCAGGCACGATCGGCGAGGAGCGCGCCATCCAGGCGCTGAAACAGGGCGCCGTCGACTACGTGCTCAAGGAGAGCCGCGCGCGGTTGGTGCCGGCGATCGAGCGCGCGCTGCGCGAAGCCGACGACCGCGACGCCAGACGCTGGGCCCAACGCGAACTCGAAGAAAGCGAAGAGCGCTTCCGTTTTGCCATGCATTTCTCATCCATCGGCATGGCCCTGGTCGCTCCGGATGGCCGGTGGCTCGGCATCAATCCCGCACTGTGCAGCATCGCCGGGTACGGCGAGAACGAATTGCTCGCCACCGATGTTCAGTCGATCACCTTTCCGGACGACCGGGACGCCGACACCGTTCAAGTGCGCCAAATGCTCAACCGGACCATCGAGACCTATCAGGCCAACAAGCGCTTCGTCCGCAAGGACGGGCGCGTCGTGTGGACGCAGCTGAGCGGCTCCCTGGTCTGGCTGCAATCCGGCGAACCGCATTACTTCATCTATCAGATTCAAGACATCACCGACCGGATCGATGCCGAGCGGGCGCTGCGCGCCAGCGAAGAACGATTCCGCTCCATCGCAGAGGCCACGCAGGAGTGGATTTGGGAAATCGACGCGGACGGCCTCTACACCTTCTGCAGTCCCGCGGCGGAGGCAATCCTCGGGTATCCGCCGGATCGGCTGATCGGGACCAACTGCCTCGACATCGTGTCGCAGGACGTCAGGCAAACCGTGACCGACCTTCTGCGGCGCGGAATTCAGCAAAAGCGGGGCTGGCGCGACCTGGTGCTGCGCCTCAACCACGCCACGGGCGGAATTCGCTGGCTCGACAGCAATGCGTTGCCGCTGCTCGATGCCACCGGAAACGTCATCGGCTACCGCGGCGTGGCTCGCGATATCACGCATCACCGCCTGCAGCAAGAACGGATCGCCCGCTTGAGCCGCATTCAGGCCGTGCTCAGCGGCATCAACTCGACCATCGTGCGCGTCCGCGAGCGGCGCGAGCTGCTGCGCGAGTCGTGCCGCATCGCCGTGCAACAGGGCGGTTTCAGGATGGCGTGGATCGGCTTGGTGGAGCCGGGCGCGCTGAAGGCGACGCCCCTGGTCTCGGAGGGTTTCGAGCAAGGCTATCTGCAGGAAATCGGCTTGACGCTCGCGCACCGCGAAGAGGATCCAGGACCCGTCGGCGAGGCGCTGCGGCAGAGGAAAGTGGTGGTCGTGAATGACATCGAAGCGGCTTCGCAGCATTTGCTCAAGAGACAGGCGCTGGCTCGCGGCTTTCGCTCGCAGATGGCAATGCCGCTCATGGTCGACGACCAGGTCGTGGCCGTTCTGGTGCTGTATGCCGCGGAAACCGGGTTCTTCGATTATGAGGAATTGAAGCTGCTGAAGGATCTCGCAGGCGACATTTCCTTCGCCCTCGATTACATCGGCAAAGAAGAGAAGCTCACCTACGTTTCCTACTACGACACCTTGACGGGATTGCCCAATCGCCAATTGTTCTTCGACCGCCTGGCGCAGGCGTTGCATTCGGCGCGCGCGGAACGGCGCCAGATTGCGGTCATGATCATCGACCTGCAGCGTTTCAAGAGAATCAACGACACGCTGGGGCGCTACGCCGGCGACCAAGTTCTGAAGGAACTTGCAAGCCGGCTGCAGCGGACGATCAGCGAATCCGCGACTCCGGCGCGCATCGGCGGCGATCGCTTCGCCGTGGTGCTGCCCAACCTTGCGGGAATCTCCATGGCGCGCTGGATCGACGATTGGATCGTCGACTCGTTCGCAGAACCGCTCATCATCGATGACATTGAATTGCGCACCACGGTGAAGGTCGGAATTGCCATGTATCCGGCGGATGCCGACACGGCGGAGAGCTTGTTCGCGAACGCCGAAGCGGCGCTGAAGCGGGCGAAGGATGCGGCCGATCCGTATCTCTTTTACTCGCCGGAAATGAATGCACGGGTCGCCCAGCGCCTTCACCTGGAAAGCCGCTTACGCAAAGCGGTGACTCAGAATGAATTCGTCCTGCATTATCAAACGAAGGTCGATCTGGCGTCGCGCCAGATTCGCGGGCTGGAGGCGCTGATCCGTTGGAACGACCCCGAGTTCGGCTTGGTGCCGCCGATGGATTTCGTGCCGCTGCTCGAGGAATCGGGACAGATCGTGCAGGTCGGCCGCTGGGTATTCGAGCAGGCGGTCGCCGATGCGCAGCGCTGGAGATCGCTTGGGCTGGAGGTGCCGCGCGTGGCCGTCAATGTCTCGGAAGTGCAGCTGCGGCATCCCAATTTTGTGGCGACGGTGCTGGGCGCGTTGGGGCCCAATGGTGATGCAGGCGGGATCGACGTGGAGATCACCGAGACCATGATCGCTCAGAACACCGGCGCCAACGTGCAAAAGCTCCGGCGATTACGCGAAGCGGGCCTGCGGATCTTCATGGACGACTTCGGCACCGGCTACTCGGGACTCAGCCAGATCGCGCATTTGCCGTTGGACGCGCTCAAGATCGACCGCGCCTTCGTCGCGGGGATGACCATCAGCACGGAGCACATGGCCATCGTCTCCGCCATCATCAATCTCGCGAAAGCATTGCGCATCTACGTGGTTGCCGAAGGAGTGGAGACCGAAGAGCAGGCCAGCCGGCTGTACGCACTCGGCTGCGACGAAGCGCAAGGATATCTCTTCGACCGTCCGCAACCCGCCGAGGACATCGCGAAGCTCTTGCAGCGCGCGCGCTGAAGCGGAACGGTGTTGGTCGCCGCGGATCTCAACGAATGCGGCGCTTTCGATTGACCGGACTTGAGGTCGCGGCTAGCCTAAGGAACCGTATCGTCAGGATGCCTCTGGTGCACCGCAATAACTTCGGAACCTCAAATTTATCCCGACGATTCAAGGGGTTGATGACACGGCTGGCGCCTTACGCGGCCGCAGCGAGCGCCGCGTTGATTCTTTGGCATGCGGCGCGCGATACCCCTGCCTCGGTGGCCTTCGTGGCCGCACCCCTGATCTACCCCCATGTGTCGGCCGGCGCCGGCGCTGCCGCCGCGGCGCCGCCCACGGCAGCGGTCCGCCCCGGCGCGCTGCCCGTCACGGCCGGCCCACCGGCGATTGCGCAACAGGCCAGCGTGGCCGCAACGATCGACGTGATCGTCGGCAGAAACGACACTCTGGATGCCATCTTTCGGCGCATGGCGCTCGACACCGCAGACCTGGCGGCGATTCGCCAATTGCCGGGTATCCGCCAAAGTCTGGATTTCCTCAAACCCGGCGACGCCATCAAGCTCACACATAGCGATGGAGAGATCAGGGAACTCACGCGCAAGGTGAGCGAAACTCAAACCCTGAAAGTCGTGCGTGAAGATGACGGATTCTCGGCGAGCATGATCGACAATCCGGTGGAAACGCAGATTCGCACCGCCGCCGCCACCATCGATTCCTCTCTGTTTCAGGCGGCGGAGGCGGCCGATATCTCCGACGGCGTGGCGCTGAAACTCGCCAATGTATTTGCCTGGGATATCGACTTCGTGCTCGACATCCGCGAGGGCGACCGCTTCACCGTCGTCTACGAACAAATCTACCAAGACGGCAAATACCTTCGCGACGGCGAGGTCCTGGCGGCCGAGTTCATCAATAGCGGCAAGGTGTATCGAGGGGTGCGCTTCGCGACGGATGCGGGCAGTGCCGGCTATTACACTCCGGACGGCCTGCCGATGCGCAAGGCGTTGTTGCGGGCACCCGTCGAATTCACCCGAGTGAGCTCGGTGTTCAATCCGCACCGCCTGCATCCCATCTTGAATCGCATCCGCGGACATATGGGCACCGACTATGCGGCTCCAACCGGCACGCCCGTGCACGCCGCCGGCGATGGGCGCATCAGTTTTGCGGGGCAGCGCGGCGGCTATGGCAATGCGGTGATAGTGGCCCACGGCAACAACGTGTCGACCCTGTATGGCCACATGTCGCGCTTCGCCCGGCACGTTCGCGTCGGCACGCACGTCCAGCAGGGCGACGTCATCGGTTATGTCGGGATGACCGGACTGGCAACCGGCCCGCACCTGCATTACGAGTATCTCGTGAACGGTGTGCACAAGAATCCTCAGACGGTGCAATTGCCCGGCGCCGAACCCCTGCATGCGGAGGCGCTGCAAAAATTCCGCCGTCTGACCGCACCGCTGCTCGCCGATTTGTCGCCGCAGCAGGCCTCTCCGGCCGCCGTGGCCGCCGCCGGCCCGCTCGCCAACGAACCGGCGGTGAGCAGCATGTTCAGCGTCTCCTCCGTGCTCCACGATTCGACTTTCAGCTCGAGCGGCGATCGCTCGCGGATGTCAGTCAACTGATCCCGTAAGATAGGCCTGCCGCCGCACACGTCGACCGCCAAATTTCTCAGTCTCAGCAGGCAATGAACGACACCGACCTCCAAACACCGCAGCTCTATATCAATCGTGAACTCTCGTTTCTGGAGTTCAATCAGCGCGTGTTGGATCAAGCCAAGGACACCAGCATACCTCTGCTCGAGAGGGTGAAGTTTCTGTGCATCTCGTGCGCGAACCTCGACGAATTCTTCGAAATTCGGGTCGCCAGTCTCAAGGAGCTGTTGGAGGCGGGCGCGGTACAGGGTGGACCCGATGGATTGCCCGTGCCAGAACAACTGAAGGCGATTCGCGCCCGCGCCGTGCGCCTGGTCGACGAGCAGTATCGGTTGCTGAACGATGTACTCATGCCGCAGCTCGCCGAGAAGGGCGTGGTGTTCGTCTCGCCCGATATGTGGACCGAGGCCCAGGCCGCGTGGCTCGCCGACTATTTCAGCCGCGAAGTCGAGCCCGTGCTCAGCCCGCTGGCTCTGGATCCGGCGCGGCCGTTTCCGAAGATTCTCAACAAGAGTTTGAATTTCGCGGTAGTGGTCGAGGGCGAGGACGGATTCGGCCGCAACAGTGGACTCGCCGTGGTGCAGGCGCCGCGTTCCCTGCCGCGCCTGATCAAGTTGCCCGACGAACTCGGCAGCCGGAACTTCGTGTTCTTGGGCACCATCGTCGAGGCCTTCGTCTCCAAGCTATTCGCCGGCATGCATATGCGCGGCTGCTACCAGTTTAGAGTCACACGCAACAGCGACCTGTTCGTCGAACAGGAGGAAGTCGACGACCTGCTGCGCGCCGTCGAAGGCGAGCTCGCCTCGCGCCGCTTCGGCGACGCGGTCCGATTGGAGACCGCGCACGATTGCCCGGACGAGATTCTCACCTACCTCCTCGGCCAATTCGGCCTCACCGGCGACGATCTCTACAAAGTGTCGGGACAGGTGAATCTCAATCGCCTGATGGCCGTCTACGATTTGGTGGATCGCACCGAACTCAAGTACGCGCCGTTCGCACCGAGCATCCCCGAGCGTCTGCGCATGGGCAGCGATCTCTTCACCACGCTGCGGGCCGGCGACGTGCTGCTGCATCATCCGTTTCAAGGCTTCGGTCCCGTCACGGATTTCATCAAACAGGCGGCCAGCGACCCGCAGGTGCTCGCCATCAAGCAGACGCTGTACCGCGCGGGCAGCGACTCCACCATCGTCGATGCGCTCGCCGAGGCCGCGCAGGCGGGCAAAGACGTGACGGTCATCATCGAACTGCGCGCGCGCTTCGACGAGGAAGCGAACATCGATATCGCGACCAAGCTGCAGGAAGCCGGCGCCCACGTCATGTACGGAGTCTTCGGCTTCAAGACGCACGCCAAGCTCGTGATGGTGGTACGGCGCGAGGAAAAGGGCCTGAGGCGCTATTGCCACTTGGGCACCGGCAACTATCACGCCAAGACCGCGCGGCTCTACACCGACTACGGCCTGCTGACGGCCGACGAATCGATCGGCGAGGACATCCACGAAATATTCCTGCAGCTGACCGGGCTGACGCGCGTGCCGCGCCTACGCAAGCTCCTGCATGCGCCATTCAGCCTGCATCAAACGCTGTTGGCGAACATCGACCGGGAGAACGCCCATGCCGCGGCAGGCAGGCCGGCCCGCATCATTGCGAAACTCAACGCGCTCACCGAGCCCACCATCATCCAAGCGCTGTACCGAGCCTCGCGCGCCGGCGTGCACATCGACCTCATCGTGCGCGGCCTGTGCTGCCTGCGGCCCGGAGTGCCGGGCGTCTCCGATCGCATCAAAGTGCGCTCCATCATCGGACGCTTCCTGGAACATTCCCGCGTCTATTACTTCGAGAACGCCGGAGCGCGTGAGATCTACTGCGGCAGCGCCGATTGGATGGATCGAAACCTGTTCCGACGCATCGAGGTCGCGTTCCCGGTGGAGGCACCCGAACTGCAATCGCGGGTCGCCGACGATTTGAAGCTGTATCTGGCGGACGACACCCAGGCTTGGATTTTGGATCCCGACGGCAGCTACACTCGTGCCGAAGGCGCGGATCATATGTGCGCGCAAGCACGCCTGTTGAATCTGTACGACGAACGGGTGCCGCTGACGGATATCTGAGCGCGAGCCGCTGCTCACACGCCGCCGCTCACACACTGCTGCTCACGCGTCGCCGCTCACACACCGCTGCTCACACAATGTTCAGGCGAAAGCCGGCGTCCTTCAAATACCCTCGTTCCTGCTCCAGATCCTCGAGAGTGAGCGGATGATCCTTCATCCATCCCTGCGGCAACTTCATATTCACGGTGCGGCCCTTGACGCTGAGTTGCACCTCCGGCAACGGCTGCGGACTGCGTCCGCGGTGCAGCAACACCGCCAGGCGCAGCAGCACGATCAGAAACTCGGCGAGACGGTCCCACGGCGGCAATAAATCCTCCAGGGATTCGAAGGACAGTTGTCGCCGATGCCCGCCGACCAAGGCGGACAACAGCAGCTGCTCCTCGCGCGGAAAGCCCGGCATGTCGGCATGCTGGAGCAGGTACGCGCTGTGCCGCTGATACTTGGAATGAGCGATGTCGAGGCCGGTTTCGTGCAGCCTCGCCGCCCAGCGCAGGACGGACTCCGCCAGCGGGTCCTCCAACCCCCACTCCGATTCGACTTGCTCGAGCAGAGCAACCGCCGTGGCCTCGACTCGATCCGCCTGCACGCCGTCGACGTGGTAGCGCATTTCCATGGCGCGCACGGTGCGCACACGCGCGTCTTCGTCCGTAAAGCGGCCCATCAGGTCGTAGAGCAGTCCTTCGCGCATGGCGCCTTCGGCCACCCGAACACGGTCGATGCCGAAGTTCTCGACGATTTCGAGCAGGATCGCGAGGCCCGCGGGAAACACCGGCGCACGCTCGGCGTCCACGTCCTCGAGGTCGAGTTCGTCCACATGGCCCGCCGCGATCACTCGCTCGGCGAGAGAGCGCAAGTGGTCGAGAGTGATGCGCGGCGATTCGGGATTGAGCCGGCGCAGTACATCGCCGATGACGCGCACCGTACCGGAGCTGCCGGACGCCTGCAGCCATCCGAGCTTGCGGTAAGCCTCTTGTATCGGCTCGAGTTCGAGCCTGACCGCCGTGCGTGCGCGTTCGAAGCGCTTTTCGGAAATCTTGCCGTCATCGAAGCAAATCGCGCTCAAACCCACGCAGCCCACCGACAAGCTTTCGAGCAGCAAGGGATTGAACCCCTCGCCGATCACCACCTCGGTCGATCCCCCGCCGATGTCGATCACCAGCCGTTTGTCCGGGCTCATGGGACTCGTGTGCACGACACCGGAATAGATGAGCCGCGCTTCTTCCAACCCGGAGATGATTTCGATGGGATGACCGAGCGCGGCGCGGGCGTGCTCCAAGAACCAGCGCTTGCGCCGGGCACGCCGCAGGGCGTTGGTGCCAACCACGCGCACGCTGTCGGCGTGCATTGCGCGCAGCCGCTGCCCGAATCGTTCCAGGCAGCGCAATGCACGTTCCGTCGCTGCATCGTCCAGCCGTCCGCTGTCGCCCAATCCGGCGGCCAGCCGCACCATTTCCCGGAGGCGGTCCAAAATGACCAGTTGGCCGTGCGAATGACGCGCCACGACCATGTGAAAGCTGTTGGAACCCAAGTCGACGGCGGCGAGGACGTCGGGTACGACACGACCGCCGCTCATCTACGCAGGCAACATTTTTAGGCGGAGAATGAAGACCCGCAACCGCAGGTTGTTTTCGCGTTTGGGTTACGAATGACGAACTGGGCGCCCTGTAGATCCTCTTTGTAGTCGATTTCCGCGCCCATGAGGTATTGCGCGCTCATCGGGTCGACCAACAGCTGGACACCGTGGTTTTCGACGCAGAAATCACCATCCTCGATCTTCTCATCGAAGGTGAAGCCGTACTGGAAGCCCGAGCAGCCGCCGCCGGAGACAAATACCCGCAATTTGAGGTTCGGATTCGATTCCTCGCGGATCAGCTCGCCCACCTTGCCCGCCGCCGCGTCGGTGAAAATCAGCACATTGGGCGCGGGTGGGGCCAAATCGCCCTGGTTCATGGTTTCCGATGTAGCACTCATAGCTTCATTCTACCCCGCCGGCCGCCGGCCGATCAAAGTTCCTGGCTCTCTTTGGGACCGGGTTCACCCATGGCGGTTCCCCGGTTGGTCCGATGGATCAACTTTCCGTTAATTTGGGCGCCAACCGCGGTTTCAATGACGGTGTACTGAACATTGCCCAAAACGCGCGCCTTTGCGCCGAGTTCCACCCGATCGCCGGCCTCGATGTCGCCTTTGACGATGCCGTTCAAGATGACGTTGGGCGCTACCACCGAGCCCTCGATGCAGCCATGCTCGCTCACGGACACGAAGGTGCCCCGGTTCGAGTCGCCCCTGACGTTGCCGTTGATATGGCCGTCGATATGCAGGCCGCCGGTGAATTCGAGGTCGCCATTGATTCGGGTCTTCGGACCGATCAGGGTGTCGACGGTCGCGTTTTTGCTCTGGCTTTTACTCTGTTTGAACATCTGCCTCGCCCTTGGCCGGATTGCCGCTTGCCTCGGTTTCCACCGACATCCCCTGCGCCTTCCAAACGAAGGCCTGCCGAAAACTGTGGCTCACGTCTCTGTCGCGGCTGCTGTGAATCTCCACCTCGACACGCGTGGGCTCGAACCCCTGCGGCAGTTGGACGGGTTCGTCGTAATCCTGAAAGTAACGGAAGGAGTATGCCAGGCTGACGCGCCGGTTAGGCGTCACCTGGCCGAAAGTCAGGCTGGAAGGTTTGCCCCGCTGCAGCCCCTCGACGGCGATCACGGCGGTGCCCGCCACCACGCTCTCGGGCTTCCCGGTCTGCATCAATACGAATTTCAAGCGAAATTGACCGGAAACGGTCTCGGGCACGATTTGCATCTGCTGCACCTTCACGTGGATGACCGAATCCGGCTGCACCAGGCCTCGGTAAAACGACAGGTCCTGGTTCAGGCGCGCAATTTGACTCTGCATGTCGCCGAGGCTCTTGTAGACCTGCTTGTAGCCCTCCTGATCGACGCGACGCGCCACTTCCGCGGCCGCCAGCTGGGTGCGCTGCTTTTCATTTTCTCTTTCGAGACTACGAATGCGCGAGCTCGCCGAGAGCGCGCCGCGCACGGAATCGACCACACGAAAACCGGCGTCGTATCGGCCGAGTTCAAACGCCGTGTACAGAATCGCGACCGCCAACAGCGCGGCCAGGCCGATCAGCACCGCACGCCGCCTCGGCGCATGCGACCTGACGACCAAATTACCGAACGAATCCACCATACATCGATACGGTATCATCCCAAACCGAGGCGAAGCGGGAATATTTATGCTCTGGCTCAAGGCATTTCATGTCATCGCGGTGGTCACCTGGTTCGCGGGCCTGTTCTACTTGCCTCGCCTGTACGTCTATCACGCGGATGCCCGGGATTCGATCAGCATCGAGCGCTTCAAAGTCATGGAGCGGCGACTGTTCTCGCTCATGACCATTGGCGCGGCCGCGAGCGTGGGCTTGGGCGCGGCGATGCTCGCGGCGGCCCCCGCTTACCTGACCATGGAGTGGCTGCGGATCAAGCTGATCCTGGTGCTGGCGCTGATCGCCTACCACGTGTTCTGCTACCAGCTGATGCGTGATTTTGCGGAGAATCGCAACGTGCGCGGCGCCAAGTGGTACCGCGTCTTCAACGAGGTCCCGTCGCTGCTGTTGATTGCCATCGTGGTGCTGGCCGTCGTCAAGCCTTGATTATGCGCTTCGCGCAACTTTCAACGGGGTCGAGGCGACCCCGCCCCTGAATGTTAGGTGTTGGCCGCGTCGATGTCGGGCCACCACTCGGGGTAGGGAGGCAAGCCGGCCGGGAACATCAGCTGGCCCAGATCGTGGAGGGCCCGCACGTAGACTCGACGCTTGAAATAGACCACTTCGCGCACCGGCGTCCAATACTCGGCCCAGCGCCAGCGGTCGAACTCCGGCGTGGCGGTGGAATCGAATCGTAGCTTCGACTCGTCGGCGAGGAGTTTCAGCAGAAACCAGCGCTGCTTCTGTCCGATGCACCGGTCGCGCACGTATTGCCGAGGCAGACGATACCGCAGCCAGCCGCGGGTCGAGCCTAAGACTTCAACGTCCTCGCGTTCCAGGCCGATTTCCTCTTTGAGTTCGCGAAACAGCGCCTCTTCGACCCGCTCGCCGCGATTGACGCCCCCTTGAGGGAATTGCCAGCCGCGGCCGCCTACGCGGCCGCCCAGGAACAGTTCCCCGGATCCACGCGTGAGCACGATGCCGACGTTGGCGCGAAAACCGTCCTTATCGATGTAGTCGATGGCGGGCTGGATGGACATTGGGTCAATTGTTCCATATCACCGGCCGCTTGTGGTCGCCTCGCTGGGGCCCTATGGTACGCGGCACATGAAACCCAGCAGACTGCTGCCGTTGCTGTTTTTGCTCGCACTGACGAGCGTGGGCCTGGCCGTTTCGGTCGGCAGCTCGACCCTGCGCCTCGATACCGTGTGGACGGCGCTCGTGACCGGCCAGGATTCGGTGGCGCGCGAAGTCATTTTGGATCTTCGCCTGCCGCGCGCCCTCAATGCCTTCACTGTCGGCGGCCTGCTGGCACTGTCCGGCGTGCTGATGCAGGTATTGTTGCGCAATTCCCTGGCCGATCCCTACGTGCTCGGCATATCCGGCGGCGCCGCCGTCGCGGCCCTGGGCGCGATGTTATTGGGCTTGGGCGGCTTGGTGATCGACTGGGCTGCGGGAATCGGAGCTCTGGGCGCGACCCT
>Ga0137412_10000474_pt1 | contig 28086 bp, 20 predicted proteins | sample CZODoug2_1_16fun_FD_122160 | JGI IMG/M metagenome (GOLD analysis project Ga0137412, IMG submission 122160) | Vadose zone soil fungal communities from Angelo Coast Range Reserve, California, USA - CZODoug2_1_16fungal (Hybrid Assembly) | ecosystem: Environmental > Terrestrial > Soil > Vadose zone...
CGGGCCATGCCCAAGAATATCTTACCCTTGGCCGGCGGACCTCTTTGTTGGCGGAAGCTGCGCCGCGCTCGATAATGCGTCAGCTCCTTCTGATGCGGACGTGCTGGCCATGATCACCTTGTACGACTACCTCGACTCCGGCAACGGCTACAAGATCCGGCTGGCGCTGGCGCAGCTGGAAAAAGAAACGCATGACTTGGAAGACGCGAGAGAGATCATGATGTACTTGCGGCATGAAGCCGGACACGCGTTCACCTATGCGTACAAGCTGCACAATTCACCGGAGTGGAAAAAGACCTTCGGGCCGTTCCGCCACCTCGACCTCCTCTCCCCCCGGCGGCCCAACATCGGCCCCCAGGGCCTGCCGGTCAACCGGAGCGCCGATGCGATCAAGCATGGAAAGAAAAAGATTGTTCATCGGCGTTTCGCGATCGTAACGGACGTGCCGACCGGTCTGAATCGTCCCGCCGCCTTTGCCGGCGAGCCGATCCCGAGCCTGGCCAGCATCAACGCGCACGCGAGCCCGATCGGGCCGGCTCCCATGATGGCGACCGACGGTGAGTTCATCGAGTTAGGTACAAAAAATCACGAGGGACCCTCACCCCCGGCTTCGCCGGGCATAGCCCGGCTACGCAGGGCGACGCCCGGCCCCTCTGCCTAAAGGGAGAGGGGAGGCTACCAGTTCCCGGTCCAGCGCCGCCAGATCCTCGGGCGTGCCCACGTTGTACCAGCGCCCGGCAAATCGCTCGGCGCTGACGCGCCGACGTTCGACCAGATCAAAGGCCCACGGAAACAGGCGCATGCGGCCGGCGCGGCGGCCGGCGAACAGGCGCGGCGCGAACAGCCCGATGTTCGCGTACGTGAGCCGAGGAGCCTGCATGGTCGCCAGTGTGCCATCGAACCCCATGTCGCCATCCGGATGGTAGGGCGGATTGTCGACCAGCACGAAGTGGGCGTCGCGCTCACCGGTGCCGATCGCCTCGGCGGGCGCACGCAAGGTGGCGAAATCGAACGTGGATACGATGTCGCCGCTGACCGCGACGAACGGGTCTTGGCCGAGCAGCGGCAGCGCCTGCACGATGGCGCCCAGCGTCTCGAGCGCGTCTTCGGCCCGCTCGCCCTCGCGCGAATACCGAATGCGCGCACCGTAGCGGGTTCCGTCGCCGAGCGTGCGCTCGATCAGGGCCGCATGGTGCGCGGTGTTGATCACGAGCTCGCGGATCCCGCACAGCGCGAGGGACGCGATCTGCCATTCGATCAGCATGCGACCGCCGGCCACCAGCAGCGGCTTGGGCGTGCTGTCCGACAGCGGTCGCATCCGCGCGCCGCGCCCGGCGCCGAAAATCAAGGCTTTCACTTCGAGCCTGTCGGGAATTGGGAAGGGTCCTGCTGAACGGGTGGCTCCCGCTGCTCGAGGCGATCGAGCAGGCGCCGCAGCTCGCCGAAGCAGTCATAGCGCTGGACCACGCGCCGGGTGTGTTGCATCACGCGCGGCAGGTCCGCCAGATATCGATCCTTGCCGTCGCGATAATACAGGCGGGCGAAAATGCCGAGCACCTTCAGGCTGCGTTGCAGCCCGATCCATTCCATGTCGCGCCACAGATCGGAGAAATCCGCCGCAACGGGGAGCCCGGCGCCGCGCGCCAGCTGCCAGTACTGCACGGCCCAGTCGACTTGCTGGTCTTCGGGCCATTCGACGTAGGCATCGCGCAGCAGCGAGACCAGATCGTACACGGCCGGGCCCAGCACCGCGTCCTGGAAGTCGAGCACGCCGGGGTTGCCCGAGTTCAGCTGCATCAGGTTTCGACTGTGGTAGTCGCGGTGAACGAACAGCGCGGGCTGCCCAAGCGCACAGGCGATCAGCGTTTGGAAGACCTGCTCGAGCACGTCGCGTTCGTGCTCGTCGAGGCGGCACTTCAAGTGCTGCGCGATGTACCAGTCGGGAAACAGGCGCATTTCGTTCAGCAGACGCTCGCGGTCGTAGTAAGGCAGCGCGTCGGCGCGGGTCGCAGTCTGGATTTGCACCAGCGCCTGCAACGCATCCCTGTACAGCGGCTGCGCGTCGGCGCCGGCGGCGAGCGCCTGCAGATAGGTCGTTTGTCCCAGGTCGCCGATCAGCAGCAAGCCCCGCTCCAGGTCACCGGCCACGATCCGGGGCGTCGTGACGCCGGCCGCGCCGAACAGGCGGGCGACCTTCACGAAGGGCCTGCTGTCCTCCCGATCGGGCGGCGCGTCCATCGCGATGTAGGTGCCTCCGCGCTCGGTATCGAGCCTGAAATAGCGCCGAAAGCTCGCATCGCTGGAAGCCGGCCGCAAGGTTTCGGGGCGCAGGCCGTAGCAACTGGCTTGCGATTGCAACCAGGTGATCAGCGCGTCGCGGCGCGCATCGAGCGGCGCGGGTGTTTCGTGGCTCATCGGAGATTTACAATCGGCGCTGCAGACGGTGGCACTTCCTATCATAATGGCGCGCCTGCCCTAAGAACGAGCCCTGCGCCTGCCCGGCAGGTGAACGCCGGACGCTGCTTTCGACACGTCTCTTGCGCCAGATCGTCCATTTTCGCAGTCCGACGCGCCCGGCCGGCACGCGGGCTCCCATCCCGCTTGCGGCGTGGCTGCTGGCGGCGTGTGCGCTCGCGTGTGCGCCGTCGGCCTTTGCTCAGTCGGCGCAGGTGGTGCTGAAGATGGAACGCGCCCTGGGCGCCCATCGCGCACCCGTACATGCCCCAACCCCTGTTTATGGCAGCGCCGACCACATGGAAGGCGAGATCGATGAGCGGGTGCACATGGACGGCGCGGTGGAGCTGCGCAGCGCCGGCACCGTGCTGCGCGGCGATACGGCCGAATATTTCTGCGCCAGCGACGAAGCCAAGGTCCGTGGCAACGCGCGCCTGTACGACCGGGGCACCATTTTTTCGGGACCGTCGCTCGATTACCGGCTGGAAGCACGCACCGGCCGGATGCCGCAAGCCACCTATGCGTACTCGCCGCGCCAGGGTCGCGGCGAATCTTCGCTGATCGAGTTTCTGAGCGACAGCAAGTACCGGCTGCACGACGCGACCTACTCGAACTGCGCGCCCGGAGACGACTCGTGGTGGGTCAAGGCCGAAACCCTGGACATCGATCGGCAGGAGCAACAGGCGGTGGGGCACCATGCGACGCTGTACTTTCAGGGCGTGCCGGTCCTCGCATCGCCGTATTTTTCGATGCCGCTGGCCGATCAGCGGCGCAGCGGGATCCTGACGCCGAGCTACTACTACGATTCCCGCTCGGGCGTGGAGTTGACGGTGCCGTACTACTGGAACATGGCGCCGAATCACGACTACACGATCACCCCGGCCCTGTACCCTCGGTTGGGGGCGCTGCTGGGCAATGAATTTCGTTTCCTGGAGCCGACCGTGCGTGGCGTGGTCGACTACGACGTGATGCCTTACGACCGCGCCACCGGCGGAGCGCGCAGCCACCTGGTGCTCAATCAATCGTACGTCGGCGGTCAGGGCGTTACGGCCGGCATCAACTACAACCGCGTATCCGATGACCGGTTCCTGACCGACTTTTCGCACAGCCTGTCCGAAGCCGCCCCGGTCGAGCTGCCACAGGTCGAATACGCGCAATATGCGCAAAGCTACTGGTACGCGAAACTTCAGGTCTCGCGCAACCAGACGCTGTTCTCGTTGCTCAATCCGCCCGGCACGCCGTCCCCGGGAACGCCACCGCCGTACGATCGGGTGCCCGAGCTTGCGGTGGCAGCCTCGCGCGTCGACTGGAACGGCTTCGATGCCGCCGCCACCCTCGATGCGGCGCGTTTTCGAAACAATACCCTGGAGGAGGCTTCGCGCTTGTACGTCAATCCGAGCCTGACCTACCCGCTTATCAGTGCAGGTTACTTTCTGGTGCCGCGCGTGCAGTGGCATTGGACCGACTATGAGCTGGATCCGAATCTGCATGCCGGGCAGTCCTCCGCGACGCGCGCGCTGCCGATCGGATCGGTCGATGCCGGCCTGGTCTTCGAGCGCAGCGAGCACTGGTTCGGCCGGGATTCGACTCAGACACTGGAGCCGCGCCTGTTCTACGCATACGTTCCATTCCGCGATCAGAGCAAGCTGCCCAATTTCGACAGCACCGACGCCACCTTCACGTTCGCGCAGCTGTTCACCGAAAATTCCTTCACCGGCAACGACCGCATCGCGGAGGCCAATCAGCTCACGACGGCGCTGGTCAGCCGCCTGATCGATGACGAAGGAGGCGCCGAACGATTCCGGGTCGCCGTCGGCCAGCGCTTTTACTTCGGGCCCGAACGCGTGACCTTGCCGGGCGAGCTGCCCCGCACGAATCTGACCTCGGATTTGCTGCTGGATGCGAGCGCGACACCCGCGCACGATTGGAGCGGCCAGGTCGCTCTGGAGTATTCGGCGGTCGAGAAGCAGATCGTGCGCGCCGACGTGGGGATTCGCTGGCAGCCGAAAGCGGCCTCGGTGGTCGACTTGAGTTACCGTTATCAGAGCGCCACGCTGCATCAGATCGATCTGGCGACTCAGTGGCCGCTTTCGCGCCGGTGGTACGCGGTGACCAACCTGAACTACTCGCTGCTGGGACGTGGCGGAACTCCGGCCGAGCAAAGCTTTACATCGCCTGGCCGTGCCTGGGTCGAGACGGTGCTCGGTCTGGAGTACAAGGCCGACTGCTGGGTCGGGCGCCTGGTGGCGCAGCGTTACTCGACCGATGGTGGTCTGACCCGGACCACGACCGTTTTTCTGCAGATCGATCTGAACGGATTTACCAGCATCGGCACCAGGAGCCCTCTGGATCAGCTGCGGCGTAGTATTCCGGGCTACCAGCGCATCAACCCGCTGCCGGCGCCGGTGGGACCCTTCGACAACTACGAGTAACCGTCATGCAAGGCAACGTCCGGTCACACCCTATCCTCAAATGTCCGCGGCCGGCACGCCTGCGCAAGACGCACGGCCTGCATCGGGTGGTTGTTGCGACCGCTCTGTGGGCAGCCGTATCGGCGTGGGCCGCTTCGCGGCCGCTCGACCGCGTGATCGCGGTGGTCAACGACGAGGTCATCACGGCGGTCGAGCTGGATCACCGGATCAGCGCAACCGAGTCGCAGCTCAAGCGGCAGAACATTCCGCTGCCATCGGCCGATGTGTTCAGGAAGCAGGTACTCGAGCGGCTGATACTGGACCGCGCCCAGCTGCAACTGGCTCGCGAAAACGGGGTGCGGGTCGACGACGTCTCGGTCAATTCGGCGATTGCGCGAATGGCCGATGTGAACCACATGACGACCCAGGACCTGCGGGTGCAGGTCGAACATGACGGTGTGGATTTCAATGGCTTTCGCGAGGACATGCGCAACGAGATCACGATGGTTCGGCTGCGCGACCACGAAGTCGAATCGAAGATCCAGGTCTCGGAGGGCGAGATCGACAATCTGCTGGCTGAACAGGCCGTCGTGTCGCCCGATGTGATCGAATACAACATCGCGCAGATTCTGCTCGACGTGCCCGAGATCGCATCGCCGGAGCGGGTCGAGGCGGTGCGGCGCAAGGCCGAGGACTTGGCGGCACAGGCCAGGGGGGGCGCCGATTTCGCGCGCCTGGCCGTTGGCTACTCCAATGCGCCCGAGGCCTTGCAGGGGGGCGACTTGGGGTGGCGCACCGCCGAGCGCATGCCGAACGTTTTTCTCGAGGCGATCAAGGATCTGAAGCCGGGTCAGATCAGTCCGATCATCCGCAGTCCGATCGGACTCCATATATTGAAGTTGCTCGCACGGCGAACCGCAGCCCCCAACAAGCTGTCGACCGCCCCGGTCGATCAGACGCATGTCCGACACATCCTGCTGCGGGTCACCGACGCGATGCCGGAAACCGAAGTCAAGCGACGCCTGGAGGACCTGCGCGAACGCCTGATCAAAGGTGGCCAGGACTTTGCGCAACTGGCACGTCTGTATTCGGTCGATCCGAGCAGCACGCGCGGGGGCGATCTGGGCTGGCTCTATCCCGGCGACACGGTGCCCGAATTCGAGAGCGTGATGAATGCGCTGCAGGTCAAGGAGGTCAGCCAGCCGGTCAAGTCGCCATTCGGCTGGCACCTGATTCAGGTGCTCGAGCGCAAGACCGAGCAGGCCTCGGCCGATCGCAACCGACTCACCGCGCGCCAGATGCTGCGCGATCGCAAGCTGGAGGAAGCCATGCAGGAATGGTTGCACCAGCTGCGTGATCGCACGTATGTCGAGTACCGGGTCGATTCGCCGTGAACGATGCTGGTGCGCCGATTGCGATCACGACCGGAGAACCCGCGGGTGTAGGGCCGGAGATTGCGCTGCGCGCGGCGCTCGCTTACGGACACGCCTGTGCGGTGCTGGGCGATCGCGCGTTGCTCGAGAGCACCGCTCGATCGATCGGGCTGCCGTGGCCGCTGCCACCTCACTGCGCGCTCGAGCATCGCCCGCTGCCGCAGCCGGTGACGCCGGGCCGACCGAGGCCGGCCAATGCCGGCTATGTATTGCAGTTGCTGGACCGAGCGGTCGGCGGCTGCCAGAGCGGCGAGTTCGCGGCGATCGCGACCGCGCCGGTGCACAAGGCCGTCATCAACGAGGCCGGTATTGTTTTTAGCGGTCACACCGAATACCTGGCGGCCGCCACCGGTGCGCGCGCGGTGGTGATGATGCTGGTCGGCGGCGGCTTGCGGGTGGCACTGGCCACCACCCATCTGCCTCTGTCGCAGGTGGCGGCCGCGATCACGCGCGAATCGCTGGCCACGACGCTCGATGTTCTGGACCACGACCTGCGTCATGCGTTCGGAATCGCGCGGCCCCGCATCGCCGTGGCCGGGTTGAATCCGCATGCCGGCGAATCGGGTTTCCTCGGGCGCGAAGAAATCGACGTGATCGGTCCGGCGATCGCTTCGGCGCGCAAGCGCGGCATCGACGCAGACGGCCCCTGGCCGGCCGACACGCTGTTCGTGCCGGCGCGCGCGCGGTCGGCCGACGCGATCGTCGCGATGTATCACGACCAGGGGCTGGCTCCGCTCAAGTACGCCAGCTTCGGACACGCGGTCAATGTGACGCTCGGGCTGCCCCTGGTGCGAACCTCGGCGGATCACGGAACCGCGCTCGATCTGGCCGGGACCGGGCGGGCCGATCCGGCCAGCATGCTGGCAGCGATCGAGCTGGCCGCGCAGCTTGCGGCCAGCCGTGCCAGGCGGCAGCCTGGCGCCGTGACAGCCTGCTGACTGCGCCGATGTCCGTGCCCGCAGGCCTTGCAGCCAGTCTGCCGCCGAGGCACAGGCAACCGGCTCGCCGCCGCTTCAGCCAGAATTTCCTGCACGATCCTGCAACCATTGCCCGCATCGTCGATGCGATCGCTCCACAGGCGCAGGACCGCATCGTCGAAATCGGTCCGGGCGCCGGCGCCTTGACCGCGCCGCTGCTGGCGCGCTGCGAACATCTGACCGCCGTGGAGATCGACCGGAGCCTGGCTCACGCGCTATCGGAACGCTTCGACGGCGCTCGGCTGACCTTGATCCAGGCCGATGCGCTGAAGATCGACTGGGGCGCGCTGGCGCGCCAGTCGGGCGGGCCGCTGCGCATCGTTGGCAACCTGCCGTACCACATTTCCACGCCGCTTCTGTTCGCCTGGCTGCCGATCGCGCCGTTCGTGGCCGACCAGCATGTGATGCTGCAAAAGGAGGTCGTGGACCGCATCGTGGCGCGCCCAGGCAATCGCAACTATGGCCGCTTGTCGGTGATGCTGCAGTTCCGCTACGGCGTCGAACGCCTGTTCAACGTGGCGCCGGGTTGCTTCACACCGGCTCCCAAGGTTCAGTCCTCGGTGATCCGGCTGCGGCCTCTGCCGCTTGCGGCGCTCGCGGCCGTGGATATCGCGACATTTTCGCGGGTCGTCACGGCGGCTTTCGGCCAGCGCCGCAAGACGCTGCGCAATGCGCTGTCGGCCGTGATGCCGGAGGCGGCAGTGCGCCAGGCGGGAGTCGATCCGGGCGCCCGGGCCGAGACGCTGGATATTGCGGCCTTTGCCCGGCTTGCCTTTGCGCTGGCAAGCCGCGTCTAGAATGCGCACGGTCTGCCTATGATTGCTCAGCACGAAATCTGCCTGGCCTGCGCGGCCGACGCGCAGCCGATCGCGCGCATGTCCAGGGATTGCATCGAGTACGGCCTTAACTGGAAGTGGAAGCCGGCGCGTGTGGCCAAAAGCATCGCGGACCCATCGACCAATGTCATCGTGTGCCGCGACACGCGCGGTCTGGCCGGCTTCGCGATCATGAAGTACGGGGACCAGGAAGCCCACCTGCTGCTGCTCGCGGTGGACGGATCGAGGCGGCGCCGGCGCGTCGGATCGGCGCTCATGTCTTGGCTGGAGGCAACCGTCCGCACCGCTGGGCTCGGCGTCGTGCGCCTGGAAGCACGCTACGCCAATCCGCAGGCCTCGGCTTTTTACCGAAAGCTCGGCTACCGGGAAGTCGCGCGTGTGCGCGGCTTGTACGATGGCATCGAGGACGGCGTTCGCTATGCCAAGGATCTGTGGGCCAACGCATAGCCGGCGCGACTGTTTTAGGAGGCGCGCCGGATTCGCGGTTGGGTGTGCCGAAGGATGACCTCGGCGAGCTTCTCGAGCTCGATCGGCTTGGCGATGTAATCAACCATCCCGGCGGCCAGACAGCGGGCCCGGTCCTCGGCCAGTGCGTGCGCAGTCTGACCGACGATCGGCAGGCCAGGCGCCAGATCGACGATGCGTCGGGCGGCCTCGTAGCCGTCCATCTCGGGCATTTGAATGTCCATCAGCACGAGGTCGAAGGCGCCGGGTCCGTTTTCGGCTATTTGCTCGACAGCTTGCACGCCATTCACGACCATGACCGGCACGGTTCCCTCGGAGCGCAGGAACGCCTCCAGGACGAAACGATTGACCTCCCCGTCTTCGGCCGCCAGGATCTTCATTTCCGCGAAACGATTGCCGCTGGGACCTGGCAGCGCGCCTTGCGCTGGACTCGGGGTCGAACGGACCGGGGCCGCCTGGAACGGGACCCTGACCTCGAAGGTGCTTCCAATCCCAGGCTGGCTGCGCACGCGAATCTGGCCGGCCATCAGCTCGACGATGCGCTTGGTGATCGCAAGTCCCAGGCCGGTTCCGCCGAAGTTGCGCGTGGTCGAGCTGTCCGCCTGCTCGAACGGGGTGAACAGGTTGTTGATCTGATCCGGGGTGATGCCGATGCCGGTATCGGTCACGCTGAAAACGAGGTCGGATCCTTCGCGCGAGGCCGCCACGACGATCGCGCCACGCCGCGTGAACTTGATGGCATTGGACACCAGATTCAGGATCACCTGCTTCAGGCGAACCGGGTCTCCCAGGCACGCCGGCGGCAGCTGGTCGGTCTTCCTGATCTGCAGGGACAGCCCCTTGACATCGGCCTGCTCCCGGATCAGATCGACGGTCTGATCGACCAAAGCCCCAGGATCCAGCGGCACCGACTCTATCGCGAGCTTGCCTGCCTCGATCTTGGAAAAATCCAGGATGTCGTCGATGATCGCCAGCAGCAGCTGGCCAGAATCCAGGATGCGTCCGAAGGTCAACTGCGATCGGTGCCCCTGGCTTTCCTGGTAACCGATTCGGGCCATACCGAGCACGCCATTGAGCGGCGTGCGGATCTCGTGGCTCATGTTGGCCAGAAACAGACTCTTGGTGCGCGCCAGGTTTTCGGCGGCCTGGCGGGCGGCTTCGTGGGCCTGTTCCAGCGCCCTCTGATCGCTGATGTCACGAGCGAATCCGACCGTGCCCAGAACGATCCCGTCGCGGTCGATCACCGGCGATCGATACGTCTGGACCCACATCATCCCCTTGGCGTGGGCGTACAGCTGTTCGTAGCTCTTTGATCTTCGGGTCGCCATCACGTCGGCGTCGTCGGCAAGATTGCGCTCGGCGCTTTCTTTCGGCCAGATGTCGAACTCGCTCTTGCCGATGACGGCTTCGATCTGGTGGCCGCTCGATTCGGCGTGAGCCCGGTTGACTGCGAGAAAACGACCCGAGGTGTCCTTCAGCCAGACGAAATAGGGAATGTTGTCGATCAAGGTGCGCAAGTAACTGGCATGCTGGCGGATCTCGGCGGTACGAGCCGTCACCAGATCCTCCAGTTGCTGGCGTTGATTCTCGAGGAGGCGCTGAGCCCGTTTTTGCAGCGTGATGTCGGCCAGCGTGGCGAGCACGAAGGACTGCCCTGCAATTTGCACCACGCTGGCGCTGTACAGCGTCTCGAATATCTCGCCCGACTTTCTCCGGAACGACTGCTCCAGGTCCCGGATCTGACCGCCCAGCTTCAGCGTCGCCAGTTTCTCGGGCTGAGGGTCCGATTCGCGCAACAGATGCAGTTCGGCGCCGGTTCGACCGATTGCTTCCTCGCGCCGGTACCCCATCATGCGAAGCCACGCGTCGTTGGCGTCGACGAACCGGCTGTCGCCCAGGCGCTGCAGCGAAAGTCCCACCGGGCTGGTCTCGAAGATGCGGGCGAAACGCTGCTCGCTTTCGCGCAGTTCCTTGCTGGCGCGCGCGCAGCCGATGCAAATGGCGGCCGTGTGCGTGGCTACGTCGACCAGCTCGATGTGCTTGCGCGACGGCCGGCCCGGCTGCCGACTGTAGACCGCGAAGGTTCCCAGCAAGGTGCCGGCCGCATCCATGATCGGGCTTGACCAGCACGCGCGAAGATCGGTGGTCGTCACCAGCCACTGGTAGTCGGCCCACAGCGGGTCGCTCACGATGTCCTCGACGATCACCGTCTGGCGCCGGTAGGCGGCCGTCCCGCAGGAGCCCGCGGTTGGCCCGATGGCAAGGCCGTCGACCGCCCGGTTGTAATCGGCGGGCAAGCTGGGCGCAGCGCCATGGCACAGGCACTGGTTCGATTCGTCGAACAGCAGAACCGAGCACAGGATGTCGGGGGCCTGGGTCTCGATGCCACGCACCAGGAATTCGAGCGTCTGTTCGATCGGGGCGTTGCGCGCGATCATCTCCAGGATCACCGCCTGCTCCCGCTGCAGGCGTTCGGCGCGCTTGCGCTCGGTGATGTCCTGCTTGATCGCCACGAAGTGCCGGACCTGGCCATCATCGTCGGTCACCGGCGTGATGGTCTCGTGCTCGTCGTACAGCGTGCCATCCTTCCTGCGATTGTGCAGCTCGCCGGTCCAGACATGTCTGGACCGGATCGTCTGCCACAGGTTCTCGCAGACTTCGGCGGCCTGGGTCCCCGACCGCACCAGCTCGCTCACGTTGCGTCCGAGCGACTCGGACGGCTCGTATCCGGTGAGTTGCGCGAACGCAGGATTGACCCATTCGATCACGCCCTGCGGATCCGTGATGACGATCGCATTGGCGGCGGCCTCCAACGCCGAGCTCCTCAGGCGCAGTGCCTGTTCGATCCGCTTGCGCTCGGAGATTTCGCGGGAAATGCCGAACACTCCGGTGATTTGTCCGGTCCCGTCGCGCACAGGTCCCTTGGTGACCAGGAAGGTCAGCTCACGGCCGTCGGCCAGGACAATGCGCTGCTCGTAGGTCTGCGTGCTGCCCGCTTCGATGATCGCGTGGTCCGTCACTCTGATCGCATCGGCCGTGGACCTTGGCAGCAGCTCGGCATCCGTGCGGCCGACGATCTGGCTGCGCGTTACGCCGAGAAAGCTTGCGGTCGCCTCGTTGCACATGGCATAGCGCCCGAGCCGATCCTTGACGAAGACCGCATCGGTGGTGCCGCCGACGATCGCGTCGAACAGGCGGCGGTTCGTGTCGGCACTGCGCCGAGCGCGATGCAGGGCCTCGCTGATCAGGCTGACGACCACGCCGCTTGCGATCAGAAAGGCCAGCAGCAACAGATCGGTGGAATGAAGTGGCCTGATCGGCCCGGCTGAAGGCACCAGGAAGATACCCATGCCCAGTGCGCTGATTGCGGTTGCGACCATGCCCGGTCCGAGCCCGCCGAGCAGCGCGCTCACCGTCATCGGCAGCACGAAGACGATCAGCAGCGGGCGATCGTCGAGCGCCGGGCCCATCGCAGCGCGGATCAGCAGCGTGGCAACCGAGATCGCGATCGCGAAGGCGTACGCCGCCCGGGTCGGCCAGGCCCGATTCCAAAGCGCGGCGAACACCGCATATCCGATGGTGATGCGGACGATGAAACGATCGCGCGAGTGACCCTTGGGCATTGTGTCTGCGGCGCCCGGATCGGGCACTGACCTGGCGCAGTGGGTCGCGGGATTGTCATTCAAATCCCCCCGGCCAGGTCCCGCAATAAACTGGGAATTGCGTCCGAACCGACAGGCCTGTCAGGCTTGCCCTAGCGAGATTCGCCGACAATGCGCCAGTTCGGTCGCGCTCTGGATCGACGCGGCGACGCGCTTGCGATCAGGGCGTGGAGGCTGCGAAGAAGGGGCCGGTATTGCCGCCCACGGTCGTGTTCTCCAGCACGGTGAACACGGAGCGGTTGTAGAAAAACGGCAGACCCCAGTCGAATATGCACAGGTTCATCGTGTTGTTGTTGTCGCAAGTTCCGTTCGGGCCGCCCAGGTCGTCGAACGCGGTGAAGGTGGCGTTCAGCGTGCTTTCATTGGCAATGTTGAAGTTGTAGGTGAAAGTTGGGGCGCCGGTCGAACCCGCCATCGTCGCACTGAGCGCCGTGGTCGACGCAGGGCAGAAGAAACCATTGCCGCTGGGGCAGTTGGTGATGGCCGGGTCATTGAAAAACAAGCCGTTCGATCCGCTGTCGATGTAGCTTTGCGGCTCCGACATGTCGCCGTAGGTGGTCGTGGTGTCGATGTATCCGTTCGCACTGACCCCGAACACGAGCGCGCTACCCAGGGCGTTATTGGTCTGGGTGTTGACGCCGAAAATCAGCGCCCCGACGGCGGTTGCCTGGCCGACATCCGGGAGCGCGAGCGCGGGAAGCTGGATCAGCACGCCATTGTTGTCGGTCGTGAACAGTCCCACCACGTTTTGCAGCTGCGCGGTGGTCGCCAGGCTCACCGGCGCGCAGGTGCCCCCGGGGCAGGTGTAGTAGAAACCGGGCGTGGGAGCGCCCTGGCAGAGCAATCCGCAGTCCTGGCTGAAAAGGCCGATGCCGAGCAGGCCGTTGGCTCCCATCGCCGCGGCGGTGTTCATTGCGTTGGTGCCGGCAGTGCAGCTGCTCGGCGCGGTGGCCGGGATCGAGCTGTCGCCGATGACCTGGATCGGCACCGAAGAGGCGAGCTCGCCGGCGATCCGCACATCGGCGCTGCGCACGGCGCCCCAGGTGTACGAGTTGACGAACTGGCTGCAACTGGCGAGCGCAACTCCGCCCTGCTGCGACTGCGGCAACGTGTCGGTGAAAGCCGACCGGAACAGCCGCAGTCCGCTCGACCCGGTGTCGACCCACACGTGGTCGATGGTCTGGCAGTGGCCGGTGCCGGCAACCGTGCCGGGAACATACACATTGATCGTCACGTAGGACTGGTTGACGACGTTGGAGAGCAGCATCCCGGTGGTCGGATCCGTCGGTCCGGCATCGACCGCCAGGGTAACGGCGTTGGTGCCTGTCGGTGCGGTGCAAGTGAAGGTGGGGGGAGGCGTGGACACGACGACGGCGCTGCTCCCGCTGCCACCGCACGACGACACCACGGCCACTGCGATGGCGAGCAGAGCAAGGTACAGAGGGCGCAATGTCGGCGTCATCGGATCTGCTCCGCACTGACGCCGAGCGGCAGCTGAAGCGGCAGATAAGCGACGCCGAAGAATGCGCGCGGGTGTCCGCCGGTATGGATCACCAGGTCGGTCTGCTGCATCGCGAGCGGCCGTCGTGACCGTGCCAGTGGGCGGACAGCCGCCTGGTAGCGCACAAAGTAGGCGCCGAGCAGTTGCTGCAAGTCCGGAATGCTGGGTCCGCTCCAGGCGACTGCGAAAACCCGATGCGAGGAATCCAGGTACTCGCGCACCCGGGTTGCTCCGGGCAGTTGCAACTCGTGCACGGAAAAGGCGCCCGACTGCGTGATGCTGCGCTGCGCCTGCATGTGCACACGGTCCGCCTCGACGGTGGAAGCGTCCTGCCCGAGGACGGCCAGGCAAATGCCCGGGGTGAGCGCAGCGGCCAGCAGCCATGTGGCAAGCGCGAAGACCCTGCCTGGGGTCGAATTGCGTGGTGGCTTGAGAAAATGGCGAGTCATGGGCTCAATGTAGCGTGCGATTGGGTCGGCAAAGTAAAGTTATGTAGGGATATTGTAAGAAAGCATTTATTGTAAGAAGGCATTTTGGGGTCGGTATTGTGCCGTCGATTCGACGCTTAAATTGGCCGGCGGTCTGTTAACGACCGCGAGCGCCTCACATGAAAGAGTTAGGCCGGGAGTCTGGTGATTTGGCCGCCGCCTTGGCGGTTGCGTTCGTGTGCGCCGCATGCTCCAGCACACCGACGGCGAAGCCCGATCAGCACGCCATCGAGCAGTTCGTATCCAATGGCTACCAGCCACCGCGGCACGATACGGTCCGCTCTGCGGCGATCGACTGGATCGAGGCCGACAGCAGCTGGCATTTCGAACTGCTGGTGCCGGAGCGAGTGGATCGGGCGCCTCTGGTCGTTTATCTGCCGGGCCTGGGTCAGGATGAACAGGCGGGCGAGCGCTGGACCAGGGCCTGGGCGCAGGCCGGATACGCGGTGATGTCGATTCAGCCGTTGACGGAGGACCAGCAGGCGTGGTCCTCGGATAACGCACGCAGCGGAAATTTCGACGCGGTTGCGCGCCAGGGGTTTTCGGACGCGGCGATGAAACGGCGGCTGGAGGCCTTGAACAGCGCGCTGGTTCAGCTGGGCCGCCGCGCAGCGGCCGGCGATCCAGTGCTGCATTCGGTTGATCTTTCGCGCGTGGCGGTGGCAGGGTTCGACCTGGGCGCTTACTCGGCCATGGTGATCGCCGGCCAGCAGCTGGAAGCGACGGGTCGCCCGGCACTATCGACTCCGGTGCGGGCCGTCATCGCGCTCAGCCCGTTTGCCGACGCCTCGGTGGCTGCGAACGACCAGCGTTTCAGCGCCATCTTGGGTCCGGTCCTGAACATCACCGGCACGCAGGACGTCGATGCTTACGGGCTGATCGAGTCGGCCGGGCTTCGTGCGCAGCCGTTCCAGCTGATGCCACCGGGTGACAAGTACCTGGTCTCGCTGGCACTGGGGTCGCACGGGCTGATTGGAGGGGCGGACCCGACGCCCCTGTCGGCCCAGTTGCCCGAAGTGCGGCGCGCCCAGCGACCGGATCGGGGTGACGAGCCCAGCCCTGATAGGCGCGGCCACAAGCGCCAATCGTCTGCGGCAGCCGACCCCGATCCTTCCGCGCAACCCGACGACGCAGCGGGCGCCCAGGCGGGCGGCCAGACCCGCGCATCGCGCTCCGAGCTGCTGACGCGTCAGGCGCTGAGCTCGGCTTCGGTCAGGATCGTGACCACCGCCTTTCTCGATGCGTACCTGCGTGGGGACCCGGCGGCCCGATCCTGGCTCAACCAGCGCGCCCGCCAGTGGCTGACCCCCAACGCCAGCCTGGCGATCCGCTAGTCCGATTTGCCGTTGCTGCTGACCACTGTGACCGCGTCGCCGTCGGCCAGCGAGTCCGGCGGATTCAACACCAGGGTGTCGCGCTCCGAAACGCCCTCGACAATCTCCAGCGTGTCGCCCAGATCGCGACCGACTCGGACCGCTCGCAGGCTCACGCGTCCGCGCTCATCGAGCGCCGCCACGCGCAGGCCCTCGGATCGAAACAGCAAGGCGTTGGCCGGCACCAGGACCGCATCGGGCGCCGTACCGGGCATCCCGACCTGTACGTACGCGCCCGGCAGCAGACGGCCGTCCGGGTTCGGCAGGTCGACCTCGACCTGCATGCTGCGGGTGGCCGGATCGATCGCGCCGGCCGTGCGCGCGACGATTCCCTTGAACAGCTGACCGACCAGCTCGAGCTGACGCACTTCCACGGCCATGCCCGCCCGGATCCGATTGGCGTAGGTCTGCGGCACATACACGTAAACGCGCAGCGGGTCGGTGCGCGCAATCGTGAACATCGGCTGGGCGCTGGATGCGGCGCCGGCATCGATCAGATCGCCGATGTCGACGCTGCGTCGAATGATGACGCCATCGTACGGAGCGGCGATCCGCTTGAACGACTCGAGCTCCTCCAGGCGCCGCACGTTGGCCTGCGCCGCCGACAGGTTGGCCTTGGCCTGGTCCAGTGCGGTGCGATGCTCGTCCAGGTCCTGCTGCGAGACCGCGTCCTGGGCACGCAAGCCCTCCCATCGCTGTGCGGAGCTGCGCGCCAGCTCGAAGGTTGCGGACGCTTGCTCCGAGGCGGCGCGAGCCTGGGACAGTTGTTGATCGATTTCCGGGGTGGCCAGTTCGGCCAGAAGCTCTCCCTTGTGCACACGTCGCCCGATATCGGCCGACCATCGCAACACGTAGCCGCTGGCTCGCGCGAAGATCGGCGATTCGGTGTAGCCCCGGAGAGTGCCCGGAAGCTCGAGTCGGTCCTGGGCACCGCCTGATTTAGGATGAAAGACATTCACGTAGACGCGCGACTGCTCACCGGCTGCCGCGTCCAGCTCGCGTGATCGCATGGCCCGTGCTGCCAGGATCAGCCCGGCGGCCACCACCAGGGCCGACAGCGCGAACAGCACCAGGCGCCGCCCGGCGCGCAGCACGCGCGCACGGCTGGCGAACGCGCCCTGCCGAGCCGAGGGGGCCTGCATGCCCAGCGAGGAGTGGCGTCGGTCCGCCATATCAGGAGCTCGGGCCCCGCGGCGGGATTCGAGCCAGGCGCCGGTGGATCGCCGCGAAGACCACCGGCACCAGCAACAACGTTGAAACGGTCGCCAGCAGCAGGCCGCCGATGACCGCGCGCCCCAGCGGAGCATTCTGCTCCGCCCCTTCTCCCAGACCGAGCGCCATCGGCAACATGCCGATGATCATGGCCAGCGCAGTCATCAGCACCGGGCGGATCCGGGTGGCGCCGGCCTCCAGCGCGGCCGACAGCGCCGGTTCGCCGTCGCGCATCCGCTGTCGGGCAAATGAGACGACCAGGATGCTGTTGGCGGTGGCCACTCCCATGGTCATGATGGCGCCGGTCAGCGCCGGAACGCTGAGCGTGGTTCCGGTCAGAAACAGCATCCAGGCGATCCCCGCCAACGCGGCCGGCAACGCGCTCACGATGATCAGCGGGTCGACCCAGGACTGGAAATTGACGACGATCAGCAGATACACCAGCACGATCGCCATCGCCAGTCCCACCGCCAGTCCGATAAACGATGACCGCATGGTCTCCACCTGTCCGCGTACCGCGAGCTGGGCCCCGCGCGCGAGCCTGGGACGCATGTCGTCGACCAGTTGCTGAACCTGTCTCGACACGCTGCCCAGATCGCGGCCCTCCACGCTGGCGTAGACGTCGACGACCGGCGTGATGTTGTAGTGCGAAACGACCGCGAGCTGCCGGTCCGGTGCAACCTGTACCACGTTGTTCAGCTGCTGCGTCAGCCCGCCCTGCGCGGCGCTCACCGGTGTGTTGAGCAGGGCGTCGAGCGAAGTGACCCGATACTGCGGAGTCTGAACCGCGACGTTGTATACGACGCCGTTTTTCGGATCCAGCCAGAACGCCGGTGCAGTCTGAAAACTGCCCGAAAGCGATACCAGCATGTTTTGCGCCACGTTGGTCGCATTCAGGCCGATCTGCTGCAGCCGGGAGCGATCCATCGCAAGTGCCAGCGTCGGCTCGTCCAGGCGCTGCTGGATGTGCACGTCCGCCGTTCCGGGAATTTTGCGGATCTGCTTGAGCAGCTCGCTGGCCAGCCGGTAGTTGGCGCGCAGGTCGGCTCCGGAGAACTGCACGTCGACCGCCGCTGGCAGACCGAAGTTCAGGATCTGGGTGACGATATCGGCCGGCTGGAAGTAGAACTCCACGCCCGGAAACCGTCGCGGAAGCTCGCGCCGCAGCGCATCGATATAGAGCTGCGTGGCGCGGTGGGGCGCTGCCAGCGCGACCTGGACCTCGGCGTCCATGGTGCCGATCGTGCCCGAGTTGCTGTATGACAGATTGATGCCGGAGTTGGGCAGGCCCAGGTTATCGAGCACCGTGCCCAGTTCCGCCTGCGGAATCATCTGCCGGATGGTCGTCTCGATCTGATCGGCCGTGCGCGCGGTCTCCTCGATGCGGGTGCCAGTCGGCAGTCGGGCATGCAACCGGATCAGGCCCGCATCCACCGCCGGGAAGAAATCCCGGCCGAGCAACGGAATCAACGTACAGGACAGCACGCAGAACCCCGCGAACCACGCGATGAAGCGCCGGCGACGGGTCAGCAGGCGACTGACCGTCAGGATGTAGCCGGCGCGCAGCCGCTCGAAGGCCGCGTCGAAGCGACGGTATACGCGCTGCAGCGGGCTCGCCCGACCCTGTTGCGGCGCCGGCGCCCGGTCCATCATCAGCACGAACAGGGTCGGCACCAGGGTGCGCGACAACAGGTAGGAGGCGAGCATCGCGAACACGACCGCCTCGGCCAGCGGCGTGAACAGATAGCGGGCGACCCCGGTGAGGAAGAACATCGGCACGAACACGATGCAGATGCACAGCGTCGAGACAAACGCCGGCACCGCGATCTCGGCGGCCCCGTCGAAGATGGCCCGGTGCAGGTCGGAACCCAGGTGAACGTGGCGTTCGATGTTCTCGATCGTGACGGTCGCGTCGTCGACCAGGATCCCGACCGCGAGCGCCAGACCGCCGAGCGTCATGATGTTGATGGTTTCTCCCAGCGCGTACAGCGCCAGGATCGACGCCAGGATCGAAAGCGGAATCGACACCGCGATGATGCAGGTGCTGCGCCAGTTTCCGAGGAACAGCAGAATCATCGCCGCGGTCAGGCAGGCCGCGATCAGCGCCTCGCGCACGACACCGTCGATCGAGGCCTTCACGAACAGCGACTGGTCGAACAGCGGCAGGATCCTCACGTCGGGCGGCAACGCCTGGGCCGCCACCGGCAGCATCGCGCGCAGTTCCTGCACGATCTGCATGGTCGAGCCGCCGCTCTTCATGACCGAGACCAGAACCCCGCGCACGCCGTTTTGCCGCACCACGTTGGTCTGGGCCAGGAAGCCGTCGCGCACGTGGGCCACTTCGCGCAGGTAGGTCGTCGCGCCGTTGATCGTGCGCACGGGGATATCGTTCAGGCCGGCTATCGAGTCGGGAGAGCCGTTCAGGTCGACGTTGTATTCTGTGGCGCCGATCTTGGTGGTGCCGGCCGGCAGAATCAGGTTCTGCGCGTTCACCGCGTTCACGATGTCCGCCGGTGTCAGGCCCTTGGCCTGCAGCGCCTCGGTGTCCAGGTCGACCGCGATGACTCGCTGGCGCCCGCCATACGGATAGGGCACCGCGGCTCCGGGGATCGTCACCAGCCGCGGGCGCAGGAAATTCAGCGTCAGATCGAACAGCTGAGATTCGGACAGGCTAGGCGCCGACAGCCCGAGCTGGATCACGGGCACGCTGGAGGCGGTGTACTTGATGATCAGCGGTGGCGTGATGCCGGGAGGCAGCCCGCGCAGCTGGGCCTGCGAGATCGAAACGACCTGAGCGATTGCCGTGGCGATGTTGGCATTGGGCTGAAGGTAGACTTTGATGATGGCGATCCCGGCCTGGGTCTGCGATTCGATGTGCTCGATGTCGTTGACCGTCGTGGTCAGGGACCGCTCGCTGACCGACGTGATGCGGGCGCCCATCTGCTGGGCCGACAGGCCGGTGTAGTTCCAGATGATGCTGACCACCGGAATGTTGATCTCCGGCAGGATGTCGACCGGCATTCTGAGCAGGGCCAGCGGTGCCGCCAGCAGGATCAGCAACGCCATCACGATGAACGTGTAGGGGCGTTGCAGCGCGACTCGAACGATCCACATCGGTGTCTGGTTCGGGTCTTCAGGACGGCGCGCGCAGCAGCTTCACGCCATAATCCTAGCGTCTGGCGCGCGCGTGTGCCCGCGGGAAAACGCGGATTTGAAATATGCGAGTTACATGGGCGGGCGCTCGGCCGCAAGCCCGGTGGCGTCGAACAGACCTTCGAACAGAATCGAACTCAGGTACCGCTCGCCCGAATCGGGAAGGATAACCACGATTGTTTTGCCGTTGCTCTCGGCACGCTTGGCGATTCGGACCGCGACGGCCGCGGCGGCCCCGCAGGAGATACCGGACAGGATGCCTTCTTCCTGCGTCAATCGCCGGGCAAAGGCGATCGCCTCCTCATTGCTGACCTGTTCGATGCGATCGACCAGCGCAAGGTCCAGCACCTGTGGAACGAATCCGGCTCCGATGCCCTGGATCTTATGCGGCCCGGGCTTCAGCGGCTCGCCGGCACGCGTCTGGGTCAGCACCGGGCTGGCGGCCGGCTCCACGGCAACCGAGATGATCGGCTTGCCCTTGCCGTTCTTGATATAGCGCGTCACGCCGGTGATGGTGCCCCCGGTGCCGACGCCGGACACGAAGATATCGACCGCGCCCTTCGTGTCGTTCCAGATCTCGGGCCCGGTCGTCTGCTCGTGAATCGCCGGATTGGCCGGGTTGCTGAATTGTTGCAACAGTACGTAGCGCCCCGGATCGCCAGCAACGATCTCATTGGCCTTGGCGATCGCGCCGTTCATGCCCTTCGCACCGTCCGTGAGCACCAGCCTGGCACCATAGGCGATCAGCAGCTTGCGCCGCTCGATGCTCATGGTCTCGGGCATGGTGAGCGTCAACGGAATTGCACGTGCCGCGGCCACGAACGCCAGCGCAATCCCGGTGTTGCCGCTGGTGGGCTCCACCAGCTCCTTGCCTGGTCCAAGCAGGCCGCGCTTTTCGGCGTCCCAGATCATCGCGGCGCCAATCCGGCACTTGACCGAGTAGGCCGGATTGCGGCCCTCGATCTTGGCCAGCACCGTCGCCTTGGCTCCATCCGTGATGCGATTCAGGCGAACCAGCGGCGTGCCGCCGATCGATTGCGCGTTGTCACCGAAAACGGCCATCCCAGTTTCTCCTGTTCAAAATCTGGCGCACACGCCCCCAGCGACGGGGATCGTGCTCAATCTACGCCTGGCGGCGTTTGAACGCCAAATCAATGGATTGCATACCGGTATCCAGAAAGTCGGGGCTCAAAACGGATAATTGATGCCGGTGAACACGGCGGGCCCTTCCGGGCCGAAGCCGACGTCCACGAAGCCGACGATGAACGGACTGGCCACTGCGCGCACGCCGATCCCGCCGCCCTTGTGCAAATGGGACAAGGGGTTTTCCCCGTTGCGGGCGAACACCTTGCCCAGATCGATGAACGGTGCCAGCTCCAGGCTCAAGTTGGTCGCGAATACATTGACCTGCGCAACGCGCGTGCGCAGCTCGGCGCCCGCCGCAAACGAGTCGCGATCGATGAACCGGTCCTCGCCAAAGGCGCGCAGCGTCTGGCGCTCGCCCACGTCGCTGCTGTCGCCGCCGATGCTCGACAACGCCCAGAACGGCGCCTGGCCGAACGACGGCATGTAACGCAACGCTGCATGGGTTGCCAGGGTCAGCCAGGGCAGGAGCGGCCGATAGAGGCGCGCTTCGGCGCCAACGAACGAATAGGACACGCTGCCCCACAACCCCTCGTTCGAACCACCCCCAAAGACCGAGATGCTTTCGCCGTTGCGGGGAATCGTGATCGAATCGCGCGTGTCGTAGCTGACCAGCAGCCGCTGCTGCAATTCCTCCTCGCGGTCCAGGCCCGGGAGCTGCGGAAAGCGCGTTTCGATCGACGGCAGCTGGGGCAGCACCGCGCCACCGATCTGCACGAAGCCCAGACGCAGCCGGTAGCTGATTTGCCAGCGCTGGGTGATGTTCCAGCCGGCGGTGGTCTCCAGATGCCCCTGGTTGTCGACGTAGTTGGTCTGCGCGCTCTGCTGGGTCTGGTTGCCCAGACCGAAAAAACGCGGCGTGCCACTGCGATCGTAGTTCAGATGCGCCGACCATGACCATACGTCCGATCGCACCAGCCCGATCTGATACAACGCGTCAAATTCGCGCTCGACGTACTGCTTGCCGCCGCCCACGATGGTCCACTGCGAGTCCTTGGATGGATAGGCGAAGATCCGTCCACGTGCACCCCAGCCGAAATACTGGCTGTGGATGATGTCGGGGGCGACGATGCGACGGATCTGGTCGTTCTCGTCAAGGGTGAGCCATACCGGGATCAAGCCGAGCGTTGCTCCCCCGACAGGGGACACGTCGATCTCGGGAACTGGAATGAAGGGCGCGGTCGCAGGGTCCGACCACCGGTGCCACCAGGAGGCACCGGCGTCGGTGTTGGCTTGGGCCCGCGCCACGCCGGTCAGCCCGAGCAGGCACGCTAGAAAGGCTGCCCGGATTTTTGCAAACAGCGCCCGCTCCCAGGTCGAACCGTGGCACCTCTAGAATACACGGGCCCGTCTTCGCCCTACGGGCTTCGGCGGGCAAGCCGGCGCAACCAACAGGATTTTCGTGCGATGAGCAAACCGTTTGCAATGCGGGTGGGTGAGGCGACCGTGTTTGCCAGGGACGGTCAGTTCACGGACGCGATGGCCGAGATCGTGATCGGCGCGGTCGATGGCCCGGTGGGCCAGGCGTTCGCCAATCTGATGGGGCAGAGCGCCGGACATTCTCGGATGTTCGCGGTGCGCGATTGCAATCAGATGGCGCGCCCGCCCACGATGATGGTGCCCAAGGTGACGATCAAGGACTCCAAGACGATCGAATTGCTTGGCGGCGTGGTGCAGGCGGCCACCGCCGATGCGGTCGTCGATTGCGTGTCCGACGGGATCATTCCGCGTACCCTGGTGGACGAAATCTGCATGATCGACCTGATCTGGCTCGACCCCCAGGCGGTCAAGGACCCGAACCTGGATCGAAAAGACTTGTACCGGACCAACTACGAGGCGACCAAGCTCGCAATCGCACGTGCATTCAAGGGCGAACCGACGATCGAGGAGTTGATCGCCAACCGACGCAAGATCAAGCACGTGATGTATGACCCGGACGCCTGAGCCGTACGGCGGGTGTTGCGCGCAGCGATCAGATCAGCTCAGAAAGTCGCAGTGCTCGGTCACGAAGGCTGCCAGGTCCAGCGAATGCTGCCGCACCAGCTTTTCGGCCAGCTCGGTCTCACGCCGCTCGAGTGCCTCGATGATTCTCATGTGATCGACGATCGAGCGCGCCGCGCGGTCGCTCTGGAAGATCGTCATTTTGCGGATTGCCCGCACGTGAATGAAGATGTTCTTGATCGCGTCGGCGATCAGCTTCGAGCCGCCGAGTCGAACGATCTCCTGGTGAAACGCGATGTTGGCGTGCGAATACTCGTCCAGGTGTTCGGTGGGCGCGGCGTCCCGGAAATCATCGAACAGGCGCCGCAGGCACGCGATGTCCGAATCGCTTGCGTGCAAACTGGCCAGGCGCGCCGACATGCTCTCAAGCGCCGCCCACATCTGGATCATCTCGACGATTTCCGTCCTGGTCTTGCGAACGATGAAGATGCCCTTGCGTGGAACCGTTCGCAGAAAACCTTCCTGCTCCAGTAGCGTCATCGCCTCGCGCACCGGGGTGCGGCTCACGCCCAGGGCTTCGGTCAGAACGCGCTTGTCGAGTTGCACCTCGTCCGGAAAGCTGTAGATGTCGGTGTCGGCAATTGCCTGTTTGAGCATCGCGTAAGCCTGGTTCCGAAGGCTGTCCGCGGTCTGGATCGGCTGCAACGACAGCGCCAGCGTCTCGGTCGGGGTTCGCACCGAGGGTTCGGCTTTCGATGGGGCGCTGATGTCTACCATCGTATTTCCAGGTCGCGAAAAAGGAAAAACCGCGAGGCACTCGCGGGTCTGCGCGGATGAGGCCGACCACGCGGACCAGCCTGCGAGCGGTATTCGGTATTCTAGATGCCGATTTCTCGGATTGGAATGCCGTTGTGAACTCAACTCGGCAAAAGACCAACGATCAATTCAGGGCGTGCGGCATTAAGCGACGATAAGGCCGAGCCTGGATCCTTCCTCGGCGGCTTGGCCTGGGTGAGCGCCCACTTTCCTCCGGGTTCCGCCGACAGGCGTCGGTTCGGACGCGCAAAGCCCGGCATAGCGTCCGTGTTCCTGTCCAAGTATCAGAATCCAAAGGGGAAAGACTCGCGCTGACACAATTGTGGCCAGGACGCCGGCGCCAACCAGCGCCACCGCAAGGACAAGCATTCCGATCGCTTCCACTTTTGGACTCCACTCACCGTTCGATGAAGGCAGCCTAATGGTGCGATGCACAAGTGTCAAGCGGATGCCGTATACAAGATGCAGGAGTTTGATTCTCCTCAGTTCTTGATCGAACCAGCCGGGTCGAGGGCCACGGCCTGCCTGAGATTGATCAACGCTGCCACAACGTCGATGGTCGGCGTTGAAATTTTCAGACGCCGTCCAATTTCCTGGACGACCGTCACGATTGGATCAATTTCCATCGGCCGCCCGTGTTCCAGGTCCAGCAGCATCGAGATCTTGTGGGCGCCTATCGCTCCAGCCCCGTCAAGGCGCCGGTCCGCGTCAACCCGGAATTTCACGCCGATCCGCTCGCCGATGCCCTGCGCTTCCGCCATCATGACTCGACACACGGCCCGGGTCGCGGGATCGCGCGTTACGCGATCGAGCGTCGCGTGTGTCAGCGCGCTGATCGGGCTGAGAGGCAGGTTGCCCCAGAGCTTGATCCAGATCTCGTCGCGGATATCGGTGCGAATCGGCGCCTCCAGTCCGGCATCCTGCATCAGCTGGTGCAGGCGTTCGATGCGCCGGGTCCTTTGGCCGCTGGGCTCCCCGATCGGGAATTTCTTGCCGTGCATGTGCTTGATCAGACCGGGCGCGATGACTTCCGCAGCCGGGTTCAGCACGCACCCGATCGCCCGCTCGGCGCCCAGCAGACGCATTTGCCGGCCGCCGGGGTCGACGCTCTCCAGGGTCAGGCCATCCAGAACGCTGCCCTGACCATGAAAGTACCAGTAGGGAATGCCGTTCACCGCAGACACGATCGCCGTTTCCGGTCCCAGCAGCGAAACGATCGCGTCCACCGCAGCGGGCACCGAATGGGCCTTCATCGTGATCAGTACGTAATCCTGGTGACCGAGCTCGCGCGCGTCGTCCGTGCAGCGCACCCGCGCCACCAGCTCCTGGCCGTCGATCAGCAAGCGCGCACCGGCAGACTGCATGGCGGCCAGGTGCGGGCCTCGCGCAACGAAGCTCACGTCGTTGCCGGCACGTGCCAGCAAGACCCCGATGAAGCCGCCGATCGCACCGGCGCCATAGATGCAGACCTTCATCGCAGCTGCAGCACCAGCTTGCCGATATGCTGGCTGCTTTCCATGATCCGGTGCGCTTCGGCGGCTTTTTCAAGCGGAAAGACCCCAAACAAGTGAGTCTTCACCCTCCCGGCCGCCAGCGCGGGCCAGACCTCGCGCAGCAACGAATCGCGAACCTGGGCCTTTTCTTCAACCGTTCGAGGCCGCATCGTCGATCCGGTGACCGTCAGGCGTTTGAGCATCACGGGCATGAAATCGAATTCGACCTTGCTTCCGTGCAAAAACGAGATCAGCAACAGGCGGCCGTCCCGCTTCAAAACGCTGACGTCCCTTTGCAGGTAGTCGCCTCCGACGATGTCGAGCACCACATCGACCCCGTCCTTCCCGGTGACCTGCTTGACGCGCGCGACGAAATCCTCCTGCCGGTAATCGATGGCTACCTCGGCTCCAAAGTCCAGGCAGAACTGCGCTTTCTGCGGGCTGCCGACAGTGACGAACGGGTGCGCGCCGACCAGGCGTGCAAGGCCGATGGCCGCCAGCCCGATCCCGCTGCTGCCACCATGGATCAGTACCCGTTCGCCGGCCTTCAGGTGCGCGCGATCGACCAGGTTGGCCCACACCGTAAACCAGTTCTCGGGCAAGCTGGCTGCCTGGGCAAGCGTCAAGCCAGCCGGAATCGGCAGCGCATGTCGCTCCGAAGTGAGGCAGTAGCCGGCGTATCCGCCGCCGGGTACCAGCGCGGTGACCATATCTCCGACTTGCCACTCGGTCACGCCCGCGCCCAGCTCGGCCACGCGCCCGGCGACCTCCAGACCCAGCACCGGGGACGCGCCAGGCGGAGGCGGGTACCGGCCCTGGCGCTGCGCCAGGTCGGGCCCATTGATACCGGCAAAGTGCACTTCGATCAGAATCTCACCGGCAGCCGGAGTCGGCCGCGCCGCCTCGACCACTCGCATCGAGTCGGGGCCGCTGTCAGGACCGTACTCGACCTGCTTCATGGCCCCAATCCCCAAGGGTTCGAATCCGGTCCGCCGTCAACAGATCCTGGATCGTCAGAGGCTTCGGCTGTTTGGTCGCGCCCCGGTCCAGCACGCCGGGCGCGATCGCCAGGATGCCGGCCCGCGTCTCGGCATCCTCGACGGCCTGCGCCAGCGCCGGTCCGTCAACCCACACTGGGCGACCCTCGTCGACCTGCAGATAGACGCGCCCGGTCGTGCGGTCCGCGAAAACCACCTGGTGCAGCTGGCGCACGCACTGCAACAGGAACTCGACATTGTTCTCCGCGGCCATGCTTTGCGCACCGGCGTCGCGGAACAGCTGGTGCGGGCTGGTCGCATCGACATCGACTTTGCGGTAGCGCACCACGTCGAGCATCGATTTGACATCCAACACGAACAGCTGGCTGTTCCATCCGAACGCCACCGTGCGCGGGGCATGTCCCTCGGAGACGCTGTTGTCCAGGAACTCGAAATGGGCCGTTTTGTCGGTTCGGCGCGCCCAGGTCAGGAACAGGTGCGGCATGCCGGAATAGGCCTCGATGCTGTGCGCCAGCAGATCGTCCACCGCCTTGTATCGGCCATATTCGAGGCCGCGACGCCAGGCGCGCTCGACCAAGGCGTCGGGTGGGGTGATCATGAAGAAGAAATAGATCACCTGCCCGAAGCGGCTCAACAGCTTGTCGCCGGTGCGCTCCGACTGGAATACGAAACTGCCGAAGCGAAACCGGTCGATCAGCAGGTGTGACATGCGTCCTTGGTCGGCCTTGTTTTCGACGTAGCGATCGAGCTTGCGATCGACGATGGCCAGCTCCTCGCTGGTGAGCATCGCTCCGTAGCGATGGTCCGCCCCGAGCGAGGCGTAGTCGAGCAGCTGTTTGCGCCATATGTCGGGGCTGACCAGCGCAAATTCGGTCCAGTCCACACCGATCCGATCGGCCAGCGCATGCTGCAGCGGACGCAGCGTGCTCTTGCCGGATGCCGACGGCCCCTTGGTGTTCATCACGACGGCCGGATCTTGCGGTGGCAGCAGGCGCAAGCCCTCGCGGCGGACCGCCTCGAGCACATTGGCGTCGATCAGGTAACCGATCTGGCTGCCGCAATAATCGTTGCAGGCCAGATCGACCGCGACCGACGCCACCAGGTCGGAGGCGGCACGCCAGTTGCCCACCTTCGTGTACAACGAGCGAGCGACCCGGGCCAGGGCGCGCAGGGCGGCCGCCTGCATTGCGTCCTGACAGGCATTGGCTTTAGTCTCGCAGTGGTCGGCCAAGCGCAGATACGAGACGTCTTGCTCGGCGTCCTGGGTCGGCCTGGGGGACCTGGGCGCGCGTTTGCCGAGCAGCGAGCGGATCCCATGGCGGGGCGGGGCGTGCGCAGGGTTGGACGTCGAGTCCGAGGCGGCCTTCAGTTCCTGCACGATGACGTGCGTCAGCCGAGCGCGCCAGCTGGCGTACTCGGCCACGACGCGCGGCATGTCGGGCTGCACATATCGCCACAGGATGGTGGCGACGATCGACCTGAAGTTGATGCCCAGGTCTTCGTATTTGGATCCGTCGGACACGGACAGATCGGCCGTCACACGTATCAACAGTTCGTGCAGCGCCAGCCGTTCGGGCCGGAAGGTCACCAGTTCGCTGAACTCGAGCCCGGTCAGCTCGCGCAGCTCCTTGATCCGCTCGACGTTGGCGAACACATTTTCAGCGCGAAAGATGGTCGACAACGGCAACAGCCGGCTCGGAAGCCGGGACTTGACGCCGGGGTTCCAGGGC
>Ga0137412_10000475_pt1 | contig 28071 bp, 14 predicted proteins | sample CZODoug2_1_16fun_FD_122160 | JGI IMG/M metagenome (GOLD analysis project Ga0137412, IMG submission 122160) | Vadose zone soil fungal communities from Angelo Coast Range Reserve, California, USA - CZODoug2_1_16fungal (Hybrid Assembly) | ecosystem: Environmental > Terrestrial > Soil > Vadose zone...
ATCTTTGCCGCGACTTAGGTACTGTCCGTGGGCAGAAGACATGCTTCCAAGGCCGCGGTGTCACGTGCAATGGTTCGCTGTAGAAAATACCCCCAAAGCTTGAGAGCCAGCTTTGGGGGGTATTCTACAGCGCAGTAAACTTTGTCACTCGCTAGCGTCAAATGGTGAAGTATGCAGTGCGCGAACATCTCCTTTGCGCGTTAAAGCAAACACATTCCCGCAGGTCAGTACCAAATTGGCAGAACTGGAAGATCTGGTTACCTACTATTCCCGCCAATGCCCCTATGCGAGTGGGCGAACGACCACCTCAAATTCTACAATTCTTGTTAATCGTTCCGATGATTTTTACGGGATTCTGATCCCGAATCTCGACTACCAGCCGCTTTCCGGAAAGCGCGGCCGCACGAGCAAGCATGACGAGTGAAACGGCGTTGTTCTGCGGATCAAGCAGTCTGTCAAGCTGGGAAAGTGCGCTTTTCGGTTCCTTGTATATCCTCCCGTTGGTCTTTTGCCCTCTCGCTACTTCTACCTGAATGGTCGCCGATTCGCTTTCTTCGCTAGAGATTTGCCGCGACAGCTCTTCGGAGGAGTATTGGGTGTGACCTACTGCAATTGCATTTTCCATGGCCGTTTCTTCCTTCTGCTAATCGATAATCAGCAAGCTCTAAAGTCTGAGGGGTTAAAAGCCACGTTTTCGTTGTAGAAGACGTCGATTTCAACGAGCTCCTATTATTAAGGTGTTCGAATTACATGAAGCTAATCGGCTTTGGGGAAAGATGGCAACGTTAGATTGACCTCTTACTACTTCGATAAACCAAACAAAACAAAGGGCATGATGGAGTATTTCCGTTCTCTAACGGTAGATACATATTGCAATCGGCGGTGGTGAACGGGGATCAGGAGCCACCCGAATTCTGGGTGATGTGAGTGCCGAGTCGTCCTGCGGTAAGCCGATGCTAAAATTGGGAACGCAAAATTCTTCGTATGCAACCTATGACCCCAGACGATGCCCGTATAGAAGAAATCACGAGCGTTGTCGGGAATGCAGAAGACATTGCGCCTCTTCGAAGCCATCTGAAGGAAGTTCTTGAAGGAGAAGCATTCAAGGGCAGCCAACGCAGTGGCCAATTTCTTAAGCACATAGTGGAACAGGCTATTGCTGGCCACTTCGAGTCTTTAAAAGAACGCGTCATCGGCATCGAGGTATTTGGGCGGTCAGCATCCTACGATACGGGCGCCGACGCAATTGTTCGTGTTACGGCCAGTGATGTGCGCAAGCGTCTGCTGCAACATTACGGTTTGCCGGGAACTCCGTCTGAATTCCGAATCAGCCTGCCGTCGGGATCTTATGTTCCCAAGGTCAGTCGCGAATCCTATTCGAACCGGACTAAGAGCTTCTCCCTAACACCACTTCCCACGGCAACTACACCCGTTTCCCAAGTTGCTTCGCTTCAAAACCCTTCTGCCACTACGATCCCAAGCAAACTTCTGTGGTTGGCATTCGGTTTGCTCTTGACGGTGTTGAATTTAGCAATGTTTAGTGTATTTTGGAGTCGATACCATCAAATGGGACGCGGTTCGTCCTCTACTCTTCCATGGTCGGCAGTTTTCAATTCTCCGCGTTCCACCCAGCTCATTACGAGCGATCCGAACATAGCAGAGATTCAAGGCTTTACGGGTGGTCAAATCTCACTCTCCGATTACGCTAATCAAAAGTACACCCCCGTCCCTAATTCTCTGACAACTGAACAGTACCGATTCTGTACCGTCATTCTTCGCGGGGACAAAGCTTCGTCGGTTGACCCCCCAATAGTCGCCGATGTGGCTCAGTTGGCCCAGGCGAGCTCGAAGAAAATCATCGTCCATGGTGCTCGGGGCATTCAGCTTTCCGATTTGCAAACGGACGAAAATCTGGTTTTGCTCGGAAGCCCACGGTCGAATCCGTGGGTAGGTCTCTTCGAAAGTCATCTGGACTTCAGGTTTGAATACGATAAGACGCTGGCACAGGAGGTAATACGAAATGTGCACCCTCGCTCAGGGGAACTTTCGTTGTATGTTGCGACTGCGCCGGGATGGGCGACCGGACAGTCTTATGCAATTATCGCTTTCATTCAAAATCCAGATCAAAACGGACAGGTCCTTCTCTTGGCTGGCGAAAACGGCGAGGGAACCGAGGCTGCAGGGAAGCTTGTTACGGATTTGCCTCGCTTAGCCACAACCCTTAAAAAATGTGGCATCGCTCCTTCTGGCGCACTGCAACACTTTGAAATATTGCTGCATTTGAATACCATGGCAGGCTCTCCCAGCAACATCGATGCGGCCGCATGCCATATCCTCTAAATGCGCATACTACCAATCGACTTCGCTGCTCATGATTCGAAACCGTGTCGGCGGCAGGGCTTGTCTGACTCTGTGTTGGGGGGCGCGCAATGCTGATAGGAGCGATTTTGCTTCAGCTTTAGGGAGTTGCAATGATTGAAGGACTCAAACATTGAAAAAAAAATCTTCTATGCCTACGGTAGCTGATGTCGCCCGCGTCGCGGGAGTAGGCGCCATTACCGTTTCGCGGTTCGTAAACGGAACGAACTATGTAAGCCTTGAAAAGCAAAAGAAGATTCGGGCTGCCATTAACAAACTGGGATATCGTCCCAATCAGGCCGCCAGGATTCTTAAAGGACAGCGCGCCAAGATCATCGGCCTCATCATCCCGGACCTTGCTGACCTGTTCTTCGGAAAGTGTGCCTCCGCTATCGAGGGCTATGCATCTGCACGGGGCTATATGACCTTGATTGTCGCTTCGAAGCGCAATCAGGAATTTCAGGAGAATGAAGTTGCGATGATGGTTGGCCAAAAAGTTGCTGGCCTCGTCATCGTGCCTTCACTCCCTAGTGAAAGTTTGCGCCAGCTCTCAGAAACGGGTGTTCCAATCGTGGCGCTCGATCGGCCACTGCAAGGCGTTGTTGCCGATGAAGTTGTTGTCGAGAATCTCGGAGGCGCCCAGACCGCGGTTGACCATCTTATCTGGCATGGCCATAAAAGAATTGCGTGCCTCGGTTATGACAAGAGCTCTTATTCCATCAGCCATCGCATCCTTGGCTACACCAATGCCATGCAGATGGCCAGGCTGAAACCAGAGATCCATGACGAGATTGAAACGCTCGATGACACCCTGAGATTAGTCCGCCGCTGGAAGAAGGCTCCAGATCGCCCGACGGCAATCTTTTCGCTGAACAATGTTGCGACGCGTAATCTTCTTCATGCACTTCGAGAAGTAGACTTGGCGATTCCGGATAAGATGGCGCTGATTGGATTTGACGATTTAGAACTAGCATCGCTTCTTTCACCTTCGCTTACGGTTGTCCGGCAGCCTGCTGCCAATCTTGGCATCCAGGCAGCACGTATTTTATTCGAGCGCATCGGCGTGACGACAGCCCCCGAGAGCGGCTTCGGAATCAAACTGGTCCTGCCCGTTGAGTTTGTTATCCGATGCTCTTGCGGTTGCCCTTCGTCTATAAAGGACAAGGACTGAAATGATGCTTCAGCCCTTGTTGCATCCCGCTCTTTGGTTCTGCCGTTATCGCTCCTGCCAAGTCACAATCGTGAGCGGCCCTGTCATGAAGATGCAGCGGTGAGCAACATAGTCGAGATGACTAGTGATATGTCCCAAATACGAAGCCTATAAGGCCAATTCGCATGATGCATGGGGAGGTCGCGCTCACCTGATCTTTTTCGCAACGGGGTCCGTTGCGATCAATCCTTTAACCAACGATGGATCGAGGTCCGCTGTGCCAATGCGACCGCTTATATCACGAATGGCTACTCGTACGATCTTGGCGTTGGGCGGGATCGTTATGTGCAATGGGATATTCGTAAAACTGTTCTGCGCAGGTTGATCCGGAATGTTTAGACCAAATTTATATACTTTATTCGCGACGAGCACAGACTTGGAATCGAGTGCGGAGATGACAGCCACGATGGAAGTACGCTGTGAATCACCTGACCCGGAAACACTGGTGAGTGAACCGTTATCGACTATAGCATTGCAAGATGTTGAGATTCGATTCGCATCCAGTTGGCAGTGCTCAAGACGTAAACCCACGCCGTTATAGACCATTCCCGAAACGATAGCTTCGTGAAGACCGAACTGAAGGTCCTTCGCGCTCAGAATATTCGTGGGCTGTGAAGCAGGGTAATATCCTTGTTTGGCTTGAACGACGAGCTTTGGATCTCGTAGGCGGATGTCGATTTTGCGGTATTTATCATCTTGGATTGTATCGCTGGGGACGTAACTGAGAGTGTAAGAGTTGGTTGCGCGCGTGATGCTGCTCTCAATTTCATTATTGAGATCGTTTCGACCGTAAAAATACTTTCCACCTGTCTGCTTTACAAACTCCATGAAGCTGAAAGAGGTCGCGAAGGGATCGTCCGACGCAAACTGTGTAATGACGTTCGGATTGACGATATTCGATACCGGATCTTCGGGAAGGGGCTTCGTATTGACAGTGGGATCGATGACGTACACGGAAGTGCGCGAAGCCATCAGAAGATCGAGCGTGCTTCCGACGGCTTTCTTAAGAAGATCGAGCTGTGTTCCGTTGAGTAATGTCCCATTGACGCCGGGGAAGCTCCGGCCGACCCATATGATTTGTTTGCTGCCCTTGTTTCCGCGACTAAATAGGGCCATCTGTTGCAGTGCCGACAGGGAAGCGCTCAACTGCTCAACCACGGCACCTCGGTTGAGTTTGCCAGTTAATGAGGCTTTATGAGAGTCGATTGCAGAGATAAGAGCATCACGATCTCTCGACAATGCCGTTACGGGATGAAACCCAGCATCATTGAGCCACAGTATGATAGCGGGTTGTTTTAGTAACGCAGGCTGCGCTTTCAGGTAGCGATCTATTTCTTCTCTTGAATACGCTGTTTCTTCAAACGGTGTATTCATTGCATCAATTACAAACATCGTAAGAGGCGCATTCCCCCAATCGTCACGCCCATATTTGTCTTTCGGAGCTTTCTCCGGAATAGAAGAGGTCTTCTCGGGTGCATCAAAATTGCGAATGTCCTGTGCTGCACCGTTTTGGTAGATAGAGAAGTCGCTACGATCCAAATTAGTCACTACGCTGCCTTGAGCGTCCGTGACAACGACGTCAAGGACTACAAGCTGACTCTGAACCCGAAGAGTAGAAGGGGACGAACTATCTTGAGCAAAAGAGGGTAAGGGGGCCAAGGTGAGGGAAATGCTAATTCCGGCGAAACTCATGAGGATAGAAGGCAGGAAAAGACACGCCAGGGATTGCCGGTATGAACTCGAGGAGCGAAGAAGAACTCTCATTACGATTCTGCTCCTATGGCGATAATCCGAGGTTGCAAAATATGGTTGCGTGACCACTAAGTTAGTTATCATAGTACACTTGTCTGCCCAAGGAAGGCGGGTAAAACGGGTGCTTGCTCGCACGAAGAAAGCTACATGCGGCGGCTTCAATGCATGGGGTGTCGGCGAAGAAATCAGCCTCTTCCGGAGGCTGCCTGAATGTTTCTCCTGGACTATCAGAAAAAGAAACGTGTTGAAACATTGTAAAAATTAGCCCTTGACACCGTGTGTTTTTGACATGTAGAGTTTCGATCGATCCACATGACAGCGTTACCATATATACCTAAAAAATGAGCGATCCCGCACGGGTAAGAATGGGACGCAAATCCGGATTCATTCTGAAATGGAGAGCCGAATAATGATTGCCTCAACAATAAGTCGAGTGATGGAGGCTATGAAAAGCCACACACGAGGTAAAGGGAAGCGGTCATTGGGTGGACTGATTCAACTGCTTTTTGTTGTAGCGGTGGTTCAACTCGCTCCCTTCGCTATCGCTCAGAGTACGGGGCAAGGTATTATCTCGGGCGTCGTTACGGACTCGGCGGGTGCCAGCGTTGGGAATGCCGCTATAACGGTCCGTAACACTGACACAAACGTTTCTATAAATGCCGTGACGAATAATACGGGCTACTATGAAGTCCGCGCATTGAACGCGGGGCCGTATGAGATTTCTGCGTTGGCCACTGGGTTCGAGAGGTTTGTGCACTCCGGGATCGTGCTCTTGGCGGACGGGCATCCCAGTGTGGATATGATTCTCAAGATCGGTAATCAAAACGTGTCGATCGTCGTCAACGGCGGGACGCCATTGATTGATACTCAAGCGGTGTCGATAGGCCAGGTCCTCACTTCCGAGGAGATGTCCGCGTTGCCCAACGGACAAGCGCCTATCTGGCTCGGAATGCTTGCGCCGGGAGTCCAATCAAACTACGCCCAGAACTATAGTTTAGGTGGAGCAGATCCAAACTGGAATGGATCTGGTCCACAGTTTGGCGCCTTTGGGCGTATCGGAGCAAATGAATTTAGTCTTGATGGCGCGCCGAATATGGCAGGCCAAAGAGGCCAGGCGATCAATCTGTCGCCAGAAGAACTGGGACAGACGAGTATAAACATTACTCCGTTCGATGCTGCGGTGGGACATACGTATGGCATAGCACTCACTCAGACGACGAAATCGGGGACAAACGACCTGCATGGCGGCATACGATACAGAAGATACGATCTGAGATGGTTTGGGATGCAGCATTTTCAGAGATTCAACTATCTCTATCACACTCAGAAAGATAACTGCTCCTCTAATCCGAATACAACGTCCTGTGCTTCTGATAGGCAGCTTTTCGGGTATCCGGGGACACATCTCAACTACGGGGATGCGGCGATCGGTGGTCCCGTTTTTATTCCAAAGATTTTTGATGGGCGCAATCGGCTCTTTTTCTTTGTAGGGGTAACGGATGAGGCCCCTAATAATGCTGGGTCGACTTCAATTGCGGTTCCGACGGCTTTGGAACGCACAGGAGATTTTTCGGATTTAGCGACGCCTTCCATCGCCCCAGCAAGCGCCACTGCGTTCACGTCTGTTTGCGGTACATCGGCTCCCTATTATGGGCAATATCAGCTCTATAACCCTTACTCCGTGACGATCGACTCAAAGGGTGTGCCTCGCCGTCAACCGTTTTGCGGAAACAAGATTCCTTCCGGCATGATCACGAATCTACCGATGGTCCAACTCATTAACTCCATCATGCCAAACCCAACTAACGGAGCAGTAACGGGGAACAACTATACCTATGAACAGGTCAACTGGAACACGTATCGTGCTGTCACGAACCGCTATGACTATGCGGTCTCTCAATCCGACCATACCTTCTTTCGATGGAGCAGGGCTCATTACTATCAGTTGGCGCAAGACTTTCAAACAAATGATTTGGGAAGACAAGGTGTTGACCATTGGATCTCGACCGGAGCGCTTGGCTGGTCGCATATCCTTTCTCCGAAGACCTTTGTCGATGCAACTGTGGGGGCGACGCAGTGGACCGGATATGGAGATAACTATCCCGGGTGGCAAAGCTACAAGCCAAGCGACCTCGGTTTACCCAGCTATATGGATACATATGCCGGACAATATGCTCAGTTTCCGATCATGGCTATTAGCGGATATCAAACGATTGGCAAATCGGTTATTAATGTGACCCACTTTCGCACGCTGGCGCTTCGGGGAAGTCTGACGAGCGTATGGGGAAATCACACTTTCAGGGGCGGCGCGGAGTGGCGGCAGCAAAATGCCGCGGGTGGCGGTCCGGCTGCATCGAACACTACGGCTGGTCCATCCGGGCAATTCAATTTTGATAATACTTACATGCAGCAGAACAATGGCACCGATGGAACTTACCCAACAACTTCTACCGGTCTCGGGTACGCATCCTTTCTGCTTGGCATCAATTCCACCGCGCAAGCGACTACTGCAGCGTCGACGTCCCGTTCAAACCCCTACTATTCTTTCTATGCCGGAGATACGTGGCGTGTCTCGCGTAAGCTTACCTTCGTGCCGGGAGTACGCTATGAATTTGAGTACGGTCCGACAGAGAAGCACAATCGCCAGATCGTCGGCTGGAATCCTAATGCGCCGTTGACCTTCGCATCCATTGCGGACAATGCCTATCAGACAACTCTTGCATCAGTCACAGCGGCTCAGAGGGCCGTTATGCCGGCTCACCTCGATGTCAGCGGCGGACCCATTTACGCCGGAGTCAACGGTGCTTCAACTCGTCAATGGGTCAACAACTGGAGAATCTTGCCAAGAATCGGCGCCGCTTACTCGGTTACACCGATGACAGTGATTCGGGCGGGTTGGGGAATGTTCTACGATACGCTCGACGTCTTGAACGAAAATGCAACCATCGATAGCGACGGTTTCAGCAGCAATACAGGTCCGGTCTCTGCGTCAAATACCTTTGGGACAAACTTCAAAGTTGGAACTTCTCCCATGTCGGACCCCTTTCCTCTAAGCAACGGATCGCGTTTCGTCTCTCCGGTTGGAAGCTCTCTGGGGGCCGATTACTATGCGGGAAGTTCGGCGACCATCGGCATCTACGATCACAATCGGACGCCGGCGCGATCGCAACGCGTTCAATTCAGCGTCGAACACCAGATAGGCAGTTCCACAGTTGTACAGTTTGCCTATGTTGCGTCACGCACAACAAAGATCACGCTCGATGGGAACGCCAACTCTGCCCGTACTTACACCGCCGGATATATAAACGCCACCTCAGTGCCGGAATCCTTCTTCGCAGGAGGAACCCAACCGAATTCAGCAATGAACAGTATCCTCAGCACCAACGTACCGAATCCGTTCTATATTGCCAACCTGGCTAGTTTGGCGACAAGCGATCCGATGTACTATAACGTCCTTTCCAAAAGTAGCTACATCAATTCAAAGACGATTCAGATTGCGAACCTGGTTCGACCCTATCCTCAAATGGCGACGCTACGGCTCTACAACTCTATTGGAGCTTCCCAATTTCAGGAATTTCAAGCCAACTTAAGCAAACGTATCAGTAATGGTCTCATCGCGAACTTCGCTTATCAAAAGAATTACCAAAAGGATCGTGATTATTTCGAGAATACATTTGACGCTCATCCCAGTCTTGAATCAAGCCTTCAAAGCCCTCCATGGCGGATCACCTCTACCTGGGTGTACACCCTTCCTTTCGGGAGGGGGATGAGATTCGCAACGGGTGGTTGGAAGAGTGCGGCTTTTGGAGGATTTCGCCTCTCAGGGTCATTTGAGGCGAGTCCCGGCACCCTGCTTACCTTTGCAGCGAATGGCTCAGGTGCTGGCCAAGGCAATGTGTTTTTTGTAGGCAACCCGAGTAGCATTCGCCTGAATAAACAGATTTACAACGTTAACAGCGGCTCTGGCGTTGCGACGGTTCAGGGCTTCAATACTCAATCTGTGACCGCCACGGCATCGACAACGAATTCCATCACCACTTGCACCTACACCGGCACAGGCTTTGTACTTCTTCCTGCGTGTCAGCCAAATAATTACAACCTGCGAGTTTTTCCGATACACGTCGAAGGCGTGAGGTCACAGTCCCTCGCCAACTGGAACACAACTATAGGAAGGACATTCAACACAGGTGAACGAGTCAAATTCGAGGCGCGTGCCGACTTGCTCAATGTCTTCAATCATCAGAGAGTTGCGGCCGTTGGAGCGGCCCAAATGAATACGACAAACTCGCAGTTCGGCTTGGTTACGGCTGATAATGGAAATGGACGTAACATCATTCTCCAAGTGCTTGCAAACTTCTGAAGGATGCTCGTTTTGTTTCAGCCCACAGTTCATCGAGCGTTTTGGAAAGTGCCCAGCTCCTCCTACCCCTTCTCTCGTGTTCTAAGCCTGAGACGATAAACCGAGTGTGTGGATCAGATTACCGAAAAGCCTGCCGGCTATTGGATCGTGAGTAGCCTCGAAGAGCATCATCTCGCTCGCCAGGACTCGTCCCTTGCCTATACGAAGGTCGACCAATGGGGACCCGCTGTATTTTGCAAGGTCCGTCGGTGTTTTGAGGTATCCGTGAATATCGACGACCTCGGCGAGCATGATTGCATCATTCCGGCCGAAATCAATTTGATAGACACCCCGGCACGCCCTGGGAATTAGACCCCCTCCTAATTCAAACCAGGCGAGATCCAGCGATTCGAGACCATTGAAGACAGGTGATTCGGGAAGATGCATTGATGCGATTTCCCCGGGACAGGTGCGAAAGTGTTTGACCTGGTCCGGAAAGAGCGTCGGTAGCTTGGCGCCGGCCTGCACGAGAAGTACTTGGCCACCAGAGCTGACAAATCGCTTTAACTCGTTTGCGATTTTGGAGTCGCCGAGAAGCGTCTCTGCGTTTGGAAAGACTATGACTTCCCCCGGTCGGGCATCATCCAGGTTCTTGATCTCACGAGCTTCGATCGGCCAGGGCTCGAGTTGAAGATTGCTCTTTGGAGCAAAGATCGCGATAGGGTGCGTCAGACCCTCCATGGCCCATGAACTCGTTGCGACAACAATTTCATATAAGTTTTCGCTTCGGACAGTCCCATCCACCTCAAGAGTTAGCGCAAGGCTAGCATTCACACGCGGAGATGGGAGTTCCCGCGGAAAAGACAGAACAAATTCCGTCCAGACGTTTGAATAGTAAGGAACGGACGAGATTTCTTTGGAACCGGTAGCGAGTACATTGTTGCCGCTCTTTATCTGCCAGATAAGCTTGCAGTGGGTAAGATCGCGGCCGTCGCTAGAGTCGTTGACGATGCATGTTCTGATCTTCGGGCTGGAACCGGCATAATAATGGCGTCCGTAGAGTTCAGCGCTGACCAGAACCGGCTGCAATGCAGTCCTGAGGGCGTAATACGTTGTAAAAGGCTGGATGGTATCGGTATTCCATGCGTCTTTGAACCAACTGACATAAGAGAAGTGCAGTATCCCGGAGCATTCGTCGCGGTTGGTGCGCCGTATCGTTTCAGCCAACTCTTTAGTCATAAATGCCTGACGCAGAAGAAAGATGGACGGGTCTCGATTTTCGTAGGCTTCAGGGCCGACAAGAGACTGAGGCGTGTGGTGTTGAAAGAGGTAAAAACGGGTGGCATGGCCGTCGTCGTTACGCGGATACCCGGTCGACATCTCCTGACTGATCAGAGGTCTGCCGGGATATAAAGCCGATTTGCCGAACTCGCCATGGAAGAAATGAAAAAAGGTCGGATCGTACCAACCGTAGTATCGGTGAGCGTCATCGATGTCTCCATCATCAAAACTGTTTGTACGAATCAGGTTTTCGTACTCGATCCCAGCCTCCTTTCGACAGTAGCTTGAATCGCAGATCACAGGGCGCGTCGGGTCTGCTGCCCGAATCGACCTCACCATGTCATTAAGCACTTCCCACTTCTGGCGCAGAAGCGTCGGATTTTTCCGATCGATGATTTCAAACTTCATCTCATTATTTACTGTCCACAGAATGATGGAGGGATGGTTGCGGTACTTGTGAATCAACGCCAGAAACTCGCTCTTCCACTCTTGCAAAAGACTTTGGGAGGGGAGATCTCCTTGTAGCATCAACCAAGGCCATGTGCCCTCATAGGAGACTGCCATGCCGGCCTCATCGGCGGCCTTGAGCCAACTCTTGGTAAATGGAACTGTATGGGAGCGTGTGACGACGACGTTCCCGTCCTTGGCGAGTTGCATGAAATGCTTCGCGAGCGCGCTGTCGTTTGGGCGCAAGGCGTTCGGAAAGTGATTTGCTCCTCGCAGCCAAAAAGGCCGCCCATTGAGAAGGAGCCGCCCTTTATCGACAGAAAATGTTCGAAACCCAACTGAGAGTTTCTGCTTGTCCAATATTTTGATGCCCGAGCTAAGAGTGATCTCCAGTTGATAAAGATTTGGTTCGTGGGGCGACCAGAGCTTAGGAGTGAGGTTTGGCGTAGACAGCCGCAGAGTTTCAGAGGATACGCCGATTGCTTTTGTGACGGCATGCATCTCCGAATAAAGTATTTTGCCATCGGACACGGAATTGATGACGTAGGAAATGGCGATATCTTCTGTAGCCCTCTTAGCGTTACGGATGGTGATATCAAAATCCAATCCGTCCAAGCGCGGTTTCGTGTATACGTCTTCGATGTACACCTCGTTTGTGACGATCAGAGTCACAGGTTGCCATATACCACTGGCGCCGTTGGGGTACATGCCGTGAGGGAGGGAATGGAGCATCTCACTGGTGACTTCAACAGTTACTGCTACCCCGACGACCTGATTTTCGGGCGAATGATCCGATAGCTCACCCACAACGTGGACTGCGAGCACGTTCCTACCTGTTTTCAAAGCACGGCTCAAGTCGCAACGTACTTCACCGAACATCCCGATATGTGAGCCTACCTTGATGCCATTCAGCCAAATCTCGGAAACCTTAGCGATTGCATCGAAGCAAACCTCAAAACGCTTATTCGCGGCTGACTCCGGTAGATCGATGTATTGGCGGTACCAGCCGCTTTGAGTCCGGCGCCAGTCGAAGGTGTATCCGTCAAGCCGTTCGATTTCCTTTTCGTAAAACTTGTCGCAAATGCCCTTCGATGAGGAGACGCCCTTCAATTTTGGAAAGCCCGTCTCTCCGTGAAGCCAGGAGAGCGTCGGCGTCCAGAAGTTGGGCACGTCCATGACATGCCATTGGCGATCGTCCAAAGTTTCCGACTGAGGCTCGGAAGCCGATGTGAGTTCGTAATCTGGAACAAATAGCCAATTTCCGTCGAGAGAATATTCCATTCTGGGTTGATCCGGGGGAGGAAAGCTGAGAGGGCGATATGCGTCGCGCTGTTGCGCCCTGAGATGTTGTTTGTCAGCTCTGGGTCGCTGCCAAATGGTATTCCCCAAACCGTCGATCGCAGAAGTGCATCGTGAGGAGAGCGAGTTTACTGTGATGTCCCGAAACTCAGCCGGTAACCACCCTCCGCCAAGTGATATGCCACCTTCATTCCAAGTAACATCATCATCTACCACGTTGATGCGAGGAATAGCTTCCTGATTCAGGAAGATGAGCAAGCGGTTGCCACGCGTGACTGCTCGAAGTTGATACCAGGTACCAGGTTCAGGATGAAATTCCAAAGGGGCGATTCCCAAGAATCGCGCTCCCCCATCCGGGCCGTATCGAGCCAGATATAAATGATCGTTGTCGCCGCCGCGCAGAGCAAAGACATAGCGGCTATCTCGGTCTCGGCATTTAATGCCAGCCCATATTTGTACCTCGGGCTCCTCCTGAGGAGCCCGAGCAAAAAAAGAAAATTCACAGTCGGTCCATGACTTCTGTTCTATTGCAAAGCCGTCCTGAATGACAACGGAATTCTGCAGACGTTGTAGTGCGATTCTTCCAAAAGATTTCCATTGTTCTGATAAGGAGTCCGGAAGCGTTTGATCTTGAAAGATACCTGCGAAAGAGCCAAGTTCTGCAGCATGGACACCATTGCTCAACGCATAGGCGGAAGCGGCTGAAATCTGGCCAAGGAAGTTTCTTCTAGTGAGCACTTAGACCTCCTCTATATGGTTGCGTTACCATAGGCGGCAATTGTATATTACGCATCAGGTGTGGGAATCGAAGGTGTTAGCCTTCGCTGAGCATCGATCCGAGATATCTTGGGAGCAAGATTGCGACCTGTATGTACGTCCTACATAAGCGCGGTACTTTTGGTCGTACTTGCCCCTGCGGCGACTGCCACAACGCGGTTTGCTGCGGCGTTCGCGCCTACGGATACCATAGTGAAGGCTCCCGAACTGAGTTTCAGGCACGATCTTTGTCTGAACGGCACATGGCAGTTTCAGCCAGTCGCTTTGCCTGCTAATTTTCGAGAAGGTGTTGATCCAGCACCGCAACTACCGCTGCCTACAACGATTGCTTGGGAGAAAGTGCCCGTTAAGGTTCCCTCTCCTTGGAACGTAAATAGCTTCGCCAATCGTCGAAATGAGGGTGGAGATTTTCGCGCATTCCCAAGCTATCCAGTAGCTTGGGAGACCGTCGAGATGGGCTGGTTACGCCGTGGCTTTCGTATGCCAAGCGACTGGAAAGGCGATCGGCTTATCCTGCACTTCACCGCTGCCGCAGGCGACATTCGAGTTTTGATAAATGGCAAGGAGGCGGGCAAGAAGTTCGACCTCTTTTTCTCATTTGACCTGGATATCACGGATCTGGTTAGGCTGGGTGAGGACAACGAAGTTCTCGTCGGAGTGAGAAAGGCTTCGCTCTTTGATGTGAAGGGCAAGTACGGCCGAAGGGAATACCAGGCTGGCTCGTTCTGGGGACAACACATCGTTGGCATCTGGCAGGACATCGATCTCATAGGAGTGCCAGCCGTCCGGGTAAGTAGTACCTTTGTCCAACCAGAAGTCGACAAAAACCTGCTCAGGACAGACGTGACGCTTCAAAACGACACCGCGAGCGATGCGAAAGTAAATGTGTCAGCTACTGTGCGTCGTTGGATCTCTCTGGCGGATAAAAACGGCCTCGGCGCGCCTGAACCACTATGGAAGCTCGCGGACCATTCAGATCTCCGTTTCAAGGGCGAATCCGTTGTGGTGCCGGCTCATGGAGAAAAGACGGTCAGGCTTGAAGAACGCGTTGATTCGTCACTTCAACTGTGGTCCCCCAATCAACCTGCGCTGTATGGCTTGATCGTTGATGTGCAAAGTAGGAGCCAGCTGATCGATCAAAAATATCAGCGGTTCGGTTGGCGCCAGATCAAGTTAAAGGGTTCCCAGATTCTGCTGAATGGCGAGCCCATCATTCTGAAGGGCGACTCCTGGCATTTTCTGGGTATTCCCCAGATGACGCGGCGATATGCCCACGCCTGGTTCAGTGCGCTGCGTGATGCTCATCTGAATGCAGTACGTTTGCATGCCGAACCATATCCTGAGTTCTACTTGGATGTTGCCGACGAGATGGGCATCCTGGTTCTGGACGAAACCGCGATCTGGGCTAGCGATGGAGGCCCCAAACTGGATTCTAATAATTTCTGGCTGGATACGAAGGACCATGTGGCGCAGTTGGTGCTGCGCGATCGCAACCATCCATCCGTATTTGGCTGGAGTATTTGCAATGAAGTGAAACCGGTTATCCAGGGAGTTTTCCATGGGCCGCCGGAGATGTTGCAGAAGCTTATTGACTACTACTCTATCTGGGCAGAGATTTGCCGCCGCCTCGATCCGACGAGACAGTGGATTTCCGCGGATGGTGACGAGGATGGTGCAGGGAAGCTAACGGTCGATATGGTGCATTATGGAGGGACGGCGTCCATGGCCCAGGCGGCCAAGCTAGGTAAGCCGTGGGGTGTTGGAGAGGCTAGCGGGGCCTATTATGCAACCCCCGAACAAGTTGCAGCAACAAATGGGGAACGTGCCTATGGTTCGTTTGAAAATAGAATGGAAGGTATCGCGATTGAGGCTTATCAAAACCTGTTAAGCCAGCGAAAGTACAACGCGAATTATCGGAGCGTCTTCAACTTGGTTTGGTACGGACTACGGCCGCTGCCTCTCGGAATGTCTGACACCTCTCGGCCGCCTGAACTTACCGACGGCGTCTTTTTCCCACCGTTCGAAGAGGGCAAACCTGGCGTCCAGCCGGAGCGGATTGGCCCATATTCGACGACGCTAAATCCTGGCTACGATCCGGCTCTCAAACCATACGAAACCTGGCCGCTCTTTGATGCGATCAAAGACGCGAACAGTGATCCGGTGGTGAAGTTGCCCTGGACGGCTCAGGTTACGTCTTCTACCAAAAGCAGGCCTGCGCCCACTCCTGTGCACAGCATCGATATCCTCTCCGGGCCCAAGGGCTCGCTGCGGACACAACTGAGCGCAGCAGGTGTACCGTCAGAATTGCTGGGTCACAATGACGTCCCGAATCTGTTGTTCATTGATGGGCGAGATCCGCCCGGCGAAACCGCGCGTCCAATGATGGATCGAGTCGAGCGTATGGGAGGAACCGTCGTAGTGTGGGGTTTGGCTCAGGACACCCTGTCGCAATTGAATAGGCTGTTGCCTGCGCCCATTGAATTAACAAGTCGAAGAAGTTCTTCTCTTTTGCCCGCAGCCTCCAGTCCGGTGGTCGCGGGGTTGAAGCCATCGGATCTGTATTTTTCCGAATCCACACCGCCCATTATTCTCGATGGCGGGTTGGGGGGCAGATTGGTCGCTCAGGGTACGATTCTATTGGAAGCCTCAAATACCGACTGGCTCAAGTGGAACAAAGAAGCTGAATATGCGAAGACCGCAATGATTCTTCGCTCGGAGCGTGAAGCTAAGCAATCAGGAGCCGCATTAATCGAGGTCAAACAAGGAAGCGGCACGCTCCTCGTAACCAACCTGCCGACTTGGTCGCATGTTTATAAAGCTCAAAGAATGACCCGGCAACTCCTCACTAATTTAGGCATTGAACTGGCACCACAGGTCGACATAGGGGAGCCCTTTCTCCGAACTGGTAGCCTCGTGAGAACTTTGGCAGCGGGTCACTTTTCTAACGAAACAACGGATGAATTTGAAGCATACGTGGACTCCACGAAAGCGGAAAAGATCCAGGAAAACGACAGAATTCATGACCTTAGATGGGTCAGCTTAACAGCCGAGACCGATGGGTTCAAGTTAACCGGGCGACCGCTGTCCAATTCTCCGAGCAATCCTGTTGTGTACCTCAGCTTCTGGATACAAAGTCCAAGATCATTGGATAATCTTTTAATTGAGCCGAACGTTCCCAGGCTGGACTTAGACTTAAATACCAAAGATTCACTTCAGGTGTTCTTGAATGGAAAGAATGTATTCAATCGTCCGGCCAAAGGCGGAACAGCAATAGCCGCCGGCTTACCGTTACAGCAGGGCTGGAATCATTTTCTAATTCGATTGCTTCACAATACCGACGACGACATGTTTTCTGCACGCCTTGTGTGCAGCGACACAGGCTTCCTCAATGCGCTCCACTCTGCTTTGCAAAAACCGTGACAAAATTTTCTGAGCACCTCTAGCAGTTTGTGTGTTCTGCGGAAGGCTTTCCTTCCCTCTAATTGCTAAGAATTGCGGCTTGACACCTGCGAGTCGTGACCCATATCGTAGGCAGACGGATGACAGCGTTACCATAAAGCAAAGAGAAAATTTCCAGAAGGAAGAAGCTTTGCACAATTTCGAATGGCATAGGGTATTCGATGAAAATTAGTCATCTGTTCGGCTACGGCTTCGCGGCTCTTGTCGTCGCGTCCTCCTTTGCGCAGGAAAGGGCAAAATATCTTGATCCGAACGTTCAGATAGAACAACGCATCGACGATCTGCTTCAACACATGACAATCGAAGAGAAGGCTTCCCAGGTTTCGGACTCCTGGGGGTCGCAGGGAGTCCCTCGTCTTGGCATTCCGTCTCTTCTCAAGACAGAAGGCTTGCACAGCCAATCGTATTCCACTGGAGCAACGATCTTTCCTCAACCGATATCCATGGCAGCGACCTTTGACCCTGAATTGATTGGCAAGGTCGGAGATCAAACGGCCATCGAGGCGAAAGCCGCTCATCTCCGTGCCTCCTGGTCGCCTGTGCTTGATGTTGTTCGGGATGTTCGATGGGGCAGGACGGAAGAGACATACGGGGAGTCACCGTATCTTGTGAGCCGCATGGGGGTGGCGTGGATCAATGGATTCCAGGGAGAAGGAATGATTGCTGTTCCGAAGCACTTCGCCGGCCATGGCCAACCAACGGGAGGACGCGATAGCCAAGATATTGGTTTGTCCGATCGCGTTATGCGCGAGATTCACTTGCCGAGTTTCAGGGCAGCGGTTGAGGAGGCGCATGCGGGCGGAATCATGGCGGCCTACGGCACCTGGGGCGGGGTTCCCGATAATGCGTCGATTATGCTGCTCCAAAAGATACTCCGCCAGGAATGGGGTTTCGATGGCATGGTGGTTTCGGACTGCGGTGGCCCGGAGCACTTCCTCACAAAACACGCTATTACGCAATCACCAGAAGAAGCTGTTGCCCTTGCCGTTGCTGCGGGCGTAAACATGGAATGCGGCGGCCTGTATAAGTCAGCGATGAGGAAAGCAATTGCTGACGGGGTAGTGACGGAGACTCAGCTTGATGAGGTAGTTCGGCCGACTCTGAGAGCAAAATTCAAGCTAGGACTTTTCGATCATTTAACGCCCGACAAGATGACTTGGGAGAAGCTGCCTGAATATGACACGACTGAATCGCGCGCACTTGCTCGGAAGGTCGAAGTGGAGGGAGCCGTACTACTGCGGAATGACAGTCATATTCTTCCGTTAAACAAAGACCTCAAGACAATCGCAGTTATCGGTCCGAACGCCGACCTTGGTCAGACTGGCGATTATTCTCCAAAACCATCTCCCAATCAATTGGTTACTGTCCTTCAAGGGATCAGGTCTCATGCGGAATCGACTACGCAGGTGCTCTATGCCCCCGGGCTGACGTCACCTCTATCGATGGACACCTCAAAATTTCCGGAGGCTGTTTCAGCGGCGAAGAAGGCAGATGTTGCCGTGGTGGTCGTAGGCGATAATTCTCATCCCGGCGGGGGAGAACAGACTACCGGTGAGAATCGAGATGGCGCCACTCTCAACTTTCCCGGAGCGCAAAGGGATCTGATCAAGGCGATTTATGCGACGGGAACTCCGGTCGTGCTGGTTATCGTGAATGGAAAGCCATTCACGTTGGACTGGGAGTCGGAGCACATATCGAGCATTCTAGTGACTTGGTATCCCGGTGAAGAGGGAGGTGACGCCACGGCTGATCTGCTATTTGGCGATCGGAATCCTTCAGGACGACTTCCGATCACATGGCCAAGGAGTTCCGGTCAACTTCCTCTGACCTATGACTATCATCCTTCGGGGCGCGGTTATGACTACTACGACATGCCGTTCGCGCCCCAATATCGCTTTGGCTATGGTTTGAGCTACACCCAATTCAAATATTCAAATCTCCGTATTACTCCTAGAGAAAATGACCCCGGCTTTGTGACGGTGAGCGCTAATGTCCAAAATGTGGGTAATCGTGATGGCGACGAAGTCGCTCAGTTGTATCTAACAGACGAAATTGCTTCCGTCAGTACACCGGTTATTGAATTGCAGGGAATTAGAAGGGTTTCGCTCAAGGCCGGCGAAACTGGAAGGGTGACATTTGAACTTACGCCTTATCAACTGTCACTTCTCGATGCGAATATGGTTCGTCGGGTCGAGCCGGGCAGGTTCAGGGTTCACGTCGGCGGATTGAGCCCCGACGTACCGAAAGACATCAACCAGGATCGTAAGGCGAAGGTAGGCTTCTACAATTCGCAAGATGGCGTATCCGGTGAATTTACCGAGCCGAAACCCTACAGTGCCCATTTTGTATACGCGCTGAATACACCTGAGAAGGCAGAGAGTGGACAGTCTTTCGTATCCACTGTGACAGTCAAGAACGATGGCAATCTCACGGATGTGACGGAGGCTAAGCTCTATGAAGGCATAGAACTCGGTTCCTGGAGTTTTGAATTGAAGCCGGGGGAGACGAAATCCCATACATTTCAGACAACGGTATATCGGTCTGGTGAGATGGCAATGGTCGCTGGCTCACAGATCGTCACCACGCCAATCGCAGTGGTGGCGTCTCCTGCACGCGTTGAATTTCGAGATATTCGTCTGACCGTCGATGACAATGCGAATCTCCAGGCAACAGCCGATGCTCGAAATGTCGGTAGCGATTCTTACGATGGAACGATCACTCTCAAGGTGGATGGTCAATCCACGGCTGAGTCTCAATCTCTGAGACTGCAATCCGGGGAAGAGCGAAGGGTGACATTGAGCTATCTCTTCGCTGCTGGCGGGTTGCATCATGTGCAATTCAACGACCTCCCGGAGCAACTGATTGTGGTTCCCGGAGGTATCAGTCTTGCGCTCCACGACCCACTCATCGAACTTCATCTGACTGAAGGTGGCGGAGCGGTGACTAGAAACGAGATTACCGGAGCGAATCTCTCCCTTCGAGGAGATGCTCGGTGGGTTAGCGGAAAAACGGGTTCCGGCCTTCAGCCTTCGCCTTCTATGAACGCCGATGCAGGCAATGTGCAGCTTTATAGAAAATCGTTCACTCTTTCGGCTTGGGTGAAGATCGACTGGTTTGGCGATGGTGGCGATCTTGCTCTCTTTGGCGGACGCGCCCCGATGGGAGCCGATCAGGACAGCACCGGTACGGTTCTGAATGCCGGCATTAAACACAAGAAGTTATTCTTTGGTTTCCAGGGGCGTGACGTGGCAGGCAACAGGGAGGTCCCCACCGAAAGCTGGGTGAATCTTACGTATGCGTATGACGCAGTGCTGCGGAAGACCTTTTTGTATCTCAACGGCGTACTGGATAAGACCGCGAACCAGGAGCCATATATAGGTCCGTTAGAGACGATCGGTGACGCACCTTCACTGCAGCATGGTCGTTACTCGATGGACGAAATCGCTATAACGCAGAGCTGCCTCTCTCCGGAGTTGGTCGCGCTGCTCGTCCAAGATGGATTCGATTCCTTGCGCAAAGGGGAGTACAGCTCTGCGTGGCGTTCCTATGCAGGCACTGCTCGTGAACTGGAGGCAACGACTGAAGCTCCTGAGGGCAGCAAGTTGTCCTTGACGATAGAGAGCGGAGACAAAAATGGAAATGTCCTGAGCTCTACAACACTCGATCTAATAACAGGAACCAAAAGATACCCTGTCCGGGAGTTGAAGACTGGCGACCAAGTCCGGATACGCGTTCAGGTTGTTGCGGCGAGGAATGGCCAATCTCCGGTATTGCGTTCGGTCGGCCTCTCTGGCACAAACGCATCGGTTCGATGGAGCACGCCTAGCGATTGGAGCACCGGAAAGGCTGATAAAAGCGTGATGGTCAATGATGCCGCTCCGTAGCAAATGTCAGTGTCGCCGCGGCCATCTCAATGCGCTTCGGGAGTTGTCATGAACTCGAAATGCTCGAAGAAAATCCGCTTGATCCTCGCCGCTGCTCCTCTATGGTTCATCTTGTCGGGGAGCATCTTTGCGCAGTCTACTGGTGATTCCGTGACTACTGCCTGGCGGGCAGGCCGGTTCCTAGTCGACACGGCCAGTGTAGTTGGTCGTTCTGACATTATTCTCGGGCATGCAAACTTATTGGCTCGGCAAGTCATGCCTCTCGGAAATGGACGACTCGGTGTTGCCGTGTGGTCCGCAGACGGCCTGACCGCCCAACTCAATCGAGCCGATACATTGCCCGAGCGCCTCTCTCCGGGGCAAGTCGTTATTCCAGGTTTGTCCGCTTTGACCAGCGCGAAGGACTATACCGCACGCCTCAATCTTTACGATGGCGAGTTTCGAGAGCAATGCGGCGGAATCAAAGCTGCCACCAATTGAAGTTCACGCCTCCGTTATCGAACACAATTCGCACAGTATGGTATGAATTTGTGTAGGTTCCATAGGCACCAAAATCGTAGGTGGTCCAAGTTTGCCAACCGCCGGTATCCGGAAGCGTCTGTGACGGTTCTGCTACTCCGTCGATGACAAGATGTGCCGTGCGCCCTGAGTTCGGAGTGGCAATCCTTACCAGAAAATGAGGATTTGAGTTAAGCGGCACATTTTCCCACTCAAGCCATTCGTCCGGCTGCATCCAGCCGACATCGAACCCTCCCCCGGTATCGGAGGTGGTTTCAATCGCAATAGTGCCGTTACGATAGAAATTTGTCTTACCATTGCCTCCGGCCGCGCCACCGAAATAATCGGCGCCTTCCGCCTCAAACAGCAGGTTCCCGAGGAAAGGATGTTGGCTGTGCTGGCGGATGATATCGAGGCGTTGATTAGGATAGTCATAAAGCGTGTCGGCGTAGGTTAGAGTGTTGCCACTCGAATCGAGATTGCGCACGCGAAATAGGGCCGCGTCCTCTTCATAATCCGTAAATCCTTCGATAAGCGTGATAAGGGCTCCAGCCCCCACGGTGTTGGTCAAGGCAGTCTGAAGGGTTGTGCCGTGATTGGGATCTCTAAAATTTGAAGCAGTAGAAGCATAGAGCCCTGGGAAAGCCACGCCTGTCTTCGTATTGTTGAACGTCGTTAGGGTCCAGGTACCTCCGCCCGACCAACTGTGAGCGCCATCGACGACTGCCGCCAGCGTAGTGTCGTTGTTCAGGGCATCTTGATTCACAATAATATAAGGATTGAATCCAAAATCGGCCTGGCACTTTTGCCGCACATAAGTCATGGCTCTGGAATAATTCCCCTGTTCATTTGTAACTGTGGCTGAATTTCCAGTCCAAATGATAATGACGGGCCTGCCATTGATTTTGAACCGGTTGGCATCGGGGATCGTTTGGAAGAATATTTTGTAATTGGTATCGTAAATATAGGTCCAGTTGGCAGAGTCGCTGATATCAAAGGGACCGGTGTGTCCAGCATTCTGCCATTGCGCTGTCCAGGAAGCCGCATTGTCGTCAAAGGCGGCTATCTTGATCTGACTGGCAAAGCCGGTGTTGCTCAAAGCCGTTAGGATAGGAGCCATACCTGCTGGACTCCAGGCTGTAATTGGACTGGCTCCACGTAGGTTGGGGGCAAGAAAGTCCACCCCAGCCTGACCCGCTTCGCGAACCCAGGTATCCCAGGTCAAATTTGTGTTGTTAGGATCGGGATTATAGAGCGGCATGTTCTCCGTGGCCGCCGGATACGGCCCTGTCAGCTCGTAGGTCTCATAGTTAAATCCGAAGGTGGCGCCTACATATTGCGCCCGAATGGGTTGCGCTAATCCAAGCACAGCTATGACGGACATTATGGTTAGTCTCCAGAAACTTTTGCTAGTCAATTTCATGCAATTCTCCTTGTGCGCTGGCGAACCAGTTAGTTGTAGTGAATGAAAGTTTCCTAGAACCGCAGGAAATCGATCGACCGTTCGCTGCTTCCCGTGCGAATGATCCATTTCCTGAGAGGCGCATGAAGCTTGGAAACCACGTTTATGCTTCACGGTGAACTTTACCCCTCATCCAAAGGGTTTCGGCAACGTTAGAGAGGTATCGCGACGGACGTCTTTGTGCTGAGAATAAAAGCACTTGTAGCAATGGGAGATTCTTAACGGTTGTGGCATCTCGTTACGTCCCTAGATAATCCCAAAATCACGTCTCAGATATTGAGGAGCCGGCGAGACCGGCATCATTCCGAAGTCCATGGGACTGGTGAAGACCCAGTCTGAGTCAGAGGCGTATATGGTGATCTTCGTCGCGTCTAGGGGGTGATCCTTGATCAAATGAGGTCGTTTCAGAAAATCTCTAAAATGATCGCGGAGACGGCTGGGACGTAACAGGTCGCCATTGACGAGGAGACGCTTGCGGGTACGTAGGGCGTGCCGAGTGTGGTCGACCCGTCAGTAGCTACTGGCCTCCATCATCCTCAAAGCAAGGGCATCCGGACGGGTCGAGGCTCTTCCAATAGACGGAGATGGTATCGCAACCATATACTGGCGGCGCACCCATCTTCGAGAGACTGAAGGACCGTATATCGGTTGCAATTGCTTGTTTCGCATTGCGGTCTGCGTGTGCCGCAGGAACAAAACAGGCGTTTGGCTTCGAATTCAGGAGAATAGGACGCAATCATGATCAGCTCCATGACAATGCGGAATCTTTCGGTCTCATGCTGTATGGCTGCGATGCTGGCGACGTGTTCCCGGACGGCCGAGACACAAATGTCGAAGATCGACTTCACAAGACAGTTGTCTTCCTATGATGTCGTCTGGAATGAGCCGGGGACGGGGTCTGCCGACTCGATGCCCCTGGGCAATGGCGACATCGGTCTGAACGTATGGACAGAACCCAATGGAGACCTGCTCTTCTACATCGGGAAGACGGACGCATGGAGTGAACATCCCCGCGCAGAGACGGGGCTGATGAAAGTGGGACTGGTCCGCGTCTCCATCTCGCCGAATCCCTATGTGGTGAGCAAACCCTTGATCCAGACGCTCAAGCTTCATGAAGCTGAGATCGAAGTCCAGGAGGCGAAGACATCCCTCCGTATCTGGGTAGACGCAAACCGTCCGGTCATCCATATCGAGATGAACAGCGATCAGCCCTTGAAGATGAAGGCTGAACTCACACCCTGGTACACCGAAGCCGACAAGATAGGCCTTCCAACGGTTCTGCAAGGCCAGAAGGATCAGGTCGCGTGGTTTCACCACAATGGTCGCGGTTCGGATCCGGAGGTTCTCAACTGGACTGTCGGCGCCGTGATGAAGGGCAACGGTCTCGTGAACGCGAATGCGATGACCCTGGAGTCGGCTCAGGCGGCCCCGGCACAGGTTCTTTCGATTTACCCTTTCTCGGCGTCAGAGCCCGATCCGAACGATTGGCTGCCGCAAGCAGAGAAGGCTGCGGCCCTAACGGACGGGGTGAAGCTGAAGAAGGCGTTTGATGCCCACGTTGCGTGGTGGGATCAATTCTGGCATCGGAGCTGGATCTTTCTGAGCGGAGGTGCGGACGCGGCGGAAGTGACACGCGGTTACGTTCTTCAGCGTTTCGTGACGGCGTGCGCAGGTCGTGGGAATTACCCCGTCAAATTCAATGGCTCCCTGTTTGTTGTCGATAATCCGGCCGAGACTTCGAACCCGTCCAAGAACCCAGCTCATCCGGTGAGCGCCAACTATCGAGCATGGGGCGGGCAATACTGGTTTCAGAATACGCGTGCGATGTACTGGCCGCGCCTGATGGCCGGCGATTTTGATGAGATGTCGCCGCTGTTCAAGATGTATGCCCAGGAGATCAAGCAAAATGCGCCGTCTGTGAAGGAGTTCTATGGACACAGTGGGTCCTACATCGCGGAGACAGCGGCTTTCTATGCAACGATTCAGAACCTGAAGCTCAAACCCATCGGAAAGTTCACCGACTACTATTTCACGCCGGTCCTCGAGCTCAGCATGATGATGCTGGATTATTACGACTACACCGGAGACAAGACCTTTGCCAGGCAAACTCTGGTGCCGGTCGCTACCGCCGGGCTTATGTTCTTTGACCAGCACTTTCCTCATGATGCGCAGGGAAAGCTGGTGCTCGATCCGGACAATTCGATCGAGATGTATTGGATGGCGCATAATCCGGCGCCTGATATCGCCGGCTTGCACGCTATTCTTCCTCGGCTGCTCGCTCTGCCCGACGGGTTTGTCGACGAGGCAACGCGCAACGACTGGAAGAGGCTGTCGGGTGAACTGCCGGACCTGCCGCAGGGCATGGTGAAGGGAATGAAGGTGCTGTTGCCCTATGAGGGAGAGCAGACGATGAAGCTTGGGAACAGCGAAAATCCTGAACTCTATGCCGTTTATCCGTTCCGACTGTACGGATTGGGACGGCCGGATCTCGACGTAGCGCTCAATACCTGGAAGGCGCGGCAATTCAAGGGATCCGGGTGCTGGGTCCAGGACCCGATCCAGGCGGCGATGCTTGGGCTCGCCGACGAGGCGCAGAAAGATGTCACCTTCGATCTCACACGCAAGGATCCGCGGCTGAAGTTTCCCGCCTTCTGGGAACGCGGGCACGATTACATGCCGGATGAGGACAACGGGGGCAATGGGGAGAATGGCCTACAGGAGATGTTGATGCAGACAAACGGCCAGAAAATCTCCCTTTTGCCAGCCTGGCCGAGCAACTGGAACGCGGAGTTCAAACTCCATGCGCCGTATGAAACGACGGTCGAGGGTCGGATCGTGAAGGGAAAGCTGGTCGACCTCAAAGTGACTCCCGAGACACGGAAATCGGATGTCAGGATTGAAGGGAAGACGAGCGACTAGCGGGTCTTGGATGATACGTCCAAGCACATCACCATAGGTGGCCTAATCTGATTACCTATACGGACTTCAACGGTGTGCGGTTCTCAAGATAGAGTTCACTCTGCCTAAGCACGTCGGTGTAATCCGCCATTGATGCTAACGGATGAGCTTTTATCAGCAAGCCTTTTGACGTGCAGAGATATACCGAGTTCTCTCGCACGTCCCGATTCAGTATTCCGCCCTCTCGCCCTCTGCAGGGACTGAAGTCGGAGCGCCTGAAGTGCCGGCATAGGTGATGAGCAGCACGGTGGGTTCGTCACCCGACTCGCCCCGATGCACATCGTCCACCGACTCCCCTACCGCTTGTCCCTGATGAACGACCTGAGTCTTGCCACTGGTCTTATCATGCAGCTTGAGAGTGCCTGAAAGCACGTAGACAACATTTGGGAATGGATGCGTGTGCCATGGCAGGGCGGTGTGTGGTGCGATGGTCAGCTTGATCGTAGTGAGTTGTGGCTGGCCGGTGGGATAGTGCGTGTACGGCTTGCCGTTCCACGATTGGGTTGTTTGCAGCAGGATTTCGCGGTGACCGCTTGCAACGCTCTTTGTCAGGGTTTGTGCGAGTGTGGCCGTGAGAGCTGCTGTTGCGAAGATGGCGGTAATTCCAATGCTGCGATATTTGAAAGTCATGTCAGTCGTCTCCATTTGGTTGAAACTCAGCAGGATCTCTATTTTGCGGTGTAGCTCACACGCCAGATACTGCGAGAACCATCATCTGTTACGTAGAGAGCGCCATCGTGACCCACGGCTACTCCCACCGGCCGGCCCCAGACCTGTCCGTCTGCGGTGACGAATCCGGTGAGAAAGTCCTCATACTCGCCGGTGGCTTTGCCGTTCCGCATGGGAATCCGAATAACTTCGTAGCCTCCGCGATTCGCACGGTTCCAGGACCCGTGTTCTGCCGCGAATCCGTCGCCGTCGTATTGGGGTGGGAAAGTCGATTTACTGGTAGGGTAGAAGGTCATTCCGAGCGAGGCCATATGGGGTTGAACAAGGACATCGGGGGTAATGACGTTGGACTTGAGTTCAGGATGGGTGCCCATGAGGCGCGGGTCCTGGTGACCTCCCATATAGAACCAGGGCCAACCATAGAAGCCGCCTTCTTTCACTGAAGTCACATAGTCGGGAACGAGATTGTTCCCCAAGGCGTCACGCTCGTTAGTTGAGCACCAGAGCTGACCCGTAACTGAGTTGATCGCCTCGCCGACGCAGTTACGAATACCGTAAGCGTATACCTCGACGAACTTTCCCTCAGGGGTGTATTCCAGCACATCCGCGCGATGAAACTCATTGGGATGGGTGTCAGGATCGTCGGCATTCGATCCACTTCCGACCGACACGAGCATATGCTTGCCGTCGGCGGAGAAGACAACATCACGCGTCCAGTGGCCACCACCGCGGAGCTGAGCATAGCCGGGGATATCCGGCACGATCGTCTCAGGCGCGTGGGCAGCCTTTAAATCTCCGGACTTGTAAGCGAAACGAACAACAGTCGTGGCGTTCCCGACGTAGATCCATTGAGGATTTACGCCAGCAGGGTAAAACGCGATGCCAAACGGATGATCGAGGCCAGTAGCATAGTTGCTGATGGTGGCTGCCTTCCCGGCGACGGTGACACCGCGCAGCACAAATATGGAGCCAGCTTGTGAGTCCGCTACGAAGAGATCGCCATTCGGTGCGGTATGGATGATGCGGGGCATCACGAAGGTTCCAGAGGTGGGCGCGTGCGTCTGTTGCTTGTTTTCGGATCGCTGCATAGGTGTGGCTGCATCCCCGCCCGCGTAGAGCTGGACCGTAAAGCCGGCTGGGGCAATGGGCCACGCGCCCTCAGGTCTTTGGACAAGATTGGGACCATTGTCTACAGACTCAGACGGGTTCGGCTCCGGCAGGTCTGCCACGGTGATCTTTCGCCGGACGCCCGGCTTCTGCTGTGCGTAGCCCGCGAAGGCGGCTTGACCGGTGATCGTCTGCTGAGCGTGAATCGCCGAAGGGAGAAGCATGGCAGAGAAGAGAGGGACTAATGCGTGGGGCCTTGTGAATCGGGACGGTCTCATTATTCTTAATCTCCAGATCCGTAATTTTTACGACGGTCGATCGTGCAACGGCTTAGCAAAAGTAGCGACGTAAAAGGTTGGCAGCAGGAATCAACCACGCAGACTTGCCGGGGCGTGGCTTACGGCTGATAGCTGATCGTACGCGGTTTGAGGGAGTTCGAGACCCGCAGCGGCGATATTCTCCTCGAGGTGCTTGACTGATGAGGTGCCAGGGATAGGCAGGATAACTTTGGAACGTTGCAGCAGCCAAGCCAATGCTACCTGCAGAGGAGTCGCCTTCAGATCGTTCGCAA
>Ga0137412_10000476_pt1 | contig 28052 bp, 23 predicted proteins | sample CZODoug2_1_16fun_FD_122160 | JGI IMG/M metagenome (GOLD analysis project Ga0137412, IMG submission 122160) | Vadose zone soil fungal communities from Angelo Coast Range Reserve, California, USA - CZODoug2_1_16fungal (Hybrid Assembly) | ecosystem: Environmental > Terrestrial > Soil > Vadose zone...
TCGTCGGTGATGCCCGTGCCGTGCTCGATGCAGTCGATTCCGGCAGTGATGAGCCCGGGCAGCGCGTCCTCACCGAACACGTGCGCGGTCACCCTTGCGCCTTCGGCGTGGGCGGCGTCGATGGCGTCCTTGAGCACGCGGTCGGACCACAGCGGCGCGAGATCGCCGACGCTGCGGTCGATCCAGTCCCCGACCAGCTTGACCCAGCCGTCGCCGAACCTCGCCTGCTGCGCCACCGCTTCGGGGAGTTGCGACTCGTCCTCGACGTCGAGCGGCAGACCGGGGCTGTACCGCTTGGGCCTTGCCAGGTGGCGTCCCGCCCTGATGATGCGAGGAAGGTCATCGTGGTCGTCGAGGCTGCGGGTGTCGGTCGGTGACCCGGCGTCTCGCAGCAGGAGCGCGCCGACGTCACGCTCGGCTTCGGCCTGAGCGATCGCCTCGTCGAGCTCGATGGCGCCGTGGTCGCCGAGCCCGACGTGGCAATGCGCGTCGACCAGACCGGGCAGGATCCAGCCACCGTCAAAGACGGTTTCGGCGTCGGCGACGGGTTCCGCGCTGAGCGTCCCATTGACGACCCACCACTCGATGGGTTCACCATCAGGCAGACCCCGGCCGCGCAGACGGAGACGCAACTGCGGCTACTTCTGGCCGGGGAACTTCAGCTTGGACAGATCGAAGTCGGCAAGGCCGGGCGGCAGCTCGTCGAGTCCCTTCGGCATGTTCGACAGGTCGGGGAAGCCGGCAGGCATGCCGCCGCCAACACCGAGCGGGTTCGCCACCCTCGGCGGCGTCGGCCCGCGGCCGCCCTTCTTCTTGCCTGCCTGCTTGTTCTTGCCCTTGGCAGCCTTGCTCTTGGAACTCTTGCGGCCGAACGGCATTCCCATCTGCCCGGCCATCTGCGACATCATCTTGCGCGCTTCGAAGAACCGGTCGACGAGTTGGTTGACCTCCGAGACGTTGACGCCGGAGCCGTTGGCGATGCGGAGCCGCCGGGAGGCGTTGATGATCTTCGGGTCGGTCCGCTCGGCGGGTGTCATGCCGCGGATGATGGCCTGGACGCGGTCGAGTTGGGTGTCGTCGACGGCGGCCAGCGCGTCCTTCATCTGTCCCGCGCCAGGCAGCATGCCGAGCAGGTTGCCGATGGGCCCCATCTTGCGGATCGCCAGCATCTGCTCGAGGAAGTCCTCGAGGGTGAGCTCGCCGGAGCCGATCTTGGCGGCGGCGGCCTCGGCCTGCTCGGCGTCGAAGACCTGCTCGGCCTGCTCGATGAGGCTGAGCACGTCGCCCATGCCGAGGATGCGGCTTGCCATCCGGTCGGGGTGGAAGACGTCGAAGTCCTCGAGCTTCTCGCCGGTGGACGCGAACAGGATCGGCACGCCGGTGACCTCGCGCACCGACAGCGCGGCGCCACCGCGGGCGTCACCGTCGAGCTTGGTCAGCACGACACCGGTGAAGCCGACGCCCTCGCGGAACGCCTCCGCGGTGGTGACGGCGTCCTGGCCGATCATGGAGTCGAGAACGAAGATGACTTCGTCGGGATTGACGGCGTCGCGGATCGCGGCGGCCTGGCTCATCAACTCTTCGTCGATGCCGAGCCGGCCTGCGGTGTCGACGATGACCACGTCGTAGTGCTTGGCCTTGGCCTCGGCCAGGCCCGCTGCGGCAACGGCGACCGGATCGCCTGCCGTCATCTGCTCGATGGTGCCGCCGGTCGGCGACACACCGGGATGCGGCGCGAACACCGCGACGCCTGCCCGTTCACCGACGATCTGCAGCTGGTTGACCGCGCCGGGCCGCTGCAGGTCGCAGGCCACCAGCAACGGCGTATTGCCCTGCCCCTTGAGCCATTTGGCGAGCTTGCCGGCCAGCGTCGTCTTACCGGAGCCCTGCAGGCCAGCCAGCATGATGACGGTCGGCGGCGTCTTGGCCCACGCCAGCTGACGGGTCTCGCCGCCGAGGATGCCGACGAGCTCGTCGTTGACGATCTTGACGACCTGTTGCGCCGGGTTCAGCGCGCCGGAGACCTCAGCCCCCTTGGCGCGCTCCTTGATGCGGGAGACGAACTCGCGCACCACGGGAAGCGAGACGTCCGCCTCCAGCAGGGCGAGCCTGATCTCGCGGGTCGTCGCATCGATGTCGGCGTCGGTCAGCCGCCCCTTGCCACGGAGTCCCGAAAGGGCTCCGGTCAACCGGTCGGACAGGGATTCAAACACCCGACCAGCCTAACTGGGGTGCCGCTGGGCCGACGGCGCGGGCAAGTCGCTCGCCCGGCTGACGGATACCACCTCGTATACGATCCTGGATACAAGGCAGGAGAGGCGGCATGAGCGATCTCGCGGACCGGGTGTTCGTCTTGCTCCGCGACGATCTCATGTCCGGGGGGCTGCCGCCCGCCGAGCGGCTCTCGGAGATGGCCCTTGCGGAGCGATACGGGGTGTCCAGGACGCCCGTTCGCGAAGCGCTGGCCCGATTACTGGCCGACGGTCTCGTCGAGCGGCGGGAGCGCGGCCTCTATCCCTACCGGCCGAGCCTGCAGGATCTGGACGGCCTCTACGAACTCCGCACCACGGTGGAACTGCGCGGCATCGTGCGCATCGAGGAGGACGATGACCGGTCACACGACCACGACGTCCTCGGCCCCGAGCTGGACCGCTGGCAGGCCTTCGCCGCCTCGTCCCCAAGTCCCGACGCCGGCTTCGTCGCCGAGGACGAACGGTTCCACGTCCAGCTGCTGTCGTCGGCAGGCAACCAGGCCCTGGTGGCCGCACTCGAACTGGTCAACGTGCGGATCCGCCCGGTGCGGATGTTCGACTTCCTCACCGAGGACCGCATGCAGGCCACGATCGCCGAGCACATCCAGATCGCCGAGCGGATTCTCGATGGCGACCTGGTCGCGGGCAGGAAGGCCCTGACGGCGCACATCGACGGATCACGCCGTGTCGCGATCGACAGGGCCAGCCACGCGCTGTCGATGGCAGGCATCGTGATGGCTCTGCGGACCTGAGGGTCAGCTGGCTTCGGATACCGGTTTGGGCGGCGGCGCGGGTAGCACCGCGTACATCTGCTGCTCGAGTTCCTCACGGGCCGCTGCATAGTCGGCGGTGCCCTCGCCTGCGGCGAGCGTCGGCACGACGAGGCCGAACACGTCGTCGACCGACGATCCCCGCGTGGTGACCCTGGCCCAGACGATGTCGAGACCGTCGCGTTCGATGACGGCAGACAGTCGCGCCAACAGCCCGGTGCGGTCGGTGCTGCGGATCTGCACGACGTACTCCCCCGGCGAGGTGCCCTCGAACCAAAGGATCCGCGGTGGCGGGGCCGCCTCGTTGACGGGCACCGCGGCGAGGATCTCACCGGCCCTTGCAGTGTTCGTGGCGGCCGCTTCCAGATCACGTTTTTCGAGGGATCCGATGACGTCGAGTTCGCCGTCGAGCGCGAGGATGAACTGCTGGCGCAGCAGCTCGGCAGCGGGTGGCGTGCCGAAGTGCGGCGACACGACGAACGTGTTGATCGCCACCCCGTCGTGGCTGTTGACCGACGCGGAATGCACCCGCAGCGAGTTCAGCGCGAGCACGCCGGCCGCCTTGGAGAGCAGCCCGCGACGGTCAGGGGCGATCATCGTGACGTTGTAGACGTGCGCATCAACAGGGGTCAGGTCGACGTGCACCCCGCCCTCGGCGGCCAGCGCCAGGTACTGCGGCTCGATCGGATCGGGATGCGGCAACGGCTCACCAGCCATCACCAGCCGGCACCGCCGCACCAGATCGCCGATCAGGGAGGACTTCCAGTCGCCCCACACACCTGGGCCGGTGGCCAGCGAGTCGGCCTCGGCGAGCACCTGCAACAACTCCAGCAGCACCGAATCGCCATCGAGTGCGTTGACCACCGCCTCAATGGTCTTCGGGTCCTGCAGATCTCGCCGGGTCGCGGTTTCCGGCAGCAGGAGGTGGTAACGCACGATCTTGGACAGCACCTCGACGTCCGACGGCCACATGCCAAGCCGGGTGCCGATCTGGGTGGCGAGATCCGCGCCGATGACGCTGTGGTCGCCGCCGCGGCCCTTGCCGATGTCGTGCACCAGTGCGCCGAGCACCAGCAGATCGGGGCGCGATACCCGAGTGGTGAATGCGCTTGCCCGTGAGGCGGTTTCGACGAGGTGACGGTCCACCGTCCAGATGTGCACGACGTCGCGGGGCGGCAGGTCGCGTACCGCACCCCATTCGGGAAAGAGCCTGCCCCACAGGCCGGTTCGGTCCAGTGCCTCGACGGTGGCCACCGTTGCGGGCCCGGCGGCCAGCATCACCAGCAGATCCTTCAGCGCCTGGCGTGGCCACGGCGTGCGCAGCTCCGGTGCCGCCTCGGACAGTCGACCGAGTGTGGACGCCGCGATCGGAAGCCCGGTGGTGGCAGAGGCCGCGGCGACGCGCAGGATGAGGCCAGGATCGCGTTCGGGCCTGGCATCCCTTGCCAGGATGACCTCTCCCCCGAACTCGATCACCCCCTCGTCCAGCGGCCTGCGGATGGGACGCCGAAGTGCGGCGAAACCGCGGCGGGGCAACGCGTTGCCCGCGGTCCTTAGGCCTGCGTCGACGTAGTAACTGATCGTGCGGGCGGCATCGCTGAGCATGCGGGCAAGGTCGAACCGGTCACCGATGCGCAAAGCGGCGCCGATCTCGTCGGCGTACTGCGCGAGCAGCATCTCCCTGCCGCGGTGTGAGATCCGGTGCAGTTCGGTGCGGACGTTGAGCAGCGCCAGGTGAGCATCGCCGAGAGAGCCCGTCGGCGATGCCAACGACCGGCTGGGGTACACGTCGGCAAGTTGAGCGATCGCAAGCGCATTGAGCAGCTGAACGTCGCGAAGTCCGCCGCGACCGTTCTTCAGGTCGGGCTCGGCGCGGTGGGCGATCTGACCGCTGCGCTGCCACCGCGACTGGGTGTGTTCGACGAGTTCTTCGAAGCGCGAAGCGATCCCGGTGCGCCACTGCCTGCGGGCCCCGCCGACGAGCAGCGCCGACAGGTCGGAGTCACCCGCGATGTGGCGGGCGTCGAGCATGGCAAGGCCCGCCGAGATGTCCTCGCCTGCGACCTGCAGCGCCTCCGGCACCGTCCTGACGCTGTGGTCGAGGTGAATGTTGGCGTCCCACAAGGGATACCAGAGCAGTTCGGCGACGTTGCTCACGATGTCAGGCGGCATGTTGTCGTGCACCAGCGTCAGATCGAGATCGGAGTACGGCAGCAGCTCTCCCCGACCAAGACCACCGGTGGCGACGATGGCGAAGCCACTAGTGGGGGTGATGCCGATCTCGGTGGCCTTGGTGGTGAGCCAGAATTCGTTCAGATCGAGCAGGGCATCACGCAGTGCCGCCGTGTCGAGCTGCTTGGATCCGCCGTTGAGCAGTTGTTGGGCCGCCTTGGCAAGGTCAGTGGCCGGACGCGACGAACCCGCCGCCGGCGCCTCCCATCGAGAGGCCCCGGCGGCGGGATCTGGTGTCTGCTTTGTCATCTCGGCCCTTCCCCGGCGTAGCGATTGATTCACACTCGGTGCTCGTCCGGGAGACGGAGCCTCAGATGGATCGGTTCACGGGTGCATCAGATGGCGTCGTTCCCCCGCTCACCGGTGCGTACCCGCACGACGGTGTCGACTGGACTGACCCACACCTTGCCGTCACCGATCTTGCCGGTGCGCGCCGCTTGGACGATGACGTCCACCACCTTGTCGACGGCGGAGTCGTCCACCAGGACCTCGACCCGCACCTTCGGCACGAAGTCGACGGAGTACTCCGCACCTCGGTAGACCTCGGTGTGGCCCTTCTGGCGTCCGTAGCCCTGCACCTCACTGACGGTCATTCCGAGGATGCCCGACTGTTCGAGACCAGTCTTGACGTCTTCGAGAGTGAACGGCTTGACGATCGCAGTGATCAGCTTCATTTCCCTCATACCTCCGAGCTGTGCTGGCCGAGAACCGAGGTGCTGCCGACTGTGCTGAAGTCATAACCGGTTTCAGCGTGCTCGGCCTCATCGATGCCGTTGACCTCATCTTCTTCACCGAGGCGAAGGCCAATGGTGTATTTCAGGATCAACGCCAAGATAGTCGTAACGATGAACGAGTACGCGAGAACCGCGAACGCACCGATCGCCTGGCGCCACAGTTGATCGAATCCACCGCCGTAGAACAACCCCTTCACGGCAGCGGGCGCCTCGGGCGCCGCGAGGAAACCGATCAGCAAGGTACCGGTGAGACCACCGATCATGTGCACCCCGACTACGTCGAGGGCATCGTCGAAGCCGAACTTGAACTTCAGCCCCACAGCCAGCGCACACAACGCGCCGCCGATGAAACCGACCGCCAGCGCGCCGAGCACGTTGACCGACGAACAGGACGGCGTGATCGCGACCAGGCCGGCCACGATGCCCGACGCGGCACCCAACGAGGTGGCGTGCCCGTCGCGGATCTTCTCGACGAGCAGCCAGGCCAGCATGGCGGTACCGGTAGCAACGGTGGTGGTCACGAACGTCGACGCCGCGACGCCACCCGAGCTGAGCGCCGAACCGGCGTTGAATCCGTACCAACCGAACCACAGCAGACCGGCGCCCAGCATCACGAACGGCAGGTTGTGCGGTCGCATCGGCGCCCCGGGCCAGCCCTTGCGCTTACCAAGAACGATGGCCAATGCCAGGCCGGCGGCACCCGAGTTGATGTGGACCGCAGTACCACCGGCGAAGTCGATTGCCTTGAGTTTGTTCGCAATCCAGCCACCGGTCTCACCAGTGAAGCCGTCGAAGGCGAACACCCAGTGCGCGACGGGGAAGTAGACGAATGTCGCCCACAGACCCGCGAACACCAGCCAGGCCCCGAACTTCATGCGATCGGCGATGGCGCCGGAGACCAGGGCCACGGTGATGATCGCGAACATCAACTGGAACATCACGAAGACCAATTGCGGGATCGTGCCTGCCAGTGGGAGGTTCACCGCATCGACCGCGGCAGTCCCGGTGCTGGGATCCGCGGGAACCGCGGCAACAGCGTTACCGCCGATGAGGCCCTTGAGTCCCCAGTACTGCGTCGGGTCGCCGACGAAGTTACCGACGTCATTGCCGAAGGACAGCGAGTAGCCGTACAGCACCCACAGCACCGTCACGACACCCATGGCGCTGATGCTCATCATCAGCATGTTGAGCACGCCCTTGGCGCGCACCATGCCGCCGTAGAAGAACGCAAGCCCCGGAGTCATCAGCAACACCAGTGCGGAACTCGCCAGCATCCATGCCGTATCCCCTGTGTCGGGGATACCCATTATCGGGAAGCCATCCACTCGCAGTTTCCTCCTTCGCCCATGCCACGGTTAGGCACCGTTGACCTAGGCAGTGACAATGCGCAGTGGTTGTTTCGCGGATGACGCGCCCGTGTTTCGCTCGTGTGAACGGATCTATGGATTGCGTTTCGTCGGTGTTAATCCCCTTGTCACGCAATATGCGGACCTCGGGGACCTGCGACGATTAGCCGCCCAGAGCGCGTTAACCCAAGAGCGCATCGACGAACGCAGCGGGCTCGAACGGTGCCAGGTCGTCGGGCCCCTCGCCGAGCCCGACCAGCTTGACGGGCACACCGAGTTCCTGCTGAACCCGAAAGACGATCCCGCCCTTGGCAGTTCCGTCCAGTTTGGTCAGCACCACGCCGGTGATGTCGACGACTTCGGCGAAGACCCTTGCCTGGGGCAGCCCGTTCTGGCCGATCGTGGCGTCGAGCACCAGCAGCACCTCGTCGACCTCCGCACGCTTGCTGACCACGCGCTTGACCTTGCCGAGTTCGTCCATCAGACCGGTCTTGGTGTGCAGCCGGCCCGCGGTGTCGATCACCACCACGTCGGCCCCGGTCTCGATCCCCTTGTCGACGGCGTCGAACGCCACCGACGCCGGATCGGCGCCCTCGGGGCCACGCACGACCTCCGCGCCGACCCTGGAGCCCCAGCTCTGCAACTGGTCGGCCGCCGCGGCGCGGAAGGTATCGGCCGCACCGAGCACCACGCGGCGGCCGTCGGCGACGAGCACGCGGGCGAGCTTGCCGACGGTGGTGGTCTTGCCGGTTCCGTTGACGCCGACGACCAGCAGCACCGACGGCTTGTCGTCGTGCGGCAGCGCCTTGATCGAGCGGTCGAGGCCGGGCTGCAGCGCCGAGATCAGGACGGAGCGCAGCACGGCGCGGGCGTCCGCCTCGGAGCGGACGTTGTTGCTCGCCATCTCCGAGCGCAACGCGGCGACGACGGATTGGGTGACGACCGGGCCCAGATCGGCGATCAGCAGGGTGTCCTCGACCGACTCCCACGACTCCTCGTCGAGGTCACCGCCGCCCAGCAGGCCCAGCATGCTGCGCCCGAGGGTGCTCTGCGACTTGGCGAGCCTTCCGCGTAGCCGCTCCAGCCTGCCGTCGGCCGGTTCGATGGCCTCGACGTCGGGTGCGGCTGGCTCCGGCGGGGCCTCGACGGGTGGCTCGGGAAGCCGAACGTCGGAGATCGTCCGCTTGGGTGCGTCGCGCGGGATGGTCGCGTCGTCCCCGACCGCGGGTAGACCGCTGGTGTCGATGCGTTCGGCGGGTGGGGCCGGCGCCTCGACGGGTTCCCGGGTCTCCGTGGACTGGCTGAAGGTGATGCCCGACGACGCCGTGTAACCGCCCGACCTGTCCACTGGTGTGGCAGCGTCCGGCTTGGACAGGCTGACCTGCCGTCGGCGGTAGCGCACCAGCCCTAGGACGAGGGCGGCTACGACGAGGACGGCAACGATCGCGAGTGCGATCCACAAACCTTGGGACACCGCAGCATTGTCTCAGGGTCGGCGGGCGGTGATTACCAGCGGCTCAGGGCGCCTCGGCCTTACCCGCTACAACTACTCCCCGGTCGCTTCGCTCCTGCCCGCCGAAATGAGCTCCTGGCCGCGCATCCTCTGCGAGATCACCGTCGTGATGCCGTCGTCGCGCATCGTCACGCCGTACAGCGCGTCGGCGATCTCCATCGTCGGCTTCTGGTGTGTGATCACGATCAGCTGGGAAACCTCGCGCAGCTGCTCGAACAGACTGATCAGGCGGCGAAGGTTGACGTCGTCCAGCGCAGCCTCGACCTCGTCCATGACGTAGAACGGCGACGGACGGGCGCGGAAGATCGCGACCAGCATCGCCACGGCGGTCAGCGCCTTTTCGCCACCGGACAGCAGCGAGAGCCGCTTGATCTTCTTGCCGGGCGGGCGGGCCTCCACCTCGATGCCGGTGGTGAGCATGTCGTCGGGGTTGGTCAGCAGCAGCCTGCCCTCACCGCCGGGGAACAGCGTCGCGAAGACCTGGGTGAACTCCCGCTCCACGTCGGCGTACGCCTCCGCGAAAACCTGCAGGATGCGGTCGTCGACGTCGGCGATCACGTCGAGCAGGTCCTTGCGCGCGGCCTTCACGTCCTCGAGTTGGGTGGACAGGAAGTTGTACCGCTCTTCCAGCGCGGCGAACTCCTCCAGCGCCAGCGGGTTGACCCGGCCGAGTTCGGCGAGTTCGCGTTCTGCCTTCTTGGCGCGCCGTTCCTGGGTGGGCCGGTCGAACGGCAGAGGAGCGGGCGCGGTGACCTGCTCGCCGCGCTCCTTGGCCTGTTCGTACTCGGCCATCTCCAATTCGGTTGGCGGCAACGATATCTCGGGCCCGTATTCGGCGACGAGGTCGGCGACTGCCATGCCGAACTGTTCGAGGGCGTGCTGCTCGAGTTGCTCGATGCGAAGCGCCGCTTGGGCTTTGGCGACTTCGTCGCGATGAAGAGCGTCGGTGATGGCGGCGATCCTGGTGCTGAGCTCGTTGACCTCGGCGCGCGCCTTGGTGAGCGCCTCGCCGCGATGGGTACGTTCGACGGCCAGCTCGTTGCGGTTGCGCTCGGCCACCGCGACGGCAGACGCCAGCCTCGTGGCCACCATGCGTCCCGATTCGGCGACCGCCGCCGCCACCGTCGCGGCGTGTTGGCGGGCGTCACGCGCCCGCTGTGCTCGCATCCGCGACTCCCGCTCGGCCGCGGCAGCCCTGCGCAGCGAATCCGCCTTGCCGCGAACGGCATTCGCGCGTTCTTCGGCGGTGCGCACGGAGAGCCGGGCCTCCACCTCGGCAGAGCGGGCGGCCTCGGCCGCGGCCGTCGACTCCAGGCGATCGACCGGCTGGGACTCCATCGTGGGTGCCTGTTGCGCATTGTGCAGACGGGTCTCGAGCTCGGTCAGCTCCTCGACCGTGGCTACCCGGCCCATCTCGAGCTCGTCGCGCTGCGTGATCAAACGCTGCCATTCGTCGTCGGAGGCCCTGGCGTCCTGACCAAGTCGGCCGAGCTGCTCGTAGATCGACGAGATCGCGGCATCGGATTCGTTGAGGGCGGCCAGCGCCTGCTCGGCGGAGTCCTGCCGTGCCGACTGCTCGGCGAGCGCGCCCGACAACGCGGCCGACAGCTCGCGGGTCTGCCGCTCGCTGGCCTCGAGTTCGACGCGGGCCTTCTCGATCTCCGAGGTGATCTCCAGGGTGCTCGGCTTGCGATCGGAGCCGCCATTGACCCATCCCGCACCGACGATGTCGCCGTCCGTCGTCACGGCACGCAGTTGCGGCCGCGTCGCGACGAGGTCGAGCGCAGCGCCTAGGTGGTCGACGACCACCACCCTTGCCAGCAGAGCCGTGAACGCGCCACGCAGCCGCGCTGGGGCGTCGACCAGTTCGAGGGCCCACTGCGCACCGTCGGGCAACGGACCGCCCGAGTCGCCATGCGGGGCAGCGTTGTCGGGCCAATCGCCGAGCACGATCGCGGCGCGTCCGCCGTCGCGGTCCTTGAGTGCGGTGACCGCCGCGCGGGCGGCACCGAAGTCGTCGGCGGCGAGGGCGTCGGCGGCCGCACCCAGCACCGCGGCCACCGCCACCTCGTAACCGGGGCGGACCTGGACCATCTTGGCGACGGAGCCGAAAAGCCCTGGGCCGGTGTGGTTCTCCTGCAGCCAGGCCGCGCCGTCCTTGCGGTCAAGGCCAACCGACAGCGCGTCGATGCGCGCCAGAAGCGAGGCCACCTGTCGTTCGGCGCCGCGTTCGGCCGCCTGTAATTCGGCTACCCGCTCGTCGGCCAGCCGCAGGGCGGTGACGGTGCGGTCGTGGTGATCGTCGAGGCCCACCTCGCCCGCGTCGAGCTCGCCGACGCGCGCCTGCACCGTCTCGAACTCGGCCTTCGTCACCTGAACCCGGGCCGCGGAGTCCTCGATGCCCACCGACAGCCGCGCGACGCCCTCGTCGATCGACTCGACGCGGGTGCGCATGGTGTCGACCTGGCCTGCGAGCCGGGCCAGCCCTTCTCGGCGGTCGGCTTCGGCGCGGGTCGCGGCCATGTGCGAGCGTTCCGCTTCTGCCGCAATGCTTTCGCGCTCGGCGAGCTCGGCGCGAGTTGCCTCGAGCAGTTCCTTCGACTCGTTGAGTGCGGCGATGAGTTCCCGCTCGCGGGCGGCGACCTCTTCGGCTTCGGCCTCAAGGGCCTCCGGGTCGGGGCCGGAGGACGCCTCGATGCCGATCTCGAGGTGCTGGGCGCGCTCGGAGGCGATGCGGACCGTCGCACTGAGCCGTTCGGCCAACGCAGACAGCCGGAACCACGTCTGCTGTGCCGCTTCGGCCCGCCCGGTGAGACCCGACACTGCGGATTCGTGGGCCGAAAGTTCGAAGGTCGCCTCGTCCAGACGGGTCGCGAGGTCGTCGTGATCCTTGCGCAGCGTCGTCTCGGCCTGGTTGGTGTCGTCGAACTCGGCCTGCCGTTTGACCAGGTCGTCGGCCGCCAGACGCAGTCGGGCGTCGCGCAGATCGGCCTGGATGGTCTGGGCGCGGCGGGCCATCTCGGCTTGCCTGCCCAGCGGCTTGAGCTGGCGGCGCAACTCCGTGGTGAGGTCGGTAAGGCGCGCGAGGTTGGCCGACATCGAGTCGAGCTTGCGGACCGCCTTCTCCTTGCGCTTGCGGTGCTTGAGCACGCCAGCGGCTTCCTCGATGAACGCCCGGCGGTCCTCGGGGCGGGATTCGAGGATCTCGGACAACTTGCCCTGACCGACGATGACGTGCATCTCGCGGCCGATGCCGGAGTCGCTCAGGAGTTCCTGCACATCCATCAATCGGCAACTGCTGCCGTTGATCTCGTACTCGCTGGCGCCGTCGCGGAACATGCGCCGCGTGATGGACACCTCGGAGTACTCGATCGGCAGCGCGTTGTCGGAGTTGTCGATCGTCAGCGTCACCTCGGCGCGGCCCAGCGGCGCCCGCGACGACGTGCCCGCGAAGATGACGTCTTCCATCTTGCCGCCGCGCAGCGTCTTGGCGCCCTGCTCGCCCATCACCCACGTCAAGGCGTCGACGACGTTGGACTTACCCGATCCGTTCGGTCCAACGACGCAGGTGATACCGGGTTCGAAGCGCAGAGTCGTCGGCGACGCGAAGGATTTGAAACCCTTCAGCGTCAGACTCTTGAGGTGCACGACGTGCCACACTACCGCCGCGTCGGGCTATCTCTCGACGAAGCCCACGAACGGCTCAGTGGTGTCGGACCAGTCCGCCACCACGGTATCCACGCTGCCTGGGGTTTCGCCGCTCCGCAGCAGGTCAAGCAGTCGCTCGCAGGACGCCCGCGGACCCTGCGCGACGACGTGCACGCGCCCGTCCTTCTTGTTGGCGGCGAACCCCGTCAGCCCCAGTTCCAGAGCCCGGGACCGGGTCCACCACCGGAAGCCGACACCCTGGACGTGGCCGTGCACCCAGGCCGTCAGCCGGACCTCTTGGTCAGGATTGGCCACTATTGGTCACTTCGAACGTGACCTCGGTGCCGGACTTCAGGGTCCGTCCCACGGTGCACACCTTGTCGATGGACCGTTCGACCACTGTCTTCAGCTTCACGATCTCGTCCTCGGACAGTCCCGACAGGTCGACGACGAGGTTCTCCTCGATGAGCGGGTAGCGCTCCTGGGCGCGGTCGGCGGGGCCGGACACCTTGATCGTCGTCTGGTAGTCGTCGCCGAGCCGGCTGCGCAGCGGATGGTCGCTGCTCATCCCGCTGCACGCAGCCAACGCGATCTTGAGCAGCTCACCGGGGGTGAAGACGCCCTCGACGTCCTCCGACCCGATGAGCACCTCCGCGCCCCGCGAACTGCGACCGGTGTAGCGGCGCACGCCCGTGCGCTCAACCCAGAGATCCGTCATGACTTACCTTTCTGTCGCGAGCGTGCGTGTTTGCACACGACACGCCGCCAAAAGCCAGCATTTTGCGCACGCTCGCGCCGTGTCGAGATCAACGTCGTGGCCGCGGCTGACATTTCGGGCAGTAGTACGACGAGCGGTTCATGAACTTCTCCCGACGCATCACCGCGCCACAGCGCCCGCATGGCTCACCCTCGCGGCCGTAGGCGTCCAGCGAGCGTTCGAAGTAACCGGACTCACCGTTGACGTTGACGTACATCGAGTCGAACGACGTGCCGCCCTGGTCGAGCGCGTCGCGCATGACGTCACCCGCATGGTCAAGGATCGCGCCAAGCGTGGGCTTCGACAACGTCGAGGCCAGTCGCGCGCCGTTGACCTTCGAGCGCCACAGCGACTCGTCGGCGTAGATGTTGCCGATGCCCGACACCACGGTCTGGTCGAGCAACTGGCGCTTGATCTCGGAGTGCTTGCCCCGCAACACCTTTACCACCGCGGCACGGTCGAACAACGGGTCGAGCGGGTCACGGCCGATGTGCGCGACCGGCTCGGGCACCTCGGTCCCGTCGACGGTGACCAGATCGGAGAGCATCCAGCCACCGAACGTGCGCTGGTCGACGAAGCTCACCGTGGTGCCGTCGTCGAGAAGCGCCGCGATCCGCAGATGTTCTGGCTTCGACAGTGTTGATTCCCCTGTCGCTCCGCTCCTGCCCGCCGGATGCCCAAGCAGCATCTGCCCACTCATGCCGAGATGGACCACCAGGGCCTCGCCCTCGCCGAGGGTCAGCCAGAGGAACTTCCCACGCCGGCCGGTGCCGGTGATCGTCGAGTCGAGCAGTCGTGCGGTGAGATCGGCTGGGCCGGCCTCGTGTCGGCGGACCGCGCGGGGATGGTGCACCCGCACCGCGGTGATGGTGCGGCCGGTGACGTACGCCTCCAGTCCGCGCCGAACGACCTCGACCTCGGGCAATTCAGGCATTCAGCTCAAGCATCCTCGGCCGGTGCAGCTTCCAGCGCGGCGTACGCCGCTGCGGCCGCCTGCTGTTCGGCTTCCTTCTTGGTCCGGCCGCTACCTTCTCCGTAGTCGGTGCCGTTCACCACGGCCCGCGCGGTGAAGAACTTGTCGTGTTCGGGGCCGGTCGAGCTCAAGACGTAGGACGGCACGCCGATCCTGCGCGCCGCCGAGAGCTCCTGCAGGCTGGTCTTCCAATCCAGCCCGGCGCCGAGAGTGGCTGCGGTTTCCAGCAATTCGCCGAACAAGCGGAGAATGACCTCGCGGGCCACCTCGTGTCCATGTTCGGTGTACGTCGCGCCGAGCAACGACTCCATGCCGTCGGCAAGAAGGTTCGCCTTCTGCGGTCCGCCACTGGCGAGCTCGCCTCGGCCCAATAGCAGATAGGAACCGAGACCGTCGTCGGTCAGCTCCCGAGCGATCTGTGCGAGCGCCTGGGTGTTGACGACGGCGGACTTCAGCTTGGCCAGTTCGCCCTCGGTGCGGTCCGGGTACTTGGCGAAGATCTCCGCGGTGATGACCAGCCCGAGCACGGCGTCGCCGAGGAACTCGAGCCGCTCGTTGGTCGGCAGGCCGCCATTCTCGTAGGCAAAGCTACGGTGCGTCAGCGCCACGGTGAGCAGTCCATCGGTCAGCTCCACGCCCAGCGCCTTGAGCAGCGGCGTGCGGTCGACCGTCACGCAGGCCCTCCGGGCTTTGCCGGATCCTCGCCGTTCGGTTCCGAGGTCGGCTCGGAGGGAAATACAGCTGCAAGCTTCGCCCAGCGAGGGTCGATCAGGTCGTGCTTATGACCTGGTTCGGCGTCGGCGAGCCGCACGCCGCATTGCGGGCACAGGCCCAGGCAGTCGTCTTCGCACACCGGGGAGAACGGCAGCTCGAGGCCGATCGCATCGATGATCGGCTGTTCCAAGTCGATGGTGTCGTCGACGACGTGACCGACCTCGTCCTCCTCGGTGGTGGCCTCGGTGGCGCTGTCCGGGTAGGCGAACAACTCCGTCAGGTGGATCTCGACGTCGCCGGTGATCGGGGTGAGGCAGCGTGCGCACTCCCCCGTCGTTGGCGCCGCAACGGTGCCGGTGACCAGCACGCCTTCCGATACCGATTCCAGCCGCAGGTCGAGCGCGACGGGTGCGCCCTTTGCGATGCCGAGCAGTGCGATGCCGATGCGCGCCGGTGCGGTCACGGTCTCGTTGAGCTCCACCATCGAACCCGCCCGGCGGCCGAGCCGGGACACGTCGATCACGAACGGCGAGTGCGAGTCGCTCCTTCTTCGATGTCCCGACTTCGCTGCCATGGCGGCAATCTTAACGGCGGCGCATACTGCGCCCCTGCCATGTCCAGACGTCAGCGCTGGGCGTAGTCGTGCGTGCCCGCGGCCGTACGCAGCTGATGGCGACCGCGGCCGACCGAGCGCAGCGTGCCGTTCAAGTACTCCTCGAACTCGGCGAGCTTGCTGTCGACGTAGATGTCGCACTCCCCGCGCAGCCGATCTGCCTCGGCGTGGGCGGTGTCGACGAGCCGGGTTGCCTCGTTGTTCGCGGTCTGAACGATCTCGGTCTGCGACACCAGGCGCTGCTGCTCCTTGATGCCCTCCTGCACGGCCTTCTCGTAGGAGAGGTTGCCGTTCTCGATCAACCGGTCGGCTTCGGACTTCGCGCGTCCGGTGCTCGCCTCGTACTCACGCTTCGCGGCGACCCCGATCCGGTTGGCCTCGTCGCGGGCCTCGGCGACCATGCGGTCACTGTGCTGACGCGCCTCGGCGACCATCCGGTCGGCTTGACCCTTGGCGTCGGCGAGCAGACGGTCGGCGTCACTGCGGGAATGGTTGATCAGCGAGTCGGCCTCGGCCGTTGCCGTCGAGACCATCGAGTCGGCGTGCTCCTTGGCGTCGCGCAGCATCGCGTCGCGGGCGTCGAGCACGTCCTGGGCGTCGTCCAGCTCCCCAGGAATGGCGTCCTTGATGTCGTCGAGCAACTCGAGGACGTCGCCCCGGGGCACCATGCAACCTGCGGTCATCGGGACGCCACGGGCTTCTTCCACGATCGCGCCGAGCTCGTCGAGCGCTTCGAATACTCGGTACACGGCAGGATCCTCCACCACTAGTTGAGGGTTACCAGTGTGCCTGGTGTTACGCCTGTGACTATGTTTGCCGCGCGGTGTGTCGCGGTGTTCTCGTCCAGATCTGGGACATTGACCCTGTTCGGCGCTCTCTACGAGGTTGAATTGGCCGAATGGACGCCGTTGCCGAACCCGAGCCACCTGAGTCCGAACCAACGCCGACGCCAGCGAGCCCGAGTCCGCCGCAGCCGGCCGCCCCGGCCGAGAGCGGACTCGAACACGAAGTCAGGATCGCGACTCGCAACGGCCGATGGGCGTTGATCGCCGCATTGTGTGCGGCAATCGTGTCCGGCGCCGTGTCAGCCGGATCGGCGATCTACGTCAACACGAATCAACTGGACCGCAGCGCAAACCTCGCCGCCCAACAGTCCGTTCGCACGGACAGACAGAAGGCATACCTCGACTTTCTGACTGCGTGCAGCGACTACCTGGGACAGGTCGGTGTTCTGAAGGGCCTATTCGTTGCGCACAGCACCGACCGCGAGGCCCTCACGTCGGCCATCAACGCCGTAGCGTCCCAAGGAGGAAAGGCGCTCAACACCTCACTTGGCGTCCTGCTGGCGGGAAGCCACCAAATGGCGGAGATCGTTCCGGGTTTCGCCACCGTGGTCGGCGACTTCTCCGGCCAACACCTGACCCCGTTCATCCTTCGATATCTCACGGCAGGAGGGGCTGGCGAAAACGATGATGCCGGGATGTTGCGCGACGAAACTGCCATGTCAGGTGCGATCGACAAGCTCATCGACGCGGCGGGCACCGTCTACACCGAGGTGCTTGATCAAGCGCGAATCGACCTCGGGTTCACCTGACCCTGCGGGTCACTCCCCCGTCGCTTCGCTCGCCCCGAATCAGCGGTCGAGTTTGGCCCGTAGCCGTTGGTTCACCGGTTCGGGCAGCAGCCCCGAGACGTCGCCGCCGAGGGTCGCCACCTCCTTGGCGAGCGAGGACGACACGAACGAGTAGCGCGGCGTCGTGGCGACGAAGAAGGTGTCGACGCCCGCGACGTGCTTGTTCATCTGTGCCATCTGCAGCTCGTACTCGAAGTCGGTGCCGGTGCGCAGGCCCTTGACGATCGCGGTCAGACCGCGCGACTTGACGAAGTCGACCACCAGACCCGAGCCGGCTTCGACGCGGAGGTTCGGCAGGTGCGCGCACGCTTCCTCGATCATCGCGATGCGCTCGTCGGCGGTGAACATCCCGGCCTTGTTGGGGTTGACCAACACGGCAACCACGACCTCGTCGAACTGAGCAGAGGCGCGCTCGAAGACGTCGATGTGGCCGAGGGTCACTGGATCGAAGGATCCCGGGCATACGGCGCCACTCATGGTGGACGAGGCTACGCGATCTCGCCGAATTCGAGGCGGGTGTCGCCGTAGCGGCGGTCCCGTCCCGGCGTCCAGCCCGCCGGCCACGTCAACGCCGGGCCGGAGGCAGCCCGCTCAACCACGGCGATCGCTCCGTCCGCCACCCAACCGCGGTCGACGAGTGCGGCAAGCACCACCTCGACGTCGGCGGCGGGCACCTCGTACGGCGGATCGGCGAAGATCAGGTCCACGGGCCGCGTCGTGCCGCCCGCCAGCACGGTGGCGACGGCGCCCGAGCGGACGGTGGCACCGGTGATGCCAAGCGCGGCGAGGTTCTTCGTGATGACGTCGGCAGCGCGCCGGTCGGACTCCACGAACGTCGCCGACACCGCGCCCCGCGACAACGCTTCGATGCCGAGCGCGCCCGATCCCGCGTACAGGTCGAGCACGGTCGACCCTGCCAGTTCCATGCGCGCGTCGAGCACGTTGAACAGCGACTCCCTTACGCGGTCGGTGGTGGGACGGGTACCCGAGCCACCCCGAGCTCCGGAACCGCTCTGCGGCACCGCGATTCGGCGACCGCCGAACTGGCCACCGACGATGCGGGTCAGACTGATCCCCCGGTCGCTTCGCTCTCCCCCGCCGGACTGACCACCACCAGCAAGTCACCGCCCTCGACCTGAGCGGTCGCCGATACGGCCACCCGTGCGACGGTGCCCGCCTTGGGTGCGGTGATGGCCGCCTCCATCTTCATGGCTTCGATGGTCGCGATGGTCTGGCCTGCGGTCACCTTCTCGTCGGCAGTCACGTTGACGGTGACGACGCCTGCGAACGGTGCGGCCACGTGATCCGGGTTGGTCCGGTCGGCCTTCTCGGCGACGGGGACGTCGACCGCGATGCTGCGGTCGCGCACCACCACTGGCCGCAGTTGCCCGTTGATGATGCACATCACCGTGCGCATGCCGCGTTCGTCGGCCTCGGAGATCGCCTCGAGCCCGATGATGAGGTCGACGCCCTTGTCGATCTGGATGCGATGTTCGTCGCCGTGGCGCAGGCCGTAGTAGAACTGGTTGGCACTGAGCCGCGACGTATCGCCGTAGATCTCGCGGTGGGCCTCGAATTCCTTTGTCGGACCGGGGAACAGCAGCCGGTTGAGCGTGGCCTGACGGTGACGGCCTGGCTCGGCAAGAGCCGCTTCGTCCTCGGCGGTCAGCGACGCGGTCGGCTTGGCAGGCGAACGCCCGGCCAGCGCCTTGGTGCGCAACGGCTCGGGCCATCCACCCGGCGGATCACCCAATTCGCCGCGGAGGAACCCGATCACGGACTCGGGGATGTCGAATCGTGCCGGATCGGCCGCGAACTCGTCGGCCGTCGCGCCCGCGCCGACGAGGGCGAGCGCGAGGTCTCCGACGACCTTGGACGACGGCGTGACCTTCACCAGGTGTCCCAGGATGCGGTCGGCGCCCGCGTACGCGTTCTCGACGTCCTCGAACCGGTTCCCCATCCCGAGCGCGATGGCCTGCTGGCGCAGGTTCGACAGCTGACCGCCGGGGATCTCGTGGGAGTACACCCTGCCGGTCGGCGCGGGAAGGCCGGATTCGAAGGGCGCGTACACCTTTCGCAGGGTCTCCCAGTACGGCTCGAGATCACAGATCGCCCGCAGCGACAGCCCTGTGTCGTACGTGGTGTGCGCGGCCGCTGCAACGATGGAGCTCAACGCGGGCTGGCTGGTGGTCCCTGCCAGCGGCGCCGCGGCGCCGTCGACCGCGCTGGCGCCTGCCTGCCACGCAGCGGTGTAGGTGGCCAGTTGCCCGCCAGGCGTGTCGTGGGTGTGCACGTGCACGGGCAGATCGAACCGACTGCGCAACGCCGCGACCAACGTCGTCGCGGCGGGGGGCCGCAGCAGTCCCGCCATGTCCTTGATCGCCAGCACGTGCGCACCCGCATCGACGATCTGCTCGGCCAGCTTGAGGTAGTAGTCCAACGTGTAGAGCGTCTCGGCGGGGTCGGACAGGTCGCCCGTGTAGCTCATGGCGACTTCGGCGACCGCCGAACCGGTTTCGCGCACCGCATCGATCGCAGGACGCATCGAATCGACGTTGTTCAACGCGTCGAAGATGCGGTAGATGTCGATGCCCGTTGCGGTCGCCTCCTGCACGAACGCCGAGGTGACCACCTCCGGGTACGGGGTGTAGCCGACGGTGTTGCGTCCACGCAGCAACATCTGCAGGCAGACGTTCGGCACTGCCTCACGCAGCGCCGCCAGCCGCTCCCACGGGTCTTCCTTCAGAAACCGAAGCGCCACATCGTAAGTCGCGCCGCCCCAACACTCGATGGACAGCAGCTCCGGCATCATCCTTGCGATGTACGGCGCGACCACCAGCAAGCCGGACGTGCGGACCCTGGTCGCGAGCAGCGACTGGTGCGCGTCGCGGAACGTGGTGTCGGTCAGGCCGACGGCAGGCGAGTCCCGCAGCCACGTCGCGAAGCCCTCTGGGCCCAATTCGGTCAGGCGCTGCTTGCTTCCCGGCTGCGGCACCGTCTGCAGGTCGAGCTCGGGCAGCTTGTCCTGCGGGTAGACCCTCACCTGGCCGCCGTACGGCGTGTTGACGGTGACCTCGGCGAGGTAGTTGAGCATCTTCGTGCCGCGGTCGGCGGGAATGTGCGCCGTGAGCAGGTGCGGTCGTTCGTCGATGAACGACGTGGTGACCCGTCCTGCCCGGAAGTCGGGGTCGTCGACGACCGCCTGCAGGAACGGGATGTTGGTCGACACTCCACGGATCCGGAACTCCGCCAACCCGCGGCGGGCGCGAGTCACCGCGGTGGTGAAGTCTCTGCCGCGGCACGTCAGCTTCACCAGCATCGAGTCGAAGTGCGCGCCGATCTCCGCGCCGAGGTTCGTGCCGCCGTCGAGCCGGATTCCGGCGCCGCCGGGTGAGCGGTAGCCGGTGATGCGGCCGGTATCGGGGCGGAAGCCGTTGCCAGGGTCCTCGGTGGTGATCCGGCACTGCATGGCGGCACCGCGGACCTGCACCGAGTCCTGGCTGAGGCCGAGGTCCGCGAGGGTCTCCCCCGCGGCGATGCGCAGCTGGCTGGCCACCAGGTCGACGTCGGTGATCTCCTCGGTGACGGTGTGCTCGACCTGGATGCGGGGGTTCATCTCGATGAACACGTGGTTGCCGCGCTCGTCGAGCAGGAACTCCACGGTGCCCGCGCAGGTGTAACCGATCTGCTTGGCGAACGCGACGGCGTCGGCGCACATCCGATCCCGCAGTTCGGCTGGCAGGTTCGGGGCAGGCGCGAGCTCGATCACCTTCTGGTGGCGGCGCTGCACGCTGCAGTCCCGTTCGAAGAGGTGGATGACGTTGCCCTTGCCGTCGGCAAGGATCTGCACCTCGATGTGGCGCGGGTTCACGACGGCCTGCTCGAGGTAGACCGTCGGGTCACCGAACGCCGACTCGGCCTCGCGGCTGGCCGCCTCGATGGCCTCGGCAAGCGCTTCGGGTTCCGCCACCCGCCGCATCCCGCGGCCGCCTCCGCCGGACACCGCCTTCACGAACAACGGGAACTGCATGTTCGCCGATACGCCGACGAGTTCCTCGACCGACGCCGACGGCTCCGATGACGCGAGCACCGGCAGGCCGGCCTCCCGCGCCGCGGCGATCGCGCGGGCCTTGTTGCCCGTCAGCTCCAACACGTGGGCACCAGGGCCGACGAACGTGATGCCCGCCTCGGCGCACGCCGCGGCCAATTCCGGGTTCTCCGAAAGGAATCCGTACCCGGGATAGACGGCGTCGGCACCCGCGTGCTTGGCGACGCGGATGATCTCGGAGACCGAGAGGTACGCGCGGACCGGGCGGCCCTTCTCGCCGATCTGGTAGGACTCGTCGGCCTTCAGCCGGTGTGACGAGTTGCGATCCTCGTACGCGTAGACCGCAACCGTCGAGATGCTCATCTCATAGGCGGCTCGGAATGCGCGGATCGCTATCTCACCGCGGTTGGCGACCAGGAGTTTGGAGATCACGCGTTACTTTAACCTCCCCGCCAAGGCCGACTTCGCTCAGATGAGCGTCGACCAGTAATTCCAGAAGCGCACCAGAATCAGCAGAATCAGCCCGGTGAACCACAGCGCGACCAGCGACCAGCGCCACTGGTGAAGCGCGCGTACCACGCCCGAGGTGGGGGGCACGGCGATCGACGCAACCACCACCAGTAGCGGAATCGTCACGGTCCAGACCACCATGCAGTACGGGCACAGCGCGCCGATGGTGTAGAGGCTCTGGTAGATCAGCCAGTGGATGAAGACGACGCCCAGCGTCGTACCCACCGCGAGCCCGGCCCAATACCACCGCGGCAGCGGCACTTTGGCGATGGCAAGCACACCGCTGACCACCACCACGGAGAACGCCACGATGCCGATCAGCGGGTTCGGGAAGCCGAACGCCGCCGCCTGCGGGGTGACCATGACCGATCCACACGACAACACCGGGTTGATGCTGCAGGACGGAACGTACGCGGGGTTTTCGAGCAGCTTGATCTTCTCGATGGTCAACGTGAACGCCGCGGCCAGTCCGACGACACCGGCGATGAGCACCCACACTGCGCTCAGGGTGGGCACGCTGCCCGCGGAGCGGTCGGCCGACGGATCGGCAGACGGCTCCAAACCGGCCGCGGTGTCGGTCACGGTGTCGGTGCACCTGGTGCGGCAGGAGCGGGAACGGCCGGGGCGCCGGGTTCCGCCGGCGCCGGTGCTTCTGGCGCACCTGGTGCGGCCGGGACTCCTGGCGCGCCAGGAGAGCCGGGGGCGACCGCTCCGGGTCCACCGACCTGCGGCGGGACGACGGCAGCCGGCGCCGTCGTCAGGCCGGGCACGTCACCGACGATCTCCTTGATCTTGGCGACCAACGCGTCGGGCGTGGAGTACTGGTAGTCCTCGCCGTTGATCCGCACCGTCGGGGTGGCGTTCACCTTCGTTGCCCCCGCGAGGCCTTTCACCATGTCGACGTAGCGGCCGCCGTTGATGCAGTCGGGCACCTTGCCAACGACGCCGGCCTGACGCGCCGTCTCGATCAGCTGCGTATTGGTGGGGAACACCGAACCGGTCTCGCTGGGCTGCTGGGCGTACATCGCCGCGTGGAACCGTCGGAACGCCTGCTTGTCCGGGGTCTTGTCTTCGTCGGCCACGCAGTACGCCGCAGCGCCGGACCGCGACGAGTAGTTCTGGTTGGCCGGTTGGTCCAGGATCGCGACCATGTAGTAGTCGGCGGCGATCGCGCCGCTCTCGATCAGCTGGCTGATCGTGTTGCCGAACCCTTGCTCGAAGCGGCCGCAGACCGGGCAGAGGAAGTCCTCGTAGAGCGACAGCACGGCCTTCGGCTCGGTGGTGCCCTCCTTGGTGATCAGCTTGCTCGAGGCCACGCGGATCGACTTCGCCTCGCCACCGGACGGCTTCTTGTCGCCCGACATCACGATGTAGAGCACCAGGGCCACGGCAAACACAACGACGACCGCGGTGAGGCCGATCTGGATGAACATGTTGCGCCGGCGATCGGCGGCCTTCAGGTCGTAACTGGCGTTCTTCTTGGGTTTCGTGGCCACGCGGACAAGGGTACCGGCGAGGTGCGAGGTCTCTCAGCCGCGGCTCAGGTGAGCCTTCAGCGCCGACACGAAGTCGGCGGTCGCGGTGGCGCTGCCGCCGCCGAGTGGGAAGAAGTTCGCGAAACCATGGACCAGTGACGGGTACTGCCGATGGTCGACGGTCACCCCGGCCGCGACCAACTTGGCGGCATACTGATCGCCCTCGTCACGCAGCGGATCGAAACCGCCGGTGAGCAGCAGCGCGGGCGGCAGGCCCGAGAGGTTCTCGGCGAGCAGCGGCGCCGCCCGCGGGTCGTCGTCGTCGATCGACGCGCCGTCCAGGTAGTTGGCCTGGAACCAGTCCATGTCCTTCTTGGTCAGGAAGAAGCCTTCGGCGAACAGCGTCTTGGACCGGGTTTGGGAGTTGAAGTCGGTGACGGGGTAGATCAGTAGCTGCAGCGCGGGCAGTTGCACACCGTCGTCGCGTGCCTGCAGCGACACCGCGGCGGCGAGGTTGCCGCCCGCACTGTCGCCGCCAACCGCGACCCGCGCGGGGTCGGCGCCGAGCTCGGCTGCGTGCTGCAGCGCCCATCGGTACGCGGCATAGCAGTCCTCTCCCGCCGCGGGCGCCTTGTGCTCCGGCGCGAGCCGGTAGTCGATGGACAGCACGTGCACGCCGGCGTCGCGGCAGATCAGTCGACACAGGCCGTCGTGGGTGTCGATGTCGCCGAGCACGAAGCCGCCACCGTGGAAGAAGACGAGCAACGGCTCCGTGCCGCGCGTGTTGACGGGCACGTAATGGCGGGCGCGGATCGTGCCCGCCGGACCGGGTATCGACATGTCCTTCACACCGACGGCGATCTCCCCGTCGATCATGGCGGCCAGCTTGCGCAACTGCGTGCGCGCCACCGACACGTCCCAGCTGGCGACCAACCCGTCGAGGCCGGCAGACCGTTGCGCGGCCAGCATGAGCTGCAGCGTGGTGTCCAGGGTGTTGCCGTCGATCGTGATGGATCGTCGGCGCGTCAACAGCCGTTTGACGGGCTTGGGAATCTTCGGCAGCGTGCGCAACACGACGCGGCTGGCGGCGTTGACCGCGGCCATGCGGACCCGACCGGGCTGATCCCCCGACTGTGGTGTGGTGAGCGGCGATCCGGCGTGCGCGGCCTCTGCTGGCAGACTCTTCGTCATGGCTAGTCCTTCACATTCCTCGGTTCTACTCAATGACGGCAATTCAATACCCGCCATCGGCTTGGGTGTTTGGCAGACACCCCCCGACGAAACCGAACGGGCCGTCGGTGCGGCGCTGGCGGCGGGCTACCGGCATGTCGATACCGCCGCAGCGTACGGCAACGAGGCCGAGGTCGGACGGGCCCTGAGTAGCGCAGCCGACTCTGGCATCGCGCGTACGGACGTCTTCCTGGTGACCAAGCTGTGGAACTCCGAACAGGGCTACGACAAGACGCTGAAGGCGTTCGACGCCAGCCTCGCGAAGCTGGGTGTCGACGACCTCGACCTGTACCTCATCCACTGGCCGATGCCGAAGGCGAACTCCTACGTCGATACCTTCAAGGCGTTCGCACATCTGCGCGACCAGGGCCGCGTGCGCTCCATCGGCGTCAGCAACTTCGCGCCCGAGCACCTGAACATTCTGATCGACGCCACGGGAATCGTCCCGACGGTCAATCAGATTGAGCTGCATCCCCTTCTGCCGCAACGCGAACTGCGGGAACTACATGCCCGTCTCGGCGTGGCTACCGAGGCGTGGAGTCCGCTGGGCCAAGGCTCGCTGCTGCAGAACCCCACCGTCGTCACGCTCGCCGACGCCCACGGCAAAACGCCAGCGCAGGTGCTGATTAGGTGGCACATCCAGCTCGGTAATATCGTCATCCCGAAATCGGTGAACCCCGAACGGATTGTGAGTAACTTCGACGTGTTCGACTTCGAGCTGAGTGAGCAGGACATGGCGTCCATCGCCTCGCTCGAGGACGGCACCCGACTGGGACCCGATCCACGAACTTTCAACTTCACAGGATAGGTGACATGACCTCGGCGGCAGCGATACCCAACGTCTCTCTCAACGACGAGAACACCATCCCGGTCATCGGTATCGGCGTCGGTGAGCTGACCGAGGCGCAAGCCGAGCACGCCGTCTCGTCCGCCCTGGAGATCGGCGTCCGCCTGATCGACACCGCGGCGGCATACGGCAACGAGGCGGCGGTGGGCCGGGCCGTCGCCGCGTCGGGGATTCCGCGCGCCGAGATCTTCGTGACCACGAAGCTGGCCACCGAGGAACAGGGCTTTACGAAGGCTCAGGATGCGTGCAAGGCCAGCCTCGAGCGCTTGGCCATGGACTACGTCGACCTGTATCTGATCCACTGGCCCGGCGGCGATGCGGGCAGGTACGTCCACAGCTGGGGCGGCATGATGAAGGAGAAGGAAGACGGCCGCGCCAAGTCCATCGGCGTCGCCAACTTCACCCCGGAGGACCTCTCGAACGTCATCGACCTGACGTTCTTCGTCCCGGCGATCAACCAGATCGAATTGCACCCGCTGCTCAATCAAGCCGCGTTGCGGGCGGCCAACGCCGAGCACGACGTCGTGACCGAGGCGTACGGGCCGCTCGGCGTCGGCAAGCTGTTGGAGAACTCGACCATCCAGTCGATCGCCGGTGAGTACGGCAAGTCCGCTGCGCAGGTGCTGATCCGGTGGAGCATCCAGCTCGGCAACGTCGTGATCTCGCGGTCGTCGTCCGCCGAGCGCATCGCCGAGAACTTCGACGTGTTCGACTTCGAACTGGCCGCCGAGCACATGGATCAGCTGAACAAGCTTGACGACGGCACCCGGTTCCGGCCGGACCCCGAGACCTACACGGGCACCTAACCCGTCATGGCGGGCGAGGCCCTGACCGGGTGGCTCCTTGACTCCGATCCGGCACTGCGCTGGCAGGTCGAACGCGACGTCGCGCGGGAACCTGCCGAGGTATGGGAGGCGACGCGGGCCAGGGTCGCGAACGAAGGCTTCGGGAAACGCCTTGTCGCGCTTCAGGACTCGGATGGCCAATGGGCCGGCGGCGCGTTCTTCCCCGCGGACTTCGACTTCGACGGCCCCGAAGGGGAAGAAGGCGCCGGGCAGCCATGGACGGCGACGACGTGGACGCTGAACTCACTGCGGGAGTGGGGCCTCGACCCGGCGGGCCTGCGCGAGCGCCGCACAGTCGAGCTGCTCGCCGAGAACAGCCGCTGGGAGTACGAGAACCTGCCGTACTGGAGCGGCGAGGTCGACTGCTGCATCAACGCCTGGACGGTCGCGAACGGGTTGTGGCTCGGCGCCGACATCACCGGCATCGTCGATTGGTTCGTCGAACATCGACAATCCGACGGCGGCTGGAACTGCGATTGGGTCGAGGGTTCGACGCGGTCGTCGTTCCACTCCACGCTCAACGCGCTCAAGGGACTGCTCGCCTACGAAGCCGCGACCGGAGGTAGCGACGCGACGCGCGCTGCCCGGCGTTCCGGCGAGGAATACCTCTTGGAGCGCGGCCTGTTTCGCAGGCTCTCCACGGGCGAGCCGGTGGCGCCGTGGGTGGACCTCTTCGCCTATCCCCTGTTATGGCGCTACAACGTGCTCAACGCGGCCGAGTACTTCCGCCAGGCTGCGCTGCTGGACGGCGTGCGCCCGGATCCTCGGATGGCCGACGCGATCGAGCTCATCCGTGCCGCGAGGCAGTCCGACGGCACCTGGCTGCAGGCCGGTCGGCTACCAGGGCGAGTGTGGTTCGAGGTCGACGTACCGGCAGGCGAGCCATCGAAGTGGCTGACGCTGTACGGGATTCGCGTGCTCGACTGGTGGGACTCCTACGCCTGAGGCGCACCGATCCAACGGCGATATGCGTCTAGGTCGACGTTGCTGCCGCACACGATGGTGACGACGTGTCGGCCGGCGAAGCGGTCACGGTCTTCGAGGATCGCCGCGATACCGAGCGCGGCCGACGGCTCGGCGACGAGGCCGGCGCGACCGAGGAGCATCCGCATACCGGCGATGATCGACGCCTCCTTCACCAGGACGGCGTCGTCGGCGACCAGGAGGAGGTCGTCCAGGACTTCCGGGATGGGATGCCGGCCCGCGACGCCGTCCGCGATGGTGTCGGTCGTGTCGGTGCTGACGACGCGCCGTTGGCGCCACGAGTGGGTCATCGCCGGTGCGCCAAGTGGCTGCACGCAGATCACCTCGACGTCGGGCGCCAAGGCCTTCATCACGTGACCCACTCCGGTGGCCAGCGCCCCGCCGCCGAGAGCGATCACGACGGCGTCGAACTTTGGTGTGGCGTCCACCAGTTCGAGGCCGATGGTCGCTGCGCCCTCGCAGGTCTCGATGTCGAGGCTGTCTTCGACCAGCCGGATGCCCTGATGGCGTGCCAGGGCTGCCGCCCGCTCGCGAGCCATCTCGATGTCGCCGTCCACCAACTCCAACCTGGCACCCAACGCGCGGATGCGATCGAGCTTGGCCGCAGACGCAATGCGGGATGCCACGACCGTGATGTCGAGCCCCCTGCTGCGACCCGACCACGCCAGGGCCTGGCCAAGGTTGCCTGCGCTGGCGCACACCGCGGCTCGCGAGCCATTGTCGGCGAGCAGGCTCGCGACGGTCTCCGTGCCCCGAGCCTTGAAGCTGCGCACCGGGTTTGCCGTTTCGAGCTTGATGCTCACCGTGCACCCGAGGTCGGGCTCCAACGCTTCGCAGCGGTACAGCGGAGTGTCGAGGAATGTCGGGTCGATTACCGTGCGAGCCGCCCGGATCCGAGCAGTGTCGAGGCGCGTCTCCTGCACGACAC
>Ga0137412_10000477_pt1 | contig 28041 bp, 24 predicted proteins | sample CZODoug2_1_16fun_FD_122160 | JGI IMG/M metagenome (GOLD analysis project Ga0137412, IMG submission 122160) | Vadose zone soil fungal communities from Angelo Coast Range Reserve, California, USA - CZODoug2_1_16fungal (Hybrid Assembly) | ecosystem: Environmental > Terrestrial > Soil > Vadose zone...
CCCTCGACGACCCGGCTGACGACCCGGCGCAGATCGAGCCGTTCCGCCTCGAGCTCGGCCGCCTGCGCGTCGTGCCGGCTGATCTCCAGCAGATCGGCCAGCAGCGACTCGAATCGGTCCAGCTCGGTATGCAGCAGTTCGGCGGCCCGGTTGACACCCTGCGGGAAGTCCGCCCGGGCGCCGTACAGCACATCGGCCGCCATTCGCACCGTGGTCAGCGGGGTGCGCAGCTCGTGTGATACATCGCTGGTGAAGCGCCGCTGCACCCGGGAAAGCTCCTCCAGCTGGGTGATCTGCAGCTGCATGCTGGCGGCCATCTCGTTGAACGAGGAGGCCAGCCGGGCCAGGTCGTCGGCGCCGCGCACCGGCATTCGTTCCTCGAGGTAGCCGGCCGACAGCCGTACCGCGGTGGTCGCGGCCTCCCGCACCGGGCGCACCACCTGGCGGGTGACGATGTCGGCAATCACCGCGACCAGGAGGACCAGCACGAGGCCGGCCACGAGCACGGTCTGCTGCACCAGCGCGAGCGTGCGTTCCTCGGTCTGCAAGGGAAAGAAGTAGTACAGCCCGAATTTGCCGACCGGCGTGGTGACCGGCTCACCAATGACCAGGCCGCGGGCCGTACCGCCGCCGTTGTGCGGAATCGAGGCGTACTCGTAGGCCTGCCGGGATTGTTTGACCAGCGCGTCGAGCTTCGCCGGTACGTCGCTCGGCTCGATGCTGCCGGATTTGACGAATTCCTGCCCGGTTGTGCGGGGCACGATCGCAACATCGAAGAGGCCGGCGTTGCTGCCCTTGGCCGACAGTGTGGTCACCAGCTGGTGCAGCGTATTGCTCATCGCATCGGGATCGGCATCGGTGGCAACCGAGAGCTGCGATGCCACCTTGCGCAGCCCGTCGTTGGCCTCGGCCAGCGCCGCCTTGCGCTTGGCATCCAGCAGACCACCGGAGATCTGGCCCAGCAACACCACGCCGATCACCAGCACCACGACAGCCGACACTAGTGCGGTCGTGGCAGCGACCCGGACCTGCAGCGACCGCCGCCAGCGACGCAGCAACCACCCGCTGCACCGGCGTGGTACGCCGAGCAGATTGCGTAACCGCTGCGAGGACCTCATGACCGTTATCAGACTCTACGCATCGCGCACGGTGTCCGAGCGCGCTACGGACCGGCCTTGTAGCCGACACCGCGCACGGTGAGCACAATGCGCGGATTTTCCGGATCCCGTTCGATCTTGGACCGCAGCCGCTGCACGTGCACGTTGACCAGGCGGGTGTCCGCGGCGTGCCGATAACCCCATACCTGCTCCAGCAGCACCTCGCGGGTGAAGACCTGACGGGGTTTACGGGCCAATGCCAGCAGCAGGTCGAATTCCAGCGGGGTCAGCGGCACCGGTTGGCCGTCCCGGCTGACCGAATGACCGGACACGTCGATGAGCAGGTCGCCCACGGTCAGCGACTCCGGCGGTACGTCCTCGTTGCGGCGCAGCTGGGCCCGCACCCGCGCCACCAGTTCTTTCGGCTTGAACGGCTTGATCACGTAGTCATCGGCACCGGACTCCAGGCCCAGTACGACATCGACGGTGTCGGATTTCGCGGTCAGCATCACGATCGGGACGCCGGACTCGGCCCGCAATGCCCGGCACACATCGATCCCGTTCATGCCGGGAAGCATCAGGTCGAGCAGCACGACGTCGGGTTTGATCCGCCGGAACGTCTCCAGCGCGGTCGATCCGTCATAAACAAAGGAGGTCTCGAAACCCTCGCCTCGCAGCACGATGCCCAGCATCTCGGCCAGGGCCGAGTCGTCATCGACAACGAGCACTCGTACGGTCATGTCTCTATCGTGTCACTGCAGGGCGTCTGGTACCGGTAATGGTCACAGATTGATCTTTGGTGGCGGCGTATCGGCCTATTGAAGAGCGCCGAAACGGGCGAGTAACGCGGCCGTCTTTGCCGTTTTGCCGCCCGCGCCGAGCAATCTGAACAGCCGCAGCGCCCCCGGCCTCGGTGCCGGCCAACTCGGCATCGGTCGCATCGAGTGCCCGGACCAGGGCCAGCCGCGCCAGCCCCTCGTGATAGGGCATCCCTCGGCGGCGCGCCACCGCGGCCGCGGCCGTCGGTCGACCCGCCGCGAGATGCAGCTCGGCCATCGCCTCGGCCGTCGCTGGATGACCCTCGAAACCGGTCAGCTCGGCTTCGGCCTCGGCCGGCCGACCCTGGCGAACCCGCAGCAGCGCCGGCCGGGCGGCGGTCGCCGCCGGTGGCCGCGGCCAGGGCCTCGTCCAGCTTCGTCATCCCGGCGGCGACCTCGCCGGTCACGACCTGAGCCAGGCCGAACTCGCTCAACGCGCAGGCCTCGAGCTCGCGCGGGGACAGACCCGCCGCACCGACAACAGTCACCTCAACATCAGCGCCCCTCAGTGCTGAATTCCGTGGTGAGTCCGTGCTGGGCACGGATGTCGGGAGGCCGCCTGCGACCGCAGGCTGTTGTTACCAACCACCAAGGAGCTTTCCGATGTCTGCAAATCCGATAGCGGCGCAGGTGATGGCAGACCAGCACCGCCGTGACCTGCTTGCCGACGCGAACGGCGCGCGGCTGGCCCGGTCTGCCCGCGCCGAGCGCACCCCGACCACGCCACCGCGTACCCGCGCGCTGCGCTGGCTGCGCCGGGCGCTGGCGCAGTGACCGCGAACGCCAGCCGCGGCCGCGGCGATCAGGTCCTCCAGCGTCCCAAAACTCATCCCTCTCCGTGATCATGAGCGCCGGCGGAATCCGTGACTCGAGTACGCACGAGCACGAACCCGCATAGCCGATCAAGATCGGGATGGATTTTGTACGCGATTCGCTGACAAAACCCATCCCGATCAAGGTCTGGTGGCCCTTTCCGCACTGTTTGACCGACCCACTAATGCTGGTGGCCGCCGTGCGGGCCGTGCTCGAATTTCATTGCCTCCATCGGCATTACTACAAACGCCCGCATCATGCCTTCGTCCTCGTGATCGAGAATGTGGCAGTGATACATAAAGCGACCGGTTGCGCCGCCGAATTGGCCGGCAATGCTCACCAGCTGGCCGCCATTTGCCCGGATGACGTCCTTCCAGCCCTGCTCGTTCTCGTCAATCGGTGCGGCGGCGCCAATCGCGATCGGCTTTCCGGTTATGGTGCCGCCCTCGACCGCACCCGCCGCATTGATCTTGCTCGTGTAGCCGCTGATATCAAGGGTATTGCGGCTCAACGCCTGGAACTCGATCAAGTGCAGATGCACGGGGTGGGCGACGACGGGGCTGAGGTTGAGGACGTTCCACAACTCCCAACCCTCGTACATCACCTTGAAGTTGGTCTGATCGTCGAAGGTACGGGCCATCCTCATGTACGTCTTGAGCGTGCTGTCCGCGGCGAGGACCTGGACGATGCCATCGACGAATTCGCCCGGCTGGCTGGGCCCCGCCGAATTATCGACCTGCTCCATCTCCCAGATCTCGGGATGACTGGCGCCCGGCGGGGTCAGCATCACCATGCGGTGCTCGTGGTCCGGCAACGTGTCGTGGGTCAGTCGGGTGAACGACTTGGCGAGCTTGGTGGGCAGCACGAAATGATCGGAGACCGGCTGATTGCGGACGCGGAATTCCATCACGTCCGGCTCCGGCGCCTTGTTCGGCGCGATGTTGGACAGCTTCAGCGACTGACCCTTGAATGCGGCGAAATTGATGAGCAGATCCGCCCGTTCGGCCGGGGCGAGAATCAGCTTGCCGCCCGGCAGCGCCACGGGTGCCGGCAACAAACCACCGTCGGAACCGATCTGGCGTACCGCATCCTGCAGCTGCTGATCCGTCGTACCGTCAGCATGCTGCAGCTGCAGCTGAAAGAAGCGCGCATTAGCCGCGTTGAGCATGCGAAACCGATACCATCGCGGCTCGACGTCGAGGTGTGGCCAGATCACGCCATTGACCAGCGTAAAGGGCCCGCTGAACGGGGGCATCACCCGTTCCGCGCCGGGCGGCGGCGGGTTGTAGGCAACCTTGTAAAGCAATTGGCCGGTGAGCTGTCCGGCGCCATCGGTTTCCAGATTTCGGTCGCACAACATCAACGGCACCTCGTACTTGCCGTGCGGCAGATGCAGCGCGTCTTCCTCATCATCGCGGATCAGATACATGCCGGCGAGGCCGGTCATCACGTTCCAGCGGGTGATGTCCATGCCATGGTCGTGATACCACAAACCCATTGCCTGTTGGTCATTTGGATATTCGGAGAGCTGCGAATTGCCGGTGAGAACGGCATTCTCCGCCCAGCCGTCGTTTCCGCCGCCGGTACGGGCGCCGTGCAGGTGCACGACGGTCCACGCCGGCAGGGCGGCGACATCCGGATCCGCATCGACCCCACCCCGACCGGGCACGTTCGACGGCGGTGCGGCCGGATCGTTCGGCACCTCCGCTGCCACCAGCGGATAGGGCCCGGTGATCTCGTTCGTCCAGGATATGCGGACCCGCTCGCCGCGACGTACCTCGATGGTCGGACCCGGGACGTAACCGTCATAACCCCACGCCGGCGTCGGCGGGAGCTGAGAATGCAGCCGCACCTCGGTGGCCTGCATTCGCACGGTCAGATGGGGCAGCCCGAAGAATGCGCGCGGCCGCAGGACCGGCGGAATGTTCAACGCATCAAGGAACTTCGTGAGCCCGAAGTTGGGCGGCACTAAGGCGCCGGTGACGGCAGGGCTGGACTGGGCGGTGACGGTCATGCGTGATCTCCCCCGTGTATACGTGCTCAGCGAGACAGAGCGCGCCGAGCGTCGGCTGATACAGCCATTCGATGTCGGGGGCGGATAAATCGTTCTCAGCTTACTATGAGCCCTGCTCCCAGGAGTCGAGATAGCGTTCCTGGTCGGGAGTGAGCGCATCGATGGCGATGTCGAGCGAGGCCAGCTTGAGCGACGCTACCTCGTTGTCGACCTCGGTCGGCACGCCGTGCACGCCGACCGGCAGCTCGGCCGAATGCGCCGCGAGCCACGCCGTGGTCAGCGCCTGATCGGCGAAGGACATGTCCATCACGGCCGGCGGGTGTCCCTCGGCCGCCGCGAGGTTGGCCACCCGCCCCTCGGCCAGCAACACCAGCCGGCGGCCATCGGACAACACATATTCATCGGTATTCGGCCGTACGTGCCGGTGCACCGATTTCGCATTGTCGGCGAGCCAACGCACATCAAGCTCTACATCGAAATGCCCGGCATTGACGAGGATCGCACCGTCTTTCATTGTCTGGAAATGCTCGCCATTGATAACGCCGCGATTTCCGGTCACGGTGATGAATACGTCGCCGACCGCGGCGGCCCGCACCATCGGCATCACCGCATAACCCGACATCGCCGCGTCCAGCGCCTTGATCGGGTCGATCTCGGTGACCACGACCGAGGCGCCCATCCCCTGCGCGCGACTGGCCACCCCGCGACCGCAGGAGCCGAAACCGGCGACCACCACGGTCCGCCCGGCCAGCAGCGTATTGGTGGCGCGGAAGATCGCGTCGATGGCGGATTGCCCGGTGCCATAGGTGTTGTCGAAGAGCTGCTTGGTGCCGGTGTCGTTCACCGCGACCATCGGGATCCGCAGCGCGCCGGCCCGGTGCATCGCCCGGAGCCGCAGGAGTCCGGTCGTGGTCTGCTCACAGCCAGCGCGGACCCGGTCGAGCAGGTCGGTCCGCTCGGCATGCAGGGTGGTAACGAGATCGCAGGCGTCGTCGAGCACCAGATCCGGCACCCGATCGAGCACCGAGCCGATGTGGGTGTAGTACTCCGGCAGGCTGACCCGGGCCCGGGCGTAGACGGCAACGCCGTACTCCTCGACCAGCGCCGCCGCCGTGTCGTCCTGTGTGGACAGTGGGTTGGAGGCGGCGAGTGAAACGTCGGCGCCGCCGGCGACCAGGGTGCGCATGAGGTTGGCGGTCTCCGCGGTGACGTGCATGCAGGCGCCTATCCGCAGGCCCTTGAGCGGTTGGTCGGCGGCGAAGCGATCGCGGATCTGGCGCAGTACGGGCATCGCCCGGTCGGCCCACTCGACGCGCGCGATCCCGGCCTCGGCGAGACCGGGATCGGCGATGTCGTACTCGTTCATATGTCGCCCAACTGCCAAACCCGCCCGGACCCAATGTCACATCTGTACGCATAGAGCGTACGAATGTGACATTGGCTCCGTTGAGGGTGGGGCATTCTGGGGTTGAACGGTTTGATCAGTAGCGGTAGTGGTCGGGCTTGTACGGGCCCTCGACCGGCACGCCGATGTAGTCGGCCTGCTCCTTGCGCAGCGTGGTGAGCCGCACGCCGAGCGCGTCGAGGTGCAGCCGGGCGACCTTCTCATCCAGGTGCTTGGGCAGTACGTAGACCTGGCGGTCGTACTCGGCCGGCTTGGTGAACAGCTCGATCTGGGCCATCACCTGGTTGGTGAAGGAGTTGCTCATCACGAAGCTCGGGTGCCCGGTGGCGTTGCCCAGGTTGAGCAGCCGGCCCTCGGACAACACGATGATCGCGTGCCCGTCGGCGAATACCCACTTGTCGACCTGCGGCTTGATGTTGATCTTCTGGATGCCGGGCAGCTTGGCGAGGCCGGCCATGTCGATCTCGTTGTCGAAGTGACCGATGTTGCCGACGATCGCCTGGTGCTTCATCCGGGCCATGTGCTCGGCCATGATGATGTTGAAGTTGCCGGTGGTGGTGACGAAGATGTCGGCGGTCTCGACCGCGTCCTCCAGCGTCTGCACCTGGAATCCGTCCATTGCCGCCTGCAGCGCGCAGATCGGGTCGACCTCGGTGATGATCACCCGGGCGCCCTGGCCGCGTAGCGACTCCGCGCAACCCTTGCCGACGTCGCCGTAGCCGCAGACCAGCGCGACCTTGCCGCCGATGAGGACATCGGTGGCGCGGTTGATGCCGTCGATCAGCGAGTGCCGGCAGCCGTACTTGTTGTCGAACTTGCTCTTGGTGACCGAGTCGTTGACGTTGATCGCCGGGAACAGCAGCTGCCCGACCTTGGCCAGCTCGTAGAGCCGGTGCACGCCGGTGGTGGTCTCCTCGGTGACGCCGCGGATCTCCTCGGCGATGCGGGTCCACTTGCCCGGCTGCTCGGCCAGCGTCCGGGTCAGCGTCTGGAGAATGACCGCGAACTCCTCGGAGTCGGCGGTCGCCGGGTCCGGCACCGCGCCGGCCTTTTCGTACTCCGCACCCTTGTGTACGAGCAGGGTCGCGTCGCCGCCGTCATCGAGGATCATGTTGGGGCCGGCGCCACCGGCGAAGTTGAACAGCTGCTCGGTGCACCACCAGTATTCCTCCAGCGTCTCGCCCTTCCAGGCGAAGACCGGCACGCCGGCCGGCGACTCGGGGGTGCCAGCCGGCCCGACGACGACCGCGGCAGCGGCGTGGTCCTGGGTGGAGAAGATGTTGCAGCTGACCCAACGGACGTCGGCGCCCAGCGCCACCAGGGTCTCGATCAGCACGGCGGTCTGGATCGTCATGTGCAGCGAGCCCGCGACGCGCGCGCCGGAAAGCGGCTTGCTGCCCGCGAACTCCTTGCGGATCGCCATCAGACCGGGCATCTCGTGCTCGGCCAGGTCCATCTCCTTGCGGCCGTAGCCGGCCAGCGAGAGGTCGGCGACCTTGTAGTCCTGCGTCGCGCCCGGGGCGGCCGGCGCCGGGGTCACTGTCGTCATGCGGTCTCCTCGTTGAATATGAGCTATCTGGGGTTGATCAGGAATGGTCGGCGGCACCGGTCAGGGCCAGCAGCCGCTCGTGTTTCTGCTGTTCGAAACGCAGCCACTCCCCAGGGGCCACGTCATCGGGCCGGTGCGCCGTTTCGGCCAGCCACTGCTCGACCGCGGCTCGCAGTGCCGGCTCGTTCTGCATCCGCCGGGCGAAGCCGACCTCGGCCAGCTCGATGCCGTGCTCGGTGAGCAGTTCGCGCAAGGTACGCAACCGCTGCAACTGCTCCGGCCCATACAGGCGGTAGCCGGCGTCCGATCGGGACGCGTCCACCAGGCCGACGGACTCGATGTAGCGCAGCATCCGGGCGGTCCACCCGGTGGTCTGCGCGGCTTCGGCAATAGTCAAGGCATCCATCGCGGAAGACCTTAGCACGGACGTGTCAAGGTTACCCAATCGACATGGCACTAGGGTGCACTAGTGCACATTGTCGACATCCGCGCCACGACCGTGACCGTGCCGTTGGAGGCGCCGCTGCTGCACTCGAATGGCGCGCACTGGGGCCGGTTCGTCCGCACGATCGTCGAGGTCGAGGCCGACAACGGCCTGGTCGGGCTGGGCGAGCTGGGCGGCGGCGGGCAGAGCGCGCAGGACGCCATCGCCGGGCTGCGCGAGTACCTGATCGGGCACGACCCGTTCGCACTAGAGGCCTTGCGGTTCGCAATCGCCAACCCGACCGCGAGCCTCTATAACAACCGCACCCAGTTGTTGGCCGCCATCGAATTCGGCTGCCTGGATCTGATCGGCCAGCAGCTCGGCGTACCGGTCCACGACCTGCTCGGCGGACGGCTGCGCGACACCGTTCCGTTCGCGTCGTATCTGTTCTTCCGGTACGCAAATCCGGCCACCGGCGTGGGCGAGATACGGTCACCCGATCAGCTCGCTGCGCAGGCGCTTGACCTGAAATTGCGGTACGGGTTTTCGGTACACAAACTTAAGGGCGGCGTTTTCCCGCCGGAGTATGAGCTGGAGTGCTATCGGACGCTGGCCGAGGCAACCGCCGGGGATTTATTGCGCTACGACCCGAACGGTGCATTGTCCGTCAGCCAGGCCCGCCGTTTCGGGCGGGATATCGCCGACCTGCCGAATGACTATTACGAGGATCCGGTCTGGGGATTGAACGGGATGCGTTCGCTGCGCGATCTCGGCATTCCGTTGGCCACCAATACCGTCGTGGTCAATTTCGAGCAGCTGGCTACGAATGTGCGCGACCCGGCGGTCGATGTAATCCTGCTGGATACGACATTCTGGGGCGGCATTCGGCCGTGTATCAAGGCGGCGGCGGTCTGCGAGACGTTTCAGCTGGGTGTGGCCGTGCATTCCTCCGGCGAGCTGGGAATTCAGCTGGCCACGATGCTGCATCTCGGCGCCGTCCTGCCGAATCTTGACCATGCCGCCGATGCGCACTATCACCACCTCACCGACGACATCATCATCGGCGGCAAATTGCCTTACATACAAGGCGAAATAGCGGTACCGACCGGACCGGGATTAGGCGTGACACTGGACCACGACAAAGTGGAGCAGTACGCGGAGCTGTATCGCGAGCTGGGGAATTACCCGTACGACCGCGATCCGGGCCGGCCGGGCTGGTATCCGCTTGTGCCGAACGACCGATGGGCCGATCCGACCGCCGACCAGCCGACCGACCTCTGACCCCTTTCACGCCGACCTTGAAGACAAAGCCCCCAATCGACGAGGCGCTTTCTTCAAGATCGGCGGGGAAATTACAGCGCGATCAGGCGGCCGTGGACACCCAGTCCGCCGGGATGTCGGACACCTTCTCGGCGACATACGCGAGGTAATAGAGCGGCTCGCCAGAGACCGCCAGCCGGTGCCGATACCGGCGCTCGACAATCGGCTGGTCGAGCACACCCTCACTGAACATCCGGCCGATAAGGCGATTGAACCCGGTCGGATCAACGGCCGAGACGAAATCTTCCTTGATGGTGAACGCCAGCAGACCGTTGTCCGCCACATAGTTGAACGCCTGCGCGAATGCGCGCGGCGGTATGTCGCCGAAACCCAACGCGGCCACGCTGGTCATGCAATTGAAGCCGGCGCCCGACAGGTATTTGTCGTCGTCGGCTGAGACATCGGTGAGATCCAGCACCCGATATTCGTCGTACACGCCGGGGCGATCTCGCTCGGTCGCGTCCGCCGCGGCCGGGAGAATGTCAACGCCGACGACCGAGCCGACACCGATTCCGGCCAGTTGCTCACCGACCATTCCGTTGCCGGCACCGACGTCCAATACCGTCAGCTTCCCCGGATCCATATCGCGGGACTCGACCACCTCATCGACCAACGCCGATATCGTGCGAGGCGAGTCACATTCCAGCTGTGCATAGAACAGGTGCTCATATAGCCCCGGCACGGCGAAGATCTCCTCGTAGTCGTGGAAGCGGATGCGGCGGCTGCCTTCCGCCGTTTCCACCTCGCACCACTCGGCGTCCTGGTCGTGCTCAGCGGCCCGTCCGGTCGGCAAATGGACGACGAACGCTGGATCAACAACCGCGTCTGATGGCGGCAACGGGACCTCCTTCGCGCCGACCCGACGATCGGGCCGATCAGGTCGAACTCGGTGCGGCGGCCGGTCGGCCACCTCGCTCCATAAGATCGGAAAGCGGCCAACAGTTCAAGGAAAGCTAGGCGAACGCCTGATAGCGCGCGGGTCCGAGCCGCGAGGAGAATTGGTCAGGCCACGCCTGGAGCGGCGAGATTGGTGCGCACCCGGAACGCCGTGCCCGGATCGGTGACGCGGACGTCCAGCGCGCCGCCCGAAGCGCTGGCGTAGGCGGCCTGCCCGGGCGCCAGCTCGCACACCGCGCCGTCGCGTTCGAGCGTCACCGACCCGGCCGTAGCCAGCACAATCTGCGGCCCGCCGGCCGGCAACGTCAGCGAGCCGGAAAGCCGGGACAGCTGGAATTCCCGCGCCGGCGTCGGATATGCCCATTCGCTTGCGGAGACGGCAATCCCGGGCTCTATGGCCGGCAGGCCGGGCTCACCGTCGAGCAGCCGCAACAGCTCCGGTACGTCGATCCGCTTGCTGGTCAACCCGCCCCGCAAAACATTGTCAGAGTTAGCCATCACCTCGACGCCCACCCCGCTCAGGTAGGCGTGTGGCACGCCGGCCGGCAGGAAGAGCGCCTCGCCCGGCCGGAGCGTGACCACGTTGAGCAGCAGCGCGACCAACACGCCGGGGTCGCTCGGGTAGGCCGCTGCCAGCTCGACCGCGCAGGCCCGCTCGACCGCGAACTCGCCGCCGGCGGTCCCGAAGTCGGCGCCGGCGGTCCCGAAGTCGGCGCCGGCGGCGACGGTCGCCACGAGCTGCCGGCACCGCGCCGGATCCAGCCGCAACAGCTCACCGACCAGCCGAGCCGGCCCGTCGGTCAACCCGTCCGCGAGCTCCGGCACGCCCAGCGCGAGCAGCAGCGCCCGGGTCGCATCCAGCGGCCGGAACCCGGCCAGCCCGCGGAAATCGGTGAGCGCGCAGATCAGCTCCGGCTTGTGGTTGTCATCGGCGTAGTTGCCCTCCCCCACCGGCACCCCGGCGGCCCGTTCGGCCGAAAACCCGGCCCGAGCCTGGGCCAGCGTCGGGTGCACCTGCAAGGACAGCGGCCGCTCCGCGGCCAACACCTTCGCCAGGAACGGCAGCCGCGGCCCTAGTTCGGCCACAGTCGGCGCACCCAGCTCGCCGACCGGGTCGGCCGCGATGCGATCAGACAGCGCCGTGCCGTCGGGCAGCCGGGACGGGGCGCCTGGGTGCGCGCCGATCCAGAGCTCCGCCTCGGGCGCCGCGGTCGGGCTAGGCCGGCCCTGCAGCCGCGCGATAGCGGTACGCGATCCCCAGTCATAGGGCCGGATCGGGTTGTCGAGGAGCGCGATCACACTCGCGGCCCGCGGTCGAGATCGGGCTCGAGGTAGATCACTCGGGCGGTCGGTTCGGCCAGCCGGACCCGGTGTTCGGCGTCGTCGATCGCGGCGGCCACCCGCTCCAGCGTGGTGGTGCGCGGGATCGCGATCTTGGCCGCTACCAGCAGCTCCTCCGGCCCCAGATGCATCGTGCGCAGGTGGATGATCCGGTCCACGCCCGGGCCGACCAGCGCCGCCTTGATCCGGGCCAGCGCGTCCGGCGCCGCCGCCTCGCCGATCAGCAGGCTCTTGGTCTCGATGATCAGCACTACCGCGATGCAGCCGAGCAGGATGCCGATGCCGAGCGACCCGACCGCATCCCACCGCCCGTTGCCGGTCGCGGCCGCCAGGCTGACCCCGGCCAGCGCGAAGACCAGCCCGATCAGCGCACCGAGGTCCTCCAGCAGCACGACCGGCAGCTCCGGCGCCTTGGCCCGGCGGATGTAGCCGAACCAGGAGATGCCGGCGCGGGCCGAGCGCGACTCGACCATGGCCGTACGGAAGGAGAAACTCTCCAGCCCGATCGCCAACACCAGGATCACGATCGCCACGGCCGGGGAGTCCAGGTGCGCCGGGTGCTGCAGCTTGTGCACGCCTTCGTACAAGGCAAACAGCGAGCCCAGGGTGAAGATCACCAGCGCGACCACAAAGGCGTAGAAGTAGCGATCCCGGCCGTAGCCGAACGGGTGCTCCTCGGTGGCGGCCCGCTCGGACTGGCGCCGGCCGAGCAGCAGCAGTGCCTGGTTGCCGCAGTCGGCCGCCGAGTGCACGCTCTCGGCCAGCATCGAGGCGGATCCGGTGATCAGGAAGCCGATCAGCTTGGCGATGGCAATGCCGAGGTTGGCGGCCAACGCCGCGACGATCGCGCGGCCGCCGCCGTGGGCACTCAAGGTCGGGTCCGAACGATCATGCGGGGGCAGGCCCTTCAGCCGTCTCGCGGGCCGGATCCAGCCCGATAGCAATTGCCAGATATGCCGCGGCCAGGTCGAGCTGGCCGACCAGCTGGGCCAGCCGGAGCAGCGCCGGGCCCTCGTCGGCGAGCAGCTCGGTGATCGGCAGCTGGAAGTACTCGGCGAGGTCGCGGGCCCGGTCCAGCGCCGGGCACGGCTCGGCCTCGCGTAGCAGCACCGGGTGCAGCCGGCGGGCCACCGGCTCCTCGACCCGATCGCGGAACAGGTCCTCGACATCGCCGGGCTCGGCCAGCCCGCCGCCGAACAGCCCGAACACGGCCGGATCGCCGTCGAGCAGCGAATACGGCGCCGGGGTGGCGGCCATCCCGGCCAGTGACTCGGTGAACCGGCGGGCCGCGATCGCCGCGACCTCGGTACCGGCCCAGACCGCCGGCGCGGCATCGATCAGCCGCAGCGCCAACTGCTTGGCCGGGTTGAGCACCGACTCGCTGTCCGGCCGGGACGTGATCGCCTCCTCGTCGAGCCGTACGGCGGCCCGATCGAGCATCTCCTCGGTGACATCGACCGCGCCGACCGCTCCGGCCAGCGCGGCCAGACCGGTGAGCAGCGGCCAGAACGTGGCCCGCCGCCACCGGGCATCCTCTATCACGACGTAGGGCCCACGGGCGCCGGCCACCACGGCGGCCAGCGGCGATTCGCTCGGACCCACACCGACCACCCTGGCCCCGCGGGCCGCGGCCTGATCGGCGGCCGCCAGCGCTGTCGAACCCGCGCCGGTCGGGCTGAGCCCGATCACCATGTCGGCCGCACCCACCCAACGCGGCAGCCAGGCGTCGCGGTGCACCACGATGGGCGCGTGCGCCTGCTGCCCGGCGATCGCGGCCAACGCCGCCCCGGCCAGCGCCGCCACGCCGGTGCCCAGCACCACGATTGAACGCGGCAGCCCGTCATCGGCCAGCGCCCGCACTCCGCCCTCGATGGCGCTGACCGCGGTGCGCCGGACCTGCGGGCCGGCGCTGGCCAACACGCGGAGCATCCCGTCGGGGTCAGCCCGGGCCAACCGCTCGGCGTCGTCAAGGACCGACTCGTCAACCATTCAGCGCTCTTTCATGATCGACATCGGTCGGCTGAACGACCGTCGAGCACTATTGCGAGTCGGCGGGCTGGTCGGCAGGTGCGGGAGCGTCGGGCCGGATCGCCTCGTCCACCAACAGCACGGGGATGTCGTCGCGGACCGGGTAGGCCAGCCCGCACCCGGTGCAGACCAGCTGCTGCTCGGCCTCCCGTACCTCCAGCGGCGCGTGATCGGCCGGGCAGGCGAGGACTTCGAGCAACGATGAGTCGAGATTCATGCTGATGCTTCTCCAGTGCTGTCAGAAATCGAAATGAGGTCCCACTAGTGTCATCGAATAATTGCCAGGACCTCGTCGCGCAGCGTACCCATCCGCTGAGCGTCGGGCGCCTCCACGTTGAGTCGCAGCAGCGGCTCGGTGTTGGACGGGCGCAGATTGAACCACGAGCCGCCGGGCACCTCGATGGTCAGCCCGTCCAACTCGTCGATGCTCACCCCGTCCCGGCCGGCGAACGCGTCCCGTACCGCGGCCATCCTGCCGGCCTGATCGTCCACAGTGGAATTTATTTCGCCGGACGCAACATACCGGGTGAACTGTGCCAGCAGCTCCGACAGTGGCTTGTCCTGCTCGCCCAACGCGGCCAGCACATGCAGCGCGGCCAGCATTCCGGTGTCGGCCCGCCAGAAATCCCGGAAGTAGAAATGCGCGGAGTGTTCGCCGCCGAAGATCGCACCCGTACGGGCCATTTCGGCCTTGATAAACGAGTGGCCGACGCGGGTACGGACCGGCGTCCCGCCGTGCTCCCGGACAATTTCCGGCACGGCGTGCGAGGTAATCAGGTTGTAAATGATCGAGGCGCCGGGCTCGCGGACCAACTCCCGGGTCGCGACCAGCGCGGTGATCGCCGAGGGCGGCACCGGCTCGCCGCGCTCGTCGATCACGAAGCAGCGGTCGGCATCACCGTCGAAGGCCACCCCCGCGTCGGCACCGACCTCGCGAACCTTGGCCTGCAGGTCGACCACGTTTTTCGGGTCGAGCGGATTCGCCTCGTGGTTGGGGAAGTTGCCGTCCAACTCGAAATACATCGGGGTGAGGTCGATCGGCAGCCCGGCGAACACGACCGGCACGGTGTGTCCGCCCATACCGTTGCCGGCGTCGACGACGACCTTGAGCCGCCGGATCCCGGAGAGGTCGACGAGCTTGCGTAGGTACGCCGCATAGTCGGCCAGCAGGTCCTGTTCGCTGACGGTCCCCAGTGTCCCGACGTACGCCGGAATGCCCTGCTCCACAAGGGCTTTGATGTCGCGCAGTCCGGTGTCCTGGCCGACCGGCGCGGCGCCGGCCCGGCAGAGCTTGATGCCGTTGTAGCGGGCCGGATTGTGGCTCGCGGTGAACATCGCGCCGGGAATGTCTAGCGACCCGGACGCGAAGTAGAGCAGGTCGGTGGAGGCCAGGCCGGCCTCGACGACGTCCGCGCCCTGGCTGGTTGCGCCCTGGGCGAACGCGGTGGCCAGCCCCGGCGAGGACGGGCGCATGTCGTGCGCGGTGACGATACGGCTGGCGCCGGTCACCCGGATGAACGCCGCCCCGACCGACCGCGCGATCGACTCGTCCAGCTCGTCGGGCACCACACCGCGGATGTCGTAGGCCTTCACAATCGCCGACAGGTCAGGCATCTCGGGCAGCGCTCCCCCACAGGTCGAAAGCTCGCGGAGTCCCGAGAGTACCCGGGCCCACTCCCGGCGGACCGGCCGACCACACGCGACGACGCTGCGCACGGGTAAGCGCTTTCCCCCGGTGATCATGAAGTTTCCGAGCGCATTCTCGGCGTGTCATCGGCGTGTCGCTCGACCAACTTCATGATCACCGGGGCGAAGTGCCTCAGCGCGCGTCGGGGACTACCCGCAGGTGCCCGCGCCGACCCGGCGCCTTCGATCCCGCGCCACCGTCCGGCGACGGCTCCGGGCGGCGTTCGGGACGGGCGGCCTCGCGGACCGCATTGGCCAGCGCCTCGAGGTCATCGCTGCTCGGCGACAGCACGTCGAACTCGCCCTCGTGCCGGACCAGCTCCCACCCGCGCGGCGCGGTCAGCCGCATCGCATGCGCCTCACACAGGTCATAGCTGTGTGGCTCGGCATAGGTGGCCAGCGGACCCACCACCGCGGTGGAGTCGGAATAGACGTAGGTCAGCGTGGCCACAGCAGCGTTCGTGCACCCGGTCCGAGAACAGCGCCGCACATGTCTCACGAACGGCGACGATAGACCTCCAGCCGCGCCGTGGCCGGCATCGGATCGCCGTGTCGCTCGACTAATGACTCCGCTCCCAAGTCGCTCCGGCCTACTACCGGCTCCGCTGCCAAGTCGCTCCGCGTTGGTCGGGGCAAACGTCGGTTGATCGCCGTAGTCTGACGCTGTGCACCCATCTGGCGATTCCACCTCCACCAGCCAGCCCGGGCCCCTCTCGGCCCGCGCTCGGCGGCGGCGGGACCGGCACGGCCGGGGGCCGCGCGGGATGGTGGTTCCACCGTCGCTGCCGGCCTCCCGCACCCGCTCGCAACAGTTCGACGACCGGGTGCTGGACGCGGTCGAGCACCTGGAGCAGCGCTGGGCCAAGGAGCTGGACGGGGTGGAGTTCGCCGTCGAGGAGGTGCCGGCGGTGGAGCGGGCGCAGTCCGGCGGGCACGTCGATGAGGAGGTGCTCGAGGACGGCGCGGTGCCGCTGGCCCGACTGATCCCCGGCCACCGCGACGGTGGCCAGAGCTACCCGCCGCGGATCGTGCTGTATCGCCGCCCGCTGGAGGCCCGGGCGGTCGACCAGCTGGATCTCGATGACCTCGTGCACGACGTGGTCATCGAGCAGGTCGCCAACCTGCTCGGCATGCATCCCGACGAGCTGGACCCGCCGGGATGATCCCTAGACCGCGCGACGCTTGAGCCGGCGGCGTTCCCGTTCGGACAGTCCGCCCCAGATGCCGAACCGCTCATCGTGCGCGAGGGCGTACTCGAGGCATTCGGACCGCACCTCGCAGCCGGTGCAGATCTTCTTTGCCTCCCGGGTTGACCCGCCCTTCTCCGGAAAGAAGGCTTCCGGATCGGTTTGCGCGCACAGCGCCCGTTCCTGCCATTCCGGCTCGGTGTCGTCTTCCCCGAGCAGCACGCCGATGGCGCCTGCGAAGTCCTGCTCCGTGGGCTCACTCATCGTGATGCCCTCCCAACTGGCTCGACCCCACCCCGTGACGGGATGTCAACATCCCGGTCTCATTCGCGTCGATGCGAATGACACATCTGTGATTACACCCGTGTCGTTGCGGGCAAGTCAAGCTGGGATCTGCTAGCGGGGGGAAGATGAGTGGCCCTCACAACGCCTGATATAGCGATAACCGCCCTGCGTACCGGCCCGAGATCGCCCGCAGAGCGGCACCAAATCCGCCGTGTACCGGCACTAGTTCGCGCGTACCGGCCGTAATGCCGAGCGGTGCGGGCCGCGGTTATCCGGTACGAATACGCCGCGCGGACACCATTGGACAAAGGCCGGCAACAGCGCGCCCGGCATACCCATTAGTGTGCGCCGCATGGCTTCGCGGTCGGCAGCACATCGTCTCAGCACTCCGGGACGAGCCGATCGACGCACCGCCGATCGCGCGGTCGGCCGCCTGGTGATGCTCGGCGTGCTCGGTGCGCTGGCCACCTTCGCCGCGCTGGCGCTGATCTGGATCTTCGCGGTGCCGCCGTTCCTGCCGGCCGACGAAAGCGCCCACACCGATTACGCCGTGCAGGTCACCCACGGGCACCTGCCGGTCGCCGGGCAGCCGTTTCACGCCGAGTTCCCGCACCTAGGCCAGCGCACGCTGCGCCAGCACGTCTCCAACCATCCGCCGCTCTACTACGTGCTGGCCGGCCCGGTGCTGCGGATCGGGATGGCGGTCGACCGGCCGCTGGTCGGCATCCTGGCTGCGCGCGGCCTGACCGCGATCTTCGGCCTCGTCGCGGTCGGGCTGGCCGCGGTGTTGGCCGGTCTCGTCGCCCGTACGGCGAGCCGGCGGGCCCGCGCCCAACTGATGATTGTCGCGGCCGGCCTGGTCGCCGCTGTCCCGTCGTTCGTCGCGGCCTCCGGCGCCATCCAGAACGACTCGATCACTATCGCGTTCACCATGGCGACGCTGGTCCTGCTGGCCGTGCTCGTCCGCCGCGGCGCCACCCCGCGGTTGATCGCCGCGCTCGCCCTCTGCTGCACCGGCGGGATGCTGTCGCGGTCCACGTTCGTCCAGGTGCTGGTGGTCGTGCTGATCACCGTGCTGCTGTGCGCGGTGTGGCCACCGGACGGCTCGATTTTGCCGCTGCAACGCGACCGGGTCCGGACCGGAGTGCTGCAGGCGGTGGTGATTGGCGGCGTGGCGTTCCTCGGCGCGGGTTGGTTCTACATCTTGAACAAGCATCGGTACGGGGACTTCGTCGGTGCCAATGCGGTCAACAAACTGGTCGCCAACCGGACCCTGGAGCCCGGCGCGAGCAGTCTCTTCAGCTTCTTCACCCACCCCGGCTCGTGGTGGATTCAGATCGTGCAGCTCTCCGGCGGGTACGGCACCCTGCGGCTGCACCAGCCGGCGTCCATCGAGCACCTGGCCACGGTGCTCGCGGTCCTCCTGTGCGCGGCGCTGGCCGCGGTGTTCGTGGCGCTGGCCCGGGGTCAGCGCTGGGATGATCGGCGCGGCTGGCTGCTGGTCGCCGGGTTCTTTACCGTGCTGGCGATCTCGTTCATCGAGATCGCCGTGCATGCCACCTCCCACGGGAGTGAGAACAACCGCTACCTACTCGACGGATTGCCGTTCTGGGGCGTCGGAGTCGGCGGGATGCTGCTCCTGCTGGGCCTGCGCCGGGTGCCGATCGCACCGCTCGCGGTGATGGTGTTGGGCACGATCGGCTCGATCCGCTACACGCTTTACATCGCCCGCCGGCAGGCGATCCTCGACGGTCGCGGCTGGTTCGATGCGCTATCCACCAGCATGGACCACCTCGGCGTACCGGCCGCCCGTGCGATCCTGGGACTGTTCCTGGCGCTGCTGGTCGCCGGGCTGCTCGCCCAGGCGGTCGCCCTGTTCTGGCTGGGTAACCAGCGCGGGCCCGACCGGGCGCCGGTCGAGCCGCAGCCGGTCAGCCAGGAAGCCGCCGCGTGAGCGCGGAGCCCCGCACCGACTCCGGGCAGCCCGGACGGTCGCGTCGGTCCGGGCGGTCCGGCAGCTGGCTGTTGCGGCTCGGCATCATCGGCGCCCTCGTCACGCTCGCCGGCGGGGTGCTGCTGCGGACGCTGGCCGCGCACCCCTTCCTGCCGGTGGACGAGAGCGCCAACGTCGCCTACGCCATGCAGGTCGCGCACGGCCACATCCCGCTGGCCGGGCGGCATACCGTGCAGGTGCAGTTCCCGGCGCAGCGCCCGGCGGCCCAACACGCCTCCAACCACCCGCCGCTCTATCACGCGCTCGCCGGGCAGATCCTGCGGCTGTCGCTGCATTATGGGCACCCGACCGCCGGAGTGGTGGGTGCCCGGCTGCTCAACCTGCTGTTCGCCGCGATTGCGGTCCTGCTCGTCGCGCTGCTGGCCTGGACGCTGGCCGCCGGAGTGAGCATCCGCGGCGCCCCGATGTCGGACCGGCGGCGGGCCCAACTCGCGATCGCCGCCGCCGGGCTGGCCGGTGCGCTGCCGCACCTGGTGACCGCCGCCGGCATCGTGGAGAACGATGCGCTGGCCACCGCGCTGGTGCTCGGCGCGCTGGTGATGCTGGCCCGGCTAATCACCCTGGGTCGCACCCCGGCGCGCCTGGCCGGCCTGGCCGCCTGCTGTGCCGCGGCCTCGCTCACCCGGGTCACCAGCGTGCCCTCGGTGGTGCTCATGTGCGCCGTGCTGGCGGTGGCCGGCTGGCTGTGGCCACAGTCCGCGGGGCTTTCGACCGGGCGCCGGCTCGGTTCGGCGCTGTGGCCGCCGGCGGTCGTGCTGGCCGCCACCGCCGCGGTGGCCGGCTGGTTCCTCGTGCTCAACCAGCATCGGTACGGCGACTGGAGCGGCGGCAAGGCGGTCGAGGCGCTGACCCACTCGCACGAGCCCGGATCCGCCAGCACCGTGCACTACCTGCTCGACCCGTACTCCTGGCTGCTGCAGCTGCAGCAGATCGTCGGCGGCCCGGACTCGCGGCACGGCGCATACCCACACTCGACCCGCCCGCTCGGTTGGGTGCTCTTCAGCCTGCTCGGGCTCGTCGTGCTGGGCCTGATCTACCGGTTCGCCGCCGGCCGGGTCCGCATCCCGGCCAGGTCGGCGCTCTGCATTGCCGCGCTGGCAGTGCTTTTCTGCGCGAGCATGGGCGAGATCGCGGTGCATGCCGCCGGCGGCGGGCTACCGCACGGCCGGTACCTGTTGCCGGCAGCCGGCGCGTTCCTGCTCGCCGGTGCCGCGGTGCTGCTCGCCTACCCGCTGCGGCTCGGTCCGGTGGCGGTGGCCGCGGCGCTGTGTCTCGAGTGCTTCGGCACGCTGCGGGCGTTCACCGTTCAGCTGCATCGGGCCTCGCCGACGCTCAGTGCGTGGGACTCGATGCGCGACGGCCTGGCCGACATGAGCGTGCCGGCTCCCACCGTGGTGCTGGTGCTGTTGCTGGCCGCGATGGCGATCGGGGTGCTGCTGCAGTTCGGGGTGCTCGCCGCGCTGGGCTGGCAGCTGCCCGTCAGGCGTGGCCGGACGCCCGACGGCGACCCGGTCGCGGCCGCCGCGCTGCACGCCGGTGGCCATGCGGCACCGCCGATCTGACACGATGAACGGGTGCATATTGTCGCGCTGGCCGGCGGCATCGGGGGTGCCCGATTTCTCACCGGCCTGAAGGCTCTGCTGGCCGCCGATTCCGCCGCCGAGATCACGGTGATCTGCAACACCGGCGATGATCTGACGCTGCACGGCTTACGGATCTGCCCCGACCTGGACACGGTCATGTACACGCTCGGGGGCGGCATCGAGACCAGCCAGGGCTGGGGCCGCAGCCAGGAGACATGGAGCGTCAAGGAGGAGCTGGCCGCCTACGACGTCGGGCCGGACTGGTTCGGCCTGGGCGACCGGGATATCGCCACGCACCTGGTCCGTACTCAGATGCTCGATGCCGGCTACCCGCTCTCGGCGGTGACCGAGGCGCTGTGTGCGCGCTGGCAGCCGGGCGTACGGATGCTGCCGATGAGCGACGAACGGGTCGAGACCCACGTCGTCATCGCCGAGGATGGCGCCCGCCGCGCCATCCATTTCCAGGAGTGGTGGATCAAGCATCACGCCAAGATCCCGGCGCTGGAATTCGTCCAGGTCGGGGTCGAGGATGCCAAGCCGGCGCCGGGCGTGCTGGACGTGATCGCCGGCGCCGACGTCGTGTTGCTGGCGCCGAGCAATCCGGTGGTGAGCGTCGGGATGATTCTCGGCGTCCCCGGCATCCGGGACGCGTTGCGGTCCGGGCCGGCGCCGATCATCGGGCTCTCCCCGATCGTCGGCGGCGCGCCGGTGCGCGGGATGGCCGACGCCTGCCTGTCCGCGATCGGTGTCGAGACCTCGGCGGAGGCGGTCGGCCGGCACTACGGCGCCCGCTCGGCCGGCGGTCTGCTGGACGGTTGGCTGATCGACTCGCGGGATACCGCGGACGTACCCGGCGTCGACGTACGGGCGATTCCGCTGATGATGACCGACACCGACGCGACCGCCGACATGGCCCGCGCCGCGTTGGAACTGGCCGGGATCCACCAATGACACAGCGATCCACAGGAGCCAATGTCACATTCGTACGCTCTATGCGTACCAAAGTGACATTGGCTCGGTTGGAGACACAGTGGATGGTGGCCCGGTGAGCGCGCCGGCGCCGGAGCGGCTCGAGGTGTTGCCGGTCGGCGGCCTGCCCGAGCTCCGACCCGGCGACGACCTGCCCAAGCTGATCGCGAAATGCGCTCCCTGGCTGGAGAACGGCGACGTCGTCGTGGTCACCTCCAAAGCAGTGTCCAAAGTGGAGGGACAGTTGCGCACTGTGCCGTCCGATGTGGACGGTCGTGACGCGGCGCGGCAGCAGGCGATCAGCGACGAGGCGGTCCGGGTGGTCGCCGCCCGCGGACCGACCCGGATCGTGCAGACCAGACATGGGTTCGTGATCGCCGCCGCCGGGGTCGACGCATCCAACGTACAGAATGACGAAATCGCCTTGCTGCCAGTCGATTCCGACGCCTCGGCGGCCCGGATCCGAGCCGGCATATCGGATGCGCTGGGCGTCGACGTGGCGGTGATCGTCAGCGACACCGCCGGCCGCGCCTGGCGGGTCGGAGTGACCGACCACGCCGTCGGTGTCGCCGGCATGACCGCCCTGCTCAGCCTGCGCGGCGAGACCGACCCACAGGGCAACGTGCTGATCGTGACGGAGGTCGCGGTCGCCGACGAGGCCGCCGCGGCCGCGGATCTGGTGAAGGGCAAGCTGACCGGCATCCCGGTCGCCGTCGTCCGCGGTTTGTCCACTGTGGATGATGGCCGGGGGGTGTCGACCCTGTTACGCGGGGGCGAGGACGACATGTTCTCCCTCGGCACCGCGGAGGCATTGGCCGAGGGCCGCCGGCAGGCGGTCACCGCGCGCCGTTCGGTCCGGTTCTTCACCGCCGAGCCGGTCGACCCGGAGGCGGTACGGCGAGCCGTTGCCGCGGCGATCACCGCACCGGCGCCGCACCACACGACGCCGTGGCGGTTCGTGCTCGTGGAGACGGCTTCGGTTCGAGAGCGGCTGCTGACCGCCATGCGGTCGCGGTGGGCCGAGGACCTGGCCGGCGACGGTTTCACGCCGGCGCAGATCGCCCGCCGACTGCGCCGCGGCGACCTGCTCGTCGAGGCGCCGCTGCTGGTCGTACCGTGCCTGGTCACCACCGATGGCGCGCATTCCTACCCCGACACGCGGCGCTCGGATGCCGAGCGGACGATGTTCCACGTCGCGATGGGCGCCGGCGTGGAGAACTTCCTGGTCGCGCTGGCCGCCGAGGGGCTGGGCTCGTGCTGGGTCTCCTCGACGCTGTTCTGCGCCGATCTGGTCCGGGCCGAGCTGGACCTGCCGGCGGACTGGCAGCCGATGGGCTCGGTCGCGGTCGGCCATGCCGCCGTGGCGCCGGCCGATCGCCCACCGCGAGACCCGGACGCATTCCTGCTGCGCCGATGACTCAGCATGAGTCCGCCGTCGCGGTACTGCGCGCATACCGGTCGAGCGACGGCGATCAGCGGTCCGTTCGCGAGGCGATGCTGGCGTTCCTGGCGGCCCGGCCCGATGCCTGCTCGCGGTCCTGCGAGCCCGGTCATCTGACCGCCAGCGCGCTGGTGGTCGACCCGTCCCGCGGTGCTGCGCTGCTCACCCTGCATCGGCGGATCGGGCTGTGGTTGCAGCTCGGCGGGCACTGCGAGCCGGCGGACGCCGGTCTGGTCGAGGCCGCTTCGCGTGAAGCCCGCGAAGAGAGCGGGATCGCCGACCTCCGCATCGACCCGGAGCCGATCAGCCTCGGCGTACACCCGCTGACGTGTTCGTTGGGCGTACCAACAAGGCATCTGGACGTACGATTTCTGGTCACCGCGCCGGCCGGTGCGGAGCCGGCGATCAGCCCGGAATCCCTTGACCTGCAGTGGTTTTCGTTCGATCACTTGCCGGAGCCGCACGGCTATGACCTGCATTCGTTGGTACGCGCCGCCCGCGATCGCCTTTCAGCCAATCGTTTCGCGCCAACGTGACATTCGGGCGAACCGTTTCGCGCGAACGTGACATTCGGGCGAATTAGCGGGCGGGGCGCAGGATCAGCGTGGTGATCGACAACGGCGACAGCGTCAGCGCACCGATCGGCCCGGATTGGTAAGAGCGCTCGACGTGCCTGCTCCCCTGGCCGTACCGCAGGACGGTCGCCCCCGACCTGGCAGTGAATCCCTTCAACCGCAGGGAAATTCGATGTGATGACCCACCGTCCTTGTTGATCAGCAGTACGGCGAGGCTGCCGTCCGGGCGCCGGGTCGCGTGCGCGCTCACCTTGGCATCCGCCGATGAGCTCGCCAGCAGCGTCGCGCCTTTGGTTGCCACCGCGGCGAAGAGCTGCATTCCGTAATACGTCGGGTACGGCGTCTGGGCCGGCGGCGCGCAGATATTCGTCGCCGAATCGCAGTCGCCGCTGGACAGCAGCGCGAGATCGCCGAAGCCGTGCTGCTCATCGCCCTGCTGCCCACTGTGCAGCGCCCACCAGTCGACGCCGGTCGCACCGTTTTCCAGCAGCGTAAGGTTGTTGTCGGCGAGATAGAGCGCATTCGCCAGGCTACTTTGCTGCGGCGCGCCGGCGGCCGCCGAATTCACCTCGCCGGCGACAATCTCGATCGGGTGCGCGCCGCGAATTGCATCCAGTCGCTGCCGCAGATCCGCAAATGCCGGGCGTATGCCGTCGGCCACCGCGAGAATCTGGTCATCGGCCTGGTCGCCGTAAGACAGCCAATGAATATCCGCGAAATCCATTGCATGCCCGATACCGGGCGTTTTCAGCAGCGCCTTGTCCCACTCCCAAACGCGCCGGAGGAAATGCGCTTTCTGCGATGATCCCTTGGTGTCGGCCGGATTCACCGCCCACATTTCGGCGCCAACCTTGATGCTCTGGTCGACCCGCTTCATCGCTTTTGAGTACGCGATCAGATTCTTTCCGTACTCCTGCGGCGTTTTCGCGGCGTGCCCGTCCGGCTCGCCGATGCCGTCGAGGTAGGTCTCCTCACCGACCGCCCAGTAGCGGACGTTGTCGTGCCGGACCCGATTGGCATAGCGCACCCACGCCGCCGCTTCGGCCGGATCGCCCGGCGTCGGCTTTGCCGCGGTGCTGTCCGGACCGGTGCCGTAATTGACGTGCACCATCGTGCTTGCGCCGGCCGCTTTCGCCACCCGCTCGAACTGGTCGAATGTGTACTCCGGCTTCAAATACGCGTAGATCGGGTTGGCGCCGCCGCCAGGATCCGGGCTGATCGTGTTGGTTTTCCAGTGATACAGGTCGATCGGACCGCCGGCGTCGAAATCCAACTTGGTAATACCGGCGCGCCGGATCAGCCCTGGGGTACGTGGATCCAGCAGCTCGCCGTTCCAGAACGGCGTATCCGCGCCGATCGCGTTGGCGCCGACCGTGGCGAGCCCCTGCCCGGCCTCAATCGTCACCGCGGTAGCCGCCCCGGCATTCGCCGGGCCGGCGGCGGTAATCGTCGCGGCCATCGCGACAAGAGCGGCAACCGACAGCGTACGTACTCGCATCATTCGGCAATTCCTTCCAGACGAAATCCGATAAGCCCAAGCTTCCGGAGATCGACGGGTGCCGGCCAGAGACCAACGTACGGACCTGACGGTGACAAATGTCAGGTACGTTTCCGACGCCATGAATGCCGAGAGCGGAGCCCGCGACCTGTTACTCGAGCTCGAGCTGCGCCGCGGCCGGCTGCGGCAGTCACTCCGCGCGGCATTGCGCGGCGCGATCCAGGACGGCCGGCTGGTGGCCGGCACCAGGTTGCCGTCCTCGCGCCGACTGGCCGCAGACCTGCAGGTTTCCCGCGGCGTGGTCACCGACACCTACGACCAGCTGACCGGCGAGGGCTACCTGCAGACCGCGCCCCGGGCGGCCCCGGTGGTGGCCAGCGTGGGCGGAGTGGCGCCAGCCGCGACCGAGCCGGCGCCGCCGACCTGGCGGTATGACTTCGCCGCGACCACCCCCGATGTCAGCCTGTTTCCCCGGCACAGCTGGGTTCGCGCGACGCAGCGGGCGTTGGCCGCCGCGCCGGACCGAGCCTTGGACTACAGCGACCACCGCGGCCGGATCGAGTTGCGGACCGCGCTCGCGTCCTACCTCGCCCGGGTCCGCGGCGTGCGGGTCGACCCGGGCCGGATCCTGATCACCCAGGGCTTCACGCAGGGCCTGGACCTGCTGTGCCGGGTGCTGGCGGGCCGGGGCGCCGGCACGATCGCGGTGGAAAGCCCGTCGCTGCCGGACCTGTGGGACACCGTGCGCGGGCACGGACTGGCGCTGCGGGGTTGCCCGGTCGACGACCAGGGCGTACTCCCGCCGGATCAGCCGGTGGACGCGCTCGTGCTCAGCCCGGCGCACCAGTTTCCGACCGGGGTGGTGCTGCGCCCATCTCGGCGGGCCGCGCTGCTCGCCGGGGTGGCCGGGCTGCTGATCGAGGACGACTACGACGCGGAGTTTCGCTACGACCGCAGCCCGGTCGGCGCGTTGCAGGGCCTCGACCCGGCCCGGGTGGTGCATCTGGGCACCGCCTCCAAGACGCTCGCGCCCGGCGTGCGACTCGGCTGGGCCAGCCTGCCTGCCGACCTGGTCGAGGAGGCGCGCGCGGCCAAGGCCGCCGCCGACTCCGGGTCGCCGGTGATCGACCAGCTCGCCCTGGCCGAGCTGCTGGAGAGCGGTGACTACGAACGGCATGTCGCGCGGGCCCGGCAGGTCTATCGGCGCCGCCGCGATCGCCTGATCTGCGCACTACGGAGTCGTCGGCCCGACCTCGCGGTGACCGGCGCCGCCGCTGGCATGCACCTGTTGCTGCCCCTGCCCGGTGATGACCTGGCGATCGCGGCCGACGCCGCCGGGCTCGGGATCAACGTCCGCCCGCTCTCGCCGATGTACCTGACCGAGCCGGTCTCCCACGGTCTGCTGCTGGGTTATGGCCGGCTGCGCGAGGACTCGATCGAGCCGGCGGTCGACCTGCTGCTGCGCACCCTGCGTAGCTGAGCCGGTCGAGCGACGCGTGAAGATACGCAGCTCGCTCGTCACGTTGGGTCAAATGGCGGGCAACACGTGGGGCCGCATTGGCCTTCCGGTGCGGCTACACGGTAGCTTCACGCGAGGCAGGCTCTCGAAGGCACCGCACCCCGCCCCAAACCATGGTCCGGCCAGACGCTCCGGCCCCGGAGGAAACCGACACTGATGTCTAACACGACAGCGACGCACACCGCTCCCGCGCCGGAGACCCCCGGCATCGTCATCGGGAACCACACCCAGAAGTACACCGCGAAGAACCCGGCGATCCGATATCTCACCAATCGCTGGGTCGACCGCCTCGATGAGACGTTGGCCCGGATCGGCGCGGAGCCCAAGCCGCCGACGAGCCCGCTCGAGGTCGGCGCCGGCGAGGGTGTGATCTCCCAGAAGCTGCACACCCGCTTCGGTCGGGCCACCGGCATCGACCTGCCCGACGCCGGCCTGCGCGCCGAGTGGAAGACCCGGCCGGGCCCGGCGTACCTGCACGCCGACGCGCACCGGCTGCCGTTCCGCGACAACTCCTTCGACCTGATCGTCTGCGTCGAGGTGTTCGAGCACCTCACCGACCCGCAGGCCGGTCTGGCCGAGCTGGCCCGGGTCGGCAACGGGCAGCTGCTGCTGTCGGTGCCGCGCGAGCCGATCTTCCGCGGCTGCAACCTGGTGACCGGCCGGTACGTGAAGGACCTGGGCAACACGCCGGGGCACCTCAACCACTGGTCGACGGCGAAGTTCGTGCAGTTCGTCTCCAAGGTTGCCGAGGTACGGGCGGTGTCCAAGCCGTTCCCATGGTCGGTGGTCTGGGCCACCCTGCGCTAGTTGGCCCGCACCTTTCGAGGCGCTCGCTCCACCTTTTCATGATCGACATCGGCTCCTGGTTGCTATAGCAGCCAGGAGCCGATGTCGATCATGGTCTGGCGGGTCGGCAAGCTTTGTGGGGTCGGCCCGATCAGGTGAGGTCGGTGCGGCCGGTGCGCTTGAGTTCGTCCACCAACGCCTTGACATCCTGGGCCCGCTCCCGATGCGCCACCAGTAACGCATCCGGCGTGTCCACCACCACGAGATCGCTGACGCCGAGGGTGGCGACCAGCCGGCCGGAACCGCCGTACACCAGCGTTTTCGCGGTGTCTCGGGCCACCACCTGGCCAGTGCCGAGGCGTACCACCCCATCGGCGTCCGGCGGCAACACATCGGCCAGCGTGTGCCAGTCACCGACGTCGGTCCAGCCGATGTCGGCCGGCACGGTGGCCACCCGGCCGCGCCGACCGGCGTCCTCCATCACCGCGGTGTCCACCGGCGCCTTGGGCAGCGTCGGCCAGATCGCGCCGAGCGTCTCGTCGCGATGCGGGGTATCCCAGTCGTCGGCGATCTTCTGCAGCCCGGCATGCAGCTCCGGGACCTGCCGGGCCAGCTCGTCCAGGAATGCCGCGGCCTGCCACACGAACATGCCGGAGTTCCACAGATAGTCACCCGAGGCGACGTACCTCTCGGCCACCTCTGCCGGCGGCTTCTCGGTGAACTCCTCGACCCGGTTTGCTTCCCAGTCGGCTACCCAGACTTTTCCGCCCGCACCGAGGGCAATTCCAGTCG
>Ga0137412_10000478_pt1 | contig 28020 bp, 19 predicted proteins | sample CZODoug2_1_16fun_FD_122160 | JGI IMG/M metagenome (GOLD analysis project Ga0137412, IMG submission 122160) | Vadose zone soil fungal communities from Angelo Coast Range Reserve, California, USA - CZODoug2_1_16fungal (Hybrid Assembly) | ecosystem: Environmental > Terrestrial > Soil > Vadose zone...
AAGCAGCAACTCGTCGACCGGGAGCACGGCGATTGTGACCTTGAGCGGTACGAGCATCACCGCACCGAGTCCACAGTTGACGATAAGCGCCGCGAGCCTGAGCTTCGGAAGTGTGACGGTGAACACAGCGACGACGCAGTCGCTGACGTTGACGTCTACGGGCACATCGCCAGTAACGGTGAACTCGGCTGCAATTTCGGGGGCGGGCTTTACCATCGTCGGGGGCAGCTTGCCGGTGACGCTGAACCCAACGCAGTCGATGACGCTGCAGGTGCAGTTTGGCCCGACAGCGACTGGGGCAGCAACCGGGCAACTTTCGATCAGCAGCAACTCGTCGAGCGGAAACATAGCGATTGTGGCCTTGAGCGGTACTAGCATTACCGCACCGAGTCCTCAGCTGACGATAAGCGCCGCGAGTCTGAGCTTCGGAAGTGTGACGGTGAACACAGCCACGACGCAGTCGTTGACGCTGACATCTACGGGCACATCTCCTGTCACGGTGAATTCGGCATCGATAACGGGGGCGGACTTTACCATCGTCGGGGGCAGCTTGCCGGTGACCCTGAACCCAACGCAGTCGATGACGCTACAGGTGCAATTTGGTCCGACAGCGACTGGGGCAGCAACCGGCCAACTTTCGATCAGCAGCAACTCGTCGACTGGAAGCACTGCAGCTGTAGCTCTGAGCGGAACGGGCACAACTGCGGCAAGTCCTCAGTTGACGGTAAGCGCTACGAGCCTGAGCTTCGGTAGTGTCGCGACGAACTCTGTCGCAACCGCGTCCGTAACCCTAACCTCGACTGGCACTTCAGCAGTTACGGTCAATGCAGCGACAATTGCGGGCGCCGGCTTCACCATTGTTGCTCAGAGTTTCCCGGTGATCTTGAACCCGACGCAGTCGTTGACGTTGCAGGTGCAGTTCAAGCCAGCAACAGTAGGAGCCTTAACCGGACAGCTCACTATCAGCAGCAACTCGACCACAGGCAGCACGGCTGTTGTGGCTTTGAGTGGTACGGGAATAGCAGCGAATCCACAGTTGACTGTGAGCGCTGCAAGCCTAAGCTTCGGTAGTGTAGCCGTAAACACGGCGACTACATTGACATTGACGCTGACGTCATCAGGAACGACGCCGGTGACGGTGAACTCGGGCACAATCACAGGCGCTGGCTTCACAATCGTCGGGGGTGGCTTCCCTGTGACAATAGACCCGACCCAGACGCTTGTGCTGCAGCTACAGTTCAAGCCAACAACAGCGGGGGCCCTAACCGGACAACTCACCATCAGCAGCAACTCAACCACAGGCAGCACGGCTGCTGTGGCTCTGAGTGGTACCGGTACAACGGTCTCACATGAGGTCGACCTCAGTTGGAATGCACCGGCCAGTTCGCCCGATCCGGTGGCAGGCTACAACATCTACCGATCGACAGGGGGTGGGTCACTTGTGCTGGTAAACTCATCGCCAGACTCGTCGATCTCATACGTCGATAGCACCGTAATTAGCGGTACCACCTACAGCTACACTGTGAAAAGCGTCGATTTTAGCGGTATCGAAAGCGACGCATCAAACCAGGCTACGGTGACCATTCCGTAGATCTGTTCGAAATCTGGCTATTTCAATCAAAATCTGGCGGTTCGTAGGTTTAATCTACGGACCGCCAGATTTCTTGTTTGTTCTCTCGAAGCATTCACGTGCTCGGAACTCGAGCATTTGGATTTCAACCATCGGTCATGGCTTAGACAAGTCCCTCACCATACCCATATTTTGCGCAGAGCATTGCATATCCTTTGTGCATTGCCCGGAAACGAAACCGCGATTGCGCCTTGCTCTATGGAAAGCTAATAGGATGCACCGTCTTGCATAGTTTGAGCAACTATTTGTCGAATTGAGAATCGGCAGCAATTATCGGGGGTATCCGGAGGTCGACGACTGATCGAGTTGGCCGATCGGCAATTGCAAAACAAAAGATTCCGCGGCATTTTGGATGGCCATAGCGATTCCAACCGAGAGGGATGGCTATCGCATGATATGGCACTGCCATTGCCACCCCCCTTGTAAAAATCCGCCTAGTCGGCAGCTGGTACGAAGTGATCCGCTGCTGAGTGCGTTCGATTCGGGAAGGTAACAACCAGCCAGACGGGCCGGACCAAAGACATGTCATAAATATGCAAACCGATGCGCACTATGTAGCCGATTCGGGGTTAGTTGCTAGGAATTACGGGCCCATTTGTTTCGGCACTCAACGTGCTCGGTAGAGTGTGTGCGTATTGAGATTTTATTGGAAGTGACCTGGCGTGCACTTCTGGTCGGCGAAGCCAGAGGATCTCTCAGATGGCAAGTCCGGCGAACGCCGTCACGACGATAAGCCATTTGATGGAGCCTCTATTGCGCAAAGAGGTAGAAGTCTGTATGAGACTCAGTCAAAAAAGCGAGGAAGTTATGTCTAACTCATTGGAATCGGCCTCAAGATGGAGCAAGGTGGCCTTCCTTGGAACAATCATGTCCGTGCTGTTCGCTCTGGTCGGGCAGGCGCATGCCCAGTGCAGCAATCCGCCGAATCCGATTGTTGCCGAAAATTGTCAGACCGGAAATGATTCCAGCGAGTGGGACGTAAAAACGGCCGACGGCGGGGACCCGACCATCCAAGGCTTTGCTACCGATATTAGCGTGAATCATGGAAGCACGGTCTTCTTCAAGATAAATACGCCAGCGCACAGCTATACGATCAACATCTACCGCGTGGGCTACTACGGAGGGTTGGGCGCGCGTAAGGTTGCCACCATTACGCCGTCTGTGTCTCTTCCGCAGAGTCAACCGGCTTGCCTTATCGACGCAAACACGGGGCTCACCGACTGCGGCAACTGGGCGGTGTCTGCTTCGTGGCCGGTGCCCGCCACTGCAACATCAGGTATCTATTTTGCTCATCTCGTCCGCACCGACAACGGTACCGGTGGAGACAGCCACATTGTTTTTGTTGTGAGGAATGATTCAAGCCATTCTGCAGTTCTGTATCAAACTTCTGACGAAACATGGCAGGCTTACAACTACTACGGTAATGGCAGTCTCTATGGCCAGGCTTCGCCATCTTTTGATCTTACTGGTCGTTCCTTTAAGGTCAGCTACAATCGTCCATTTTTGACTAGAGGCTTTGCCCAGGAGTGGGATACCTGGCTGTTCGGCCCGGAATTCCCGATGATCCAGTGGCTCGAGCAAAACGGTTACGACGTGACGTATTTCACCAGCGTAGATGGAGCACGAAACGGATCGTTGATTCAAAACCATAAGATCTACATGGATTCCGGCCACGACGAGTACTGGTCGGGGCCTCGTCGGGCCAATGTTCAGGCCGCTCGTGATGCAGGAGTAAACCTTGCTTTCTTTTCTGGTAATACGATGTTTTGGAAGACGCGGTGGGAGAACAGTATTGATGGAACCAATACGCCCAATCGGACGCTAGTCTGCTATAAGGAGACCCTCTCATTCGGAATTCTCGATCCAAGTGATCCGCCGATATCGACCGGCACTTGGCGTGGTCCGACGTATGGTGCTCCGTCGGATGGATACAAACCGGAGAACAATCTCACCGGAGACCTATTTATGGTCAATGGTATCGGGCCGGATAACGACGGCAGTCTTACGATGAAAGTGCCTTCGGACGACGGAAAGATGCGTTTTTGGCGCAATACTGCGGTTGCTTCGCTTGCTCCGAACTCCAGCTACACACTTCCAACAGGTTCTCTTGGCTACGAATGGGACATGGACGTAGACAATGGATTCCGGCCGGCTGGCGCCTTTCATCTTTCAACCTCTACGTATACGTTGACCTCCGACCTGCTGCTCGATTATGGCGCTACCTATGGTGCAGGGCAGGGAATTCACCATTTGATGCTCTATCGTGCGCCGAGTGGAGCTCTAGTTTTCAGTGCCGGAACTATTAATTGGTCGTGGGGCCTAAATAACAATCACGATAACCTCTATGGGTACACAACACCGAATCCCGACCCCAACATGCAACAGGCTACGGTGAATCTGTTTGCTGACATGGGAGCTCAACCCGCAACATTGCAGCCAGGGCTCGTTTCCGCAAGCGCTTCTACTGACACGACACCCCCAGTCTCGACTATCACCTCTCCCTCGTCCAGTTCAACAATCCATACCGGCGGTTCTATTACTGTTACTGGAACTGCAACGGACTCAGGAGGCGCGGTTGGAGGAGTGGAGTTTTCTGGAGATGGGGGCAAAACTTGGCATCCTGCTACGGGACGCTCCCCCTGGAGTGCAACGTGGACTCCCACCACCGTCGGCGCTACTACTCTTAGGAGCCGCGGAGTCGACGATAGTGGAAACTTGGAAACGCCCAGTAGTGGAGTGACTGTCAATGTCATGCCAGAGAGTTGCCCTTGCAGCATCTGGAATTCATCGAGCACCCCCGCAACTCCGGATAGTAGCGACGCTACTCCTGTTGAATTAGGCCTCAAATTCCGCGCGGATTCTGATGGTTCGATCCTTGGAGTACGTTTCTATAAAGCGACTAAGAATACGGGGACGCATGTAGGCCATGTTTGGTCGAGTGCTGGAACGTTATTGGGAACTGCGACTTTTGCGAATGAAAGCGCCTCTGGTTGGCAGCAAGTTAGCTTCGGAACGCCAATACCCGTGACTGCGAACACAACATACATTGTTTCCTACTATGCTCCGACTGGTCATTATGCAGGCGATTCGGACTTCTTTGCACAGTCCGGTGTTGATACCCCTCCGCTTCACGCTCTCGCAAGCGGCGTGGACGGTCCAAATGGAGTTTATGCAACCGGGGCATCTGGCACCTTTCCGAATTCCAGTTTCCGGATGACCAACTATTGGGTAGACGTTGTCTACACTTCGTCTAATACCTACAGCATAAGTGGATCGATTTCCGGCTCTGGCGGTTCAGGAGCGCTACTCAATCTTAGCGGTCAAGCGACCACATCAACGACTGCAGATGGATCAGGCAACTACGCCTTTAATGGCGAAATCAACGGAACCTACACGGTCACGCCGAGCAATCCAGGTGTCACGTTTACTCCAGCCAGCCGAACAGTCACAATCAATAGCGGGGTAGTAACGGGCGTCAACTTCACTGCGACTGTGACCAATCCCCTTAGTATTTCGGGGGTAATAAGTGGCGGCGCCGGAGTAACTGTGAATCTCACAGGCAAGGCTACTTCCACAACCACGTCAGATGCCTCGGGCAACTATGCTTTCAGCGGCCTCCTGGCCGGCTCCTACACCGTCACACCAGTGAAAACCTCCTTCGTATTTACGCCAGGTACGCAAACAGTAACGCTATCGGGCACCAATGCAACGGGGGTGAACTTCCAGGGACAATTCTGCAACTGTGGAACGATCTGGCAACCCTCGGCAACACCTGTTCTGATCGACAGCAACGATGGCACACCGGTTGAAGTAGGCGTCAAATTCAGGGCTGATAGTGTCGGCACTGTAACCGGAATCAGGTTTTATAAAGCGAGCACGAACGTCGGCACACACATCGGGCATATCTGGAACAGTTCTGGCGTAATGTTGGGCAGCGCGACGTTTACAAATGAGACGGCTTCGGGCTGGCAGCAGGTAACATTTGCTACGCCAATTCAGGTGTCGGCAAATACGACCTATGTTGCATCGTATTTTGCCCCTTCAGGACATTACTCAGCAGATACCAATTATTTTGCGACAGCCGGTGTCGATAGCCCGCCGCTGCATGCGTTGGCGAATGGCGTTGACGGCCCAAATGGGTTGTATATCTATACCTCAAGTAGCGGTTTTCCAACCAACAGCTATCTATCCTCGAACTACTGGGTCGATGTACTGTACACGGCAGCTCAGACTGCCAGCATCAGTGGAACCATCACTGGAGCAGCTGGTGCCGGAGCAACCGTAACACTTAGCGGGACGAGCGGCGTTACCACTATTGCAGACGGTTCAGGAAACTATACATTCAGTAGCGTGCTAGGAGGCTCTTATTCAGTTACTCCTAGTAAGGCAGGCGTTATCTTCGTTCCTGGAAACCAAAATGTCTCCGTAGCAGGAGCTAACGTCACTGGTGTCAATTTCAACGTGCCTCAAATATGTCCGTGCAACACAATCTGGTCTGCTACTGCGCTACCAGCTGTGGTTGACTCGGGAGACGGAAGCTCTTACGAACTTGGGGCTAAATTCCGAGCAGACGCCGACGGCTATGTTCTCGGGGTTCGATTCTACAAAGCGCCTACTAATACGGGAGTTCATATCGGAAATCTCTGGTCCAATGCTGGTTCCGGAGGCCTCCTTTCTTCAGCTACTTTCGCAAATGAGAGCGCCTCGGGGTGGCAACAGGTAACGTTTGTAAACCCAGTGCCGGTCACTGCGAACACTACTTATGTCGCATCCTACTTCGCTCCGGCGGGACATTACTCGGTTGACTCGGGTGCGTTTGCTAGTGCGGGTATCGATAGTCCGCCATTGCATGCTTTGCAAAATGGCATCGACGGCGGGAACGGTATCTTTACAAATTCATCACAGAGCGTGTTCCCGAGTAGCAGCTTTAACTCAAGTAATTACTGGGTGGACGTGATCTATGCTAAGACCACGACACACACCTTGGCAGGTGTCATCACCGGCCCAGGAGCTGCTGGGGTGACATTAGCCTTAAGTGGAGCGGCTGTTGCGACCATTACCTCGGATGCGTCGGGCAACTATAGCTTCAGCGGCCTTGCCGATGGAACTTATACGGTTACACCTAGCAAGACCGGGTTTTCTTTTAGCCCTGCTAGCCAGACAATTACTATCAATGGAGCTCACAATCTCGCCGTCAACTTTGCCACCAGTCAGCCTACTTTCGTGGTCTCAGGGACGATCAGCGGAGGGAGTGGCGGAATCACAGTGTCTCTGACGGGGACGACTTCTGCAACAGTTGCTACGGACGCTGGTGGCAACTTTAGCTTCCCCGCGGTCCCAAATGGTTCTTACACGGTAACCCCAACCGGTTTGGGATTTGCTATCAGCCCGACCAGCCAGAGTATTACGGTTAGTGGAGCCAACGTTAGCGCAGTAAACTTCACTGCCACTGCTCTCACCTACTCAATCGCCGGCACGATCAGCGGTGGTGGTGGAACGACGGTCAATCTGACCGGCGCAGTAAATGCAACGACCACAGCTGATTCTTCAGGGAACTACAGCTTCGCAGGGATCACGAACGGCTCTTACACGATTATTCCTGCCAAGGCTGGCCTAGTCTTTACCCCTGCAACTCTTACAGCCGTAGTCACTGGTGCGAATGTCCTTGGAGCAAATTTCGCGGTGCCAGCATCTTGCCCATGTGTCACAATCTGGCCGTCTAGTACGACACCTGTAGTTGTTAATTCTGGTGATAACCAAGCCATCGAGCTCGGGGTTAAGTTCCGTTCCGACTCAAACGGATATATTTCAGGAATCAGATTCTATAAGACCTCAGCAAACGCAGGCATTCATCTGGGGCGTCTCTGGTCGAGCGACGGAACGCTGCTTGCGACTGCAACGTTTACCAATGAAGGAAGCTCTGGATGGCAGCAGGTCTTCTTCAACAATCCGGTTGCGGTCATCGCGAACACAACATACGTGGCTTCCTACTTCGCGCCGAGCGGTAATTACTCTGCCGATTCGGGTTATTTTGCAAATTCGGGAGTGGATACCCCGCCATTGCATGCACTCGCCAACGGTATTGATGGCTCCAATGGAGTCTTCCTTTATGGTCCGAACGGTGGATTTCCAATCAATAGCTTTAACTCGGCAAACTATTGGGTCGATGTCATCTATGTAGGGGCCTACAGCGTCACCGGAACAATTAGCGGAGCTGGCGCCGCAGGAGCGACGGTAACCTTAAGCGGAGCAGCCTCGGCCAGCACCACGGCAGACGCATCCGGCAACTATAGCTTTAGCGGAGTGACCAACGGTAATTACACCGTTACGCCCACCAACACTGGGTTTGTCTTTGCTCCGACAAGTCAGGGTGTAACGGTGGCCGGGAGCAATATTATAGTTCCCGTCTTCACCGCGACCGCTCAGACCTTTACCATCACTGGCACTATCAGTGGGGCTGGCGGCAATGGCGCGACGGTCAGCCTCAGCGGAGCAGCTGCGGCTACCACAACAGCAAACGCTTCAGGCGTCTACACTTTCTCAGGTGTGACAAATGGGGCATACACCGTAACACCGACCAAAGCTGGTTTCCTCTATACGCCGCCGAGCCAGGCAGTCACGGTGAGTGGGGCCAATGCGACTGCGAACTTCAGTTCTGCAGCGCAGGTCTTTACCATTACTGGGACAATCAGTGGGGCTGGCGGCAATGGCGCGACGGTTAGCCTAAGCGGAGCAGCAACAGCTACTACAACGGCGAATGCTTCAGGGGTCTATACGTTCTCCGTGACAAATGGCTCATACACCGTGACACCGACCAAGGCTGGTTTCGTCTATGCACCGGTGAGTCAGGCAGTCACGGTAAACGGGGCGAATGCGACCGCGAACTTCACCTCAGCGCAGGCGTTCACGATCAGTGGCACGATCAGCGGGGCTGGCGGCTCGGGAGCCACAGTGACGCTGACTGGAGCCACAACGGCTACTGTGACTGCAAATACCTCGGGCGTCTATAGCTTCTCCGTGGCGAACGGTTCGTACACGGTAACACCGACAAAGGCTGGATTCGTCTTTACGCCAGCCAGCCAGGCAGTCACGGTCAACGGAGCGAACAAGACTGCGAACTTCAGTTCGGCCGTGCAAACCTTCACGATTACGGGCACGATCAGTGGATCCGGCGGGTCTGGAGCTACGGTGAAGCTGACTGGAGCGGCGACGGCCACGGTGACTGCAAATACCTCAGGTGTCTATACCTTTACAGGCGTCACGAACGGCTCCTACACGGTGACGCCAACCAAAACCGGTTTCGCCTATACTCCGGCGAGTCAGGCGGTCACGGTAAACGGAGCAAACGCGACCGCAAACTTCAGCTCAGTGCCAACCTTTACGATTACCGGCACAATCAGTGGAGCAGGCGGGTCTGGAGCGACAGTAAAACTGACTGGAGCGGCAACGGCCACCGTTACTGCGAATACGTCCGGCGTCTATACTTTCACTGGCGTACCAAATGGTTCGTACACAGTGACGCCTACTAAGACGGCGTTCATCTTCACGCCCGCGAGCCAGGCAGTGACGGTAAACGGAGCAAATGCGACCGCAAACTTTAGTTCGGTTGCGCAAACTTTTACTATAACTGGGACAATTAGTGGTCTTGGCGCGTCTGGAGTTACGGTGAAATTGACTGGAACTGCAACGGCTACGGTGACAACGAATTCCTCCGGGGTCTATACCTTTACCGGCGTGACGGCTGGTTCATACACAGTTACACCTAGCAAATCAGGGGTCATATTCCTCCCCGGGAGCAAATCAACGACAGTTACTTCAGGGAATGTGACGGGAGTAAACTTCACAGCACTTTGATAGTGGGTTCTGCTGGGGGGTGGCTGAACCCAACTGCCACCCGCCAGCCACAATGTCAAAATCTGTTCGCCATGCAATGCCTGCGGTCCCATGAAATAAGCCCTTTGGCTCGCGTTATTCGTTGTCCGCAAATCTCTCATTGGGTTTAACAGGATTTGGCTGTCCCGAAAATGATGGGTCGCGACCGCGTGGATTTCTGATTGGTGACTGTTTTTGCGGCAACCATGGCGAAGAAACGAATATCGTGCACATTCAGACGGATACTTGACCCATTCCTGCCGATTCAACGTTCAGTACGCTTGTAATGCCTCGATGATATAGTCCTGCTCCGAGTCGGTCATCTGATGGAAGAGTGGAAGAATGAGCCCGGTATCGGCGACAAGGTTCGTCCGCGGCAAGCAGTGTTCCCAGCGCTCTGATCGGTAGGGCAGTTCACGATGGGTCGCCATGATTGCGCGTCTTGTCGAGATCTTCTTCTCGAGCAAATCCTGCATAATCGCGTCACGCCTTGCTGCGAAATCTCCGACCAGACGGACCATGTAGGACTGGTAGTTGTGGCGGCAATTAAGGGGAACCACGGGTGTCTGTAGCCAGGGAAGGTTTTGAAGCGCATTAGTGTAACGCGCTGCAAGGTAGCGTCGACGCTTCAAGAAATCACCCAGACGGCCAAGTTGTGTAATCCCTATCGCCGCCTGCATATCGGTCATGCGAAAGTTAAAGCCGACCTCATCATAGGTCTCAGAGCTGATTTGCTTTGCATTGTGGCGGACCACATCAGACATACTCATGGCGTGTTGCCTGAGACGGCGGAGTCGCTCCGCAAGCTTAGCGTCGCTCGTGGTGATCATCCCTCCCTCGCCGGTGGTCAGTATTTTCCTCGGGTGAAAGCTAAAACATGCCATTGTGCCGAGTGGCTTGCCAATCAGCTTTCCGTCGTACTCGGAGCCGATGGCGCACGCAGCATCCTCGATCACGCTCAGACCGTGCTTGGCTGCCACGACCAGAAGCTCATTCATCTCTGCCGGCAGTCCAATCTGATGCACTATCAGGATAGCTTTGGTGCGCGGTGAGATGATCTCTTCGAGCCGGGCAGGGTCGAGATTGTAAGTCGCCAGATCGATGTCACCGAAAATCGGTGTTGCTCCTGTGTAGGCAATCGAGTTTGCTGTAGCGATAAATGAAAGGCTCGGGCAAATGACTTCGTCGCCTGGGCCGATTCCGCTGGCCAATAGCGCCAAGTGGAGGGCTGTAGTGCAGGAAGAAACAGCGACCGAATAATCGCAGCCAATATACTCCGAGAACTTCTCTTCGAACTCGGCGACGCGAGGTCCCTGCGTTACCCAGCCCGAGCGCAGTACATCAATAACTGCTTGCTCCTCCTCGGCGCCAATGTACGGCCGTGCAACGGGAATTATTGCCGTAACAGGAGTAGAGAGAACACTCATTTTGCACCCCCAGCAACAGTGGTAAGTTCTGATTTGCTTTGGCCGCGCCACTGTATTAGTGATTTCAGACCGGTTTCGAGGTCTACGCGTGCTCTAAAGCCCAACATCTTCTCAGCCTTCTCGGTGGTTGCGCGACGAGCCTGAACGTTGTTTACTTTCCGTGCCTCGTGGTGTTCAGGTTTAAGATGTGATCCAGTAACCTTTAGCAACAGGTGGCATAGTTCATTCAAGGTCGTCTGAACTCCCGTTCCGACGTTAAAAACCTCGTCGGTGACATCGGCTACTAGGCCCGCAACGTTGGCACGCGCGACGTCTTCCACGTACACGAAATCCATAGACTGCGAACCGTCGCCAAAAATCTTTGGCGATTGCCCAGCATCAATGGCATCCATCCAACGGATCAACACTTCAGTGTAGACGCCATCAATATCCATGCGCGGTCCATAGATATTAAAGTAGCGAAATGCAACGTAAGGGAGTTTGAACATCTCGTAATAGGCACGAAGCATTTGTTCGTTGGCGATCTTACCGGCTCCGTAAAGTGTTCGATTGTTGAAGGGATGATTCTCATCCATTGGAAGGTAGGAAGGATCACCGTAGACTGAAGCGGAGGATGCCGCCACGACCTTCTTGACTTTATGGCGAACAGCACTCTCCAGAACGTTCGAGGTGCCATCGATCAAGACCTGAACCGCTTCGCGCGGCGCTTCAGCACAGCGAGTAATGCGCAGAGCGGCCTGGTGAAAAACATAGTCGACGCCATCTACGGCGCTGTCCACCGCATCAGCGTCACGAATGTCACCTTCGATGATGATCACGTCGCCCTTTTTCTTTGCGCTCTCCAGATTACGCAGGTTGCCGCGGACAAAATTATCCAGCACACGCACTTCAGCTGCTCCAGCGTCGAGGAGCTGGTCGGCAGTGGCACTTCCCACAAATCCCGCCCCGCCAGTGATCAGTATCTTTGTCCCTTGAATAGGATTCATTCAATCCTCTCTTGCCGGTATCCGGCTGGTTTGGCCTCGTATCAACTGACCGGTTTAGAACTTGCACTCTGGTCCGGTGCCCAACAAAAAACTGAGCAGCTGGGCCGTTATTTACGATGTCGGATCACTCGCGCAGGTACTCCCGCCACCACAGCGTATTCCGGAACATCGACGGTGACAACCGCGCCTGCGCCTACTATGGAGTGAGCTCCGACATGAACGCCCGGGAGAATTGTTGCATTGGTGCCGATATCTGCTCCGTAGCCTATCACGACCGGCTTGATGCTCAGTTCCGTTGTGATGATGGGGACATCGATCGGTTCACCTGTGTGGGAAGAGCCGAGTACCTTTGCCCCCGGTCCCCATCCCACGTAGTCTTCCAGGATCAGGTTCCGGGCATCGAAGTAAGCATGGGGACCGATCCATACATGGTTGCCGATTTGGCATGTTCCGTCATACCGCCCTTGGATCATCGTCTGAGCCCCAATAAACACGGCATCGCCAAGCTCCATCGTCTCGGGATGTTTCATGACGACTCCGGGGCCCACCTGTAGTGCGTGTCCGACTGTCCGGCACATCGCGCGAAAGATTACACGCCGAAGCTGGGACTCAAAAGAGCCTTCTTCGCTTCGATATCTGGAGTAGAGAGCGAGAAGTTGAGATGGGGAATGGGAACACTTTAAGTGTGCAGCGAAATCCCACTCCCAAGTCGGATCATTCAAGACCTTTGCGCTTCCGAAGACGGCGGGAACAGTCCTGGCCTCCGAAATCGCTATGGGCTCACGCTCAACCGACATAACAGCTCTCCCGGAGTTCGGACGCAACTCGCTCAACCGCTGTAAAGTCGATACCTGGGTACATCGGAAGCGAGAGGATACGGCTCGTAACCCTTTCCGTCACCGGGAAGTCACCTTGCTTATACCCAAGAAAACGATATGCCTCTTGAAGATGCAGCGGTACTGGATAGTGCAATCCGGATTCGATGCCAGCGTCAGACAACTGTTGGCGGAGAGCGTCACGATTGTCGGACTGAATCACGTAAAGATGATAGACGTGGCGACCATAGTCCATCTCTACGGGTACCTCGATGCCGGTGTCAGCGAGTGCTTTGTCATACGCCGCCGCCGCCTGCCGCCGTTGATCATTCCAACGGTCGAGATACTTGAGCTTCACAGAGAGGATTCCACCTTGGATTCCCTCCATGCGCATATTGAGCCCTGGGAAGACGTGTTCGTATCTCTTTGATGATCCGTGATCGCGCCATAAACGAATGCGCTGGGCAAGGTTAGCATCGTTAGTAGTTACGGCTCCACCCTCGCCGCAGGCCCCGAGATTCTTCCCCGGATAAAAGCTGAAGCATCCAGCCACGCCGAATGCACCTGCTTTGCGACCCTTGTATTCTGCGCCGTGAGCCTGACAGGCGTCTTCAATCACTGGAATACCATGGCGGTTTGCAATCTCTAGGATGGGATCCATATCCACAACCTGGCCATAGAGGTCAACAGGAATGATGGCGCGGGTCTTGCTCGTAATCGCCCCTTCGAGCAGAGCAGGATCCATTGTGAACGAGACTGGATGGATATCTACAAATACGGGTTTGGCTCCAACAGCTGTGATAGCCTCCGCGGTCGCGATAAAGGTATGCGGAACTGTGATGACTTCGTCTCCGGGGCCGATGCCAAGAGCTGCGAGAGCCAGATGAATTGCGGCCGTGCCGGTATTCACTGCCACACAGTGCTCCGTTCCGCAATAAGCCGCAAATTCCTGCTCGAATCTTAGGACTTCGGGTCCTAATACGAAGGTCGAGTTATCGAGAACGCGATCAAATACCTCACAGAGTTCGTTTTTGATCTCGCTGTGCAGCGACTTCAGGTCTACGAAAGGGATTTTCATTTGTCCTCTATCTTCCTCAGAGTATGAGCGGGATTGCCCGCAACAATGGTGTTCGACGGAACATCACGAGTAACGACGCTGCCGGCGCCAACAATCGCGAATTCACCGATCGTAACGCCGCAAAGAATGGTGCAACTCGTACCGATCGATGCGCCACGTTTCACAATCGTCCTGACAACCTGCCAGTCTGCTTCTGTTTGTAACTCGCCGCTTACGCTGGTGGCCCGGGGGTATTTGTCGTTGATGAACGAGACGTTATGGCCAATGAAGACATCGTCTTCGATCTGGACACCTTCGCAGATGAAGGTATGACTGGAGATCTTTACGTTCCGGCCTATTTCAGCGTTCTTCTGTATCTCGACGAACGTACCAATTTTGCTGTTGTCGCCAATTGAGCAACCGTAAAGATTTACGAATGAAAAGACACGCACGCCCTGCCCTAGCGTTACATCAGGAGCAATCCGACTGAACTCGGATATCTTCGGAAGCAGCGACGTCTCGGTCGCAATTGAGACTTCATCAACTAAACACGCATCGATATTGAATTGCATTTCAGGCATCTTTAGGCTGCTCCGCGGCTCAGCGCAAGTCCTTCAGGCGCAAGATTCACAAGTTTGCCACGCTGCTTCATGGATAGAGAGGCGCTTTCGAGAATGCGGACAACCCGCAGTCCCGCCTGACCGCCAGTAATCGGCTCGGCTCCGGTGCGGATGCACTCCGCAAAATGTTGTATCTCAACCTTTAAGGCCTCTGAAACGTCCAACTGAGGGGCAAACATATCACCAGATCGGTAGCCCACCAAAGCCTTATATAGCGAATCCGACCCATTCATGGTGATCCCTTTGTCATAGACCTTTACCTTCTCGCTGGGCTCCATGTCGTCGTAGACGATCATCTGTTTGCTACCCCCAACCAGCGTGCGCCGAACTTTGACCGGTGAAAGCCAATTCACATTGACGTGGGCGATCACGTTCTCCTCAAAGAACATTGTGATATACGCCAGATTCTCGGTGCCTCCAAAGACGTGGTTGATTCCAGTCGCAGCGACGGCGCAGGGTGCTGACGGAAGAATGTAGTCCATAATGGCAAGGTCATGGACGGCAAGGTCCCAGATAACGTCGACGTCGCGCTGGAACAGACCCAGGTTGATGCGAGTGGAATCGTAATACAGGATGTCTCCCAGTTGTCCGGAGTCCGCAATGGCTTTGATTTTCCGGACTGCGCCCGTGTACACAAAGGTGTGATCCACCAGAAGCGTCAAGTTGCGGCGAGTAGCCTCTTCAATCAAGTGGAGGGCTTGTTCAGAAGAAGATGTCATCGGCTTTTCTACCATAACGTGCTTACCGCTCTGCAACGCCTGCAATGCGAGCTCGTAATGTGTGTGGACGGGTGTCGCGATCGCAATTGCGTCTATCTTCGGATTGTCCAGCAGCCGGCGGTAGTCCGTCGATACTTCGACTGAAGGATAGCGGCTCTTCACTTGTTCAAGTCGATCCTGGCGCATGTCGCTGACTGCGACTACTCGCGTCTCTGCCACCTCAAACAGATTGCGAACCAGATTTGGTCCCCAATACCCATAGCCAATTACTCCTACGTTTATCACGCTTCCTCCTATATTGTGCAAACTCAACCAAATGGGGGGCATACTGAGACAAAACTTTGCACACCCTCATTGATCGGCAAATCAAAGATCCAACCTCGAACTACTCAAAGATTGAAATCTACATGTCTCCTGATGGCGAATCGCAGAAACACCTGTATGAGAAGCATGTCAACTTCCAAACCCTCGCCAGGGAAGCTATCGAAAATCATTAGTTCTTAGCATCTCTCGAAAATTATGGAATGGCAGATCCTTCAATGCTGGGTTACTGGACGAGACCGCAGGTAATCCAACTTCCTTAATCTTGTACAACAGCGTGCGGTAGCTGATGTCCAGAGAACGAGCAGTCTTTCTGCGATTCCACTTATGTGCTTCAAGCACGCCCAGGATAATTTTTCTTTCAAGATGTTGGACTGCTCGCTTTGTCTGAACTCGTAAAGGAGTTGTCAGATCGATGGCATCTGGTACTGCAACGGGAGACTCTTCGGGGTCTCGCATAACAGAGAGAATATGTTCCTCCCCGCCCAAAACAACATAGCGCTTCGCCATATTTTCAAGCTCACGCACATTCCCGGGCCAGTGATATGACTCAAGTAACTTCATGAAGGAGTCGCTCAACGGTGCAGGGTTTCCTCCGAATCTTCCGCTATACAGCCGGATGAAATGATTCATCAGGAGGCGCACATCGGTGGCGCGCTCGCGCAAGGCGGGCATCTGGATCCTAAGCACATTAATCCGATAGAACAGGTCGGTGCGAAATCCACCCTTGGCTACCTCAGCTTCAAGATCTCGGTTGGTAGCGCAGATTAGTCGGATATCTATTGCGCGTTCGTTTACCGCTCCCAATCTCACCACTCGAAAGTCCTGAAGGGCGTGTAAGAGCTTAGGTTGGAGAGCCAGATCCAGCTCTCCTATCTCGTCTAGAAATAGTGTGCCCTTATCAGCCTGCTCACACTTGCCAGCTCTCGACTCTTTAGCGCCCGTAAACGCACCTTGTTCATGTCCAAAGAATTCACTCTCGAAGAGTTGGTTCGGAATGGCTGGGCAACTAACCTTGAGGAAGTTCTGGGCGCGGCGGGCGCCCAAATCATGCAACAGCCTTGCAGCCAGCTCCTTGCCCGTGCCACTCTCACCTGTGATGAGAACTGGAACTTCGGTTAAGGCGGCTTTCTGCAGTTGGGCGCTAATCCGATGGATTGCCGGCGAGTTACCAAGAAGTACCTCGGCCGGTCTACCTTGAATTGCGAACATAAGTCCTCAGCAGGCAGTGCGTTGCACGTAAATGACCAAACCCGAGGGTAAGTAAGCAGTTTTGGTAATCGATTGGTTTGGTACCCCAGTTACTGATAAGCCTCGCAACTCTGGTTCCTTCGTTCAACAGACACAGGGACGCGGTACTGGTTTTAGGCAAGCAAGATGATCGTCAGCGCGTTCTGGCGACCAATCAGACCTTATAGCCAGCTCGAGGAGCGTAGGGGACGCTTAATTGCATCCACGGCATTTCTGAACCGAAACGCTGTTATCTATCCGATGTTCAACCCGGAACTACTGGCAGCTGAAAGTCGGGTAAACGTAGGCGGATGCATGCCATCGTAGACGCCTGAACATGACCTTCCCTCGAGAAAAACTGCCAAGCGTTCTCGGGCTCTCCTACCACAAAGGCGTGGTCGTTTGTTGGGAAGTAGGAACCTGACCTTGCAAAGGTTCACGGAAGGCGAAGCAGCCGGGTGCGGAAGTACATTCTCTTGCACACTTCGCAAAGAACTGCAAATCTATCACTTATTTATAGCTGGATCCAAGCAACAGCTTGCGGCAAATCACTGAAAAAAGTTGCTGTATTTGGCCATTTGCTTGCTCTTTGCAAGATCGGAGGACAAACCGAGGGTAAACGATGCGTTCCTACAGTCCAATTCGGGTATTTGCAGCTCTGATAGCGTTGATCTTTTCCGTAGCCAACACTCACGCTCAAAGTGTCGCCGTCACTGAATCGAACGGGCCGCAACCATCCGACACCGCACGGACGGCCACGATGCCCAATGGCGACGTGCAAACGGATAGGGCAACATCTCAATTCACCCTCGGGCCTGCAGACGTCATTCGTGTCAACGTTTGGAAAAATACGGATCTTTCGCAAACAGTAACGGTCGGCCCGGACGGGTTCGTGTCACTACCACTGTTGGGAGATGTGCACGTCGCTGGAATGACCGCGAACCAACTGGCACAGTCCCTTTCCTCTCGGCTTACCAGCTATGTCGTGAGTGCTCAGGTCACGGTAAGCGTTGTCGAGATCCGGAGCAGGCAAGTCTATGTTACGGGACAGGTTGGTAAACCTGGGGGCTATTCCTTGGTTGCCCCGATAACGGTGCTTCAATTGATTGCGCAAGCTGGGGGACTGAATACTTTCGCAAATCGCAAGGGAATAATTGTCCTTCGCGGTTCAAGCGGAAACGTACAACGGTTGAATTTTAACTACGTTGCTGCAATACATGGCGACAACAAACAAAATATTACGCTCCAACCGGGCGATACGGTTGTCGTTCCTTAGGCGCTGACATGAATAGACTGAGCTGCATTCACATCATTACGGCGCTTTTCAGTGGATTACTTCTTAACTCACTCCACGGGCAGACGCCGAACGAGAATCAGGCCAGCACAAGCACGCAATCATCCAGTCAACCGTCGTTGGTAAATGCTACAGATTCGATCCAACCCGCGCTCGACAAAGGAGATGAGCAGATGCAATTCGCGCCGGCACTCGATGGCTCGGGCTTGATCTCTATGGATAGCACTATCTCGAAGCGTTTGCTTGTCGGTGTGACCGCCTCAGGAGGATGGGATAGCAATCCTGACAATCTCGGAAACGGCGCTTCGTCGGGAATATATACACTGAGCCCATATTTTGGAATGCGATCAAACACCGCCAGTACGCAGTTTCTTCTCCAATATCAACCGACGATAACGGGGTATAGTTCCAGCGCTTACACAAATCAGACAATGCACGCCGCGGCGATCGCGATTTTGGGAAATGTAAATGAGCGCTGGAAATGGAACTTAAATGCATCAGGCAATCATGGAGAGGATGCAACGCGTTTCCTAGCGCCGCAGCAAAGTGTCGCCGTAGGGGAGGTTCCTGGGACCGGTCCCAACTCCGCTTCGTATCTCGCGAACGCTGGTACGGTGACATACGTCACAGGCAGTGCGGGGGTTCAGTATAGAAAATCTGAGCGAGATTCCTTGGAATTTGGCATTGCGAACACTTTCAGCCGCTACAGTGGCTTCAGTCAGAATAACAGCATTGCGACTACCAGCCTAGGCTACGATCGAGACCTGTCGCCCTCAGTCGAAATGCGCGTCTATGGGCAAACTTACTACTACTATGGAGCCATCAACTGTGCGAGCTTTGGTGGGGGAGCCGGTATTAAGTGGCACGTCCTCGATGGAGCTTTCCTCTCACTAAGTGGCGGACCACAATTTAATACCACAGCGTGCGGAAATCAACAGCGATTTTCCTATAGTGCTGCTTTTAGTACAAGGCTAACGGGAAAATCGCAGATCTACGTGTTGGCAGCTCGGGAGCCCGCGATATCGTATCAGGGACCTGGGCTGTGGCAGACAAGTGCCTCTGCCGGATATCAGCGGCAAGTCTTAGCCGCAGGTATCCTGAAATTCGATGTAGGCCATGTTAGCAGCGACAACTCGACTGCAGTCAATTCATATCACGGAACATACGTCGATTGTGTGTACAGTGTTCAGCTCGACCATGGATTTAATGCCTCCTACAGCTATCGTGGCTTCGTGGGAGACACGGGCGGCACTGGTTTTAGCCGTAACGTCGCCTTGTTCTCATTAGCTTGGACGCCCAACGCAGGCCATTTATTTCGGTAAAGACAGCCAGTTTAATTTTGAGGAATTATGAGTCGACAACAAGTTCGTTCGAATAGCTCGTCCGTATCAATTAGGGACTGTTTAGAAGTGTTGAAGCAACACGTCCATTTCGTGTTCTTGTCATCGCTGCTGTTAGCCATTTTGGGCATCGTAAGCGTCTCTCTTTTGCCAAATATCTACCGCGCTACCACCACAATCTTGGTGGATCCGCAGAAGATTCCCGAGCGTTATGTCGCTTCGACAATAACCACTGATCCCAATGCTCGGTTGAACACATTAACGCAACAAGTACTTAGCGACTCCAGACTGCAAGAAATTTTGGATAAGGACCATCTTTATCCCGAGATGCAGAAGAAGAAGTCAAAAGAAGAAGTCTTGGAGTACATGCGTGAGAAGACGAAGATCGAACTGAAACAGACCCCACAGCCGGATCAAGGCTTGAGCAGCTTTAGCATTTCATATGAGGACGAAGATCCATCGCTGGTAGCGAATGTAGCCAATCATCTCGCCTCAAGTTTTATTGAGTGGAATCTCAGGGTGCGTCAACAGCAAGCGCTCGGCACCACGGAATTCCTTTCCAAGGAATTACAGCAGGCGAAACAGAGCCTCGAAGAGCAAGAAGTTCAACTCGAAGCGTTCAAAATGAAGCATGTTGGAGCGACCCCGGACGAGCTGAATGGCAATTTGCAGGCACTTTCCCGGCTGCAGGCGGAAACGCAGTCGAATACGGATACCATTAGCCGGCTGGATCAGGAGCGGATATTGCTGACCCAGGTGAAGCCCACAGAGTTACGGGATACAGCGTCGCTCACGGAGCGAGGTCGCCTGCTTCAGGAAAAACGTCGCTTGGAGGGTGAACTATGGAATCTCAAGCGGCAGTTTACAGATACTTACCCTGACGTAATTGCGGTGACAGAGCAGTTAAAAAACCTAAACGCACGGTTAGCGACAATGCCTGAACCGCCGGCGAACTCTACCGAGTCGTACGACACGAACTCTCAGGTCCGTCTCGGCCTCATTGACAAAGAGTTGCAGCGGCACGGGCAGCAACAGGCCGCCCTCCAACAACAGATTCAATCTTATCAGTGGAAGGTGGATTCCGTACCAGTTCTCGAAACTCAGCTTGCTCAACTCACGCGAAATTATGAAACATCAAGACAGAACTATCAGTCTCTTCTCGACAAGACATTCTCCGCGGGTATGTCGGAGGAATTGGAACGCACACAGCAAGGAAAGCGATTTACGGTTTTGGATTCTGCCAAAACCCCCGGAAAGCCAATCAAACCGGATAGAGTATTGTTCACAGCAGGCGTTCTGGTACTGGCTCTTCTTTTGCCATCCGGCATGACCGTAGGTGTTTATTTGATGAAGGGTTCAGTTAAGTCGGAGGTTGAGCTAAAAGAAATGCTTCCGTTTAATATCCAGGTTCTTGGTGCCATTCCGCCCATAGTAAGCCAAGCCGACTTGCGCCGGGCGCGAGTGCTCACAGTGCAAACGGTTGTGGCGTCAATAATTTCATGTACAGCATTGATTATCTTTCTGCTAAGGTGAGGCCCGTCCAATGAGTTCCAATCTAGCTTTACATGCGGCGACAGCTGGTCGCTTCGATAATAAACCTGGCGCACGATTTGGCTCGAGGAAGCGGACGGTTACCCTCCAGCCCGGCAAAAAGTCGCGCCTCGTTTTCCTGACGGAACCGGAGGGGCTCGCGGTCGAGCAGTATAAGATACTTCGACACCGTCTTCGCACGCTCCACCCAGAAGGCGGAGTGATGTTGGTCACGAGCCCAAGCCCAGGTGAAGGTAAAACGCTGACATCGGTCAATCTTGCCTTCTGTTTGGCGGAGGGTGGTAGTAAGACGTGCCTCGTTGACCTCGATTTTAGGGCCCCAGGTGTTGGCTCCACTTTAGGCTATGAATTCGAAGACGATAGCATTGAAGATGTATTGAATGGCGAACGAACCATTGCCGAATCGGCTCGTCAGCTAGGAGAGCGCCCGTTGTATGTGCTGGGTGTCAAAAAATGCATGGCGTCGCCCGGGCACTTTTTTAAGCCGGAAGTCTTGACTCCTGTCCTAAACACTCTCCGTTCTGTGTTTCAATGGGTGATTCTGGATTTTGCACCCGTGATCCCTATGTCGGATGTAGCTGAAATTGCACCCCAAGCCGATGGGGCACTTCTTGTGATACGTACTGGGAAAACAGATAAATCGCTGGTTGTACCGTGCCTTGAGACACTGGGATCTAAGCTCTGGGGCGTGGTTGTGAATGACTCACCCATTAGTGGCAGTTCCTATTACGGATACTATGGTAAGCATAGAGACTGAATCATCGAAGTTGAAAGGTAATTTCTGCCTTCGGTGGCGACGATTCTTTGGTCGTTAGGTCGAGCAAGCGCCAGATCGTCTCTGGTACGGAAAGAGGGAATTGTTGGGTTGTCGGCGATATCGCGGAATCACTGTTGCCGTGGTCGTGTTCCTGATGACCTCTATTAGTTTCGGTCAGGAACCTGTCCCGATGTCAGGTCATGACCGGAAGGCGGTTGAGCAGCCGGTACGTGCGGGAATCGGTAGGGTGAATCCATCGGCGCATGAGGTGGAGAAGCCCGGCGTTGTCCGCCCCTATTTTATTGCAGCAGATGAGGTGGACTGGGATTACACACCCCACGGAAGGAATTTAGCGGGACTGCCACATGTTGAGACGGCTGAAGACGAGGCTGGAGTGGGTGTGGGCCATCGGGTCTATCACAAGGCCATCTATCGCGAATACACGGATACAACCTTCAAGACATTGAAGATTCGCCCCCAGCAGTGGGAACACTTGGGTATTTTGGGCCCGCTTATTCGCGCGGAGGTAGGCGACTCAATTCGGGTCGCCTTCAAGAACAACACCCACCTCTCGGTCACCATGCATCCGCACGGTCTGGAGTACAAGAAAGACGCAGAAGGGGCTTTGTATAACGATGGAACTGCTGGGACGGTTAAGGCGGATGACAAGATCGCACCTGGCGGCATCTATATCTATATCTGGACCGTGCCGGAAAGAAGCGGACCGGCAGCGATGGATGAGAGTTCAGTGCTGTGGATGTACCATTCGCACTTTGTGGAATCAACCGACATCAATACCGGACTCATTGGCCCCATCATCGTTACCAGGCGCGGCTTGGCTCGACCGGACGGGTCGCCGAAAGACGTTGACAGAGAGTTTATAACGGACTTCTCGTTATTCGATGAAACGGACAGTTGGTTCTTTGAGGGTAATGCAGGAAAACAGGCGAGAGCCCTTCGTTCAAAAACGGTAAATCCCGTGCTTCGCGAACAGAATACGCTCTACACAATCAATGGTTATATTGAAGCCAATCTTCCTCTGCTGACGATGAAAAAGAGCGAGCGCGTCCGTTGGTATCTACTCTCCAACAGTAATGAGGACGACGTGCACATGGCGCATTGGCATGGAAATACAGTCGTCTGGAACAAAATGAGGATGGACTCGCTCTTCCTCGGGCCTATGGCAATGGCTACGGCAGACATGGTACCGGACAATGAGGGAATCTGGCTTTTCCATTGCCATGTCAACGATCACTTTTCGGGCGGCATGGTAGGTCGATATCAGGTGCTGCCGTAGTCAGCAGCGTGCTTAAACATTGCGATGTGAAGCTCGTTGGAGACTATTGTGCAGCTCGTTGCACATCTCCCACGTATTGCCAAATTCTCTCCGGTTATTGCGAATCCCTCGAAATCGGATCCGATCACCTGAGCAGAAACCTGATCGAATTTTTTCTTTTCCGCCTTGTCCAACCTGGGTTCTGGCCCAACCGCTCTGATGCTGGATCCGCGATGAACAATTCTTTGCACACTTGTCACCCAGGTTCTGATCAGAGAGGTGACCGCAAATTCCCCACGTGGCAGAAATATGTCACCACCGTCTCCCGTCAAATGTTCACATAAATGAAACTGCGTCTATACTGTTTGAAATGAACTGCTTACCTTCAAACGAGGTGTGATCTTCCCGCACATAATAGCGGAGAACCTCGCTTCGCACCGGCTAGGCCCAACAGGTAGAGCCAAGCCGGATCGCGATTTCGGTCATATTTGAACAAAAAATGTGGCCAATGTGGGTCATTTCGACTTGGGAACGGGCAAGTTCAGGTGGCATTCCAATTGCTTGAGTTATTGAGACGAGGCAAGAGCTGCCTGATCAGAATTGACAAGCTTTTATTGGCTTTAGGTAATGCAACTGCTCCACTTTTTTATGGCTTTGTATCAGTGAGTGGCTGAATTGATCTGGGTTTCCCACAGTGACCGTCTGTAGGTCACCATCGCGAAGCGTTGCTTAATACTGGTTGACACACGAGTTGGGAGTGGCAATGGACTATCTTGCGGAACCTTTGTTGAATTACACCCCGCTCCTAAATCGAGCATCGAGTCACACTCGTTGGTATGCCGCTTACACCTACCCGCGCCACGAGAAAGCCGTGACGAAACAGCTCGAGTCAAAGTCTATCGAAGCGTTTCTTCCTGTTTTCCTCACCGAGAACCGATGGAAAGACCGGCGCGTACAGATTCAAAACCCACTCTTCCCGGGATATGTGTTTACGCGGATCAACCTGAGCGAGAGAAGTAGAGTGCTCGCTATCCCGGGCGTGATCAGAATGCTGTCGTTCAACGGAATACCCGCTCCAATTGACGATTCCGAGATCGAGGCAGTCAGGCTCTGCATGGAACGAGGCGCCGCCCTGGAGTCGTACCCTTTTCTCGAGATTGGCGACCGTGTCCGGGTGCGATCTGGTGTGCTAGAGGGTCTAGAAGGTTTGATTTCACGTTGCAAAGACGAGCGCAGATTGATAGTTCCCATTTCGCTTATCAATCAATCTGTGGCTGTTGAGATTGACGTTCAATTTTTGGAGCTACTTGACATCCAAAACATCAATCATCACGGATATTCGGGCCGAATGGGAATTGTTCCAAACTTAGCATTGAGATAATCGGGCCATCGGACACTATTACTCGGTGCAACAGTATCGACCATCGGGCAAATATCAACCGTTCTCACGAGTTACCCCGCACGCGAAGGATTTTTTGGATGGCTACTCATAAATTCGCATTGTCACCATGGCTAAAGAAAGTATCTTACGAAGAGGATTCTGCGGCACCTTTCGAGAGGCGGGTACCGTTTGCCGTAGCCGAAGAGGCGGTCTTCGTGCAGATGCTTCGTCTGGAACGTCGCCGAACCGAGCGCTCTGGAAAACAGTTTATGCTTGTTCTCATAAGCAGCGAAGATTTCCTCGCTGAAACTGGCGGCATGCTAATTAACGATGTGGTGGCAGCAATTTCCTCCAGCACCAGGGAGACAGACATACTAGGGTGGTACGAACAGGACGTTAGGCTAGGCCTTCTCATGACGGAAATCGGGCAAGCTGACGCCGCGACGATCAAAACCATTATTCAAAAAATCTCGCTTGCGGTGCAAAATGCCGTGAGCCCCGAAAAATACTGTAGGCTAACTCTGATGTTCCGCGTCTTTCCGCAAGAGATGGCCAAGCTGTCGGATAACCAAGGGGATTTTGTTCTTTATCCCGACCTTTCGAAACGGCACGCGCGGAAAGGGCACGGACCCGTTCTTAAGAGAACGATGGACATCTTTGGCAGCCTGGCCGCGCTCATCGCATTCCTTCCGGCATTCGCCATTATTGCCCTGCTTGTAAAATTGACTTCGAAAGGCCCGGTTCTCTTTTGCCAAAAACGGGTGGGTCAGTATGGAAGAGAGTTCAATTTTTTCAAATTCCGCACCATGTACGTCGACAACGACTCGGAGATCCATCGTGAATATGTCACGAAGCTAATTGCTGGAGGAACGAACCTGGGGCAGGAAAAAGGTGTATATAAACTGGTCAATGATCCCAGAGTAACAACCCTCGGCCGGTTTTTACGCAAGACAAGCCTTGATGAACTACCCCAGTTCGTGAATGTCCTCAAGAACGACATGTCACTCGTGGGGCCAAGGCCTCCGCTTCCTTACGAGTATGAGCGATACAAGATTTGGCATAAACGCCGTGTACTGGAGCTAAAACCGGGGCTTACTGGTCTCTGGCAGGTAGAAGGCAGATCTCGCACAACCTTTGACGAAATGGTGCGTATGGATATTAAATATGCAAGCACCAGCTCGCTGTGGGTAGATCTCAAGATCCTTTTGCAAACGCCGGCGGCAATGTTTTCGGGCCGTGGCGCCTGCTAGGCATACGCAAATCGTCCGCTTTTCGTTCCTACCGTGCCACCTATTTTTGGCAAAAAACAATGTCTTTTCGACTTATGCAGGTCATCCGTGTGCTAGGATCCTTGTCCTTTACTCGACTATGACCTTGCTATGCCCGCCCAGCTTATAAATTGCAAAAACTAGTGGAAACATTCTTAACGGCACCCTGACATGTCATCAGTCTCATACGAAAATGAAGTTTCGATCGCACCGGCGGAGTCATTGCCCCAAAGGGCAGAGCCGGCGCCTATTGAGAAAGGAACCTACGGCCAGATTGTGAAGTCGTCAGCTCTTGTCGGCGGATCTTCGGTGCTGAACATAGCGATTGGAATCGTTCGTACCAAGGTGATGGCGGTGTTACTTGGTCCCGCTGGGTTCGGGTTGTTTGGCTTATACGGTTCGATCACAACTCTCACTCAAACTCTTGCAGGGATGGGAATCAATAGCAGCGGAGTACGCCAAATCGCCGAGGCTGCCGGATCCGACAATTCTGAACGCATCGCACAAATTGCCGTTGTGCTGCGGCGAATATCGATTCTGTTGGGATTGCTGGGCGCGGTGTTGTTGGTTATATTCTCACGACAGGTTTCGTTAGTAACATTCGGCACCACGCAGCGTACCGCGTCGGTGTGCTTGCTCTCGCTGGCCGTATTGTTTCAACTGGTCTCGGCCGGACAGGGTGCGCTCATCCAGGGAATGCGACGGATCGCGGATCTGGCAAAGATGAACGTCATCAGCGCCTTTTCAGGATTGATCATCAGTATTCCTGTGGTGTACTTCTTTCGCGAGAAGGGTATCGTGCCCTCGCTGGTAGGTGTCGCGGCGACGATGATCCTCACTTCTTGGTGGTTTAGTCGCAAGATTCGTATTCAGAATCCACCAATGTCGGTCTCCCAGGTGGGGCATGAAGCAGCCGTCTTGTTGAAGCTAGGCACGGCATTCATGGTCAGCGGCTTGATGGCCACGGGAGTGGCCTATGTGGTTCGGGTCATACTGCTGCAAAAAGTTGGATTCGCTGCCACCGGGATCTATCAATCGGCATGGGTTCTCGGCGGACTTTATGTGGGGTTTATTCTGCAGGCGATGGGTGCAGACTTTTATCCTCGATTGAGCGCTGTTGCCCGAGACAATAAGCAATGCAATCGATTGGTGAACGAACAAGCGCTCGTAGGTCTTTTACTGGCTGGCCCCGGCGTGATTGCTACTCTCACGTTCGCTCCTCTTGTAATTGCCCTCTTTTATAGCGCGAAATTCGGCGCGGCTGTAAGCGTCCTGCGCTGGGTATGCCTAGGAGCAACTCTTCAGGTAGTAACTTGGCCCATGGGTTTTATCATTCTCGCCAAAGCCAGGCAGGACTTCTTTCTTCTCAGTGAGCTCGTTTGGGCCTTCATCGCGGTCGGTCTAGCATGGTCGTGTGTCGCGTCATTTGGTCTCAACGGCGCGGGCATCGCGTTTTTCCTGTCCTACATCGTTCACGCCGCTCTTGTCTATCCGATTGTCCGGCATCTTAGCGGGTTTCGCTGGTCTTCCACGAACAAGCGCGTTGGTCTCCTATTCTTTTCTTTGATAACGGCAGTCTTCGGCTCATTTTGGCTGCTGCCGCTTTCTTTCGCCGTTTCGATTGGCACAAGCGCGGCGATTATGGGCGCAGTCTTTTCTGTGCGAAGTATCGTCAAGCTGGTTCCCTTGGAAGACATTCCGCGCCCTGTACGACGAGTACTCGCCATGCTTCATCTGGCTCCTTCGAGCTAGCGCGATCAATATTATCTGAAAAACAACCTCACTATTCCAACAGCATTTACGCTAAGTACGCCAATCATAAACTTTTATGTATACCCCGCCCGACAAACCCAAGCTGGTCTTCTTCCAAAATAAGTACGACGACAGTTTGCCCGATTTCCTGCTCACACACAAACAGGAACATGTGGACTGTTTGTCGTTATTTTTCGACGTGGCAGTGATTCAGCATGATTGCGACTATCAGCAGATATGCGATCTATATCAGCCTGATCTGGCCCTATTTGAAACCGGTGTAAACCTTTCAAGTTGCAGAAAACCAAAAATAGCAAATGTCCGAGCGTGCGGCACAATACCCAAGTTGGGTTTCTTCAACGCCGATCCCTGGTGCGAGACACGTTCAGGATCCCTTTCGGAAATGGATCAGTGGGGAATAGAAACCTTCTTCTCCATTTCGGCTACAGCAGCCCAACATATGCCAGTGATAGCCAATCAGCTTTTCGTGTGGCCGAACTTCATCAACCCAACGGTCTTCCGAGACTACAAGGAAGCCAAGCTCATACCAGTACTGCTTTCAGGTGCAACTGCTGCACAATACCCTTGGCGGAGGCGCATCTATAAACTTATTGCTGAGCACTATCCCTCGCTGTGGTGCCCGCATCGCGGATATCTCTCGCGCTCCTCAGCTGGTCAAATGCTTTCTGGTATCCGGTATGCGCGTACCATCAATGCTTCAGAG
>Ga0137412_10000479_pt1 | contig 27999 bp, 30 predicted proteins | sample CZODoug2_1_16fun_FD_122160 | JGI IMG/M metagenome (GOLD analysis project Ga0137412, IMG submission 122160) | Vadose zone soil fungal communities from Angelo Coast Range Reserve, California, USA - CZODoug2_1_16fungal (Hybrid Assembly) | ecosystem: Environmental > Terrestrial > Soil > Vadose zone...
CGGTTCGGCCGGGCGATCATCTGCGCGCTGGCCCACCTCGGCGGACACCCCGTCGCGGTGGTGGCCAACCAGCCGAACGTGTCGGCCGGCTCGATCGACGCCGACGCCGCCGACAAGGCCGCGCACTTCATCATGGTCGCCGACTCGTTTCACCTACCGATCGTGTTCCTTGCCGACAACCCGGGGATGCTGCCCGGCAGCCGCTCCGAGCGCAGCGGTGTATTGCGCGCTGGCGCAAGGATGTTCGCCGCCCAAACTGCCGCCACCACGTTGAAACTGCACCTCACCTTGCGCAAGGCCTACGGCTTCGGATCGATGGTGATGTCCATGCTCGGCTTCGACGATCAGGTGGCGACGTTCGCCTACCCAGGCGCAACGATGGGCGCCATGAGCGCAGCGGCGTTGAGCCGTGCCTCGAATGCCACAGAGGATCTCAGCGCCAATCTGCGCGACGCCGAGCTCGAGGCGTCGTACCGGTCGGCTGAGCGCTTCGGGTTCGACGAGCTGATCGATCCGCGCGAGACCCGTGACGCGTTGCTGGCAGCCCTACAGCGAGGGCTGTTCGGCAGACAGGTCGCCGCGGAACCCGTCAGCCGCACGGTGATCATGCCGTGAACCAGACACTGCGCGAACGCATCCTTGGCGCCTGGCAGTTGGGGTCGTTCACCACCCAGGACACGGACACCGGCCATGTCAGCCATCCGCTTGGCACCACACCCCGCGGGATGATCCTCTACACCGACGACGGCCACATGTCGGCACAGCTGGCCGACGGGGACATGGGCGGTTACATCGCCTACGGGGGCCGCTTCAGCGTCGACGAGGACACATCCATCGTGCACCACGACGTCACCATCGCGATGATGCCGGAACTGTTGGCGCAACCGCAGTTCCGGCAGGCACACATCGACGGAGACCGCCTGACGTTGTCGGCGACGACGACCGACGACGCGGGAGCGACGACACATGCCACCGTCGTGTGGCGGCGCGCGGGTAGCTCCGAGACGGTCCCGGCGGTTCGATAGCCTGGTGTTCCACGATGGCGACACCCGGAGCCCCCGGACGCCTGAGCCGGAGGACGACGATGAGCACGGCGGCACAACTGATGGTCAACTGCCTTGAGGCAGAGGGCGTTTCCCTGGTCTTCGGCATTCCTGGCGAGGAGAACATCCACTTCGTCCAGGCGCTGGCAGGATCGTCGCAGATCAGGTACGTACTGACCCGCCACGAGCAGGCCGCGGCGTTCATGGCCGAGATGTACGGTCGGGTCACCGGCCGTCCCGCCGTGGTGTCGGCGACGCTCGGACCCGGCGCCATCAACATGCAGCTCGGTGTCGCCGACGCGACCACCAACAGCACCCCACTCGTGGCGATCTCCGCCCAGGTCGGACAGGACCGCGAGTACAAGGAGTCCCACCAGTACGTCGACCTGGTGTCGATGTTCGCCCCGATCACCCGCTGGTCCGACGGCGTCCCCACGACGGCGGCGATCCCCGAGATGTTCCGCAAGGCGTTCAAGCTCGCGGAGACTGAGCGTCCGGCAGCGGTGTATCTGGCCGTGCCAGAGCACATCGATGCCGACGAGGCCGACTACGACCTCAAACCCCTGCCCCGCAACGTGGTTCAGCCCGAGGCGCCGTCGCCCCGGCAGGTCGTCCGTGCCGTCGATCTCCTACGTTCGGCGAAGCGGCCGGTCATCCTGGCAGGCCATGGCGCTGCCCGCGCCGACGCGACCGCGGCGCTGGCGCGGCTGTCCGAGGAGCTCGGTGTGCGGGTCGCCAACACGTTCCACGGCAAGGGCGTCATGCCCGACGACCATCCCAACAGCATGGGAACGATCGGCTTCATGCGCCACGACTACGTCAACTTCGGTTTCGACGACGCCGACCTGATCATCGCGGTCGGCTACGAACTTCAGGAGTTCGACCCGGTCCGCATCAACCCCAACTCCGACAAGCGGATCATCCACATCCACCGCTTCCCCGCCGAAGTGGACGTGCACTACCCGGTCGACGTCGGCATCATCGGTGACATCAGCGAGTCCCTCGACGCCGTGCGCGAATCGATGGCGGGACACCAATTCGACATCGAAGTCGCCGCCCCCGGCGCGGGTCTGCTCGCCGAGGAATTCGCTCGTGGACAACAGGACTCGAGCTTCCCCCTCGCGCCGCAGCGGATCGTCGCCGACACCAGGGCGGCACTGGACCGCAGTGACGTCGTGCTGGTCGACACGGGCGCTGCGAAGATGTGGATGGCGCGCCTGTACCCGACCTACGAGCGCAACACGTGCCTGATCTCGAATGGCTTGTCCACCATGGCCTTCTCCCTGCCGGGGGCGTTGGGGGTGCAGCTGGCGCAACCCGACTCGAAGGTGCTCGCGGTGATGGGCGACGGCGCCTTCCTGATGAACAGCCAGGAGATCGAGACCGCGGTCCGCGAGCGGATTCCCCTGGTGGTGCTGATCTGGGAGGACGGCGGGTACGGCCTGATCGAATGGAAGATGGACCTCGAACTCGGAGACCATTACTACGTCGGCTTCACCAATCCCGACGTGGTGAAGTATGCCGAGAGCTTCGGTGCCAAGGGGTACCGGATCTCCGCCGCCGATGAACTCCTACCCACCCTGCGCGCCGCCCTCGCCGACGACGGCGTGTCGATCATCGCGTGTCCGGTCGATTACTCGGAGAACCTGCGACTGACCGAACGGCTCGGGCAGCTCGACGACACGCTTTAGCCGACGGTGTTGCGGTAGACCTCGACGATCGGGGCGAGTTCGTCCGGCGTGGCCCCGTGCATGATCACCGCATCGGCGCCGTAGTCGAATTCCTTGCGGACGCGGTCGACGCACTGTTGGGCAGAGCCCGTCGCCGACGGTTCGAGCCACTCGTCGGGGATCAGGGTGGCGATGTGCTCGATCTGTGCGGCGGTGGCCTTGTGGTCGATGCCGCCGGGGATGGACGTCACCACCGGGTCTTCCCGGAAGTGTTGCAGCACAGCGGGATCCCAGCCGTTGGTGTTGACCAGGAGATCGCCGTAGCCCTGGAGGTAGGTGGCAAGCCGGGCGACGGTCTTCTTCAGCCGCAACTCCTCGGGAAGATGATCGCCGATCGTGGCGAAGCACGACCAGACCTTCACGTCGTCCGGGTTTCGGCCCGCCTGCTCGGCGGCGTCCTTGACGGTCTTGACCGCGCGCTGCAGCGTCTCCGGCGTGAAGTAGGTGTGCAGGATGACGTCGTCGAACTCACGCCCGCCGAGTGCGAGGGTCTTGGGACCGAACGCCATGATCGCCAGGCGGACGTCCTCGTTGAATTCCGGATCCAGATAGAGCAACTGATACTTGCCCATCGGCCCGTCGTGGCCAAAGATCAGCTCGCCGTGCCAGAGCCTTCGCATGACCTTGGCGAAGTCCTCCATCTGCGCGGTGGTGACCGGCGGCACGCCGAACGCCCCGTACACCGCCGCGATCCCGCGACCGATCCCGAGAGTGAAGCGGCCCTTCGACAGCCGGTGCATGGTGGTGGCCCACGATCCGGTGATCAGCGGATGGCGGGTGTTGTGATTGGTTGCGGCGGTGGCGATCTGCATGCGGCTGGTGACCGCGCAGGCCGCACCGACCAACGACGACGCCTCCTTGACGTTCCATCGCTCGGAGATGAACGCCGTGCCGAAGCCGAGCTCCTCACCGCGTCGCGCCTCGTCCATCAAACCGGCGGGGCCCTCGCCGCCTGCGCCGGCCAACAGGTAGTAGCCCAGCTCGTCCAGCACGCGGTCCGTCACTCGCAGGCTCCCGTCCAGAAATCCGTCACGCCCATACCCCCAGCTTGTATCCGCAATTCCAGACCTCGGTGATCCTGCCGTCAACTACGCGAAAGATCTCCATGCTGCCGATCGTGGTTTCGGTACCGTCCTTCAACGTCATCGGCGATTCGTACACGATCGCAACATGCTCGCCGTCGTCTCCGGCGACGACGAGGTTGAGGTCGAACCGCACCTTGTCGAACATGGCCCAGTGGTCCACGACGCGTTGTACCGCCTGCTCGTGGCTGAGGGTCTGTGCCTCACCGACCTCGTGGCGGATCACGCTCTCGCCCAACAGTTCATCGGCGAGTGCGAAGTTACGTTCGTTCCAGACGACGAGGTTGTAGAGCTCCACCACCTCACGGGCTGCGCGGCTCATTCGAAGACGTCAAGTGCGTCGATGTCGTCGATGGCGGCCACCGCACGGTCGACGAGTTTGATGCACAGTGCGCGCGATCGGTCCGGCATCGCATCCCAGCGGACGAGTGCGATGGTGGGAAGGATCATCAGGTAGGCGACGGCGAACCGGTAGTGCCGCCAGGCAGCGTCGAACGTGTAGTCCGTCACGCCGTTCTCGCCCAGCCGGATCAGATACTCGCGGACCAGCTCCTCATCGTTTCCGCGGCGGACCTCGGTGGGCAGGCCCTGACTGACCAGATAGCCGACGTCTGCCACACCGATACCGCGGGCGGCGAACTGAAAGTCGATCACCTTCAACCGATCTCCGTCGAAGAACAAGTTGTCGGCTCTGATGTCACCGTGTAGGAGCATCGAGCCTTCGCTCAAGGCATCCAGGGCCTGCGGTGCCAACTCGGCGAAACGATCGGCGTACTTCGCCACCGCCCGCGGTACGGGAACCGCGCAGTTGTCGCAGTAGACCTGCCATCCCATCGCAAAAACGGGAAGGAAGATGTCGCGAGCCACCGGCGAGTCGATGCTGGGAAAGTCATCGGGCACGTCGGCGTCGTCGGTCATCGACCAGGCGTGGAGACCGGCGAGCTGCTCGATGCACAGCCGGGCCCGACGGATCGACAATCCGGCGAGGTGATCGGCGTTCTCCCAGTTCCGCAGATCTTCCATCACCAGAATGAAGTCGACCGAATCGTCGGCCATGCGCGCGGTGTACACGTGCGGCGTCGCCATCGGGGCGCGGCCGGCGATCTTCTGATAGAACACCAACTCTCGTCGATAGCCGCCGAGCATCTCCATGGCTCCGCGCGCCTCGGACTGCGCCGCCAACTTCACGATGACTGTCTCCGGCACGCCATCGCCGGTGAGGTGCAGGCGGTAGAGCAGCGACGAGAATCCGGTGTCCTGCGCGATCTGCTCGGCACGCATGCCCGTGACCTTGGCGCCGACCGGCGTCGAATCGTCGTCTCGCAGCGCCTCTGTGAGCCACCGAGCGTCCACCGCTTCGATGTCTGCCGGTACCCGGGTTTCGGCCGGAGTCGACATGGCACTCTCCTCTGAGATATTTGACACTGAACAAGCAACATAATTGTTGGTCGTTTAATATGCAAGGGTGCCTTCCCCTGCACGCGGCCTGACGCAGCCGCAGCGCGTCGAGATATCGAGCCGCCGACTCGTCGAGGCGGCGGCCGAGCTTGTCGCCGAAAAGGGTTGGGAGGCAACCACGGCGGCTGATATCGGCCGCCGAGCCGGATACAGCCGGGCAATGGTGCACGCGCGGTACGGCACCAAGGACGCCATCTTGGACGCGTTCTTCGAGCACGGGTACGTGCAACGGCTCATTCCCGATGCCCAACCCGACGCCACCGGACTCGAGAACGCGGTCGCGCATTTCGGTCGGGTCCAGGACTTGTACAAGCAGGACGGTGAGTTCCTTCGCGCGATATTCGTGATGACGTTCGAAGCGATCAAGACCACCTCGCCGCTGCGTCAACGTGTCCAGCTTTGGCTGCAACGCGGCGTCGACAAGGTCGAAGCCGGGCTCAGGCGAGGCGTCACCGACGGGTCGGTCCGCGCCGACGTCGACGTCGAACGGGCGACGAGTGACGTCAGCGCCGCGATCTTCGGTATCGCCTATCTGTGGATCGCGATGCCGAGTGGCTACGACCTCGGCCGCGAAGTGGCATATCTGCGGGAGCGGTTCATTCGGGACTACGGGTCCGAGTGATACTGTAATCATTACAGTATCAGGCCCGGTCAGGAGGGGATCAGCCCGCGTGAACGTCCCACGAAGTGGTCTCGGAGCACCGGAGACCCGCGGCTTCCCAGAGCTGATACCGGTTGACGCTCCGCCGGAATTGGAACGGTTCGCCACGGCGGTACGCCGCCTGCAGGACCTGGCCGTATCGACCAAACCCGACGGCGAGACGTGGAACACCGCGACGGACGCGATCGAAAGTGCCTGCGCTGCACTCGAACCCCACCAGGTGCCCGATGGTCAGGCCCCCGCGGGCCGCGCCGTCAAGCTACCCGGCCTTGGTCACCCGCTGATGCCGCCGTGGACGATCACGGCGTTCGATGCTGGCGGAGTGACGATGGAGGGGCACTTCAGCAGGTTCCACGTTGGCGGCAACATGGCGGTGCACGGCGGGGTGATACCGCTGCTCTACGACTGGCACTTCGGCATGATCGTGTCAGCCGCGGGACGGCCCATCAGTCGCACCGGCTATCTGCACGTCGACTACCGTGCCGTCACCCCGATCGACACCCCGCTGATCAGCCGCGGCCGCATCGATCGAATCGACGGTCGCAAGGCGTTCGTCACGGCGACCATGACCGACGCCGACGGCACCGTGCTGAGCGAGGCCAACGGCCTGATGATCAAGCTGCTCGACCACCAGCCCTGATCCCGTCGGAATCCCGTCAGGAACCGGTCCAATTGGGTGCGCGCTTCTCCGCGAATGCCGTGGCACCTTCGATCGCATCCTTGGACGAGAACACCGGCCGGATGAGTTCGCTTTGCTTGCGCCACATCTCGTCCTCGCTCCAGCCCGCCGACTTCACGATGATCTCCTTGGTCGCCGCGACCGCAAGCGGCCCGTTCTTCGTGATGCGCTCGGCGAGGGCGAGTGCGCCGGCCAGCGCCTCGCCCGGCTCGGTGAGCACGTTGACGAAGCCCCAGGTGGACGCCTCCTCGGCGGTGAAGTTGTCGCCGGTGAGTGCCAGCTCGAGAGCCTTCTGGTACGGGATGCGATGGGGCAGCCGGAGCAGACCACCACCCGCGGCCACCAGGCCGCGCTTCACCTCGGGGATACCGAACTTCGCGTTCTTGGCCGCCACCACCAGGTCGGTCGCCAGCACGATCTCGGTACCGCCTGCGAGCGCGTAACCCTCGACGGCGGCGATGACCGGTTTGCGGGGCGGTTGCTCGGTGAATCCGATTCCGCGGCCAGGGATCGAGACGTTCTCCCCTGCCACGAATGCCTTCAGATCCATGCCTGCGCAGAAGTTGCCGCCTGCCCCGGTGACGATCGCGACCGACAACTCGGGTGTCGCGTCGAGTTCGTCCATGGCATCCGCGAGCCCCTTGGTCACGGCCAAGTTGAATGCGTTGCGGGCTTCCGGGCGATTGATGGTGATGACGAGAGTCCGCCCTTGGCGCTCCGTCAGAATTTCGTCGGCCACTTGCTTCCGTCCCAACCTGTTCACTGTCGGTCGTCGATTCCCCTACCCGGAGAAACTTACTATGGGTATTTCAGTAGTCGGCGAGCGGGGAACGACGCGACCCCGTGACCAGCACTTCCAGGGCCCAGACGCCGGTTGCCGGTAGATTGAGTTGGCCCATCCCGTACGGGTGCGGTGCCAGGGGCTGTGATCTTGATGGAGGTGTCCTCGTGGCCAAGCCGGCGACCGCCGAAAAGCGACAACGTCGCGAACGCGGCTCGATCAACCCCGACGACATCATCAAGGGCGCCTTCGAACTCGCCGAGGAACTCGGCATCGACAACGTCAGCATGCCGTTGCTTGGCAAGCATCTCGGCGTGGGCGTGACGAGCATCTACTGGTACTTCCGCAAGAAGGACGAACTTCTCAACGCGATGACCGACCGGGCGTTGAAGCAGTACGTGTTCGCCACTCCGTACGTGGAAGCCAAGGATTGGCGCGAGACGTTGCGCAACCACGCGCGCAGCGTACGAAAGGCGTTCCTGGGCAACCCGATTCTGTGCGACCTGATCCTCATCCGTTCGGCGCTGAGCCCACGCGCGGCCAAGCTCGGCGCCGTCGCGGTGGAGAAGGCGATCGAGAGCCTGGTCGAGGCGGGCCTGTCACCCGAGGACGCCTTCGACACGTACTCCGCGGTGTCGCTGCACGTGCGCGGATCCGTTGTGCTGCAGCGCCTGTACGACAAGAACCGGTCATCGGACGGCGGATCCGGCGGCTTCGAGGACAAGATGGTCCTCGAGCCCGAGACGACGCCGCTGCTGGCCAGGCTGAGCGATGAGAGCCACCGGATCGGCGCCCCCGACGACAAGAACTTCGAGTACGGCCTCGACTGCATCCTCGATCATGCCGAGCGGCTGATCGAGCAGGCGTCGACCAAGGCGGCTCCGGCGCAACGCCGCAAGACGGCGCGCTGAATCCGAGCGCTCAGACCTCGGTCAGGCAGGTACGCGATAGCCCGCCGCGGACTGCCGCAACTGCCAGATCTGGGCAGGGCACAGCTCCTGAGTCGCCTGGCTGAGCAGATAGGAGATCTGGAACTCGTCGGACGTGTTGAAGTCGGACCTGATCGAGGACGCCAGATCGGCGTAGCTCTGTTTTTGGCTGATGCGGTCGCAGAGGCCGTTGCCGTAGTCGAGCGCCGCCTGCGCGTTCGCGAAGTTGTAACCCGGCCGCAGGGTCACGTTGATGATGTACCCGATGTCATCGGCCTGAGCCGGTGCTGCCGTCACCACTCCGGCGCCCGCGGCGCAGGCCAGAGCTGCAATGACACCGGCAATCGAACGCTTCATTCTCAGCACGATAGCCGAGCGTGACGAGATCCGAGCCGGTTGCGGCGTTGATATTGCACTGAGGGCTGTCGAAATTGCCGAGGCACGACCGTGGCGACAATCCGAACGCTTAGGAACCACCTGCGGCCTCCGACTGAGCAGGCGCATCCACATCGGAGATCACGCCCCGCTCGATCAGATGGTCGGTGAGTGGCGCGACGCCGACCGTGAAGTGCTCGGCCATCGCCATCCTGGCCCGATTGGCATCCCTGCGCTCGAACGCGGCGATCACGCGACGGTGGTCCCTGATCGACAGCTTCGGCCAGCCGCTCACCGTCGGGAACACCGACTCGGGGGCGTACCGCGTGATGCCCGACATGAACTGGGTGAGCTTCGGTGAGTCCGCTGCCACGTTGATGGTGCGGTGGAACTCGTGGTTGAGCCGGACGGTGCGCTCCAGGTCATCCTGCTCATAGGCCCGCTCCAGCTCGTCTTGGATTCCGCGTAGGGCGGCCAGTTGCTCGTCGCTGATGTTCTCCGCGGCCCGCGCGGCGAGTTCACCGCCGATGAAGGCCTGCACGTTCGCCACGTCGGCGATGTCGCGCGCGGTCAGCTCGAGCACGACGAAGCCTCGCCGTGGCTGCTGTATCAGCAGTCCCTCGGCGCAGAGGTTCAACAACGCTTCCCGCACGGGCGTGACGCTGACGCCGAGTTCGACGGCGAGCTGGTCCAGCCGCAGGTACTCCCCAGCCCGATAGGTGCCGTTGAAGATCCGCCGCCGGACGTAGCGCGCGACGTCGTCGGACAGCTGCGGCCTTGCGGCGAACCCCTCCGGTTCCCCCCGTCGCTTCGCTCGCCCCTCCGGGTCAGAGTCGATACTCATGAAGGAGGCTCTTGCTGATGATGGTCTTCTGGATCTCGCTGGTGCCCTCACCGATCAGCAGGAACGGGGCGTCGCGCATGAGTCGCTCGATCTCGTACTCCTTGGAGTAGCCGTAGCCGCCGTGGATCCGGAAGCTCTGCTGGGTCACCTCCGAACAGAACTCGCTGGCAAGGTATTTGGCCATTCCCGCCGCGACGTCGTTGCGCTCCCCCGAGTCCTTCAACCGTGCGGCGTTGACCATCATCAGATGGGCGGCCTCGACCTTCGTCGCCATCTCCGCGAGCTGGAAGGCGATCGCCTGGTGGTCGGCGATCGGCTTGCCGAAGGTGCTGCGCTGCTGGGCATACCGGACGGCGAGCTCGAAGGCCCTGATCCCGACGCCGCACGCGCGGGCGGAGACGTTGACCCTGCCGACCTCGATGCCGTCCATCATCTGGAAGAAGCCTTGCCCCGGCGCGTTGCCGAGCACGTCGTCGTCGCTGCACTGGTAGCCGTCGAAGATCAACTCGGTGGTGTCGATGCCCTTGTAGCCGAGCTTGTCGATCTTGCCGGGGATGACCAGCCCTGGCGCCACTTCGCCGAAGCCCGTTGGCTTTTCGATCAGGAACGCGGTGAGGTTGCGGTGCGGCTTGTCGGCTCCCTCGTCGGTCTTCACCAACGCCGCCACCAGCGTGGAGCTGCCGCCGTTGGTCACCCACATCTTCTGCCCGGTGATGGCGTAGCCGCCGCCCGGATTGCGAACGGCCTTGGTGCGGATGGCCGCAACGTCGGAACCCAGCTCGGGCTCGGACATCGAGAAGGCGCCGCGCACCTCGCCGGTCGCCATCCGCGGCAAGAACCGTTGCTTCTGCTCCTCGGTGCCGTGCTGGCGCAGCATGTACGCGACGATGAAGTGGGTGTTGAGCACACCGGACACACTCATCCAGCCGCGGGCCAGCTCCTCAACGCACAGCGCGTAGGTCAGCAAGGACTCGCCGATCCCGCCGTACTCCTCGGGGACCATCAGACCGAACAACCCCATCTCGCGCATCTTGTCGACGATGTGCTGCGGGTAGGTGTCTGAATGCTCCAGTTGCTGCGCGTTCGGAATGACTTCCTTGTCCACGAATTGGCGCACGTTGGCGAGGACCTCGGTTTGAAACTCCGTGAGGCCGATCGTCTGAGCCAGCTTGGTCACGGCGCGGTCACCCTCTCGAACACCGCGGCCAATCCCTGCCCGCCCCCGATGCACATGGTCTCGAGTCCGTAGCGCGCGTCGCGCCGGTCGAGTTCGCGCGCCAGCGTCGCCAGCATCCGTCCGCCGGTTGCGCTCACCGGGTGCCCGAGTGAGATGCCGGAGCCGTGCACGTTGGTGCGCTCCCGATCGGCGTCGGTGAACCCCCATTCGCGCATCACGGCCAGCGCCTGCGCGGCGAACGCCTCGTTGAGTTCGATGACGTCCATGTCGGCCAAGGTCAACCCGGCTCTCGTCAGCGCCACCTCGGTCGCGGGCACAGGGCCGATCCCCATCACGTTCGGCGCCACACCGGCGACACCCCACGACACCAGTCGCACTAGCGGTCGCAGGCCCAGCTCGGCCGCCTTCTCCGGTGTGGTGACGATGCACATGGAGGCCGCGTCGTTCTGCCCGCTGGAATTGCCCGCGGTGACGGTGGCCTCTGGATCCTCGCGCAGCAGTACGGGTTTGAGCCGGCTCAGCGATTCCACCGAGGTGTCGGCGCGGGGGTGCTCGTCGGTGTCGATCAATTCGTCGCCGGTACGGCCGGGCACGGTGACCGGGACGATCTCCTCGGCGAGGATCCCGTTCTTCTGGGCGGCGATCGCGCGCTGGTGCGACGCCACCGCGAGCTCGTCCTGTTCGGCACGCGAGATGCCGTACTGGCGGCGCAGGTTCTCTGCCGTCTCGAGCATGCCGCCTGGCACCGGGTAGTTGCGCCCGCCTGCGGTGGTGCGGCCGCGGGCCAGGCCGTCGTGCACCGTGACGCCGCCCCGTGCGCCTCCCCACCGCATGTCGGTGGAGTGGAACGCGACGTTGCTCATGCTCTCCGCGCCGCCCGCGACCACCAGATCGTTCGCGCCGGCGCCCACCTGCAGGCACGCCTGGATCACCGCCTGCAGGCCCGACCCGCACCGGCGGTCGACCTGCATACCGGGAACCGTCACGGGCAAGCCGGCGTCGAGTGCCACCACCCGCCCGATCGCCGGGGCCTCTGGCGAGGGATAGCAGTGCCCAAGGATGACGTCACCTATCGCGTCGGGCGCCACGCCCGTCCGCTCCAGCAGACCCTTCAGCGCGGCCACGCCCAGATCGACGGCGGTCACCGACTTGAACATTCCGCCGTAGCGGCCGATCGGAGTGCGGACCGGTTCGCAGATCACCACGTCGGTCATCAGATGTGCCTCCCGCCAGTCACTTCCAGCACGGTGCCGGTCATGTACGACGACAGGTCCGAAGCCAGGAACAGCGCGACGTTGGCCACCTCGGCGGGTTCCCCGGCCCGAGCCATCGGTATCTCGGCGAGCTTGGAATCCCAGATCCGTTGCGGCATGGCCTCGGTCATCGCCGAACGGATCAGGCCCGGCTGGATCGCGTTGATCCGCACGCCGAGATGCGCGACCTCCTTGGCCGCGGCCTTGGTCAGGCCGACGATGCCCGCCTTGGCCGCCGAGTAGTTGGTCTGCCCGATCAGCCCGACCTTGCCGGAGATCGACGAGATGTTGACGATGGCGCCGCGCTTGTTCTCCCGCATGACGTCGGCCGCCTTGCGGGTGCCATTCCAGGTGCCCTTCAAGTGGACGGCGATGACCTGATCGAACTGCTCCTCGGTCATCTTGCGCATCGTGGCGTCCCTGGTGATGCCCGCGTTGTTCACCATGACGTCGAGTCCGCCGAACGTGTCCACCGCCGCGGCGATGAGGGCCTCGACGTCGTCGGCCTTCGTCACGTCACAGCGCACCGCGGCAGCGACGTCGCCACCGCCGAGCTTCTCCACCGCAGCCGCGGTGGCATCCGGATCGAGGTCGCCGAGCACCACCCGCGCCCCCTCGGCGACGTAGCGCTCGGCGATCGCAAAGCCGATCCCCTGCGCTCCGCCGGTGACCACCGCGGTTCGTCCGTCGAGCAAAGCCATGCGCTGACCCTTCCTGAAGGTTTTCGATCTCCAACATAAAATATGATATTTGTTGCACGACGCCAACACCGCCCCCCGTCAGGAGAACGACGCATGGCAGACCCCGCCGTCTCTGAAGCCGATTTCCGGGACATCCTCGACGCGACGCGACACTTCATCCGGTCCGCGGTGATGCCTCGCGAGCTGGAGATCATGGCCGACAACCGGGTGCCCGACGACATCCGCAACCAGGCCAAGGAGATGGGTCTGTTCGGCTACGCGATCCCACAGGAGTGGGGCGGGCTGGGCCTGAACATCGTCCAGGACGTCGAGATGGCGATGGAGTTCGGCTACACCACGTTGGCTCTACGGTCGATGTTCGGTACCAACAACGGCATCGCCGGTCAGGTGCTCGTCGGCTTCGGCACCGACGAGCAGAAGAGCCGCTGGCTGGACGGGATCGCCTCTGGCGAGGTCGTGGCGTCCTTCGCGCTGACCGAGTCGGGTGCGGGTTCGAACCCAGCGGGCTTGCGCACAAAGGCGATTCGGGACGGCTCCGATTGGGTGATCACCGGCCAGAAGCGGTTCATCACCAACGCGCCGACCGCCGACCTGTTCGTGGTCTTCGCCAGGAGCAGGCCAGCGGACTCCGACGGCCCAGGCATCGCGGTGTTCCTGGTGCCCGCCGACGCCGCTGGCGTGGTGGTTGGCACGAAGGACGCCAAGATGGGCCAGGAAGGCGCATGGACCGCCGACGTCGGTCTCGACGAGGTGCGGGTGGGCGACGACGCGCTCATCGGCGGGGCCGAGGACATCGGCTACCGGGCCGCGATGACGTCCCTGGCACGCGGCCGCATCCACATCGCCGCGCTGGCGGTGGGCGCCGCGCAGCGCGCGCTTGACGAGTCGGTGAGCTACGCCGCCACCGCCACCCAGGGCGGCACGCCGATCGGCGACTTCCAGCTGGTGCAGGCGATGATCGCCGACCAGCAGACCGGGGTGATGGCCGGACGTGCGCTAGTGCGCGACGCCGCGCGGCTATGGCTCTCGGGCGAGGATCGCCGCATCGCCCCGTCCGCCGCGAAGCTGTTCTGCACCGAGATGGTCGGCAACGTCGCCGATCTCGCCGTGCAGATCCACGGCGGCAGCGGCTACATGCGGGAGGTGACGGTCGAGCGCATCTACCGCGACGTCCGGTTGCTCCGCCTCTACGAGGGCACCAGTGAGATCCAGCGCCTCATCATCGGCGGCGGACTGGTCAGAGCCGCGCAGCGGTCGTCACCTGGGGCGAGCGGAGCGACGGGGGGATCCTGACCGGGGGCGAGCGGAGCGACGGGGAGATCTTAGAAACTCAGGCGATGTACCGGACGATCGACTCCACCACGGCCGCAGGCTTGTCGGAGCCTTCGATCTCCACCGTGATCGTCGTGGTCGCCTGGACTGCCCCGTCCAGCTGATTGACCGCGGTGAGTTCACCGCGTGCCCGCACGTTCGCGCCCACCTTCACCGGGGTGATGAAACGGACCTTGTTGTAGCCGTAGTTCACCCCCATCGCGATGTTGGCCACGCGATACAGCTGCTGGGAAAAGTGCGGCAGCAGCGACAGCGTCAGCAAGCCGTGCGCGATGGTGCCGCCAAACGGCCCGCCGGCCGCCTTCTCGGGGTCGACGTGTATCCACTGGTGGTCGTCGGTGGCGTCGGCGAACAGGTTGACGCGCTCTTGGCTGATCGTCAGCCACTCGGTGGGTCCGAACTGACTACCCTTTGCCGCCGCGAACTCATCCAGACCCTCGAAGACCTTCACAGCACTCCCTAGAACGATGACGCCGACCCCACTAGCCGACCCAACATGTGTAGCGCGTCGCGTTTCCCGGCACCAGTCCGGCCTCGCCCGACGTCCAGCGTCCCGACCCCGTGGCCGCCGCCGAGCCTTTGCCGACGCAACCACTGAGCACTCGGGAAACTCTCGTATACTCGCCGGGCGAGCCCTGAAGCCGACACATAGTTTGCCATCGTGACGATTTGGCTACCTAATTGCTGGTATAGAAGCCATCGCCATGATCGACGAATTTTCCAATCCGCAATAACAGGCTAAAAGTATTTTTATTGAGCAAACAACGGTCACTACGAGATCAACGCAATGGCTCCAAACGGGCGTCAAAGGGCGATACTTAGACGGTATTTGCTATCCATTGGATGCGCATATGCGGCAGCGGCTTCGACAACCAGGCCTGCCCAGAGAACGGACACCGATGAGCGTTTCGACGCTGGATGCCAGCGATTGCCTTCCCCTTTGCCTAGACCGGATATGCCTCGACCGCAGCGTCGAGTGGTGGGATCCGGACACCGAGTGCACGCTCGTGGCAGCCGAGCCGACGACGGAACCGCGACTCTGGGCGGAATACGTACGTGGCGCACAGGACAGCTACTGCAGGCACGGCGTCGAGCGCGCGCTTGACCTGGAATCACTGCGCAAACCCAGCGATACTTCGCTGTTCCTCGCCGCGATGGACCAGGCCGGCCAGATGGTGGCCGGCGTTCGGGCCAAGGGGCCATACGGCGCAGCCGACGAATCGCACGCGGTCGTCGAGTGGCACGGGCGCCCCGGTTTGGACACGGTTCGGAAGTTGATCAGCGATCGAATCCCGTTCGGCGTCGTGGAAATCAAAACCGCCTGGGTGACCGACGACCCTGCCCGAAATCGTTCGCTCACCAACGCCCTGGCCCGTTTTCCGTTGCACTCTGCATTGTTGCTCGACGCCAAATTCGCGTTGGCCACCAGTGGCGCGCACGTACTGGCCCGATGGCGCACCACGGGCGGCTTGGTGGCGACCCAAGTTCCACCCACTCCCTATCCCGACGAGCGATATCAGACAACGATGATGTGGTGGGACCGAGGCACGTTCGCCAAGCACGCCGAGTCTCGGCAAGCTTCGCGGATCGCCGCCGAATTCCGGCTAATCGCCCGACATTTGGATGGGGCAGGTGAGACCCGCATGCTCGCCGGAAGCGAGCTGTGACGGTCAACTCCGACCGACACCGGGACCACGCAGGAGTCGGCGTTGCGTCGATGCGTGGCAACACACTGCAATACAATTTCCGAGAATTGGCGACCACTCCTTCCGGACGAAGCGCAGGCTCCGGTTCTTGACCGGCGGCCCGCGACCATCGGTGCGATGCCGCCGCCGCGCGCTTCGCCAGTACCTTTCACCGCAAGGCTGACGAGATACTGGAGGAACGGGTGCAAAGCAGCCTCGACGTCGTCGTCACCGGGGTAGCGACGCGCCTGATGGGAGTCGACGCGGCGTCCTCCGTCAAAGTCAGCAGGCAGGTGATGGCCGACCTCGTCTCCCACTTCGACGTCGACATCAGCTTCCTGCGCCACCACGACCACCGAATTCACGCCACTCGGCTGATCGCGAAGTGGCCACCGCGCGCCGACGTCGACGTCGATCCGCTCGAGCTGATCTACTTCGCCGAGGCCGATCCCATGTTCGCCTTCGCCGAGAACCTCACAGAACCGACTGTGTTCCGCGCCGAGGCAGAGGACTACCAACGCGCCACCCAGGACCGTAGGCAGGTACCGACTTCCTCGGTGGTGTGCGCGCCGCTGTTGTCCGGTGACGTCACCACCGGCGTGCTCGGTTTCGTCAAGCATGGCGCTCGCGAATGGAGCGTCGCCGAGCTCAACGCGTTGATGGCGATCACCTCGTTGTTCGCGCAGGTCCAGGCGCGCGTCGAGGCGGAGGACCAGCTGCGCTATCTGGCCGAGCACGACGATCTGACGGGTCTACGCAATCGGCGGGCACTGCTGGCAGACGTGGACGCGCGCTTGGCGCCTGGGCAGCCAAGTCCCGTTGCAGCGCTGTTCATCGACCTGGATCGGTTGAAGGCCATCAACGACTACCTCGGCCACACCGCCGGTGACCGCTTCATCCAGGCGCTGGCCGACCGGCTGGAGGCAGCGACCGGCGAGCGCGACATGATCGCGCGCCTTGGCGGCGACGAGTTCGTGGTGATACCGGCACTGCCGATGTCGGCGGAGAAAGCCGAGGCGCTCGCCCACCAATTGCAGTCCATCCTGCGCGAACGGGTGGCCATCGACGGCGAGCTGCTCGCCCGCACGGTGAGCATCGGGGTCGCCTTGGGCGTTCCGGGTAGTGACAGCACGACGGATTTGATCCGTCGGGCCGATCAGGCGGTCCTCACCGCCAAGGCCGCAGGCGGCAACCACGTTTCCATGTTCTCCGCTGACATGTCGCTGACGTCGGAGTACCGCACCGACATCGAACTGCACCTGCAGAGCGCCATCGAGACCGGGGGGCTGTTTCTGCGCTACCTGCCCGAGGTCGACATGCGCACCGGTGAAGTGCTCGCCATAGAGGCGCTGGTTCGATGGCAGCATCCGACCCGGGGCCTGCTGCCTCCTGCCTCGTTCATCGCGGTCGCCGAATCCATCAATCTCGCAGGCGAACTCGGCCGTTGGGTAATGCGGACGGCGTGCGCGGATTTCGCGCGGTGGCGCTCGCACGGTCTGGGCGCCAACACCGTGCTGCGGCTGAACGTGTCGCCGATGCAACTGGTTTCGGATGGTTTCGTCGACTCCGTGGCGAGTACGTTGCGCGAGTTCGGCCTCGAGCGGGGCTCGGTGTGCCTTGAGATCACCGAGAGCGTCGTCGTTCAGGACATCGAGACCACCGGCATCACGCTGGCTGCTCTGAAGCAGGCAGGTGTTGCGCTGGCCATCGACGACTTCGGTACCGGCTACAGCGTGTTCGCACACCTCAAGGCGCTACCAGTAGACCTACTCAAGATCGACAGGGGATTCGTCACCGATCTGGGCACCAATCCGGACGACCTCGCGATCGTGCGGGCGATCATCGCACTCGCCGAGGCATTCGGCTTGCAACTGGTGGCCGAGGGCGTCGAGACCGAGGTCGCCGCGAGGACGTTGCTACACCACGGTTGTTACCGGGCACAGGGCTTTCTGCTTTCGCATCCGCTGAGCGCCGAGCACATGGAGGCGCTATTGGCCAAAGGCCGTGTGCCCATGCACTTTTCCGCAACGCCAAAGATCTGACGGAACCTGACGGGATTCGCGGAGATGGCCGCGCAACTGACGCCCTGACCCCGAGCAGACCGGCTCGACGACGGCGGGCGCCGCAGTGGTGACCAGCTCGACGCGCCCGAAGCGGCTGGCGGACCGCCCGACGAGGCACACCTGCTTGCGGTCGCCTTGGGATGGGACGGTGAGCTGGCCGGCCGCAGCCGGCCCATTGTCAGGCGGCGACAACGTGACGCCGCGGCGGGTGCCGACCGCGTACGGACCATCGGGCGTGTCGAGCACGACCCCGACGATCAGCCCTTCCTCGAAGACGATGCGTTGCAGCGAGCTGGCCGAGAGCACTTCGACGTCGCGCTCGTATGCCTGCCCGCCCATCCAGTCGAGCAGGTCAGGTTCGCCAAGGCCGTCGTGCCAGTCCATCTCGCCGACGGGGATGACCTCGATGGCCTCGCCGTCGGACGAACGCATCCTGGTGCGCTGCCAACCGAAGACGCTCGAGTGCAGCGTCCCGTACGGCGACCCGAGGCACTGTGTGTCCCAGGCCCGGATCGTGGCGCCGACGAACGGCTCCACCGACCGGCCGTCGCCCGTCCACGAGCGCGCAACCCGCGTCGGCACGCGAGACGTGCCGGGACGTCGGGCCAGCGGATCGAGACCCTCGACCACGGCGGCGAGGAAATCCTCGGTCTCGACGTCCACGCCGTCGTGCTGCAACCATCCGCGCGCCGCGCCGAGACCCCCATGAGTCGCCACCGACGCAGCAATCTGACCCGTGTCGGCGACGATGACGTCTTCGCCCGCGTCAACGGTGGCGATGGCAGTGGCCAGGCCCCCGATTCCAGCGCCGATACACACCAGGTCGACTTCTGTATCCCACATCTGCGTTAACTACCTAAAGATTGCTTGCCCTGAATCGTGGGGAGTGGAAGTGGTCGCGAAACTGTCGCGATGACGTCCGTCGCCGCGGGCACTTGCGCGCGGTATTTCGTCCTTGGGAACCGATTATCTAGAGCTCCAGCGGCCGAACTGAGCACTGACCCGTCGCACCGAGTTCGAGTCGCCACGGTCCGCACTGAATTCGAAGGGGGGTTTGCCAGTGCGGGCCGTGGCAACATCAGGAACGTACCACTCGCGTGGCACGTACGGGCCCGACCGAGCATGCCGGTCACGGCCCTCGACGACGTCACGACCCCGCAGTCAGCCACAGCCGAACGCGGACCAAGAGTCATCACATCCCGTACTTTACATACCTTTGGATTGTTATGCAGCTAAGCTGATGACTTAAAGTCTGGAGCAAAATCGGCGACGATTGACACCGGACGATGACTGGTCAAGGGGAATCGGGATAGTCGGGGTTAGTGGCAAGGGCTGACGGTGACTGAGCAGGCGGACAGAAGGGCCGACGCGACGCGGCAGCAGATACTGCAAGCCGCGGCACACGAGTTCGCCACCAGGCCTTACAGCCAGGTCAACCTCGACGACATCGTGGCGAGGGCCGACGTCACCAAGGGCGCCCTGTACTTCCACTTTCGGTCAAAGCATGCGTTGGCCAATGCCGTCATCGAGCATCGCGCCGAGCGAGGCTGGGCCACCGTCGAGCAACTCCGCACCAACGGACTCTCCGGACTAGAGACCACGATCGACGTCGCCTACGTGATCGCGGTCTCCGACATCGGCGAGGCGGATGCCCGGGCCGGTCTCAATCTGCTCGAGGCCGTCGGCCGCTTCGACGGACTTCAGGCGAAGGTGCTCGACGTCTGGGTCAACGGCTTCGCGGCCTTGACCCGTCGCGCCATCGGCGAGGGAGACGTCGTCGAGCGCGTCGACCCCGAACAGACGGCCCGCCTTCTGGTCTCGATGTATCTGGGTCTGCGGCAGACGAGCAACCTGGACGAACCCGAAAGTTTCATCCGCGATCTGGAGTCGCTGTGGATGCTGGTCCTTCCGGGTTTCGCAAATCCCGAGAAGCTCGGTTACTTCGCAGGCTTCATCCGGCGCCGGTCCGCACTCGCGGTCAAGAACGCCGTCCCTTTGCGCGCCAACAATCTATGATCCTGGGGGCGGCGAACTGCCGCCTCTATGGCTGATGGAGGTGCACGGGGGTGGTGCGCCAGGCCAGATCCGAGGCCACCAGACGGAGAATCATCGACTCGGCTGTCGCCTTGATCAACGAGATCGGTTATCCCGCCAGCGGTCTCGCTGACATCATCGAGCGCGCCGAACTCACCAAGGGCGCCTTGTACTACCACTTCGAGTCGAAGGAGGCGGTGGCCACCGCCATCATCGAGGAAGGCATGGACACGATCCTCGGTGCCTTCCGTTCCTCGGGCAGATCTGGTTCCCCGGCGATGGAGAACATCGTGCACGGCTGGTTCGTGGTCGCCGATGCCATCACGGCCGACAGCGTCGCGCAGGCAGCGTGTCGGTTACTGCGCACGTTCGGCGGATTCAACCCCGCAGCGAAGGCCGCCTACGGCGTTCTGGAAGCCGAGTTCGCCGAGCGCGTCCGCGCGGCCGTCGAGCAGGGCGATCTCCAGTCCAACATCGATGCCGATGCCGTCGTCGCGACGGTCCTGGCCTCGATGCTGGGGGCCGAACTGGTCTCGAGCGCGATGACCGATGGACGCGATCTTCGGCGCCGCTTCGCGCGCACGCTGGAGATCTTGCTGCCCGGAATCGTTACCGAGGACTCGATCGGGTACTACCGCGAATTCCTCGCCCGCCAGTCGATGCGCATCTTGCCGTCGTCTTAGAATTCGGCACAGTAGAACCGGTTCACGACCCGTCGGACCACAGCCGCTCGGTGACGTCCTGGAACGTCGCGAGTGCGACGGGGTCGTCCCCCCGAAGAAGTGCCGACTTGCTCATCCGTGCGCGGACGACCGAACGGTCCCGGTGGCGCAACTCGACGACGAGGCCGGCGTGGGCCTGCAGAACGGACAGCGCCGATTCGTCGGCAGGCATGGTGTGAAACACCCGCCGGAACGTCAAAGTCGTGACCTCGTCGACGCTCCTGCCCACCATCTCGGCGAAGGCGCCGTTGGCGAAGATGATCGAACCGTCCTCGGCGATGGCCAGCACCGGCACCGGGAGCCGCTCCAGCAGGACCAACGCAGGCAGCTCACTCAACAGTGTCATCGGCGACCGCCGGGTCTCTCCATCACGACGCCTGTCCACGTGTCGCATTATTCACGTGTTTGACGCCTTGGATGACAGCGAGGAAAGCTGATCGGCGTAGAGGATCTTCATCGCCACGTAGTAGACGACACCGCCGGCTGTGTTCTTCAGCGCGGACGTGTCGGCGGATCTCGTCGAGGCCCAACGTGCCTGCCTCGGTCACGTCGCGAACTCGCCCGATCAGATCGGGGGTGATCGACGACGGCAGTATCTCGTTGACCGCCGTCAGCGTGGCCGCCACGTCGGGGTCGAACGGGGGATGCACCTTGGTCATGTATAGGTCCCTCTCGGCGATGCGGGGTGCCTCAGGCGGTTTTCTGGCACCCAGACGAGGCTGCCGAAATGTGGAGACGCCGGCGTAGCTTGCCCGGTGGCTCGCGTCAGTGGAGCAGGCATCGACCGAGGGCCTGGGCGAGTGAGTTGGCGCGTTCACGGCGAACTCTCGTGTCATCTGGGCAGATCTCTCATGCGCTCGCAGTGGCAGTCGAAGGTGCCGCTGAGGTGCGTGGCGATGGCGTCCAGTGCGGACATCGCGGTGTCGATTGGGTCGTCGTGGGTGAAACCGTGGTCGACTCCGGTGAATTCGCGATAGGTGACCGGTACGTCGGCTTTGGTCAGCATTTCAGCGAAGCGGCGTTCCTCGTCGGCCATGGCGTCGAGTTCGCCCGTCAGGATCAACGTGGGCGGTAGGTACCCGAGGTCAGGGTCCAGACCGGGTGAGGCCAAGGGCTTCCGGCGAAGAGATGCGTCGGGGAAGTAGGTCTGGTACATCAGTCTGATCAGCCAGGGAGCGACGGCCGGGAAGCGCTTCGGTGAGGTGCGCGCACGCGGGGGCAGAGTCATGTCGGTGACGCCGTAGGCGAAGACCAGTGCGATGGGCATGGGCGTCGCCGCTTGATGCGCCTGCTGGCAGGCATTCACGGCGAGTTTGGCTCCGGCGCTGGTACCGCCGACGGCAATGCGTGACGCGTCCCAACCCATTTCAGTCGCGGACTGTGAAGCCCAGGCCAGTACGGCGTAGGCCTGCGCCTCGGCCGTCGGATATCGGGATTGTGGAGCAGTGTCGTAGTCGACACTCAACACCATCGCTCCCGTCCTGGCGACGACGTGGCGGCAGAGATGGTCGTCCTGCTCCGGGTGGCGCACGATGAACGCACCGCCGTGAAAGTGCACGTACAGAGGTGCAGGCTCGACGGGTCGCGGTGACGGTTGGTAGAGGATGCAGCGCACATCCGCGTGCCGAGTCGGCACTACGACTTCCCGGGAAATGACGTCGGCATCCAGGTGCGCAAGGGCGGCGGGAACGCCGGTCATCAACGGCGACAACAGTTGAAGCAGTCGGGCAGCACCCCGATGAACGATCCTGAACGACGACATACAGTAACGGTAGCACTAACGTAGGTGAGTTACATTAGTGATTAAGTAACGGTACGGACGACGTGCCGATGGTCGATCATAGTGTCGAAAGGAGTTCAGATGACCAGACTTTCAGGGAAGGTCGCCTTGGTGACCGGGGCGGCGCAGGGCATGGGGGCGGCTCATGCCAGGGCCATCGTGGACGACGGTGGCAGTGTGGTGCTCGCCGACATCGGCGACGAGGCGGGACGGCAACTCGCCGCCTCGCTCGGGCAGCGGGCTCGGTACGTGCATCTGGACGTGACCTCGGCTACGGACTGGTCGGCGGCGGTGACCGTTGCCGTGGATACGTTCGGGGCACTCAACGTCTTGGTCAACAATGCCGGCATCATCAACTGGGGCGCCGTAGGTGAGTACACCCACCAGCAATGGAACGACATCCTCGCGGTCAACCTCACGGGCGCCTACCTCGGGATCGAGGCCGCCCGCGACGCGTTGATCGCGTCGGCGCCGTCGTCGGTGATCAACATCTCCTCGACGTCGGGATTCGAAGGCGTGCCCGGCATGCACGGTTACGTCGCCTCGAAGTGGGGTCTGCGTGGGCTGACGAAGTCTTTGGCGCTCGAGCTGGGCGCATTCGGCATCCGGGTGAATTCGGTGCACCCAGGCACTATTGCCACGCCGATGACCACCGGCATGGGCGTCACCGGGGACCACGGCGCCCTGCACCGCCTGGGCGAACCCGCCGAAGTGGCGAGCATGGTCACCTACCTCGCGAGTGACGAATCCGGGTACTGCACGGGATCGGAGTTCGTGGTGGACGGTGGCCAGCTCGCCGGGCAGACCGGCTAGCGATCTCGTTGATTCGCAGATGAGGTGACGATCGGGGGCATGCCCCCCTCGTCGGCGAAGACGTCAACCCCGACGCGCGTAATCCCCAATTCCCTCGCCGACGGTTGCGACGGCCTCGTCGAACCATTGGCGGAAAGCCGTTCGCTGCTTCGACTTTGGCTTCGAACGAATGAAATCGAGCAGTTCGGGTGAGGCGAGCATGCGGTACAGCATCGTGAGCTGTGCAGCGGCCACGCGAGGACGCGCGGAGTAAGGGTGGTCTCCGGTCTCGCGAGCCAACTCCACCGCAATGGCCGTTTCGAAGCGCTCCCACATCAGTCTCATCCTGGCCTGCAGCACGGCGCTGTCCCCGACGGTGCGCAGCAGGTGGTCGAGTTCGTGCTCCGGCCCCTTGGGCGAGGCCGACATCATCTCGTGGAGCAGGTCGCCGATGGCGTCCAGTGCTGTCTGGCCCGGTGCGCGGCCGCTGATGCGGGAGACAAGTTCGTCACGAATCGAATGCTCGTCGTGAAAGACGAGGTCTTCCTTGGCGGGAAAGTAGACGAACACCGTCTTGGCCGCGATGTTCACCGCGGCTGCAATCTCGGCGACGGTGACGGCGTCGAATCCTCGCTCGGCGAACATCGCCTCGGCCGTCTCGATGAGCGCCCGCCGCGTCATTTGCTTCTTGCGTTCCCGCAGGCTGATCTCACTGGCTTCGGAGGATGGGGCGGGGGCAATCATCATCGCACGATACCAAATCAGACCCGCTGTCATTCGTTAGTGAGTGACGTTCGTCTCCATGTACCCGCCAGTTCGTCGACCAATATATGGTTATCGATATACATTAGTAAGTGACTAACATAAGGAGGCGTCATGCGAATCATCCTCACGGGTGCCACGGGTTTCGTGGGATCCCAGGTGCTCGACCAATTGCTCGACGACGACACCGTCACCGGGATCACCGCGCTGGTGCGGCGTCCGCTGAACCTCGCCGCCGACAAGCTGGACGTGGTGCTGATAGACGACTTCATGCAGTACGACGAGCACTTACTGGCAAGCTTGTCCCAACACTCGGCCTGCATCTGGACCCTTGGCGGCAAGGACTCCGACCACGCCGACCCGGCGCTCTACGAGCGCATCACGCACGGCTTCACGCTGGCACTGGCCGAACCGGTCGCCACGCAGGCCGCCCGCCCATTCACCTTCTGCTACCTCAGCGGCATGGGCGCCAGCCAAAGCGAGGACGTCCACCTGCCCTGGGAACGGATGACCCGCCAACTGAAGGGACGCACGGAGAAGGACCTCATCACCCTCGCCGAGGGACATCAGTTCTTCGACGTGCACTGCTTTCGCCCCGGCGGCATCCTGCCTCTGGACGTCGGTGGCCTGACCCAACATCTCGCCGCACCGATCGCCGTTCGCGTCGACGACCTCGCCACCGCTCTGATCGCCGTGGCTACCGGTGCTCGCGGGACTGGCTACGTCGTCACCAACTCCGAGATCAAGAAGATCGCTCGACTGGCCCCGGCAGGTCAGTAACAGCTTCAACCAACATCGACAGACCGTGCACGACACCACCCGAGAGATGGAACTGACATGCCCACCTATGAACCGTACGAGAAGCTGGCATCGACCACTGTCCACCTGGACCCCGTCCCCCGCGCCGACGTCGAGGCCTACCTGGAGAAGTTCGGTGCCGTCTCCTCCCCGTTGAAGGGCAACGGCGACCTCGACGAGATGAACTGGAAGGCCTGGCGCGACCTGCGTGCTCCCGACTACTTCATCCAGTGGAACATCAAACAGGGCCGCTTCCAACTGACCGCCGACGAATACATCGAACGGTGGCAGTGGTCGGTCCGCTCCGGCCACATCTGGGATGCGCTGGACTCCACGATCCACATCATCGACACCGGCTTCATCGTCGAGGGAATCCTGCGGTCGCGGCACACCGGCGCCGACGGCAACCACGTGACGTTGCCGATGTGCGAGACATTCCACCTGCGTGACGGTTTGGCCGCCTACTCGTGCGAGTACGTCGACGGCACCTTCATGACTGCTCTCGACGCCGACATCCCCTACGGCTGGTGACGAAGTCAGCCCTGGCCGAGGAGGACAGATGAGCATCGAAGAGAGGCGGGGCCACGGCAGGGTCGCGGTCGTGACCGGCGGCGCCAGCGGCATCGGACTGGCCACCGCGACGCTGCTGGCCGAACGCGGTGACACCGTGGTCCTGCTCGACCGCGACGTCGACAGACTCGAGCGGGCGGTGCGAGACCTGCCCGGTCGCGCCACTGCCGTCACCGCCGACGTGGCACAGCCGTCACAACTGCATCTCGCAATGGCGCGCATCGGGGAGCGTCACAAAGGCATCGACACCTTGTTCGTCAATGCGGGGATCGCCGACGAACCGCCGCTACTGGACCTGAGCGAGGACGCGTTCGACCGCGTAATCGGAGTCAACCTCAAGGGTGCACTGTTCACGTTCCTGGCCGCGCTGCACCTGCTGTCCCCCGGATCGAGTGCTGTCTTCACGAGTTCGGTGGCTGAGGGTCGCGGTCGTCCCGCCGGCCCGTTGTACGCGGCGAGCAAGGCCGGGGTGCGAAGTCTGGTACGCACGTTGGCCGTTCACGAAGACGTCCTCGCCAGAGACATCCGGGTCAACGCGGTGACACCAGGCTCGGTAGCAACCCCACTGACACGTCAGACACCCGAGATGCAAGCCGGCGTCGAGGACTACGTGCGGGCCGCGGTACCGCTAGGTCGCAGTGCCACCCGCGGGAGATCGCCCAGGCAGTGGCCTTCCTGACCGACCCCGCCGTCGCGGCCTACGTCACTGGCAGCGAAATCGTCGTCGATGGCGGCATGTCCCAAATCTGAAATACGACCAACCACTAAGCCGGTCAACGTACGGGCGCCATCTCTGACATCGAGCCTCCGGCGGTCATCGTGCGACGGGTTGCCGATGAGGCGGCAGGGGTTTTGCGTCGCTTCGCGGGGTAGGTGGAGTGACGGCGCTGGCACCCCGACATGAATCCGAGTTGGGTAACTAGGTTTACTGTCTGGGTACGGTCATCGACGGACGGGGAACCCATGGATCTGACGTGGTCGCCCACCGACATCGCCTTTCGCGATGAGGTGCGGGCCTTCCTGCAGGACAAGCTGACACCGGAACTGCAGCGGGCCGGTCGTCTGATGACGAGCGTCTACAGCGACCACGAGGCGAGCCTGCAGTGGCAGGCGATCCTGCACGAACGCGGTTGGGCAGCACCGGCTTGGCCGGTCGAACACGGCGGCTGCGATTGGAGCCTGACGCAGCACTACGTCTTCAGCCGCGAGTCGACGCTGGCGGGCGCCCCGTCACTGTCACCGATGGGCATCCGGATGGTCGCGCACGCGATCGTCGCCTACGGCACGCAAGCACAGAAGGACTTCTTCCTGCCCCGCATCCTGACCGGCGAGGTGTTCTTCTGCCAGGGCTACTCCGAACCCGAATCCGGATCCGATCTGGCATCGCTGTCCATGGCCGCCATCTCAGATGAAGCGAGCGGCGACTTGATCTGCACCGGCAGCAAGATCTGGACCACGCACGCCAGAGAGGCCAACTGGATGTTCGGTCTGGTCCGGACGTCGCGCACTGCCAAGAAGCAGCAGGGCATCACGTTCGTGCTGATCGACATGAGTACGCCCGGCATCGAGATACGGCCGCTGGTGATGACCTCCGGCGAGGAGATCCAGACCCAGGTCTACTTCGACGAGGTTCGGGTTCCGAAGTCGAACGTGATCGGCCAGATCGACGACGGCTGGACGGTCGCCAAGTACCTGCTCGAGTTCGAGCGTGGCGGCGGCGCCAACGCTCCCGCATTACAGGTGAGAGCGGCGGAGGTGGCCGCCGCGGCGGCAAGCCAGCCCGGCCCCGCTGGCGGCAGCTTGATCGACGACCCCGGGTTCGCCCGCAAGCTCGCCGACGCACGCATCCGCACCGAGGTGCTCGAGATCCTCGAGTACCGCGTGCTGGCCGCACTGTCCGGCGGCGGCCACCCGGGATCGGCATCGTCGATGCTCAAGATCCTGTCGACCGAACTCAGTCAAGCGCTCACCGAACTGTCCATGGAAGCGGCGGGACCCAGTGGCCGGGCGTACCAGCCACACGCCGCCCTTCCCGGCGGGCCAGTCACCGAGTACGAACCTCCAGCGGACGGCTACGTCAGTGGCGAGCCGTGGCAAGCCGTGGCTCCGCTGCACTACTTCAACGACCGCGCAGGCTCGATCTTCGCGGGCAGCAACGAAATTCAACGGAACATTCTCGCCAAGGCGGAGTTGGGACTGTAGATGGACTTCAACCTCTCCCACGAACAACAACTTCTGCGCGACGGACTCACCAAGTTCCTGTCGACGCGCTACGACTTGGAGGCCAGCCGGGCAGCCGTCAAGTCCGGAGCGGGCTGGCAGCCGGACATTTGGCGGGCATTCGCCGATGAACTCGGCATCCTCGGCGCCGCCTTGCCCGAGGACGTCGGCGGCATCGGCGGCGGGCCCGTCGAGGTGATGGTCATCGCAGAAGCCCTCGGCCTCGCACTGGTCGTCGAGCCGTACGTGGACACCGTCGTGGTGGCCGCCGGCCTGCTGCGCCGCGCGGACGGCGACGTCGCCACCGCGCTGCTCGAGGACATCGTCGCCGGCCGGGCGATCGTCGCGCTGGCCGCCGCTGAGGCGGAATCCGGTGATCGCTGGCAGGACGCCGCGACCACGGCGCGACGGGACGGCTCCGACTGGGTTCTCGACGGTGCCAAGATCATGGCCGTCGGCGCACCGATCGCGACGCATCTGTTGGTCACCGCCCGTACCGACAGCGGTGTCTCGTTGTTCTGCGTGGAC
>Ga0137412_10000480_pt1 | contig 27979 bp, 21 predicted proteins | sample CZODoug2_1_16fun_FD_122160 | JGI IMG/M metagenome (GOLD analysis project Ga0137412, IMG submission 122160) | Vadose zone soil fungal communities from Angelo Coast Range Reserve, California, USA - CZODoug2_1_16fungal (Hybrid Assembly) | ecosystem: Environmental > Terrestrial > Soil > Vadose zone...
CAAGGAACTGACGGTCCGCCGCAATCTCGAAGTGGCGAGCTGCAAGAATCCCAGCGTGTTCGCCAATCTCGGCTTTGGTTTTGGCACCAGCGCCAAGCAGAACGTGGATGAGGTGTTGGAGCTGATCGGGCTGACCGAGGAGGCCCATCGCATCGCGGCCTATCTCAGCCACGGCCAGACGCAATGGCTGGAATTGGGGCTGCTGATCACCCAAAATCCAAAAATCATTCTGCTGGACGAGCCGACCGCCGGCATGACGCAGGCGGAAACGCACAAGACGTCCGTCATCGTCAACAATCTCAAGGGCCGCCACACCATCGTCGTGGTCGAGCACGACATGGCATTCGTGCGCGAAATCGCCGAGCGCATCACGGTGCTGCATCTCGGCCAGGTGCTCGCCGAGGGCAATGTCGGCGAGATCGAGACCAATCCGAAGGTGCGCGAGGCCTATCTCGGCTCGAAGGGGATTTCGTGATGCTCTCCTTTGCCCATGTCGACAGCTTCTACGACCGCAGCCACATCCTGCATGACGTCTGTCTCGATGTCCCCGAGGGCCAGGTGACCGCGGTCCTCGGCCGCAACGGCACCGGCAAGACCACGCTCCTGAAGACGCTGATGGGCCTGACCGACCGGATGGACGGCGAAATCCGGCTCGACAAAACCGATCTCGGCAGCGAGCCGACCTTTCGCCGCGCCCGCGCCGGCATCGCCTATGTGCCGCAGGGCCGCGAGATCATCCCGGACTTCTCGATCCGCGAGAATATCCTGATGGGCTCGTTCGCGCGTGCCGACGGCAGGCGCGAGATCCCGCCTTTGGTCGCCGAGCTGTTTCCCTATCTGATCGACAATCTCGATCGCAACGGCGGCATTCTGTCGGGCGGACAGCAGCAGCAGCTTGCGATCGCGCGCGCGCTCGCCGCCAACCCCAGGATCATCCTGTTCGACGAGCCGAACGAAGGCATTCAGCCCTCGATCGTCGAGGAGATCGAGAAAATCATCATCCGGCTCAACCGGGAAATCGGCCTGACCGTGATTCTGGTCGAGCAGAATGTGTCGTTTGTCCGCCACGCGGCCCACCGCTTCGCCATGATGGAGAAGGGACGGGTGGTGGCGTCGGGCGAGATCGGAGACCTCAGCGACGCGCTGGTCCATCGCCATATGGCGGTGTGACGCAAGCACGTCGGGGAGCGGACGAAAGCGGTGCCGTGGCGATGCACCGGCGGTCATTGATGAGAGCAAAGCTGCAAGGAGAGCAATATGCTGCACGGAGACATTTCTTCCAGTAACGACACGGTTGGCGTCGCCGTCGTGAATTACAAGATGCCGCGCCTTCATACCAAGGCCGAGGTGCTCGATAACGCGCGCAAGATCGCCGACATGATCGTCGGCATGAAGACCGGGCTTCCCGGCATGGATCTCGTGATCTTTCCGGAATATTCGACCCACGGCATCATGTACGACTCCAAGGAGATGTACGAGACGGCTTCCGTCGTGCCGGGCGACGAGACCGAGATTTTCGCCGAGGCTTGCCGCAAGGCGAAAGTCTGGGGCGTGTTCTCGCTGACCGGCGAGCGCCACGAAGAGCACCCGAAGAAGGCGCCCTACAACACCCTGATCCTGATGAACGACAAGGGCGAGATCGTGCAGAAATATCGCAAGATCATGCCCTGGGTGCCGATCGAAGGCTGGTATCCCGGCAACTGCACCTATGTCTCCGACGGCCCGAAGGGCATGAAGGTCTCGCTGATCATCTGCGACGACGGCAACTATCCCGAGATCTGGCGCGACTGCGCCATGAAGGGCGCCGAGCTGATCGTGCGCTGCCAGGGCTACATGTATCCCGCCAAGGATCAGCAGGTGATCATGGCCAAGGCGATGGCCTGGGCCAACAACGTCTATGTCGCGGTCGCGAACGCCGCCGGCTTCGACGGCGTCTACTCCTATTTCGGCCATTCCGCGATCATCGGCTTCGACGGCCGCACGCTCGGCGAATGCGGCGAGGAGGATTACGGCATCCAATACGCCCAGCTCTCCAAGTCGCTGATCCGAGATGCGCGCAGCACCGGCCAGTCGCAGAACCATCTCTTCAAGCTGGTGCATCGCGGCTACACCGGCATGATCAACTCGGGCGAGGGCGATCGCGGCGTCGCGGCCTGTCCCTACGAATTCTACAACAAGTGGATCGCCGATCCCGAAGGCACGCGCGAGATGGTGGAGTCGTTCACGCGTACCACCGTGGGCACCGAAGAGTGCCCGATAGAGGGCATCCCAGCGAAGAAGGTCGCGCATCGCTGAGACTTGGAACGTTGCGTCGGCGGAGCGATCCGCCGGCGCATGAGTAGGGAGGAAGTTCGCGCTGCGGGCAGGCCCCTGATTTCGGGTCATGCTGTGCCGAGCGACGCAGGATCGAGAACAATAGCCTTGCTGACGCCATCGCAGTCCGCGGCGGCGAAGGAAACGTTATGCGCCAATCGTACCTTGCTCATGGAAGGATGTTGCAGCAATGGACAGCAGTGTAACTAAACCGGCCTCCGTGGCGGATGGCCTCCACGTCGCCGAGGAACAGGTCGATCATCTCCTGGGCAGTGAATACGAGCACGAGCCCGTGCCGATGAACGCACGCAGGAGTGCGTTCTCCGTCACGTTGGTTTGGCTCGGCTTTCCCATGATCATCACAGGCGCCATGACAGGCTCTCTACTCGTCCTCGGCATGGGCTTCTCGCGGGCGCTGACGGCAATGATCATCGGTAATCTCTTCATGTTTGCCTATGTCGGCCTTCTGGGTCTGACCGGTACCAAGCGCGGCATGAACTTCGCCCTGATTGCCAGCATTGTGTTCGGCAAGAAGGGTTACGTCTTTGCGTCCGGCCTGTTGTCGACGCTGTTGCTTGGCTGGTACGCGGTGCAGACCGGTATCACCGGCGCGCTCGTCAGCTCGACCTATGGGCTCAATTACATCGCAATGACGGTGATCGCCGGATTGCTTTACATCGGCATCACCTTCATCGGCGTGAGGGGATTGCACTACATCGGCCTGATATCGGTTCCCCTGTTCGTCATTCTGGGTCTCGGGGTCGCGTTCGACGCCGCCTCCACGCATTCGGCGTCCGCGATCTTCGATTATGCCGGCAATAACGGCATCGCCACGATGTCGATGGGCGTCGGCCTGACCGTCGTGATCGCGCTATTCATCGACGCCGGCACGGTGACCGCCGACTTCAATCGATGGGCCGGCACACCGACGGCTTCGCTGGTCTCGACCTTCAGCGCATTTCCGTTCGCGAATTTGATCGCGATGCTTGTTGGCGGCGTGATGACGGCGGCGCTTGCGGTGCCTAATGCGAACCCGTTCGGAGCCGACAACATGTTTGGCTATCTGAACGGCAAGCAGATGGTGTGGCTGAGCATGCTGGCTTTTCTGTTCCTCTACATCAATCTCGGTTCGGTTTGCTCCCACTGTCTTTATAACGCGGCGACGGGCTGGTCGCGCATCCTTGGCACGCACATGCGTGTCATGGCGGTGATCCTCGGCGCCATCGGCATCGCCGTCGCCGCCGGCAACGTCTGGGCCTTCTTCATCCAATGGCTATCGCTGCTCGGCATCCTGGTTCCGCCGATTGGCGCGATCATTCTGATCGATCAGTACGTGTTTCGGCCGAACGCCGAGATCGACGCAGACTGGCGGCCCGGCGCATTCATCGCCTGGGGGATCGGCTCCGTATGCGCCTTCATCGTCGAAGAGTGGATGCCGTATCTTTCGACTGCGATCTCGGCCGCCGTTGGCGCGAGCGTCGCTTACTACATCATCGCCAGATCGACCAGCACCAGCCTGGCGGTGGCGAAGCCGTAACGATCAGGGCCGGCCTGACATCAAAGGCCGGCCGCGTTTTGACGAGGGATCAAAGAGAGGAAACATCATCGTGAGTCTCGATTATGAAATCTACGACCTCGGCGACATCAAGCTTCAGCGCGGCGCGACGCTGCGGAGCTGCCAGCTGGCGTACAAGACCTTCGGCACGCTGAATGCGGCCAAGGACAACGTCATCGTCTATCCCACCTGGTATTCCGGCCAGCACGTCGACAATGAGTGGCTGGTCGGCGAGGGCCGGGCGCTTGATCCGGGCAAATACTTTATCATCATCCCGAACATGCTGGGCAATGGGCTGTCGTCCTCGCCCAGCAATACGCCGGAGCCTTATAATGGGCCGCGTTTTCCGCTCGTGACGGCCTGCGACAATGTGCGCGCGCAGCATCGGCTTGTGACCGAGAAGTTCGGCATCTCGCATATTCGCCTCGTAACGGGCTGGTCGATGGGCGCGCTACAGACCTTTCACTGGGGCGCGCTCTATCCGGACATGATGGACCTGATCGCGCCATTTTGTGGATCGGCGAAATGCTCGCGCCACAATTTCGTGTTCCTCGAAGGCGTGAAGGCGGCGCTGACGGCCGACGCTGCCTGGAAGGAAGGCTGGTACACCGAGAAGCCGGCCCGCGGGCTTCGCGCCGCCGCGCGTGTCTATGCCGGCTGGGGATTTTCGCAGGCCTTCTATCGCGAGAAGCTCGACATCGAGGCGTTGGGCTATTCCTCGCTAGAGGATTTTCTGGTCGCGTTCTGGGAAGGCTTCTTCCTGCCGAAGGATGCCAACAATCTCCTGACCATGCTATGGACGTGGCAGAACGGCGATATCAGCGACAACGAACTCTATCATGGCGATTTCAAGAAAGCGCTCGGCGCGATCAAGGCCAAGGCCTATGTGATGCCCGGCCAGACCGACCTCTATTTCCCGCCCGAGGACAGCCGGTTCGAGGTCGATCACATGCCGAACGCCGAGTTCGTTCCGGTGCCGTCAATCTGGGGTCATTTCGCGGGCGGTCCCGGCACCAATCCGAAAGACGTCGACTTCATCGATGCCAAGCTGAAGGAACTGCTCGCCAAGTGAGCGAGCCGTTGCGAAGCGTGAAATTCAGGGAGGTATATCGCGATGCTGCGCATCGACCGCGTGCTGGGGAGCCGATTGGAGCCAGAGTTTTCCGAGGAGCTTCACCGGCTCGAGCATCGCGGCGCGATCGACATCGTCAATGTGCCGGTCGCCGATCTGGCGCGGCGCCGGCTTCTGATCACGACGCGCGGCGGCGAGGAACTGGCGATCGCGTTGCCGCGTCACCAGAAGCTGTTCGACGGCGCCGTGCTGCTGCTTGATGGTGATCGCGCCATCGTGGTGCGGGCGGCGTCCGAGCGCTGGCTGCGGCTGGAGCCGCGCTCGATCAGCGACGCCGTCGAGCTTGGCTATCACGTCGGCAACCTGCATTGGCGTGTCCGTTTCGGCGGCGAGGTGCTGCTGGTCGCGCTCGAAGGGCGGCCTGAGGATTATACCGCGCGATTGGAAAACCTGATCACGGCACGCCGCGTCGGGGTCACCGTGTTGGACGAGGAGTCGCACGATCCGTCCGGTTCTGCCGAGCCTTCGCCCGCCGGTGACGCTGAGGGCGTGCCGCGTCCTCACCGTCACGACCATTGACCATGCTCGCCACGCTGCGCGCGATCTGGCAGGCGGATGGAGCGTTCCCGAGCGGGGCGTTCGCCTTCTCCTATGGCCTCGAAGGCGCCATCGCGTTGCGCGGGGGCATGGCGGTGCGCGAGTTCGAGCAATTGGTGATGACCATCCTGCGGCAGCGCTGGGCGAGCTACGACCGCATCGCGCTGCTGCGTGCGTTCCGGGCGAACGGTGATCTTGCTGCCATCGCCGCGATCGATCGCGAGGTCGAAGCGTCAACCATGGTCGAAGCGTTGCGCACCGGCTCGCGCCGTAACGGCGCGTCGTATCTCGCCTCGCATGCGAGCCTTGGCGACGAACTGGCCCTCGCGTTGCGCGACGCCATTCGAAGAGCCGAATGTCTCGGGCATATCGCGGTGATGCAGGGCGCGGTCTGGTCCGCCGCCGGGCTTACCGAACAGCTCGCACAATTGACGTCGGGATATTCGGTGGCGTCGGGCCTGATCGCGGTCGCGGTGCGCCTTGGTGCCGTCGGCGCGCTGCGGGGACAGGCTGTGCTCAAAGCCTGCCTGCCGCTGATCGAGGAACTGGCCTCACTCCCTATGCCCGACGAAATGGCGATGGAAAGCTTTATCCCGTTTCTCGACATCGCGTCGGCCCGCCATGCGCAGGCCGATCTGCGGCTGTTTGCCAATTGAGGATGATCTGTCATGCTTTTGACGCCGACGGAGCTGGAGAGGTTGACGATCTTCAACGCGGCCGAACTGTCGCGCCGCCGCCGCGCCAGGGGCCTGAAGCTCAATTATCCGGAGGCGGTCGCGATCATCACCGATGAAATCCTCGAAGGCGCGCGCGACGGGCGGACCGTCGCCGACCTGATCGGTTACGGATCGACGATCCTGTCGACCGACGACGTACTGCCGGGCATCGCCGCGATGATGTCGATCATCCAGGTGGAATGCGTCTTTCCCGACGGCACCAAGCTCGTGACCGTGCATGAGCCCATCCGCCCCGCGCCGGGTTCTGCAGCGGATCCCGAGCATCCCGGGCTCGTGCAGGCCAAGCAGGGCCGCCTCGAACTCAACGCCGGCCGCCGCACGTTGAAGCTAACCGCGGTCAATACCGGCGACCGTCCGATCCAGATCGGTTCGCACTTCCATTTCTTCGAGGTCAACAAGGCGCTCGATTTCGACCGCGCCGCCGCGTTCAACATGCGGCTCGACATTCCCGCCGGCACCGCGGTGCGTTTCGAGCCCGGCGCCTCGAAGGAGGTGTCGCTGGTCGAGTTCGGCGGCAGCGGCGAACTGACGGGCCTGAACAATCTCACCGACGGCCTTGCCTCCGATCCGCGCGTCCGCGAGGCCGCGCTGGCGCGGGCGAAGGCGCGTGATTTCCGTGGGGCGTAGAGCATGATCCCGAAAAGTGGGCACCGGTTTTCCCTCGCGACAAACGCGGCACGCGTTTGCGCGGAGATCATGCTCAAATAACAACAAGGAGAGTGCGAGTGGCGATGATTGACCGGCGTGACTACGCCGCCCTCTATGGTCCGACCACGGGCGACGCGGTGCGTCTGGGTGATACGTCCCTCATCGCGGTGGTCGAGCAGGATCACGCGGTCTATGGCGACGAATGCCTGCATGGCGGCGGCAAGACGCTGCGCGACGGCATCGGCATGGCCGGCATCACCAGCGCCGAGGGCGCGCTCGATTTCCTGCTCTGTAATGTGCTGGTGATCGATCCCGTCATCGGCATCGTCAAGGGCGATCTCGGCATCCGGCACGGCCGCATCGTCGGCATCGGCAAGGCCGGCAATCCCGCCATCATGGATGGCGTCGATCCCAGGCTGATCGTCTCGACGGGAACGACGGTGCGGGATTGCGAGGGCCTGATCGCGACGCCCGGCGCGATCGACGTCCATGTCCACTTCGACAGTGCGGGCCTGGTCGAGCATGCGATCTCGAGCGGCATCACGACCATGATCGGCGGCTCGCTTGGGCCCATCACGGTCGGCATCGATTCCGGCGGTCCCTTCAATACCGGCAGGATGCTGCAGGCCGCGGAAGCCTGGCCGATGAATTTCGGCTTCCTCGGCCGCGGCAATTCGCATCGCGCGCCGCCGATGGTTGAGCAGCTCGAGACCGGCGTGATGGGACTGAAGCTGCACGAGGACTGGGGTTCGATGCCGGCCGCGATCGACACCTGCCTGCGTGTCGCCGACGACTATGATTTCCAGGTGCAGATCCACACCGATACGCTGAACGAATCCGGTTTCGTCGAGAACACCTTGGAGGCGATCGGCGGCCGCACCATCCACATGTATCACACTGAAGGCGCGGGCGGCGGGCATGCGCCCGACATCATCCGCGTCGCCGGCGAAATGCATTGTTTGCCGTCGTCGACCAATCCGACCAATCCGTTCACGGTGAACACCTTCGACGAACATCTCGACATGACGATGGTCTGTCATCATTTGAACCCCGCGATTCCCGAAGATGTCGCGTTCGCCGAGAGCCGCATCCGCGCCCAGACCATCGCGGCCGAGGACGTGTTGCACGACATCGGCGCGATTTCGATGCTGGGCTCCGACAGCCAGGGCATGGGTCGGATCCACGAGGTGATCTGCCGGACCTGGCAGTTGGCCTCGAAGATGAAGGACCAGCGCGGCGCGTTGCCGGAGGACAAGCCCGGCTTCGGCGACAACGCGCGCATCCGCCGTTACATCGCCAAATACACCATCAATGCGGCGAGGACGTTCGGCATCGCCGATCATGTCGGCTCGCTCGAAGACGGCAAGCTCGCCGATATCGTGGTGTGGCGGCCGGCGTTCTTCGGCATCAAGCCCGAGATCGTCATCAAGGGCGGCTTCATCGCCTGGGGTGCGATGGGTGACAGCGCGGCGTCACTGATGACCTGTGAGCCGATCCTGATGCGCCCGCAATGGGGCGCGTTCGGCCGCGCGCCCGCCGCACTGTCGTCGTGCTTCGTGCATCCGCTGGCGCTGGAGCGCGATCTCGCGGGGACGCTGAACCTGTCAAAGAGCCTGCTGCCGGTGCGCCACACGCGCAGGCTCAGCAAGCGCGACATGCTGTGGAACGATTTCTGTCCCAGGATCACGGTCGATCCCGAAACCTTCGACGTCTTTGTCGATGGCGCGCTCGCGACCTGCGAGCCGGCCCGCGAGCTGCCCTTGGCTCGCCGCTACATGCTGAGGTGAAGTGATGCTCGACAGCCCAAGGAGCGAAGGGAGTGCGTTGCGCGCAGGCGAGGGCGCGGGCGCGGCGCGGGTCGGCATCGGCGGCCCGGTCGGCTCGGGCAAGACTGCATTGATCGAGGCGCTGATCCCGGCGCTGCAGCGGCGAGGCATCGATTTCGCTGTCGTCACCAACGATCTCGTCACCAAGGAGGATGCCGAACGGCTGCGCCGCTCCGGCCTGATCGATCCAGCGCGCGTCGCGGCGGTCGAGGCGGGCGCCTGTCCGCACACGGTAATCCGCGAGGACCCGACCTTGAACATCGCCGCCGGCGACGATCTCGAAGCGCGATTCCCCGGGCTCGAACTGATCCTGTTCGAATCCGGCGGTGACAATCTGGCCTCGACCTTTTCGCTCGATCTGGTCGATTGGTGGATTTTCGTGATCGACGTTGCAGGCGGCGATGACATCCCGCGCAAGAAGGGACCGGGCTTGTTGCGCTGCGACCTGCTGGTGGTCAACAAGATCGATCTCGCGCCCCATGTCGGCGTCAATCTGGAGCGAATGCTCGAAGATGCTGGCCGCGTCAGGGCCGGACGTCCGGTGATCGCCACCAACCTGCGTGGTGGCGTCGGAGTGGAGGCGGTCGCCGATGCGATTTCAGCCGCTGTCCTGTTTCGACTCTAGCGTCGGGCGGGACGTCGAGGCCCATCTCGCGGTCGATCTGGCCGGGGGCCGGACCACGCTGCGCCGTCAGCATGTCGGCTACCCCCTGCATGTCACGCGCGGCTTTCATCTCGACGCGGCGCGTCCCGATCTTCTGACACTCTATCTGCAGTCAGCTTCCGGCGGCCTCTACGCGGGCGATCGGCTCGCACTCGATGTCTGCGTCGGCGCCAACGCCGCGTTTCATCTCACGACCCAGGCAGCGACCGTGGTGCATGACGGCCGCGACATCGGATCGCGGCAACGGCAATCCATCAGCGTCGAAAGCGGTGCGTTCTGCGCGCTTGCGAGCGACCCCTATGTGCTGTTTCCCGGCGCGATGCTCGATCTCGAAACCGTCGCCACGGTGGCCGAAGATGCCGTGCTGTTTTTGGCCGATGGATTTGCCATTCACGATCCCAGGGATAGCGGTCGGATATTCGCGCAATTCGCCAGCCGGCAACGCGTCTCGCGGCCGGATGGCAAGTTGCTGCTGCAGGATGCCGGCCGCATCGGTGGCGACGCGTTGCGCGACGGCGCCCTTGGTAGCATGGCTGCGGCGGCCACGATCCTCATCATCGCGCCGGCGGACAGGCTGCCGGAGATGACGGCGATGGAGGAAGCTGCCGATCGTCACGGCTGCCTTGCCGGCGCATCGCTCGCGCCGAACGGTGCAGGGCAGGTGATGCGGATATTGGCGCCCGATGGCGGAACGTTGGCGAGGGCGCTCGAAGCGGCTTTTCACATCGCAAGCCGCGCCGCGCTCGGCGTCGATCTCGCGCGACGGAGAAAATGAGCTGATGTACCGGGCCTCATGGTTCGAGACGCTCGGCGTTGCCGCGCTCCTCACCACGAGGGTCGTGAACCTCATCCTGAGGAGCATCGCGGAGCGATGCGTCTCGAAGGATGAGGCCCCGATACCGGATGCTCTACCTTCGCGCCAACCGGAAATAGAGCTGCGACAGCCGGTCCGGCAACTCCTCGACGCGATGAACCATCATCGCGCCGCCACGCCCGAAAATCCGCGAAGCGGCCGAAATCCCGGTTTGTCCGAGCACGACGCCATAGGCATCGATCCCGGCGGTGTGCAGCCCGACTGCCGCGCGCCGCGCATCCTCGATCAGGTCGAGCGGGTCGGACACGTCGATATCGGACGGCTCGCCGTCGGTCAGCACGATCACGAGCTTGCGCGCTGAACTGGTCGTTCCGATCACGCGGCCCGCATGGCGCAGCGCGGTCCCGAGCCGCGTCGACAGGCCAGAAGTGAGGCCAGCGAGACGGCTCTTGCAGGTCCGGTCATAGGGTTCATCGAACGCCTTGATGCTGGTCATCTTGACGTCCTCGCGGCCGTCGGAGGCAAAGGCGAGCAGGCTGAATGGGTCGCCTAGCCGTCCCATCGCCTCGGCCAGCACCGCGACCGCCAGCCGTTCGACATCAAGAATGGTCGCGCCGGAGGCAAGCCGGTCGCGGGTCGATTCGGAGATGTCGATCAGCAGAAGGGCCGCGAGATCGCGGTGCACCGAGGTCGATGACCGAAACACGCGCGGGTCCGGCTCGCGGCCGGTCCGCAGCGCGATGCCCGCGTCGAGCATCGCGTCGACATCGAGGTCGTGGCCGTCATGCTGCCGGTTCAACCGGACTTTCCGCCCGATCCTGACGCCACGCACCAGCCGCCCGATGCGATTACGGAGCACGTCGGCGCGGTCGAGCGCCTGTTCGATCGAACGCGGATCGCCGGCACGCGCCGCGACCTCGCGCACGGTCGTCCATTCCGGCCGCTCAATGTTGTGCACGCGGTCCCATTCCGGATATCTGGCGATCACGGTGCCGCGTTCATCCGGCGCCACCGGCCGGCCGCGTCCGAGTTCGGGGGTGCTTTCGTCCGGCTCGCTGTTGCCGTCCGGACTTTCCTGCCGCTCCACCCGCATCGCATCGATGGGAAGTTCGATCACCTCGCCCGATTGCGGCGCGTTCTCGCCGAAATCCCACAGGCCCAGACCGTCATCGCGATAGACCGGCTCGACCACATAGGTCTTGGCATTGAACTGCACCCGCATCTGGCCCAGATCATTGCCGAGCAGCATGCCGATCTCGCGGCTGATCGCGGGATCGTCGATGCGCGGAAGCGCAGCCCTGAACATCGCACGGCCCTTGGCAACGAAGGCGTCGTCATCGGCGTAGGCGTCATCGAACAACGCGCGCGCCAGCCGCGCCAGCAAGGTCGGCGCGGCGACGACGCCGGTGGGGCTTGCGACATGATAGGGCGACCAGAGTCGCCGCAATCCGGGTAAAGCGCGCATCGCCAGCGTCTCAATCCGCGCATCTTCGATCAGATTGACCAGCGCGATCTGCAGCGGCTTCAGCGTGCCGATGGGAAACAGCCCGGAGCCGAGCACCAGATGCGCCTGCGCATGCGCGGCCGCGGCGCGAAACAGCGCGCGGGCGGCCTCGCCCTGCACCCCGCGATAGACCTCCGGCATCCGGATCATCGGGCCGGCGATGGCGCTGCGGCGTTGCGGTCCCTGCGCAGTGTCGGCCGGAAAGCTGCGCAACAGCGGCACACGTCCCCACAGCGCCGTGACGAAGGCTTTGAGTTCGGCCTCGAGTTCGAGAAAACCGACACTGCCGAGATCGCGCACGATCATGCGGCGCGCCAGTTCGTCCTGCAGCGAGAAGAACGCGATTCGCCGGGTCTTGTCACCCGACGCCGCCCGCAGCCCCGCCGCGACGAAATTCTCGAAAGCATCGATCGTGCCGGGCGCAAGAATGTCGCCCATGCGCGAAGCCGCCAGTTCGACCGATTCCGGCGCCTGCCGCGACATCAGCTCCATCATGCGCCACCAGCGCGACAGCGCCGGACGGCTGCCAAAGACGCGGCCGGCGATGGAAAGCGCCTTGAGCGCCGCGGTCGCAGCCTTCGCGCCGGCATAGCGGCAGATATCCGCGGCCGCCTGCGCCGCTGCCAATAATGGCGCGATCTCCGCGCGGCCTGCGTTGCTCCTGCTCGCGTCCCAATAGGCGATGAGACAGGCGGGGCCGGCATTGACGTGAGCGAGCGTCAACACCGCGCCGGCCCAGGCATCCAGCTCGGCCGCATCGAAATGATGCGAGAGATCGTCCCAGGTGGTGCGGAAGATCGGCCGCAGCGTCTCGCGCTGCCGCATCAGCACGTGCAACTGCCGCGTCGCGCTATCCTCTTCCGAGGCGACGACCTGCAACGCGATGGGTTGCTTCGCTGGGTTCACGGCAGGCAGGCCTGGATGGCATCGCTCAGGGCGGCCCGGATATCGGGATTATCGGTAATCGGCAGCACGATGCTCGATTGCACCGCGGCTTCCAGCGACAGGCCTGCGCGCACCATGCGGCCGGCATGGATCAGCATGCGGGTGGAAGCGCCTTCGTCGAGCCCGTGGCCCTGAAGATTGCGCGAGCGCTGCGCAATCGCGACGAGGATGCCTGCGAGGTTTTCATCGCTGCCGCTCTCGCGAACGATGATGGCGGCTTCCGTCGGCGCCGGCGGATAGCCGAAATCGATCGCGACGAAGCGCTGCTTGGTGGACTCCTTCAAGTCTTTCACCGCGCTCTGATAGCCGGGGTTATAGGAAATCGTGAGCTGGAAATCGGGATGCGCGGCCACGATCTCGTTATGCTTTTCCAGCGGGAGGATGCGCCGCGCGTCAGTCAGCGGATGGATCACGACGGTGGTGTCCTGCCGCGCCTCGACGATCTCGTCGAGGTAGCAGATCGCGCCGTGACGCACCGCAATCGTCAAGGGACCATCGTGCCAGACCGTGCCTGATGGTTCGAGCAGATAGCGCCCGGCGAGATCGGCCGCGGTCATGTCCTCATGCGCGGCGACGGTGATCAACGGCTTGCCGAGCCGCCAGGCCATGTGCTCGACAAAGCGGGTCTTGCCGCAACCGGTCGGTCCCTTCAGCATCACCGGCAACTTTTCGCTGTAGGCCGAGCTGAAAATCGCGATCTCGTTGCCGAGCGGCTGGTAGTAGGGCTCGGAGCCGATCCGGTAGCCGTCGAGATTCATATCATCCTCCGCTGGCGAGCGAAGGATCAATGCCGAGGCCGAACGCCACCGTCCCTTCGCGAATGGGGTGTGGCAGCCGTTGCCGGAAAACACGCTGCGGCGTCGAAGCGTGCGGATAGGCGTGTCCTGAAAGAACGCCTCGATCCGATTAGAGCCGGAAAGCAGGTGAGAGACAAGCGCGAGCGCTGGGCGACGCCGCCATTTCGCTCGCGCTACGTGCCGGAGCGAGGTGCCTGCTACCTTTCGATGATCAAATCCCTGGAAATGCTGTATTCTTTGTCAGTAATGGCACACCGTTTGCTTGGATTTGGCGGGGCGGTTTTCGCCCCCGACATCCATCCTTCCAAAGAAAACGAGCCTGCCGTTGTGCCGGGCCTTTTCGACTTCGAGCAGCAAATCAGGGAGATTCTGAAATGCCCAAACATCTGACGCGCCGCCAGGCGCTCGCCATTCCCGCCGGCCTTGCGCTGGCGAACCTCGCCGGCCGCACCGCGTTCGCCGCAGATCCCGTCAAGGTCGGATTGGTCGCCGCCTTGTCCGGACCCTCCGCAAAATCGGGCGAAGGCATCACCCGCGGGCTTACGATCGCGATCGACGAGATCAACGCCAAGGGCGGCGTACTCGGCGGGCGCATGCTCGAACTGGTCCGCCGCGACGACGAATCGAATCCGGCCAAGGGCCAGACCGCGGCGCGCGAATTGCTCGACAAGGAAGGCGCCGTCATCCTGTTCGGCGGCATCGACAGCCCGGTCTCGCAGGCCATCGTGCCGCTGATGAACACGGCCAAGGTGCCGTTCATGGGCGTCTGGGCGGCGGCGACCAACATCACCCGCAACGGCGCAAATCCGAATTACATCTTCCGCGTCTCCGCCGTCGACGTGCTGGTCGATCGCGCGCTGATCAAGCACGCCATGACCAGCTTCAGCTCGAAGACGCCGGGTCTCATTTTGGTGAACAATGGCTGGGGCGAATCCAATCTCGGCGGCCTGACCGCGGCGGCGCAAGTGGCGGGCATCAAGCTCGCGGGCGCGGAAAAATTCGACGACAAGGATGTCGACATGACGCCGCAACTGCAGCGCCTGCGCGACGCCGGCGCGGACACGCTGATTCTCGTCGGCAACGCAGCCCCCGGCGCGCAGGTGATCAAGTCGCTGCAGCGCTCGGCCTGGACCGTGCCGGTCGTCTCGCATTGGGGCATTTCGGGCGGACGCTTCCCCGAACTCGCCGGCTCCTGGGCGGGCAAGGTGCATTTCGTGCAGACTTATAGCTTCTTCGGCAATCAGAGCGATGTCGGCAAGCGCGTGCTCGCAGCACTGATGGCGAAATATCCTGACATCAAGGGCCCCGGCGACGTCACGCCGCCGGTCGGCGTCGCCAACGCCTATGACGCCATGCAGTTGACCGCGCTGGCGCTCAACAAGGCCGGCGTCACCGACGGCGAGAAGCTGCGCGAAGGTTTCCTGGGTATCGACAGCTATCAGGGTCTGATCAAGAGCTACACAAAACCCTTCACCGACGACAACCATGATGCGCTGAACGAAAACGACTACATCATGGTCCGCTACAATGGAGATCAGATCGAACCGATTACAGGCTGACGAAATGCTCGCAACGGCGCTCGTCTCGGGGCTCGGCCTCGGCAGCATCTATGGTCTGATCGCGCTCGGCTTCACGCTGACCTTTGCAGTCTCCGGCACCGTGAACTTCGCGCAGGGCTCGTCGGTGATGCTGGGCGCGGTGCTCTGTCATGCGCTCGCGATCGGCATGCACTGGCCGATGCTCGCCGCGGTCCCCGCGGCGCTCATCGCCTGCGCGCTCTGGGGCCTGATCGTCGAGCGCATCGCGGTCCGCCCCTTCGTCGCGCGCGGCACCAATTCCTGGCTGATGGCAACCGTCGCGCTCGGCATCGTGCTCGACAATGTCGTGATGGTGCTGTTCGGCAAGGAGCCGCGAGCGCTCCCATCTCCACTCGCGGATGATCCCTGGGTCATCGGCAAGGTCGGCATCTTTCCGCTGCAGATACTGATCCCGATCGTCGGGCTGGGCTTGGCGGCGCTGGTCCATCTCGGGCTGCATCGGACCAGCCTTGGGCTGAAGCTGCGCGCGGCGGTCGACAACCGCGACGCCGCGTGCCTGATGAGCATCGATGTGACGACGTTGATCGCGGTGACCTATGCCGCCGCCGCGCTGCTCGCAGGCATCGGCGGCATCCTGATCGCACCGCTCTACAACGTCGCCTACGACATGGGGACGTTGTTCGGCATCAAGGCCTTTGCGGTCGCAATCCTCGGCGGCCTCACCAATCCCTGGGGCGTGGTGATCGCGGGATTGGCCTACGGCCTGGTGGAAGCCTGCGCGACCACCTGGCTCGGCTCGAGCAGCACCCAGATCGTCACCTTCACAGCCGTGATCGCAGCGCTCGCGCTGGCGCCCTCCGGATTGTTCGGCGGGCGGACCAAGGTGCGGGTATGAGAGCGCTGCTTGCCGCCGTGGCGGTCGCGCTCGCGGCGGGCGCCGTCGCCGTGTGTCTCCTTGCGCCCGGCTATTACGGCTATCTGCTCGGCACCTTGGCGACGACGGCGCTCGCCGGGATCGGGCTCAACATCCTGCTCGGGCTGTCCGGTGAAGTTTCGCTCGGGCAGGGCGGCTTTCTGGCGCTTGGCGCCTATGGCGTCGCGATTCTCACCACGAAGGGCGGCCTGAACTTCGCGGAGGCACTGCCGCTCGCGGTGCTGCTGGTCGCCGTGATCGCGGCAGCGCTGTCGATCCCCGCGCTGCGGGTGACAGGGCCTTATCTCGCGATGGTCACCATCGCCTTCGGCTTCATCGTGGAGTCCGTGTCGATCGAGTGGCGCGACCTGACCGGCGGCGCCAGCGGTCTCGCCGGCATTCCCGCGCCGTTCGGCACCGGCGGCACGGCGCTGCTCGCCTGCGGTTTCTGCGCGCTGGCGCTGATCGGCTTTCAGATGTTCGCCCGCAGCCCGCTCGGCCTCGCCATGCAGGCGACCGCGTCGGCGCCGGCCGCCGCGCGCAGCATCGGCATCAGCCCGTTGCCGGTGCGCACGGTGGCGTTCGTGCTGGCCGCCGCGATGGCCGGACTTGCCGGCGGATTGCAGGCGGCGCTGACCGGCTTCATCGCGCCGAGCTCATTTCCGTTCTCGCTCTCGATCCTGTTTCTTCTGGTCGTGGTCGTCGGCGGCGCCGGCCGCACCTTGGGGCCGCTGATCGGGTCGGCGATCGTGGTGCTGCTGCCGGAGGTCCTTTCGGCGCTCGCCGAATATCGGCTGTTGGTGTTCGGGGCGGGGTTGCTGATCGTGCTGTGGCTTGCGCCCGGCGGCATCGCCGGCGCGCTGGCGCGGCTGGTGGCACGGCGGCCGATCGCAGTTGGAGTGCAGGCGAATAGCGACCTCGCGCTGGCTCACATCACAAAATCCGGTGGCAGCCTGAAGGCCGAAGGCGTGCGCGTGGCCTTTGGTGGCGTTGTCGCCGTCGCGGGTGTCGATCTCGAAGCACGATCCGGCCGCATCACCTCCGTGATCGGGCCGAACGGCGCCGGCAAGACCACGCTGCTCAATCTCGTCAGCGGATTCCAGGCCTCGGATTCCGGAACCGTCAGCGTGGACGATCGCGAGATCACCGACAGGCCCGCGCATGATGTCGCGCGCAATGGCCTTGCGCGCACCTTCCAGACCGCGCAGCCGTTCGGCAATCTCAGTGTGCTCGACAACGTCCGCCTCGGCCTCTTGAAAGGCGCGTGGCGCGGCGAGGCGCCCGTGGCCTTGGCGCGCGCGCTGCTTGCGCTGGTCGGCTATTCCGGTGCGGATGACGCGCCCGCCGCGACCTTGTCGCATGTCGACCGGCGCCTGGTCGAAATCGCCCGCGCGCTCGGCGCCGCGCCCGACGTGCTGCTGCTGGACGAGCCCGCGGCGGGTCTCGACGATGCCGATACCGCCAGGCTCGGCGATCTCCTGCGCCGTCTCGCGCGGGCGGGTCTCGCCATCGTGCTGATCGAGCACGACATGGAACTGGTGATGTCGATCTCCGACGAGATCGTGGTGCTCGACGCGGGCCGCCGCATCGCCGCCGGTCCGCCCGCCATCATTCGCGCCGATCCCCTGGTCAAGGCCGCTTATCTCGGTGGGACCAGCGCCTCGCGGCCGGTCGCGCCGCTCAAGGTCGGCGCGCCGCTGCTCGATGTCAGCAAGCTCAGCGCCGGCTATGGCTTCATTCCCGTGCTCGACGGCATCGGCCTCAACGTGGCGCGCGGCGAGACCGTCGCGGTGCTCGGCCCCAACGGCGCCGGCAAATCGACCTTGATGAAGTCCCTGAGCGGGCTGCTTCGTCCCGTCTCCGGCAGCATCGGCTTTGCCGGCAAGGCGCTGGCGCGGCTCCCCGCGCATCGCGTCGCGCGCGCCGGGCTGATCCTGGTGCCCGAAGGCCGCCAGGTGTTTCCGCGGTTGACCGTGGCCGAGAACATGCGGCTTGGCGCGACGCGGCGCGGCGACTTTGATGCGAGCGAGATCGAGGCGATGCTCGAACGCTTTCCGCGATTGCGTCCGCGCCTGCACACTGCGGCCGGCCTGTTGTCAGGCGGCGAGCAGCAGATGCTCGCGGTCGCGCGCGGACTCTTGGCTCGGCCCGAAATTCTGTTGCTCGACGAGCCGTCGCTCGGCCTGGCGCCCGCGGTCGCTGCCGAATTGTTCCAGCAATTCGCGCAATTGCGCGAGGAGGGCGTGACGTTGCTGATCGTTGACCAGATGGCCGACCACGTGATTGCGGTTGCCGATCGCGGCTACGTGCTTGGCGGCGGCCGCGTGGTGGCGCAGGGTCGCGCTGGCGAATTGCGTGATAAGATGCTCGACGATGCCTATCTCGGCGCGCGGCCGGCAGCGGTGAATTGATGGACCTGATCATTCGGAACGCCAGCATCCTGCAGGGCAGTCAACTTCGTGTCGTCGATATCGGCATCGATGGCGGCATGATCGCGGCCGTCGCGGCGGCGTTGCCCGCCGACGCCATGCAGTGCGATGCCGCAGGCTGCCTCGTCGTGCCCGGCCTGATCGAGACGCATATTCATCTCGACAAGACCTGCATCCTCGACCGCTGCCGCATCGAAGAGGGTACGGTCGCGGAAGCGGTGCGAGAAACCGCCGCCGTCAAGCGCGGCTTCACGGTCGAAGACGTCTATGCGCGGGCCCGAAAGACACTGGAGCGCTGCATCTCGCACGGCACGATGCGGATGCGCACCCATGTCGAGCTCGATCCCGGCATCGGCATGATCGGCCTCGACGCCATCAGCCAGTTGGCGCGCGATTATGCCTGGGCGGTGGACCTGGAAATCTGCGTGTTTCCGCAGGAGGGCCTCACCAACAATCCCGGCACGGAAGAACTTCTGATCGAAGGTTTGCGCCGGGGCGCGCGCACGATCGGCGCCGCGCCCTATTTCGACACCGACCCGCGCGCGCAGATCGACCGCATCTTCGCCATCGCGCGGGATTTCGATGCCGAGATCGACATGCATCTCGATCTCGCCGAAACCACGCAGGGGATGCAGATCGAATATGTCTGCCGCAAGACCGAGGAAGTTGGCTGGGGCGGAAGGGTCGCGGTCGGCCACGTCACGCAGATGTCGCTGTTGCCACCCGATCGCTTCCGGGCGATCACGGCGCAATTGGCCAATGCCGGCGTCGCGGTGACGGTGCTGCCGTCGACCGACCTGCATCTGATGGGACGCAGCCACGATCACGCGGTGCCGCGCGGCGTGGTGGCGGTCGAATCGCTGCGGGAAGCCGGCGTGACTTGCTCGATCTCGACCAACAACGTGCTCAATCCCTTCACGCCCTATGGCGACGGCTCGCTGATCCGGATGGCTAACCTCTACGCCAATGTCTGCCACGTCTCGCGGCCATCCGATCTCGCCGGTTGTCTCGATATGATCACCGGCGCTGCGGCGCGGCTGATGCGGCTTGACGATTACGGCATCAGGGTCGGCGCGCCGGCCGATCTCGTCGGCATCGACGCGCACAGCCCGGCGGAAGCGATCTCGACGCTGGCGCAGCCATTATGGGGCATCAAGCGCGGCCGAACCTCATTCACCCGCGCGCGCCCGCAGCTTCATCCGCCTGGGAAGTAAGAACGGCGCTTATTTGTCATGCCCGCGCTTGTCGCGGGCATCCACGTATTGATGTCCTGATGCCACGAAGGCGTGGATGGCCGGGACAAAGCCCGGCCATGACGGCGATGGGTTATTGCGCGGCGCTATTTCGCGGAGGCTCGGATGCCCGCGATGGTCGAACGAATATCGCTCCATGCCGGCTTGCCCGGCGCGAATTGCCGCCGGAGGTAACCGACAAGCTCGGCGATCTGGTCGTCGCTCATGTGATCCCTGAATGCGGGCATATAGCCGAGGTCGTTCGATGCGGGCTCGGTGACGCCGTGCAGGATCACCTGGATGAGATTGTCGGGGGCGGTACTATGCAGATTGCTGTTCAGCGCCAGCGACGGCCGGCTGCCGAACAGCGGCAGGCCGCCGACCTCGTGGCAGACCGCGCAGGCGCCCTGGTAGAGCCGCGCGCCGATCGAGGACACTGCGATGTTGTTTGTCCTGGTCGCGGCTTCCAGTTGTTCGGCCAGCGCGATTTGTTTGGGCCCATCGACAGACGGTTCGTTGAACGAACCAAGATAATGCGCCATCGCACGAATATCGCCGTCGGGCAGCGCCGCGAGCTCCTTCACGACCGGCGCCATCGGGCCGGCGGCGACGCCGTGAAAGCGGGACTCGCCGGTGCGCAGATAGGCGTAGAGCTCGTCTTGGCTCCACGGGATCGGCGCCTGCGACAGCGAGGTCAGCGGCGGCGCTTCCCAGCCTTCGGCCAAGCCACCTGCCAGATAGGCATTTGCTTTTTCCGCGCCGAGCACATTGCGCGGCGAATGGCAGGCGCTGCAATGGCCGAGGCCTTCGACCAGATAGGCGCCCCGATTCCATAATTCGGATTTGGCCGGATCAGGCTGGAACGCGCCGGCGTCGTGGAACAGCGCATTCCATCCTGCCAGCAGCGGCCGAAGGTTGAACGGAAACGCCAGCGCGTTTTTCGGCGCTTCGGCCCGCACGGGCGCCTGCGCCATCATGAACGCATAGAGCGCCTGCAGGTCGGCCTCGCTGACCTTGGCGAAATGCGTGTAGGGAAACGCCGGATAAAGCTGTCGGCCGTCGCGATGGATGCCCTCGCGCATCGCGCGCTCGAAGGCGGGATAGGACCAAGCGCCGATGCCGGTCTCGACGTCCGGCGTGATGTTGGTGCTGTGGATGATTCCGAACGGGGTTTGCAGCGGCCGGCCGCCGGCGTTCACCGCGCCGCCAATCTCGGTGTGGCAGACCACGCAATCGCCGAGTGCCGCGAGTTGCTGCCCGCGCGCGATGGTCGCGGCCGAATACACTGAGGCGTCCGGCCGCGCGATCGGCGCGATGGCCCGCCACGGCAGCAGGGCGGCGCCGATGCCGACGGCGGCGGTGCACAGCGCCGCGATCGTCGTCAGCGCGCCGCGCCGTTTCGCGAATGGATTCCAGATGCCGGGCGAGGGGGGCGAGATGACGGCGGGAGCAGGCAATGCGCTGGGAGGCGTATAGTTTTCGCCGCGCAACCCCTTTAGGATTCGCTCCGGTGTGAACGGCGGTTCGCGAAGCCTTACGCCAGTGGCGTCGAAAATCGCGTTGGCGATTGCCGCGGCGCTTGGGACAGAGGCGGACTCGCCGACGCCAAGCGGCGGCTGATCCTGCCTCGGCAGCATCAGCACGTCGATCTTGGGAACGTCCGGGAATTTGATAATGGGATAGGCGCCCCATTCGCGCGCGGCCACCGCACCACGCGCGAACGGCACTTCTTCCATCAGCGCGCGGCTGGTCGACTGGATCACATTGCCATGGATCTGATGCCGTACGCCGTCGGGATTGATCATCAATCCCGAATCCTGCCCGGCGACCACGCGGGTGACGCTGACATCGCCGGTCGCGGTGTTGACCGCGACATCGGCGACCCAGGCCGACCACGCCGCGCCGTAACCGGGGAACTTGCTGTGCACATACAACGCATAGGCAAAGCCGCGCCCGTGCACGATATCGTCCTCGGCGATCTTCTCTTGCCGCACCGGCCGCGGTTGCCAGCCCGCGCGCTCGGCAACCGCGTTGACGAGGTCGACCGCGCGCTGATCCCTGAGGTAGCGCAGCCGATATTCGATGGGGTCGATGCCGGCTTCATGCGCGAGTTCGTCGATGTAGGATTCATGCGCAAAAGTGTTCGGCAGCGCCGAGACGCCGCGCAGCCAGGCCGCGCGCACGATCGGCGGCATGTCGTGCGCGACGACGCGCATGTGGTCGTAATCATAGGGCGGGATCGCGGTTCGGTCGCCCATCTGCGACACGTCCGCCTCGGGCGCGATCTTGCCGGTCAGCAGCAGCGCCAGGGTTGGAGCGGCGTTCGAAGGATAGCGCGTTGCGAAGTCATAGCCGGCGACACCGCCGTCGGCGTTCAGTCCGCCCTTGACGTCGATCAGTTGCGCGGTGCCCTTCGGCTCCCAGACATGCTCCTGCTCGCGCGTCAACTGCACGCGGACGGGACGCCCCACCGCACGCGAGAGCAATAGAGCGTCGGCGGTGACGTCATCGGCGCAGTTGCGGCCGTAGCAGCCGGCGGCTTCGAGCCGGATCACCTCGATCTCGGCTTCCGGCCGATCGATCAGTTTCGCGAGATCGGCGCGGAGCAGATGCGGGCTCTGCGTGCCCGACCACACCCTGATCTTACCGTCATGATAATCGGCGACGGCGCAGGACGGCCCGATCGAACCATGCATCTGATACGGCCAGGTATACGTCCGCTGCATCGGCCTGGCTGCGCCGGCAAGTGCTGTGTCGACATCGCCTTTGTCGATCAGGGTGCGCGGCGTCGATGAATTGGCGCGCAACGCGGTCTCGATGTCTGCGAGGTCGGGCAAAGTGGGCGTCGGCTTCCAGCTCACCTTGAGCCGTTGCGCCGCCTTGTTGGCGTTCTCCTCGCGCTCGGCGACGACGCCTACGAAATCGCCGATGCGCACGACCGCGACGAGGCCGGCAATATCTTGCACCGAAGCCTCATCGACCGCGATCAGGCTGGTGCCGACGAAGGTGCCGGTATCGACGCCCGCATAGGGCGGCCGCACGACGCGGCCATGCAGCATGCCGGGCACGCGGACGTCGTGGACATAGACGAGTTCGCCGGTTGCCTTGGCAGGCAGGTCGACTCGCGGCATCGATTGTCCGACGATGGAATAGCTCTCCACCGCTTTCACCGGCACGTCCTCGGTTAGTTCAAGGCGGATCGCGTCATCGCCGATCAACTCGCCATAGCTGATGCTGCGATTGTCCTTGCCGCGGACCAATCCATCCTCGACCGACAATTCATCGGTCGCGAGTTCAAGCCGCGCCGCGGCGCGCGCGAGCAGGAATTGCCGCGCCTGCGCCGCTGCCTTGCGCAAGGGCACCGCGGTGATCTGGATGGTCTCGCTCGCGATGGTCGCGCCCTGGTTGGGCACTTGCGCGGTATCGCCGAGCACGACGACAACGCGCGCAAAGGAGACGTCGAGTTCTTCGGCGACGATCTGCCCGAGCGAGGTGCGGATTCCTGTGCCGAGGTCGACATGACCGTTATACGCGGTGATCGCGCCATCGGCCGCGATCCTGATGAAGGTTTCGAAACCCGCGTCTCCTCCCGAAGCGGCCGGGCGGACGACCGACAGCGATCCCTGATATCGATCCGCCGAAGATTCTCGCGCCATCAATCCCTCGTCAATCCCTTGCCTCGACGAGGTGCCCGGCGGCGCGCATCGCCGCGCGCAGGATTTCGACATGCGCGCCGCAACGGCACAGATTATAGCGCAGCGCCTCGCGCAACTCCTGTTCCGACGGGTGAGGGTTGATCGCGAGCAGTGCCTTCGTCGTCATGATCATGCCGTTGAGGCAATAGCCGCATTGCGCGGCCTGCTCTTCGATAAATGCCTGCTGCACCGGATCGGGCCGTTCGCGCGAGCCGAGGCCTTCCAGTGTGGTGATCTCGCGTCCACGGCACGCCTCGATCGGGATCACGCAGGCGCGCGCCGCGGTGCCGTCGATCAGCACGGTGCAGGTGCCGCATTCGCCGAGCCCGCAGCCATACTTCGGTCCGTTCAATGCGAGATCGTTACGCAGGACATAAAGCAGCGCGGTATCGGGAGCGGCATCGACATCATGGATCCTGCCGTTCACCATCAGCCGGATCATGTTTTGCCTCATGCCCTTCGATCCCCTCGCGTTTGCATCGCAAACAACGCGCTTAACCCTATCCGAGGATACTGTTTGTGTACAAACGTGCAAGCCGCGCGTTCGCTGGGCCCTGCGACTTGCCCGGATTCTGAACAATGCTGCTCGCCAATTGAGCTTGGTTTGGCCGCCCGTGGCGCTTGACAGCCTTGGGCTTCCGCGCGCAACATCATTCGTATACGAACGAATGGCCCGCGACACCGGTGTCGCACAAGAGGTGGGCCCATAGTCAGGCTTGTTCATGTCGACTGAAGCGACGAGTGCCGCGAGCGCCGACAAGATCCGCTGCGATGCCTGTCCGGTGATGTGCTACATCAAGCCGGGTGCGGCCGGGGCTTGCGACCGCTACGCCAATCACGATGGCGAGCTCGTGCGCGTCGATCCGCATATCGTGCTGGAGCGGACGGTGTCGCATGGCGGCAGGCTGGTGCCGTTCCAGGCCGGCGGCGATTGGGATGGCAAGATCGTCCATGAGCCCAGCATCTTCGTCACCGCGATCGGCGCGGGCACCACCTATCCTGACTACAAGCCGGCGCCGTTCATCGTCTCCTCGGAGATCGACGGCGTCGACATGGTCACGGTCGTGACCGAAGGCATTTTCAGCTATTGCGGCGTCAAGGTGAAGATCGATACCGACCGCTATCTTGGGCCGGAGACCGCGACGGTGCGGGCGCAGGGCGAGGCGGTCGGCCACGTCACCACCAGCGAATATGGCTCGCAGATGCTGTCGCTCGGCGGCGTGCATCATCTGACCGGCGGTTCCAAGAAGGAAGGCCGCGTCACCTGCGACACCTTGATGGATCTGAGCAACTGCAAGCCGGTCGAACTTGTGATCGACGGCGGCGCGACGGTCGTGGTCGAAGCGGGCAAGCCGCCTGTCGTCAACGGCGTGGCTGAGGAACGCATGCGGGTCGGCTGCGGCTCGGCGACTATCGGCATGTTCGCCAAGCAATGGCACGGCAAGGTCGACGAAGTCGTCGTGGTGGACGACCACATCACCGGCGTGCTCTCGGAGCACCAGGCCGGTAAACTGCTCGACATCGCCGATACCGGCATCAAGATGAAGGGGCGGCGCTCGACGCCCGGCCGCTATTTCCAGGTCGCCGAGCCCGGCACCGGCTGGGGCGGCACGAAGATCTCCGATCCGCTCACGGTGCTCGGCCCGTTCGATGCGAAGGAAGCGCGCGCGGGCCTCACCATGCTGATGGTATCGACCACCGGCGAGCACGCCGCCTATTACGAACTCGATGAAGGACTGCGCCCGGTCGAGAAGGTGATGCCGCCCGATCTCAAGCTTTCCGTGGAGCGCATTCAGGAGAATTGCGAGCCGGCGCTGTGCACGGTGCTGTTCATGGCCGGCGCCGGCGGTTCGCTGCGCGCGGGGGTCACCGACAATCCGGTGCGGCTGACGCGATCGGTGAAGGATGCGTTGACGCGCGTGACCAGCGGCGGCGCGCCGGTCTATGTCTGGCCCGGCGGCGGCATTACGTTCATGGTGGATGTAACGCAGATGCCGGCCGGCGCCTTCGGCTATGTGCCGACACCCGCGCTGGTCGCGCCGATCGAGTTCACGTTGAGATTGTCGGATTATGCCGCGCTTGGCGGTCACATGGATTACGTCAAGCCGCTGGCCTCGATCAGGGACAATGCCGAGATCCGCCCGATGCCTTATATTCCCGGGCGGCGCGCATGAGGGGCCCACCGCAAATCGCGCTGCTGGCCGATGGCGGCCGGCTGCATCTGCAGGATGGTCCGATCGATCTGATCGTCGGCGCCAAGGGCAGGGCGGCGGATATCCGCGCGGCCTATGACGCCGCGGCGCGACGCTTCACGGGCCTGCTCGATGAACTCTGCGCGGAGCTGGCCGGGCTTCGCGCGGCAGCCGATCCGCACCGTTGCGGGCTGCAAGGGCCGGTCGCGCGGCGCATGCATGCGGCGGTCGCGCCGTTTACCGGCGATCATTTCATCACGCCGATGGCGGCGGTGGCGGGCGCGGTGGCGGAGGAAATCCTCGGCGCGATGATGAAGGATGCTTCGCTCGATCGCGCCTATGTCAATAATGGCGGCGACATCGCGCTGCATCTGGGCGATGGCGAACAGTTCACGCTCGGCATGATGGACCGGCCGGATCGGCTTGGCGTGATGCGGACCATGACGATCGACGCCGATGATCCCGCGCGCGGCGTTGCGACCAGCGGGCGTCACGGCCGCAGTTTTTCACTCGGCATCGCCGACAGCGTGACCGTGCTGGCGCGGACGGCGTCTCAGGCCGATGCCGCCGCGACCATCATCGCCAACGCGGTCGATCTGCCCGGCCACCCCGCGATCACGCGCTGCCCGGCCAACGATCTGCAGCCTGACAGCGATCTCGGCGCGCGGCTGGTCACGCGCGATGTCGGCAGGCTCTCCGACGACGAGGTCGAGCGCGCGCTCGATGCCGGCGCGCACCGCGCCCGCCAATTGCTGGCGCTTGGCTTGATCGAGGGCGCCGCCTTGTGCCTGCATGGCGAGATCGCGATCACCGGCATCGGCGGGTTCGAAACATCTACCTCGCAGCCGCTGCGAGGGACCGCGATCGGGAAGTTGCATTAGAGTGGACCAGAAACAGGGCGAAAACCGATGAGCGCTGTCATTCGCAAGATCGTCACGGTGGTCGAGGAAACCCACATCGAAATGGGAAGGCCGATCGCGCCGCCGACCCGCCGCGCGGCGGCGATCGCGGTGATCGAAAACCCTTTCGCCGGCCGCTATGTCGAGGATCTCTCGCCCTTGATCGCGATCGGCGAGGAACTCGGCGAATTGCTGTCGAAAAAGGCGGTAGCCGCGCTCGGCATCGACGGCGCCAAGGCGCAGAGCTACGGCAAGGCCGCCGCCGTCGGCGAGAACGGTGAGCTGGAGCACGCGGCCGCGATCCTGCATCCGAAGATGGGTGCGCCGGTACGGAAGGTGCTGAGCAAGGGTGCTGCGCTGATTCCATCGTCGAAGAAACGCAGCGGGCCGGGCACGACGCTCGATATTCCGCTCGGCCACAAGGACGCGGCTTTCGTGCGCAGCCATTTCGACGGCATGGAGGTGCAGATCAACGACGCGCCGCGCGCCAACGAGATCATGGTCGCGGTCGCCGTGACCGACAGCGGCAGGCCTTTGCCGCGCGTCGGCGGGCTGACGGTTGCTGAAGTCAAAGGCGAAGACGGATTGAGATAGTTTCTTCAAAACTGGAGGGTAAGGGATGCGAAGTTATTTCCTGGGGGCGGGGTTGGCGATCGCGGTTGCCGGCATGGCAAATTCGGCCATGGCGCAGAGCGAGATCAAGATCGGCGAGATCAACAGCTATTCGCTGTTGCCGGCCTTCACCGAGCCCTATCGCAAGGGCTGGCAGCTCGCGGTTGAAGAGGTCAACGCGGCCGGCGGCATTAACGGCAAGAAACTCGTGGTCGTTTCCAAGGACGATGGCGGCAAGCCGGCGGATGCGCAGACCGCCGCCAACGAACTGGTGTCGAGCGAGAACGTGGCGATGCTGACCGGCACGTTCCTGTCCAACATTGGTCTTGCGGTCAGCGATTTCGCCAACCAGAAAAAAGTGTTCTTCCTCGCCGCCGAGCCTTTGACCGACGCCATCACCTGGTCGAAGGGCAATCGCTACACCTTCCGGCTGCGCCCTTCCAACTACATGCAGGCGGCGATGCTGGTGGAAGAAGCCGCAAAACTGCCGGCAAAACGCTTGGCGACCATTGCGCCGAATTATGAATACGGCCAGTCGGCGGTCTCGGTGTTCAAGAAGCTGATGTCGGAGAAGCGCCCCGACATCCAGTGGGTCGACGAGCAGTGGCCGCCGCAGGGCAAGATCGACGCCGGTCCGGTGGTGCAGGCGGTTGCCGCCGCCAATCCGGAAGCGATCCTCAATGTCACCTTCGGCGCCGATCTGGTCAAGCTCGTGCGCGAAGGCAACACCCGCGGCCTGTTCAAGGATCGCAAGGTGGTGAGCTTCCTGACCGGCGAACCCGAATATCTCGATCCGCTGAAGGAAGAGACGCCCGAAGGCTGGATCGTCACCGGTTACCCCTGGTACTCGATCAAGACGCCCGAGCATGATGCGTTCCTCAAGGCGTATCAGGCCAAGTACAACGACTATCCGCGGCTCGGCTCGGTGGTCGGCTATCAAACCATCAAGACCGCCGCCGCGATCCTGGCGAAGGCCAATTCGACCGATCCGGAGAAG
>Ga0137412_10000482_pt1 | contig 27951 bp, 22 predicted proteins | sample CZODoug2_1_16fun_FD_122160 | JGI IMG/M metagenome (GOLD analysis project Ga0137412, IMG submission 122160) | Vadose zone soil fungal communities from Angelo Coast Range Reserve, California, USA - CZODoug2_1_16fungal (Hybrid Assembly) | ecosystem: Environmental > Terrestrial > Soil > Vadose zone...
GACCAGAGATTGCCGGGCATGAGCGGGTTCGAGCTGGTGGCTGCGATGCGGCGCCGGCGCATCGATGGGCCCGTGATCCTGATCACCAGCCAACCCAACATCATTCTGCGCGAACACGCCGCCAGGGCGGGCATCCCGATTGTCGAGAAACCGCTGCTCGGGACGACCCTGTTGGAACGGGTGCAGGCCGCCATCGCGGTGCCGCCGGCTGTTTGTTAGCGTCATTCGATCGCGCGGGACTTCGCACGCTCACGGCCAAGCCAGTGGGATGAGGGCCGACCCGGCGCCGTGACACGCGGGGTCATGTGGGTGGCTCATCCCCGGGCCGCAGGATTTTCAGCCCGCGATCAGCCCCACTTGAGCGACATGCCGATATCACCCGGCACACCGCCCGAGAAGTCGACGACCTGGACCTGCAGCCGGTACCCGCGCGGACGGAGATATTTCGCCCAGAATTCGTAGAGCTCCTTGGGAAGACCGGTCAGGGTGGTTTCCCAACCGGGCTCCGTTTGATTGATGGCGCGGCCGCGGTCGGTACAGAGCGAGTTAGGAAACCGGATGACCTGAGTCTCGGTCAGCCCGTTGCTGACCGCGCGCTGGATGATGGCCGCCGCCCGCTTCATCCGCTCCTCGTCGGAGACGCCCGAGGGCTTGAGAAACTGGTCCACCAGCGCTTTCTTCTCGGCCTCTTCGGCCGCTTGCCGGCGGGCGGATTCGGCGGCTTTTTCGGATTCGGCCAGCGCCAGTTGCGTCATCAGGTCTTTGGCCGTCGGCAACAGGTCGTCGATTGTCGTCGTCATGGGGCGCTCCATTCTCCGGCGTGCGGTTTGGCCGATCGATCCGCGCCGACAGCCGGAGAGCGACCGTCGGTGCCTTCATCATACGACAGGATCGCCCGATTGGCGGCAGCGCGCTTTGATCTCGCTCAATTTCCGGCCTGATCGGCTCCGGACGCCAATCGCGGCCAGATCGCCGCCGCTCGCCGTCGCGTCGCTGGCCAGAAATGTCTGCGATTTGCGCTAGATCAAAGCGGATTTTTTGCATCGCAATAGAAGTCCGCAAGGCTGAAAAAGGGAGCGTTACGATGTCGGTCATCCCGCAAATACCATCCTCCGTCGGCTTTACCTCCAATTTCGGTCCATTTGCTCCCGCGGTCGACTACATGGTGGATGCTGCCCAGCGCAGCGTTCTGTTCTGGGACGTCATGCGCCAGCGCGGCAATCAATACTGCGAGCATCTGGCGCAGACCGCGCCGCACGTGCTCGATTACGAGGTGGAGCTGGTGGTGGACGGCCGGCAGTTCGATCGCCCCGTCAATTACGCCCTGGTCCGCATCGTTCCGCCGCAGGGAGTCGAGATCGATTCCGCGCGCCGCCCCTTCGTAGTGGTCGATCCGCGCGCCGGCCACGGGCCGGGTATCGGCGGCTTCAAGGCCGACAGCGAGATCGGCGTTGCGCTCAAGGCGGGGCATCCCTGCTATTTCGTCGGCTTCCTGCCGGATCCCATGCCCGGGCAGACCATCGAGGATATCGCCCGCGCCGAGGCGCTCTTCCTCGAGCGCGTGATCGCGCTTCATCCCGACGCCGACGGCAAGCCCTGCGTGATCGGCAACTGCCAGGCGGGCTGGGCCGTGATGATGCTGGCCGCCATCCGGCCCGAGCTGTTCGGCCCCATCATCGTGGCCGGATCGCCGATGTCCTACTGGACCGGGGTGCACGGCCAGAATCCCATGCGCTACAGCGGCGGCCTGTTGGGCGGCAGCTGGCTCACGGCGCTGACCGGCGATCTCGGCCATGGCAAATTCGACGGCGCCTGGCTGGTGCACAACTTCGAGAACCTCAATCCCTCCAATACGCTCTGGAGCAAGCAGTATAACCTCTACGCCAAGGTCGACACCGAAGCCGCGCGCTATCTCGGCTTCGAGCGCTGGTGGGGCGGGCACGTCAATCTCAACGCGGAGGAAATCCAGTTCATCGTCGACGAGCTTTTCGTCGGCAACAATCTGGCGGCCGGCCGGATCGAGCTTTCCGATGGAGCCGCGATCGATCTCCGCAACATACGTTCACCGATCGTGGTGTTCTGCTCCAAGGGCGACAACATCACGCCGCCGCAGCAGGCGCTCGGTTGGATCCTGGATCTTTACGAGGACATCGACGAGATCCGCTCCTACGGACAGACGATCGTCTACACGGTCCATGAAACCGTCGGACATCTCGGAATCTTCGTCTCATCCGGTGTGGCGCGCAAGGAGCACGGCGAGTTCTCGAGCAATATCGACCTGATCGACGTGTTGCCGCCCGGCCTCTACGAGGCGGTGTTCGACGCCAAGTCCGCGGAGACGGCGAACCCCGACCTCGTCTCCGGCGATTGGGTCATGCGCTGCGAGGCGAGGACGCTCGACGATATCCGGGCCCTCGGCGGCAACGATGCGGCCGACGAGCGACGCTTCGCGACCGCCGCGCGGGTGTCGGAACGCAACCTCGCTTTCTACCGTACATTCGTGCAGCCCGCGTTGCGCGCCATGCTGCCGCCCGCGGTGTCCGAAGTCATGCGCGAGCTGCACCCGCTGCGCCTGCAATACGCGCTGTTCTCCGATGACAGCCCCTTCATGGCGCCGGTGAGCCAGATGGCGGAGCACGCGCGTAAAGGCCGCAGGCCGGCGGCGCCCGACAACCCGTTCCTGGCGCTGCAGGAGGCCGTGTCGCGGCAGATCGTGGCCGGCCTCGATTTCTGGCGCGACATGCGCGATGCCTGGGGCGAGCGGATGTTCCTCTCGGTTTACGGCTCGCCCCTGCTGCAGGCCGCGGTCGGCATCGATCCCGCCGATACCCGTCCGATGCGCCGGGCGGGAAAGAGCCAGCTTCATCGCGCGCTGGTGGATACGCGGATCTCGGAGCTCAAGTCGCGCATGACGGCCGGAGGGCTGCGCGAAGGCCTTGTGCGCGCCATGCTGTATGTCGGCATGGCGCGGGCCGCCGTCGACGAGCGTGGGATCGAGGCTCTCCGACGCATGCGCGGCGCCAGCGACGGAGCGCGCAAGATGACGCTGACCGAATTCAAGGCCATGGCGCGCGAGCAGTTCTTCATGCTGCTGATCGACCAGGAGGCGGCGCTCGCCGCCATTCCGGGCTTGCTGCCGAAGGAGTTGGAGGCGCGCCGCAAGGCATTTGGGATGCTGCGCGAGGTCCTGAGCGCCGCGGGCGAGATCGGCGGCGAGGTCCCCGACCGGCTGCGGCAAATCGCAGGCTTGTTCGGCATTGACGCGCCGCGGGCGAAGGACGACAAGGTGGTCGGCCTGTCATCTGTCAGGACAAAGGCGTCTTAGTTCGGATCGCTCATTGAGATATTTGTGGGGCTTCGCGGCGGCCGGCAGCGGCCGCGAGCGATGCTTGCTCACGATTGACCGTTACGCCAGGATTTTCTGGGCGTAAGGTATCTCTGGGAAAACACCAGTGCGCGACCCTCAACCCGACGCCTCCGGCCGTGATCAACTTACGACGACGTTCGTCGAACTGGCGATCCGCGTCGGGGCACTTGGCCTCGTGCTTTATTGGACGTTGATCCTCGTCAGTCCCTTTATCACGATCGTCATTTGGAGCGCGGTGCTGACCGTGGCGCTTTATCCGACTTTCGAGTGGATGGCGCTGCGACTTGGCGGGCGCCGGCGACTGGCTGCCGTCCTCATCACCATTCTCAGCCTGCTGGTCGTGATCGGACCGGCAACCTGGCTCGCTCTCGGCCTCGTCGAAAGCCTTCGAATGATTTCCGAACGATTTGACCTGTCGACCCTGGCGCTTCCCGCGCCGCCGACGGCGGTGAAAGACTGGCCGTTGATCGGCGATTACGTCTATCAATTCTGGGATCTTGCATCGACCAATCTCAAGGAAGCCGCGGCCAAGATCGTTCCTTACCTGAAACCCGTGGGGACCAGCTTGCTCGGCATTGCGGCGGACGCGGGCACCGGTATTCTCAAGTTCTTCGTCGGCATTATCGTGGCTGGATTCCTCTTTGCGCCGGCTCCTTCGATTGTCGGCGCCGTCAAAAAATTTTTACGCAGGCTGATTCCCGATCGGGGCGAGGAGTTCGCCAATCTGGCCGGAGCCACCATTCGCGCGGTGTCGCGCGGCGTCATCGGCATTTCTGTCCTGCAAGCCTTGCTTGCGGGCATCGGGCTGATGATCGCGGGCGTTCCTGGGGCCAGCCTGATCACGTCGGCTGTTCTGATCTTCGGAATCATTCAAATTGGTCCCACGATTATTCTGGCCCCCGTCGTGATTTGGAGCTGGACCGCAATGGAGCCGGCTATGGCTCTTTTGTTCACGGCCTACATGGTGCCGGTGAATTTGTTGGACAACGTTCTCAAGCCCATTGTCATGGGCCGGGGATTGAAGACGCCCATGCTGGTCATATTGATCGGCGTTCTCGGCGGTACGCTGGCCTACGGAATCACCGGGCTTTTCCTCGGCCCGATCATCCTTGCGGTGATCTGGGAGCTCCTGGTCGTTTGGATAAGGGAGGACGAAGCGGCCTAGATCGACGGCGAGCCCGGAGGCCTCATGGCGGAGTTGCGCTTGCGGCTGTTTTGTCGCCGGCTGCGAGCAGGCTGGCGAGCGTCACGATCCGGTCGAGGCCGCCGACGCGCTCGCCCAGGCCGTCCGCGCGCAGCAGGTCGCGGACGCGGCCGCGCGCGCCGACGATGCGGAGCGCGATGCCGCGGGCCTCGAGGTCGTCGTGAAGCTCATGCAGGACGCGCGCGCCGGCGAGATCGATGTAGGGCGATGCCGACAGATCGCACACCACCAGGCGGACTTCCGACTGCCCGGCGGTCCGAAGCCGGTTCAAGACGGCTTCCAGCACGGCGTCCGCATTGACGTAGATGAGCGACGCTTCGGGACGAAAGGCGATCATCCCCGGCAGCACTTCGTTCTCCGGATGGCGCCCGACGTCGGAGTAGCTGCTGGTGCCGGGAATGCGGCCGAGGAAGGCGACATGCGGCCGCGAGGCGCGGACCAGCAGCATCAGGATGGAGGCCAGTGCGGCGCACAGGATTCCCTGCAAGATTCCCAAGAGCAGCACGGCGCCAAGCGCGATCGCCGCGGCGTAGAAGTCCAGGCGGCTCACTCGCCACATGCGATAGAGCGCCGGAAAATCCAGCAGGCCCGCAATGGCGGTCAGCACCACCGCGGCCAGCACCGCCTTGGGCAGGTTTTCCAACAGCCCTGTGAGAAAGAGCAGGCACAGCGCCAGCGTCAGCGACGCGAACACGAGCGCCAGCGGCGTGCGCGCGCCCGCCTTGTCGTTGACCGCGGATTGCGACAGGCCGCCCGCCACCGGATAGCCGTGCCCGAGCGCCGCCGCGAGATTCGCCGCGCCGATGCCGAGCAGCTCCTGCCGCGGGTCCAGCGCGTAGCCGTGCTTTGCCGCGAAAGTGCGCGCGGCCGAGACGCTTTCGATATAGGCGAGCAGCAGGCATCCGGCGGCGAGCGGAATGATCCCCTCAACGTCGCGCAGCCGTAGCGGCAGGCCCGCCAGAGCGGGAAGGCCGGCCGGGATCTCTCCGGTCGTCGGCACGCCCAGCGCGGGAAGGCCGAGCATGGTTGCGACCACAATCGACAGCGCGACGACCGCGAGGGCGACCGGCTTTCGCGGCAGCAGACGCTCGCCGAGCACGAGCAGCGCGATCGCGAAAATGCCGACGGCCAGCACGAGGAAATGCGTCTGACCGAGTTGCCCGGCCAACAGCCAGGCGCGATCGAAGAAATTGTGCCCGCCTCCGGGCACGCCAAACAGGCTCGGCAGCTGCGTCATCGCGATGGTCAGTCCGGCGCCGGCCTTGAAGCCGACCAGGATGCTGTCGCTGATCAGCTTCACGAGCGCGCTCAGCCGCAAGGTCCAGGCGAAGAGACAAAGCGCCGCGACGGTGAAGCCCGCGAGGCTCGCGATCTGTGCGTAGCGCTGCGCGTCGCCGTCCGCCATCGCGCCGACGGTTCCGGCGATCATCAGCGAGATGGCGGAGGTCGGGCCGATGGCCAGTTGGCGCGAGGACCCCAACAAGGCGTAGCCGAGCCCGCCCAGCAGATAACCGTAGATGCCGACCTGCGGCGGCAGCCCGGCCAGCGTCGCATAGGCGAGAGAAACCGGAATCGCATAGGCGGCGAGCGTCACGCCGGCAATTGCGTCGCCCGGCAACCACGCGGCGCGGTATTCCGCAAGCCAGCGGGCCGGCGGGAGGCGCGAGAGCCATGCCGGACCGTTGCGGCGACCGGTCGAGTCCGTCATGGGCGGCACCTCATCCGAGTCGGTCGGCCGCGACGCATGTGCGATTAGACGACGCCAACAAACCCGACACGCCGATTTTACACCCATGTCGGCATAATGGCACTATGCTTGCTTCAGCCATTGCTTGGCCCCGGGGTTTCGATGCGATTGCACGGACACTTGCAAGAAGTCGTTTCGAGCAAAGCGCGGGATCTCGTTCGGCTTCTTGCGTCGGTCGTCGGCTGGCTCATGGCCGCCGCCTTCTGCGTCTGCTTCGCGGCGGAGCCGTTGCCGCGCTCGATCTTGGTCATCGATCAGCTCGGCCCCAATGGCCCGTTCAATACTGCCATTGCTTTCGGCATCCGCGCGGCCGTGAGCCAGGGCTCCGGGGCACCGGTATCCCTTTATACCGAGTTCTTGGACCTCAGGCGTTTCGGCGGGCCGGAATATGACGCCATCGTGCGCTCCACGCTTGAGCAGAAGTACAGAACAAAGCCGATCGGAGTTATCCTGGTCCTTGGCTTCGAGGGACTGCAACATGTGCTGGAATGGCGCAAGACATTCTGGCCTGAGGTGCCGGTGGTCTTTGGCTACATCAATGAAGCGTCGGTCGCACAGCTCTCGCTCCCCCCGGATGTTACTGGAAGGACCTTTCGGCTGACCTTCCGCGACAGCCTGGTCGCGGCGCAGGCAATGGTGCCGAAGCTCAAACGGCTGGCGCTGATCGGCGAACCCTTGTCCTTGTTGTCTTCCAGGAGCGATCTGGACCGGGTGTTGGCCGCCTACAAGGGCCAGATCGAGATCATCGACCTGATGGGTTTGACGATGGCGGAGATCAAGCGTCGGGTCGCAACGCTGCCGCCGGATACCGCAATCCTTTATATGTCGATTGCCGTGGACGGTGCTGGCGTGAGATACGTCCCGCGCGATGCGCTCGCCGAGATCGCTCTTGTGGCGAATCGGCCGATCGTGGTCCAGGTGGAAACCCAGCTGGGATTCGGTGGGGCAGGAGGCTTCGTCGCCGTGCCGGGTGCGATAGGCGCCGGAGTGGGCGAGCTCGCCTTGCGCATCCTCAACGGCGAAAGCGCTTCGGCGATCCCGATCGCACCGGGCAACGCCATCAAGCCGGTGTTCGACTGGCGCGAGCTCAAACGCTGGAATGTCAGCGAGAGTCGGTTGCCCGCGGGCAGCGAGGTCCGGTTTCGCGAGCTGGACCTGTGGGATCAGTATCGCTGGCAGATCATCCTTGTCGTAGGTGTGGTTCTGCTGCAATCCATGCTGATCGGAGGACTGATCTATGAGCATCGGGCGCGTCGCGATGCCGAGGCGCTGGCGCGCACCAGCATGCTCGAGCTTGCGCATGTGGACCGCCTGGCGACCGCAGGTCAGCTGTCCGCCTCGATCGCCCACGAGGTCAACCAGCCGCTCGCCGGCATCGTGGCGCACGCCGCCGCGGGTTCGCGCTGGCTGACCGCCACGGTACCCAACGTCGACGAAGCGCGCGCGACATTCAAGAAGATCATGGAGGCCGGCCATCATGCGGCCGAGGTGGTCGACCATATCAGGGCGTTCTTCAGGAAGGACGGCGAGCACATCGAGCCACTCGACATCAACGACCTTGTTCGCGAGGTTCTGGCGCTTCTCGCCGGTCATCTCAAGGATCACCGCATAACGGTCGACACGATTCTGACCGAGGGCCTTGCGCCGGTTTCGGGCGACAGGGTCCAGCTGCAACAAGTCGTCATGAACCTGGTGATGAACGCCGTCGAGGCCATGGATCTGGTGACGGACCGGCCGCGGCTCCTGAGGGTGGTATCGCAGCCTTATGAGGACCTGGGAGTCCAGGTGCAGGTCGAGGATTCGGGGCCCGGAATCTCTCCGAGCGACGCCAGTCGCGTGTTCAAGCCGTTTTTCACGACGAAACCCAAGGGAATGGGAATGGGCCTGGCGATTTGCCGGTCCATCGCGGAAGCCCATCATGGCAAGCTATGGGCGTCACCCGGCGTTCGATCTGGCGCCATTTTTCACCTCATCTTGCCGGCGGCCGCGCCGCCGGAAGAGGGCCCGCAGGGAAAATCGGACGAGGCTCGTCGCACTGCGGCGCTCACATCCGCCTAGCTTCCGACATCGCCGCCGTCTGGGCGGGCGCCTCCGCCCGTATCGTCTGGCGCAGGGCGGTTTCCTCCTCGGCGATGCGTTGCTCGAGGAAGCTGCGTTCCACCGATGTCAGCGGCGTCTTCATCATGCGCAGGTAGCGCTCGATATTCTGGCGATGCACCCAATTCATCAACGCGGCTTGATCCGACATCCGGTAGACTCCCGAACTCCTGGCTCAGCTTCCGATAGAATTTGCCGGCGACTTTTTTGCTTGGATCGCTCTAGTGGCGGACGACAGCCTCCGCTCTGGCTCCATGTGACGACCCCGCCGCGACGAGGGCCTGCGCATTTTTATGTTCGAGCTCGTCGGCATTGTGGCGTGTGTATGCCAGGAGCTCGGCAAGACGGGCGCGTCCCCGGTTGGTGCGGCTCTTGATCGTTCCGACCTCGCACCCGCAGACAGCGGCTGCCTCGACCAGGCTCAAGCCCTTGGCTCCGACCAATATGAGGGCTTCGCGCTGATACGCCGGCAATTGCGCGAGTGCGTAACGCAGGTCCGCCGAGATGCTCCAGCCTTCCTGCTCGGGCTTGCTCGTCAGCCGTTCGGCATATTGTCCATTCACGTCCTGGACCCATCGCCGCGACTTGCGATAGTCGGTGCGGAAACGATTGCGCATGATCGTGAACAGCCAGGCCCCCATGTTCGTGCCCGCCTGAAAGTCGTCGAGGTGCGCCCAGGCGCTGAGCACGGTGTCTTGCACCAGGTCGTCGGCGCGGTCCTTGCTGCCGCAGAGCAGAAAGGCGGATGCACGCAGGTCCGGAATTTGAGCCAGCAAGGCGTCACGTGTGGAGAATGTGGCTGTCATGAGACCCCCCTCTGAGAACCAGCTATCGATCTGCCGATGTCCCGCTGTTCAGCGAGCGAATGTGCGGATCTGACCCCGGCCCTTGGGGTTAAAAGTTAGTTAACGATCCACATGGCGTCGATTGAGCGTAGGTATGGCGCCTTCGCCAGAAAGGCTAAGCGGCCTGAACCGTAGTTTAGATTTCGCCCGTTACGCGCCTGCAGGGTGCAAACGCGCGTTGGTTCCGCACTGGGGCTGCGCGGCGACGGGCCGAACGTCAGTGAGGCGTGTGGAGCGCGCGATCGAGGCAATCCATCAACGAATCGGTATCATATGGCTTCTTCAGGAATGCGATCGCGCCCGCGTCGAGCGCGCGCGCCCTGATCCCTGCCTCGGGGTAAGCGGTTATCATGATGACGGGAATCCGACTGCCTTCGGCGCGCAGGCGGGTCTGCAGCTCGATTCCGCTCAACCCGGGCAGCTGCACGTCCGCGATCAGGCATGCGGTACTGTTCACACAATCCGAATGCAGAAATTCTTCCGCGGACGCAAAGGTGACCCCGGTGAAACCGTGGGATCGCACGAGGCTCAGCGTCGCCTCGCGGACAATGGCATCGTCGTCGACGATCGATATCATAGTGGCGACGCGCTCCTCTCGATGATTGATCGCACTCATCTACGCGCATCGCACCTACAGGGCAGTTATACCGCCGATCGAGAGTTCTGTGACAAAGAAATAACAGAACTAAACCAAGGTTTAGTCGACGGGCCGCTCGGCGGGCCGGATCTGCAGGATGTCGGCCATTCGAACCAGGTCCACCAGGGACTTCGCGCCCATTTTCTGCATGGCGTTGTGGCGATGCACTTTCACGGTCATCTCGCTGATGCCGATCTCTGCCGCGGTCTGCTTGTTCAGGCGGCCCATGACCACCATGGCCAAGACCTCGCGCTCGCGCGGGGTCAGCTCCTCGAAGCGCGCCCGAAGGTCGGAAACCACGCCGTCGGACTGGCGTCTTTCGCGATCACGCTGGAGCGCGATCCGCACCGCATCCAACAGGTCCTGCTCGCGAAACGGCTTGGTCAGGAATTCCACGGCTCCGGCCTTGATGGCCTTGACCGTCATCGGAATGTCGCCATGTCCGGTGATGAAAATGATCGGAAGATCGATTTTCCTCTTTGCGAGCTCGGCCTGGAAGTCCAGGCCGCCCAAGCCCGGCATCCGCACGTCAACGACCAGGCAGCATGGGTCGGACGATTGCTCCTTGCGCAGGAACTCCGCGGCGGAAGCGAAGACGTCGACCTGCAACCCGACCGAGCAGAGAAGGTTCGAGAGCCCGGCGCGCACGATCGGATCGTCATCGATCACACAAACGACCGCCGCACTCTCCGAGTCGCCGAACATGATCGTCAGCTTGGTTGAACAGGTTGAACGGCTTTTCGTTCTCCGTGAGCGGAATGCTCAGAAGAAGGCCGCGGCGTCAATCTATCAAGAGTCCGATACCGTACAAAGCCGAATCGCCGCACGACGTGCGGGAATGGCCGGTACTTACCATGGCAATGCCGGCAATTTTCGCGGTACAGCCCATCGCAGATGACGCAGGTGGCCGCGGTTTCGGTCATTGCGACCGGGGCATCTGCATCACTCGGCTCATGTACGGCGACGCGTCCATCGCGTCTACCGCGGAGCCGGCCGAGGGACCGCATCCGAGAGCCATCTCGTCTCCAGGACCTTTTTTGCCATCTCCTTGTCGATATGCGGAGCGAAGATCTGGCCGACCGCATATTCCAAGTCCTTGTATTCATACAGGCAATTCTTGGCGCGCGTCTTCGGAAGATATTCCTGCTCGACCAGATCCGCAAATACCTTGGCGTCGTAGCCATAGGCCATGCAGAGAAGATTGTAGAATCGCTCTTCCGGGGAGCCGTGGTCGCTTGAGAAGGCGGCCAGCGGCAATGTCACGTTGGGCTTCTGCTTGTAGCCCTTGATGTAGGCTTTGTACGAATAAGCCGCCCCCGTGACCAAGCGACGCGCCCGGTCGCCGCCGAATTGCAGCATGACATAAGCCGCGAACTGGTCGGCCGCATCCTCCTGGCGGCCGAGGATGGGGACATCGAAGATATCGAACATGGCGTGGCCAACCTCGTGGGCCATGGCGAAAAACAATTGCCCGACCAGCGCGTCGCCCGGCGTGATGCCGGCCGGCGTGGTCTCCTTCGGCAAGCCTTGCTGGATCTCCTGCAGGTATTCGTAGCAAAGGCTCACCGTCGGCTGCCGGGCCACACGCTGATACCAGGCGTTCGAGACGCCATCGCATCCGACCGTCTTGATGTTCAGGCCGACAGGCAGCCGGAACGGGCTGAATATATTCTGCAGGGTCTCGAGCGCATGGCGCTCCTTCATCAGTTCGTAGACCTTCTGGTGCTCGGGATTCTTGGGCGCCTCATAGGCGATGTGGATCGCGCCAGATTGCGCCTGCTCGGTCACCTTGAGATCCTGGCCCGCCGCGTCTTGGGCCCGCGCGGCCGCCAGGGGCCACGCGCTGGAGGCGAAGAGGATGGCGGCGAAGATGCCGGTCAACCGGCGGCTGGTGATGGTCATCCGATCCTCCGCGCCGCATACGTCAGTGACTTTGCGGCAAGGCATCACGTGCTGATCGCGAAAGGCGAGTTTGAGCGCGGGGAGCGCACACGACGACCTGAGGCCGCCGTGTCCGCTCCCCACATTCACCACGCAACGGCACGGTCTCAGGATCTGTTACCGGTGCTCCAGACGTCCTGGAAATTTTTCTTCAGCAGGTAATGCACGTAATCCGGATCCATCAGGTAGGCGCGCTGACGGGCGACGGCCGGATCCGTATCGCGCAGGCCTTGGGGCTGCTGGCGGGTGATCTCCGCCTCGCGCATGCCCTTTTGCCGCGCCATTTCGGCGTCGGTCAGATCGCGGTATCCCTGCGGCTGCTGGCGGACGTAGTCGTCGCGCAGGCCCTGCGGCTGCTGGCGGGTGACCTCCGCCTCACGCATGCCCTTTTGCCGCGCCATTTCGGCGTCGGTCAGATCGCGGTACCCCTGCGGCTGCTGGCGGACATAGTCGTCGCGCAATCCTTGCGGCGCCTGACGGGCGTAACCGTCGGTGTCCCGCAGGCCCTGCGGCTGCTGGCGTGCAGTCTCGGTGTCCCGCAGACCCTGCGGCTGCTGGCGTGTATAATCGTCGTCGCGCAGGCCCAAGGGCCGCTGACGCTCGATTGCCGGGTCGTACGACGCGCTCTTCTCGTAGGGGGTCGCGACGTCGACGATGTACAGCTTGTCGCCCGAGCGGAAGACGATTGCGCCCGGACCCATTTCCCGGGCACCGAGATTCTTGATCTGGGCGGCGACGTCCTCCTTGGACTTGCCCGGCGTCACGCTGAACGACTTGCCGTCGATGAAAATGCTGTCGTTGTTGGCGATGCTGCGCACCGCATCCTGGGATTGGGCCATGGCCAGCGTCGAGACGCTCGACATCATGGCGACGGTCGCGGCGATGAGTGTCGCCGATCTGCACCTCGGGCCTGTCATTTCTCGCTCTCCTGTGAGGTCGCCGGCCTTTTTGGCCGGAGGGCACACCTTTTAGGCAGAGAAAATCCGGGGATGTTTTGATGCAGATCAACGGTGGGCCGATGCATGGCGAAGAACCCGCCACCACCGGTCCAGGCGTGGCGCGCCTGCGCCATTTGATCGCAAGCTCAAAGGAATTTGGTTTTTCTGTCAGTACCGCTGACCTGATGGCGGCGGTCGCGTTTCAAGCGCCGACGCGCATGGTTTTCGGCCGAAAATTTCCATCAGCAAGTCGTCGGCCAATCCTTGCCGGCCCAGTTGACGGCCCGCGACGGCGCGATCTCCCGACCACGTTGATGCAGATCAATGCCCCGACCCCGAAAACAAAAACATCATGAACTGGGTGGGCGGAGTTTTACGAGGAGCGCGACCATGGAAGGAACGGCTGGACTGCCCAAGAGTGCCCGGGACGAGCGGTGCTGGCGCGATTTCAATCCCGGTCATTGGCGCAACGCCATCGACGTCCGCGACTTCATCGTCAGCAACGTGTCGCCTTATGGCGGAGACGAGAAATTCCTTGCCGGCCCGTCCAAACGGACGCAGGCCGTATGGGCGAAGCTCCAGCCCTATTTCCAGGAGGAGCGACAGAAAGGCGTGCTCGCGGTCGATGCAAAGACGCCGTCGAACCTGTTGGCGCACAAGGCGGGCTATATCGACCGTGACAACGAAGTCATCGTCGGGTTGCAGACCGACCAGCCGTTCAAGCGCGCGATCTTCCCCTACGGTGGCCTGCGCATGGTCGAGGCGGGCCTGAAGGCCGCCGGGGTCAAGGCGGATCCACAGGTCCACGAGGCCTTCACCAAGTATCGCAAGACCCACAATGACGGCGTGTTCGACGCCTATACGCCCGAGATCATGAAATGCCGCAAGTCCGGCATCATCACCGGACTTCCCGACGCCTACGGCCGCGGCCGCATCATCGGCGACTACCGTCGGGTGGCGCTCTACGGCGTGGACCGGCTGCTCGACGCAAAGCGGACGGAACGCGCTCAGATCGACGACATGTGGCCGACCGACGAGGTGATCCGGGTGCGCGAGGAGCTGGCCGAGCAGATGCGCGCGCTGGAGGACCTCGCCCAGATGGGCAAGCTCTACGATTGCGACATCGGGAGGCCGGCTTCGGACGCGCATGAGGCGGTCCAGTGGACCTACCTTGCCTATCTCGGGGCCGTGAAGGAAGCGAACGGCGCGGCCATGTCGGTCGGCCGCATCTCGTCCTTTCTCGATGTCTACATCGAACGCGATCTCAAGGATGGCGTGCTGGATGAGGCCGGCGCCCAGGAGCTGTGGGACCAGCTCGTCCAGAAGCTCCGCATCGTGCGCTTCCTGCGTACGCCCGACTACGATGCCTTGTTCAGCGGCGACCCGTACTGGGCCACCGAATGCGTCGGCGGCATGGATCTCAACGGACAGCCGCTGGTGACCAAGAGCAGCTACCGCATGCTGCATACGCTCACCAATCTCGGTCCCGCACCCGAGCCGAACATAACGGTCCTGTGGTCGCGACACCTGCCGACCGCCTTCAAGCGCTACTGCGTCAAGATGAGTCGCGACACCTCGTCCCTGCAATACGAGAATGACGACCTGATGCGGCCTCACTGGGGCGACGACTATGGCATCGCCTGCTGCGTCTCCGCCATGCGCCTCGGAAAGCAGATGCAGTTCTTCGGCGCCCGGGTGAACCTCGCGAAGGCGCTGCTCTACGCCATCAACGGCGGCCGCGACGAGATGTCGGGCGACCAGATCGCGCCGGCGAGCCCGCCGGTGACCGGCGACGTGCTCGATTTCGACGACGTGACGGCGAAATTCGACCGCGTCATGGAGTGGCTCGCGCGCACCTATGTGCACGCGATGAACTGCATCCACTACATGCACGACAAGTATTTCTACGAACGCCTCGAGATGGCGCTGCACGACCGCGATGTGCTGCGCACGATGGCCTTCGGCATCGCGGGACTGTCGGTGGTCGCCGACAGCCTGGCGGCGATCAAATACGGCAAGGTCCACGTAACCCGGGACGCGAACGGTCTGGTGGTCGACTATCGCACGGAAGGCGACGGCGCTGCGATCCCGCAGTTCGGGAACAACGACGACCGGGTCGATACCATTGCGTCCGAACTGGTGACGCGGTTCATGCAGAAGATCCGCAAGCATCAGACCTACCGGAGCGCGACGCACACCCAGAGCGTGCTGACGATCACCTCGAACGTGGTCTACGGCAAGCACACCGGCAACACGCCCGACGGGCGGCGCAAGGGCGAGCCCTTCGGGCCCGGCGCCAACCCGATGCACGGACGTGACAGCCACGGCTGGCTCGCATCGTGTCTCTCGGTCGCGAAGCTTCCCTACGGCGATTCGCTCGACGGGATCAGCTACACGGTCTCGGTCGCTCCGCAAAAAGCGCATCTATCCCCCGAGGAGCTCGTGGACGGCGCGGTGAAGGCCTTCGACGTCTATTTCGGCCACGGCGGCTTCCACATGAACCTCAACGTGATCGAGAAGGAGACGCTCGAGGACGCGATGAAGAATCCAGACAAGTATCCGCAACTCACCATCCGGGTGTCGGGATACGCGGTGAACTTCGTGCGCCTCACTCCGGAACAGCAACGCGACGTGATCTCCCGCACCTTCCACGGCCAGATCTGAAGGAGGATGCGGTGTCGCATCTCGGCAGCCTCGAGGCCGGCAGCCGGCACGACCTGCGCATCGGGCTATCGCCCGATGCGCCGGACACGGCCGAATTTCGTGACGACCAGACTGGCGCCTATGGTTACGTGCATTCCTACGAGACCTCCTCGCGCTACGACGGTCCGGGCGTGCGGGCGGTGCTCTTCGTATCGGGCTGCCTGCTGCGCTGCTCCTACTGTCACAATCCCGATACGTGGCACCTCAAGGACGGCACCTATGTGTCGGCCCAGCAGGTGATCGACCGGCTGGGCTCCTTCGCTCCGGCCCTGCTCGCGCTCGACGGCGGCCTTACGATCTCGGGCGGCGAGCCGATGGTGCAGCTCGACTTCACCCGGCGGGTGCTGGCCGGCGCCAAGAAATTGGGACTTCACACCGCGATCGAAACGTCCGGCTTCCTCGGCGACCGGGCGGACGAAAAGTATCTCTCCTGCCTCGACCTCGTCCTTCTGGATATCAAGAGCTCGGATCCCGCGACCTACCGGACCGTCACCGGCCGCGACCTGGCGCCGACGTTGCGTTTCGCCGAACGGCTGGCGTCGCTCGGCAAGCCCGTATGGGTGCGCTTCACGCTCGTGGCGGGCCATACCGACGCGCCCGCGAATGTGGAGGGTATCGCTCGGTTTGTGGCCCCGATGAAGAACGTCCAATGGGTCGAGATCCAACCTTTCCACCAAATGGGCGCGTTCAAGTGGGAGGCGATGAAGCTGCCTTACAAGCACGCCGACACGCGGCCTCCCACGCCTGAAGTCATCAAGCGGGTGCTCGATCAATTCCGGGACGCCGGCTGCAACGTACGTTGACCACCACGAGCGCGGACAAACCGGGTTTCGTTGAAAGCGGAGAATGCTTCCATGCTTGATCTTGCGCGCGATGTCGTCGGAACCCAGCCGATCCTGGCAATCTTTCTCGCCATCGGGCTCGGCTACCTGGTCGGCCAGATCAATATCTTCGGTTTCTCGCTCGGCGTGGGGGCCGTCTTGTTTGTCGGCCTCGCGATCGGCGGGCTGGTTCCGAAGGCGCAGATCACCGGCCCGATCGGGCTCATCGGCCTCATCATGTTCCTGTACGGAATCGGCATCCTGTACGGACGCCAGTTCTTCGAGGGCATGACCGGCGCGGCCGGGCGCAAATACAATCTGCTGGCCTTGGTGGCGGTCGGCGCCGGATTGCTCGTGTCGCTCGGCATCGGCCACCTCTTCGGCATCAAGATCGGCCATACGCTCGGCCTTTTCGCCGGTTCCATGACGAGCACCGCGACCCTGCAGGCGGCACTGGATGTGATGCACAACAGCGACCCCTCCGTCGGATACTCGGTCGCCTACCCGTTCGGAGTGATCGGGCCGATCCTCTGCATCTACATTATCTCCCAAATGGTCAGGCCGAAATTCAATCCCAAGGCGCAGCGCTTCCACATGGGTGAAATCACCCTCAGCGAGGCCCATGGCGACGTCACGATCGGCGAGCTTTCCCGCCATCTGCCTGCCGGCATCCAGATCTCTCTCGTCCGCAAGCAGCATCACAACGTCGTGCCGTCGCCCGATCTGGTCGTGAGCGCCGGCGACGCGCTCCTGATCGTCGCCGAAGAGCAGGCGTCGATCGACGCCGTGGCCAAAAAATTCGGAAGGCTGGAGCCAGGCCGCATCGGAAAAGACCGCTCGGCCCTGAATTACATCCGGGTTTTCGTCGGCAAGGCGGGTGTCGTCGGCGTGCCGCTGTCGCAACTGCCGCTTCCGACGGGTTTCCCGCTGCAAGTGCTGCACGTCCGCCGCTACGATATGGATATCGTTCCGACCCCGGAGCTGACGCTGGAATTCGGCGATCGGGTCGGCATCATCGTGCCGCCCGAGCGGCAGGAGGAGCTGCGTCGGCATTTCGGCGACACCGTGAAGGCGACGGCTGAATTCAGCTACGTCTCCCTCGGAATCGGCATGGTTCTGGGCGTGCTCCTTGGACTGATCCCGTTTCCGATACCCGGGGTCGGCAAGGTGACGCTCGGCATCACCGGCGGCCCGCTGATCGTTGCGCTGATTCTCGGCAAGCTGCGCAAGACGGGGCCCTTGATCTGGGTCATGCCGCTCCCCGCCAATATCGTGCTGCGCAATTTCGGCTTGGCGCTGTTCCTGGCCGCGGTCGGCATCAACGCGGGCCAGCCCTTCGTGCGCACCGTGTCGCAGAGCGGCATGTTGCTGCTGCTCGACGGCGCCGCGGTGGTCCTGAGCACGGTGATCATCGTGCTGGCCGTCGGCTACTACATCATGAAAATTCCCTTCGACGATCTCGTCGGCATCGCGTCCGGCGCGACCGGGAACCCGGCGATCCTGGCGTATTCGTCTCGCACGGCGCCGACCGATCGTCCCGATATCGGCTATGCGATGATCTTCCCGTCCATGACGCTCGTTAAGGTCGTCGCGGTGCAGATCGTCGGTCTGCTGGTGACGGCGAATGCCGGCTGACCCGCACCCCCCGGTGCAGCACGTCGTTGCCCTTGCGGGCATCGAAGGGCGGCTGCCGCCCGAGATTGCGACCAAGGCCGAGACGGACGGCGTCGCCAAGGCGAAGCAGGATCCGTTCACGTTGATCGCGCTGGGCGTGCTCGGTGGCGCATTCATCGCTTTCGGCGCGATCTTCTCCAATGTGGCGCTGGCCGGATCTCAGGACATGCCTTTTGGCATCGCGCGCGTTGTGTCCGGCTTGGTATTCGGTGTGGGACTCAGTCTCGTGCTGCTCGGAGGCGCCCAGATCTTCACCGGCGACGTTCTGATGGTGATGGCCTGGGCGAGCGGCCGGCTGTCGACCCTGCGCGTCTTGCGTCCCTGGTGTCTGGTGTGGATTGGTAATTTGATCGGGGCGGTCTCCGTCGCGGCGCTGGTATTGCTGGCCGGCCATCACATGTTCGGCGGAGGTCTGGTGGGCCTCAAAGCGCTGCAGACCGCCACCGCGAAGTCGGCCCTTCCGTTCGAGCAGGCGCTCCTGCTCGGCATACTGTGCAATGTGCTGGTCTGCCTTGCGATATGGATCTCGCTTTCAAGTCGTATCCCGGCGCATCGGGTCTTGCTGACCATGCTGCCGGTCGCGGCTTTCGCCGCGGCGGGATTTGAGCACGTGGTTGCCAACATGTACTTCATCCCGTTCGGTCTTCTGATCAAATCGCAGGCCGCTCCGGAATTCTGGGAGGCCATTCATTCGTCGCCGGCGAATTTCGCGGGCCTGTCGCTCGCCGGCCTCGTGAAGAACCTCATCGCGGTGACCATCGGCAATTTCATCGGCGGTGCGGTCCTGGTCGCGGGTGCTTACTGGATGCTCTATCTGCGGCCGCGTCCGCAATGATCTCGTCTCCGGATCCCGACAAAAGGGTCGGCCGTCTCGCTTGATGTAAATCAAGGCGCGCGGGGCAGGGCGGTCCTTTATTGCGGCGACAGCGAATTCTGCGCTTGCGAACGAGCCGGGACGTCTCACCGACATGAAGGAACTTTTCCATGGCAAAGCCCCAGGTCAGCACCGTCGCGCACACGCCACATGCCAAATACGAGCGATTGATCGCCCGCGCCAAGCAGGTACCGCCGGCCACGACCATTGTCGTCCACCCTTGTGACGAGACGTCGCTGCGCGGCGCGGTCGAAGCCGCGGAGCTCGGGATCATCATCCCGGTGCTGGTCGGCCCGCGCAGCAAGATCGCGGCCGTCGCGGCCGCGAACGGCCTCGACATCGGACGTTTCGAGATCGTCGATGTGGCGCACAGCGAAGAAGCCGCCGCCAGGGCGGTTCAGCTGATCCACGAAGCCAAGGGCGAGCTGTTGATGAAGGGCAGCCTGCACACCGACGAGCTCATGCGCGCCGTCGCGTCGTCCAAGACCGGCCTGCGCACGGCGCGCAGGATCAGCCACGTCTTCGTCATGGATGTGCCGACCTATGCCGAGACGCTGTTCATCACCGACGCCGCCATCAACATATTTCCCGACCTCGACGCCAAGCGCGACATCGTCCAGAACGCGATCGACCTGTGGACGCAGGTCGGGCTGGGCACGCCGCGGGTGGCGATCCTTTCGGCGGTCGAGACGGTGACGTCTCAGATCCCGTCCACCATCGAGGCGGCGGCGTTGTGCAAGATGGCCGACCGCGGACAGATCACCGGCGGACTTCTCGACGGACCGCTCGCCTTCGACAACGCCATCGATCCCGAGGCGGCCAGGATCAAGGGCATCAAATCCGAGGTGGCCGGACGCGCCCAGATCCTGGTCGTGCCCGATCTGGAGGCCGGCAACATGCTGGCCAAGAACCTCTCCTTCCTGGCCAAGGCGGACGCCGCCGGCATCGTGCTGGGCGCGCGCGTCCCCATCATCCTGACCTCGCGCGCGGATTCGGTGCGCACCCGCATGGCGTCCTGCGCCGTCGCTGTGCTCTATGCCGACGCGCGCCGCCGCATCGCGGCGCTGCCGGCCGCGTGAACGTCATGGATACGATCCTGATCGCCAATGCCGGCTCGTCGAGCGTCAAGTTCCAGATGTTCGGGACCGCGGGGGGCCGCGATCTCAAGCGCCTGATCAAGGGCCAGATGGACGGCATCGGAACGCGCCCGCGGTTGCGCGCCGAGGCATCCGACGGAGCGCCGCTGATCGACCAGAGCTATGGCGTGGAGGACGCGCCCGATCTTCCGGCCGCGATGCAGAAGGTCGGAACCTGGCTGCGCGAGACGCAAAAGCTCAATCCCGTCGCAGTCGGTCATCGCGTGGTCCATGGCGGTCCGGACTATGACCGGCCGGTCCTGATCGACGACGACGTGATTGCGCGCCTGGAGCGCTTCGTTCCGCTCGCGCCCTTGCATCAGCCCAACAACCTCGCTCCGATCCGTTCCATTCGGGCGCGCTTTCCGGACCTGCCGCAGGTCGCTTGTTTCGATACGGCCTTCCATCGCGGCCACGGCGCGCTCGCGGACCACTACGCGATACCCGAGCGCTTCTACGAGGAAGGCATACGCCGTTACGGCTTCCACGGACTCTCATACGAGTTCATCGCCCAAAGCCTGCCGCAGGTGGCGCCCGCGCTCGCCGCCGGGCGGGTGATCGTCGCGCATCTCGGCAGCGGCGCGTCCATGTGTGCGCTGTCGGCGGGCCGCAGCATCGAAAGCACCATGGGCTTCACGGCGCTCGACGGCCTGCCGATGGGAACGCGGCCCGGCCAGACCGATCCGGGCGTCGTCCTCTACCTGATCGAGCAGAAACAGATGAGCGCCGCCGCGGTGCAGAAGCTCCTCTACAATGAGTGCGGCTTGAAGGGCCTTTCGGGCGTCAGCAACGACGTGCGCGAGCTCGAGACGAGCGCCGATCCGAAGGCCGCGTTCGCGCTCGACTATTTCGCCTATCGGATCGGCCTTCACGCCGGCATGCTGGCCGCGGCGCTCGGGGGGCTCGACGGCTTCGTGTTCACGGCGGGGATCGGCGAGAATTCGCCTTCCATGCGGGCGCGGATCGCCCGGCATCTGACGTGGCTCGGCGTGGAGATCGACCCGGCCGCCAATGCGGCGCGCAAAGCGCTGATCTCGCGGACCGACAGCCGCGTCCCCACCTATGTGATACCGACGGACGAAGAGCAGATGATCGCACGCCACACCCTCGCGCTTCTCGCCGGGACGGACGAAAGCCGGCCCCGGAAAGCGAGCGCCGCATGACGATTGAACGCGTACGGGCCTCGCTCGAAGGCCGCAAGGCGCTGGTGGTCGGCATCGCCAACGAGAATTCGATCGCCTGGGGCTGCGCCAAGTGGCTGCGGGCGCTCGGCGCCGACGTGGCGGTGACCTATCTCAACGAGAAGGCGAAGAAATTCGTCGCGCCGCTGGCGGAGGAGCTCGAAGCAACGATCTTCATGCCGCTGAACGTGAGCGAGCCCGGCCAGATGGAGGCCGTTTTCGAGCGGATCGGGAAGGACTGGGGCCGGCTCGACACCCTCGTCCACTCGATCGCCTTCTCGCCCAAGGAGGCGCTGTGCGGCCGGGTCGTGGACGTCGGGCGCGACGGTTTCGCGAGCACGCTCGATGTGTCGTGCTGGTCCTTCATCCGCATGGCGCATCTCGCCGAGCCGCTGATGACCAACGGCGGGACGCTGTTCACGATGACTTATTACGGCAGCCAGATGGTGGTTGAGAACTACAACATCATGGGGGTCGCCAAGGCAGCGCTGGAAAGCGCCGTGCGCTACATCGCGGCCGAGCTCGGACCGAAGGGCATCCGGGTCCATGCCGTCTCGCCGGGGCCGCTCGCGACGCGCGCCGCCTCGGGAATTCCCGAGTTCGACGAGCTGCTCGCCAAGGCCCAGGAAAAAGCGCCCGCGCGCGCGCTGGTCAGCATCGACGACGTCGGCGCGGCCACGGCCTTCCTGGCGCTCGACGCGGCGCGGCTGATCACGGGCGAGACCCTCTATATCGACGGCGGGTACCACATCATCGACTAGCGACCATGGACTGGCGCAAGATGGCGCCGCCACGGCCGGCAATGGCGCGTCCCGGCGCGCACGGCCCACAGGAGGAGCATCCATGAAGGCGGACGTTGAGAAGACCCACAAAGTCGACGGAAAGCTCAAGCGCAAGGACTACGAGAAGGCGCTGCGCAAGCTCCAGGTCGAGCTCTGCCACCTGCAGGATTGGGTGAAGTACAAGGGCCTGCGCGCCATGATCGTGTTCGAGGGGCGCGACGCCGCCGGCAAGGGCGGCACCATCAAGGCCCTCACCGAGCGGGTGAGCCCGCGCGTGTTTCGGGTGGTCGCGCTGCCGGCGCCCTCCGACCGCGAGAAGTCGCAGATGTACATGCAGCGCTACATGGCGCATTTTCCGGCGGCGGGCGAGATCATCATTTTCGACCGAAGCTGGTACAACCGGGCCGGCGTCGAATACGTAATGGGCTTCTGCACGGCCGAGCAGCACGAGCGTTTCCTCGCCCTCTGCCCCGAGTTCGAAAAATATGCGATCGAGGCCGGCATCATGCTCATCAAGGTCTGGCTCGAGGTCGGCCCGGACGAGCAGGAGCGGCGTTTCCACGCCCGCATCGACGATCCTTTACGGCAGTGGAAGCTTTCCCCCATGGATCTCGAGTCCTTCGGGCGCTGGAACGAATATTCCCGCGCCCGGGACATGATGTTCAAGGCGACCGACTCCAAGCACGCCCCCTGGTATGTCGTGCGCTCCGACGACAAACGCCGAGCGCGGCTCAACATTATTTCGCACATCCTGAGCCAGATATCTTACAAGAAGGCGCCGCGCTCCAAGGTGAAGCTTCCCGGGCGGCAGAAGAAGGCCAAGTATGACGACCAAGCCGGGTTGCGGGGAAGAAAATTCGTGGCTGAGCGCTACTGAAGTCAGACGCTCGTGTTCAAGGGACACTGAAATGTGCCCTCCCGCACGAGGGCAAGGCTCGCCTCGATTGCAACGACGTGCCCCGACGTTTCGGCGCATCGGCCGACGCGCGGCCTGACGCGCCCGCCCGGAGAACGATGGAGGTCACGATGGGCGCCAAGATCTGGCCCGTTCTCTTGCTGTGCGGGCTGGCGATCCCCGCGGATGCGCAGCAGGCGCCGACACCGGTCACGGTCGGCGTCGTCAAGGCCGAGCGAAGCGCCATCACGCGAACCCAGACGTTCGTCGGGCGCGTCGAGGCGGTCAATCGCGTCGAGGTCAGGGCGCGCGTGACCGGCTACCTCGAAGAGGTCCTGTTCAAGGAAGGCGAGCCGGTCAAGGCGGGCGCGCCGCTTTATCGCATCGAGCATGGCTTGTTCCAGGCCGCGGTCGAGCAGGCGCAGGGCGCCTTGGAGCGCAGCAAGGCAGCGCAAGTGCTGACCCAGATCCAGCTGCAGCGCGCGCAGGATCTGATGGACAGGCAGGCCGGCACGGTCGTGGCGCGCGACCAGGCAAAAGCCGCCGACGACCAGGCGAAGGGCGGCATCATGACGGACGAGGCCAACCTCGCCACCGCCAATATCAACCTGGGCTACACCGACATCACCTCGCCGATCGACGGCGAGGCCGGCAAGACCAACATCACCAAAGGCAACGTGGTCGGTCCCGATTCGGGTGTGCTGACCATCATCGTCAGCCAGCATCCGATGTACGTGACGTTCCCGGTCAGCGACCGCGAGCTTCTGCGCGCGCGCGAAGCCGGACGCGAGGCCGGCTACAAGGACTTCAAGGACTACAAGGTGCGCATCCGCTTTTCCGACGGATCTGCGTACGACCAGATGGGCACCCTTAACTTCCTCAACGTGACGGTCGATCGCCCCACCGATACGGTGCTCGCGCGCGCGACGGTCCCCAATCCGAAAGCCGTTCTCATCGACGGCCAGCTGGTGACCGTCGAGCTGGAGATCGGAGCGCCGCAGGAAAAGGTGGTGGTGCCGCAGGCCGCCCTCATCGCCGATCAGGGCGGCGTCTATGTCTTCGTGGTCGAGGACGGCAAGGCGGTGATCAAGCGCGTCAAGCCGGGCGGGGCGTCGGGCACAGGCGTCGTCATCGACGAGGGCCTCGCCGGAGGCGAACTCGTGATCGTCGACCGCCTGCAGGCCGTGCGCCCCGGGGCGCCGGTGCAAGCGACCCCGGTGCAGCCGGTGATCAGCGGGGGCTGAGGCCATGCTTTCGGCCATCTTCGTCGACCGGCCGCGGCTGGCCGTCGTCATCGCGATCGTCACCACGATCGCCGGCCTGCTCGCGCTTTACGCCATCCCGATCGCGCAATATCCCGACATCGTGCCGCCGCAGGTGTCGGTGACCACGTTCTATCCGGGCGCCAATTCGGGCGTGGTGGAGCAGACCGTCGCGCAGCCGATCGAGGCGCAGGTGGTCGGCGTCGACAAGTCCATCTACATGAAGAGCGTGAGCGGCGACGACGGCAGCTACACGCTCACCGTCTCGTTCGAGCTCGGCACGGACCCCGACACCAACACCGTCAACGTCAACAACCGCGTCCAGGTCGCGCTGTCGAGCCTGCCGGAAGACGTGCAGCGCCAGGGGATCTCGGTCAAGAAGAAGTCGTCCGCGCTGCTCGGCGTGATCGCGCTCTATTCGCCCAAGCACAGCCACGACCAGCTCTACCTTTCGAACTACGTTACCATCAACATGCTCGATGGTATCAAGAGCACGCCGGGCGTCGGGGACGCGACGTTGTTCGGTCCGCAGGACTATGCGATGCGGGCCTGGGTACGGACTGACCAGCTCACCGGGCTCAACCTGACCACCGGCGACGTCATCAACGCCATCAGGTCCCAGAACGTCCAGGCCGCGGTCGGGCGCATCGGCGCCAGGCCCATCTCGAACGACCAGCAGCTCCAGCTCAATATCCAGACCAAGGGCCGGCTGACCTCGGTCGCCGAGTTCGAGAAAATCGTGATCCGCACCAATTCGGACGGCTCGGTGCTGCGGCTCGGCGAGGTGGCGCGGATCGAGCTCGGCGCCGCCAACCTCGATCGCGAGACGCGCTTCAACGGCGGGCCGGCGGCCGTCATCGGGATCTACCAGAGCCCCGGCGCCAACGCGATCGCCGCACTGCGAGCCGTGAAGGCCAGGATCGCCGAGTTGGAGAAGCGCTTCCCCGAGGATCTCGCCTGGAAGGTCACCTACGATCCGACCGTGTTCGTCACCGACACCATCCACGAGGTGCTGAAGACGCTGATCGAGGCGTTCATCCTGGTGGTGATCGTCGTGTTTCTCTTTCTCGGCAGCGTGCGCGCCACGTTGGTCCCGGCACTCGCCGTGCCGGTCAGCCTGATCGGCACCTTCATCGCCCTCAAGGCGATCGGCTATTCGGCGAACTCCGTCTCGCTGCTCGCCGTCGTGCTCGCCATCGGCATTGTGGTCGACGACGCCATCGTGGTGGTGGAGAACGTCGAGCGCGTCATGGAGGAACATCCCGAGCTCTCTCCCGGCGAGGCGACCAAGCGCGCGATGTCCGAGATCACGGCGCCGATCATCGCGATCACGCTCGTGCTGCTTTCGGTCTTCGTGCCGGTGGCCTTCATCCCCGGCATATCCGGCGAGCTGTTCCGGCAGTTCGCCGTCACCGTCGCGGTGTCGATGTTCCTGTCGGCCGTCAACGCGCTGACGCTGTCGCCTGCGCTGTGCGCCGTGCTGCTGCGGCCCCATCACGGGCCGCGTCGCGGCCCGATCGGAGTGGTGATGCGCTCGATCGATCGCGTGCGCGACATGTATGGCGCGGCCGTGGCCCGCATCGTCCGTTTTTCCGTCATCGGGATCGTCATGGTCGCCGTTTCGGCGGCGGGTGTCGTCGGGCTGGGGAAGATCACGCCGACGGGCTTCCTGCCGGAGGACGATCAGGGCGCATTATTCGTCGTCGTTCAGATGCCGGGCGGCGCATCGGTCGGCAGGACCACGGAGACGGTCGAGCAGGCCGAGGCGATCCTCAAGGAGGAGGCGGCGGTTGCGGATTATACCTCGATCGTCGGATTGAACTTCATCGACAGCTATTCGCAGCCCAATGCGGCGTTCATCGTCGTCACGCTCAAGCCGTTCGAGGATCGCAAGGACCGGTCGCTCGGCGTGCCGGCCGTGATGGCGCGGCTCGGCGAAAAATTCCGCCAGATCGCCGGCGGAGCGGTCGTTCCGCTGGCGCCGCCGCCCATCATCGGCCTGGGCACCGGCGGCGGCTTCGCCTATGTGCTGGAGGATCTGCGCGGCGGCGACCCGAAGGCGCTGGCCCAGGCGCTCCGCGGCCTGGTCGTCGCGGCGAACCAGGATCCGCAGTTGAGCCGGGTTTTCTCCACCTTCTCGGCCACCAACCCGTCGATCTATCTCGACATCGATCGCGACAAGGTGCAGATCCTCGGCGTGCAGCTGAGCGACGTCTTTCAGGCCCTCCAGGCCTCGCTCGGCGGATACTACGTCAACGACGTCAACCTGTTCGGTCGGCGCTGGCAGGTCAACGTGCAGGCCGAGGCGGCCGACCGGGCGACCCTCGACGGCATCTATCGCATCAACGTGCGCAATGCGCAGGGCCAGATGATCCCGATGCGCAGCCTGGCCGAGGTGCGGGTCGTGGTCGGCCCGCCGGCGCTGATCCGCTACAACAACCTGCGCGCCGTGACGATCCAGGGCGGTCCCGCTCCGGGTATCTCGACCGGACAGGCATTGAACGCCATGCAGGCCGTCGCCGCCAAGACGCTGCCCGAGGGCTATGCCGGCGAATGGACCGACACGGCCTTCCAGGAGAAGCGCGCCGAGGGCAAGACCGCGATGATTCTGGGCTTCGCGGTGCTGTTCGCCTATCTGTTCCTGGTCGGACTCTATGAAAGCTGGACGATCCCGGTGCCCGTGCTCCTCTCCGTCACGGTCGGCGTCGTGGGGTCCTTCGCGGCGATGGTGATCGGCGGCCTCACGCTCGATCTCTACGCGCAGATCGGCATGGTGGTGCTGATCGGGCTGGCGGCCAAGAACGGCATCCTCATCGTCGAGTTCGCGAAGGAAAAACGGGAGAGCGGCGTCCCGCTGCTCGAAGCCGCCGCCGAAGGTTCGCGGCTGCGCTTCCGGCCCGTGATGATGACGTCCTTCGCCTTCATCCTCGGCCTTCTTCCGCTGGTCATCGCCACCGGCGCCTCGCAATTGGCGCGCCGCAATGTCGGCACGCCGGTGTTCGGCGGCATGATCCTGGCATCCTTCGTCGGGATTTTCGCCATCCCGCCGCTTTACGTCATGTTCCAGGCCATCCGCGAGAAGCTGCGGCCATCGACGCGGCCGCGCGAGAGGGCTGCGGCCGGACCCTCCGCGCATAACACGCCGCCCGATCCCAAGGCACCGGCTCCGGCTGAATGAGGTCCGAGGCGCTGGCCCGCCGCGAATGACGTGCGCGAAAAAATCTTATTTGGCCGGGCCGACGACGCTTTCGACGGCCTGCATGACGGTCGCCTGGGGCTTCTGCAGGCAGAAACTCTTGACCTTGTCGGCGGTCGCGGTGAGCAGCTGGGTATCGACAAGGGTCGTGTCGCGCTTGCCGTGATAGTAGCCGCTCAACCAGATCGCAATATTCCGCGGGTCTGTGACCTTGAAGAGGACGAACTGATCGCAGGTGATTTTGGCGGCGTCGATCGTGACCTGTGAGCGTGCGACGGAGCACGGAGCAAGGACGAGGACCAGGGCTGCGACCATCCGCGTGGAAAACGTCATGACCGACTCTCCTTTTGGGTCCGAAAATTGTCCCTCGGTCCCCCGAACGAGGATTGATGGCGGCGATTATTCGCGAGAACGCCATCAGAGTAAATCAGGTGCCCGGTCATAAATTGATCCGGATCAACGGCGGCATGTCGAACGGAGCAGGCGTCCGCAATCGACGGTAAAATCGAGGAGCCGGGCAGGGCGGGGTCGCGCCCGCGCGACCCGGCCGCCTCACCCCCGCTTCGCCAGCTGCCGGCCCTTGTCGAGCGCCGCGAAACTGCGCACCGGCGCCGCCATCAGGAAGCTGTAGCCTTCGCCCAGGATGCGCTC